>WNGD01002814.1_pt1 | contig 30218 bp, 14 predicted proteins | sample 5400671 | NCBI WGS metagenome assembly WNGD01 (sample SAMN13153369, study PRJNA577476) | soil metagenome | isolation source: 40 cm soil or saprolite under grassland replicate 2 | place: USA:California | collected 2016-06-15
ACGGCATCAACGAGAACTACAACCTGTTCACGGAGTGGACCTGGAGCAACACGCTCAACTATACGCGCACGCTCAACCAGCACAATCTGGCCGTGCTGTTGGGGCAGGAAGCGACCAAGAACACCAATCGGACCGAGGCCGGCAGCTGCTCGAACCTGCTCAACTCCGGCGTGGACTCGCGCTACATCTCGGATGCGCTGTGTGATCCGACCACCAAGAACGTCGGCAGTAACGGCGGGCAGGCTGCGCTGTTGTCCTACTTCGGCAAGGCCGACTACAACTTTGCGGACAAGTACTATCTCAGCTTCACGCTGCGCCGCGACGGCTCTTCTCGCCTGGGGCCGCAGCATCAGTGGGGAACCTTCCCGGCGGTCGGGGCAGGGTGGCGGCTGTCGCGGGAACCGTTCTTATCGCACAATTCGCTGTTCTCGAACATGATGCTGCGGTTCGGCTGGGGGATCACCGGTAACCAGCAGATCCCTGCCGGACGGATCATCAGCCAGTTTGGGGGCGACCGGGGCGACACCTTCTATGACATCGGCGGAACGAGCGTGACGACTATTCGGCCGGGATTCAAGCAGACGGCCATCGGGAACGTGGACCTGAAGTGGGAAGAGCAACGCTCCACCAACGTCGGCCTCGACCTCGAGTTTCTCGAAGGTCGCGGCACGTTCAGCGCGGACGTGTACCGGCGGAACACCAACAATCTGTTGTTCGACCCGCGGACCCCGGCCGCGGCGGGCTCAGCCGCTCCCCCGATCGTCAACATCGGGAGGATGAGAAACCAGGGCATCGATTTTTCCATCGGCTACCGCAGCAGCACCGGCTCGGGAACCCTGTGGAGCGTGAGCTTCAACGGCAGCCACTATTCGAACAAGATCCTCCAGATCGACGACCTCGGGACGCAGTCCTTCACCGGGCCGATCTCGCTGCGGGAACAGAATCCCGTGATCAACATGCTCGGCCAGCCGATCGGTGCGTTTTACGGCTTGGTGGCGGACGGCTACTACAAAGACTCGCTCGATGCCGCCCCGTTCTGGAACGACGGCGCGCGCCCCGGCCGGATCAAGTTCAAGGACTTGAACGGCGACGGCACGATCACCGGCGCTGACCGGGCGATCATCGGGAGCCCCCATCCGGACTTCACCGGCGGATTGGATTTGAACCTGCGCCGCGGCGCCTGGGAAGTCAGCGCCACGGTGTTCGGGACGTTCGGGAACCAGATCTTCAACGCACAGAAGTACTGGTACGTGTTCCGCTATTTCGATACCAACGTACGGAGCGACCTGCTGGCGAACTCCGTGGTGCTGGATGCACCGTGCGCCCCAGCGCCCAAACCCCGGACCGATTATATCTGCCCAGGAAAAGTGACGAACCCGGACGCCAAGTATCCCAGACTGGACAACAGCGATGCCGCGTTCAGCCGGCAGTTCTCGAGCTATTGGATCGAGGACGGCACCTACGTCCGGCTGCGCAGCCTGCAGGTGGCGTATAACCTGCCGCCGGCCTGGATCCGGTGGGTCCCGGCCGCGCGGGTCTATGTGCAGGCGGAAAACCTGTTCACCATCACCGGGTACTCGGGGCTCGATCCCGCCCTGCCGGCCTGGAGCACCTTCGGGGCGGCCGGCGACATCCGGGACCAGTTCCGCGGTGTCGATGAGGGCTCGTATCCGTCGAACCGAACGTTCACTATCGGCATTTCGACCACGTTCTAGCGACTCGTCTTTACTCAAGGACGGAAGACGATGAAACAGCAAGATCGTAACCGATTGCTTTACGGAATGGCGGTCGTGATGCTCGCCTCCGGGGTCGCGTACGCCTGCAAGGATTTCCTGAACATCCCCGCTCAGGGGACGGTGATAGCGACGTCGCTCGAGACCAAGGCCGGCGTCGAGGGTTCCCTGATCGCCGCCTACCGGTCACTCGACTGCAGCTCGAGCTCCGCCGGTTCCTGGGGATGCGCGGCCAGCAACTGGGTGTGGGGGAGCGTGCCGAGCGGCGACGCCCACAAGGGGTCCAACGCCGGCGATCAGCAACCCATCAACGACATCGAGACGTTCTCCTGGGCGGTGGGGGAAGCCGACGGGTACTTGAACCAGAAATGGAGCCAGGCCTACGAGGGCGTATTCCGAGCCAATGCCACCCTCAACCTGCTGAAGAGGGTGCAAGCCTTGAAGCCGCTCGAGATCGCCACCGCCGACGCGAACAGCATCAAGGGCGAGGCGCTGTTCCTGCGGGCGCATTATCACTTCGAAGCGTATCGCATGTGGGGGCATATTCCCTACTACTTCGAAGGCGATACGACCCCGGTCACCCTGGGGGGGTTCCGCAAGGCGAACGACGTCCCGCTCGATTCGATCCTGAAGCTCGTCATCGCCGACTTGAACTCCGCCATCCCGCTGCTCCCGGCCACCCCGCGGAACGGGGACTTGGGACGCGCGACCTCGTGGACCGCCAAGGCCTACAAGGGCCGCGTGCAGGTGTACGGCGCCGCCAGGAATCCCGCCCTCTGGGACGCGGCGCTCGTGACGTTGCGGGACGTGCAGACGAACGGTCCGTACAAACTGGAAACGAGCTTCGACCACGTCTGGACCGGCTTTACGCAGTATCGCAATGGTCCGGAGACGATCCTCGCGTTTCAGGCTTCCATCAAAGACGGGGAGCCGAGCGGCTGGAACTCGAACTGGGGTGAACGCCTGAATTTCCCGCACTCGGGCAGTCACTTCGGCTGCTGCGGGTTCCACCAACCGTCGTACCAACTCGTCAACTTCTACGCGGTGGACGCGAGCGGCTTGCCCTTGGCGTTGACAAACGCGAACTGGAATACGACCAGCGCCTTGACCGCGGCGCAGGGCGATACCAACTTCGCGGCCGGCAGGACGGGCAGTCTGGCGGCGGTGGACCCGCGGCTCGATTGGACCGTCGGCCGGGATAGTGTGCCCTACAAGGATTGGGGGCTCCACAATCGCGGCTGGATCCGGGACGCCTCCTACAGCGGCCCGTTCAGCCCCAAGAAGAACGTCCACGAGCAGGGGGCCAGCGCCGAGAATAACGTGGGGTGGCAGGCGACCCAGACGAACGATGTGAACATTCACATCTTCCGCTACGCCGACCTGCTGCTGATGCTCGCCGAGGCGGAGATCCACGCAACCACGGGCATCCTCGACAACGCCAGAACGATCGTCAATCAGATCAGAGCGCGCGCCGGACAGGTGGCGCAGGGCTGCGGCACTGCCGATACGCTGGTGACGAAAGCGTGGCCGGCGTGCGTCACGAACGACACGATCAAACCCATGGCCGTAAAGATGTACCAGGGCGTGAATTCGATCGACTCCTTGACTACTCCGTGGGCGAAATACCGCATCGGCCTGTATACCGCGGCGTTTACCACCGTGGCCCAAGCAGACCAGGCCGTTCAGTATGAGCGACGGCTCGAATTGGCGATGGAAGGCCAGCGGTTCTTCGACCTGCGGCGCTGGCGCACCGCGGACGCGGAGATAAACGGCTACATCGCGGTCGAGCGGAACCGGATACCCTACCTCGCGGGCGTAACGTACGCCGCGCGGGATTCACTGTATCCGATCCCGACCATCCAGACCGACTTGGCCCCCCTCCTGACACAGAATCCGGGGTGGTGAGCGAGAGCTAACGGTTGCGGATCGTAAACGCCTGCAGGGAATCGCCGTGGTTCGCGACGAGCACGGCCTTCCCTGCAGGCGTTTTGATCAGCGCCAGCCCCGTGACGTCCCCGGGCGTCAGGAAGTCGCTCGCCACCGGCGGGACCGGCGTGAAGTGTCCGCGGCCGTCCCCCTTCAGCCAGAGACCGTTGCCGGCGTCGGCCGGGGTCGTGTTCGGCTCGGTGTCGTACAAATTTCCCGCCACGATCAGGTCGAGGTTGCCGTCACCGTCCACGTCGTAGGGGATGATGCCGCGGATCGGTGAGATCTGCGCCAGATTGGGCAGCGGCACCGCCGTGAACGTGCCGTCGCCGTTGTTCTGGAGATAGAGGCTGGCGAACGTATCCGTCTGATAGTGGAGGGCGCGCTGCAATGCGGGGCCGCCGAACAGCTGCGAGACGGAGGCCGTAGCAAACGACGCGTAGCTCGGGAAGCGCAGCGCAATGGGATAGATGGTCGGTCCCAATTTCGCCCGCCCGAAGAGCGGATACTCCGTGCCGCCAATTTCCTGCGTCAGGACGATGTCGGTGGTCCGACCCCCGGTGAAATCAGCGGCATACACCCCGAACCGGCTCTGCGGCGACGTCGTGTACGAGAAGTTCAGCCCCACATTGCCCGCGACCAGATCGGGATGCCCGTCGTGATTGAAGTCCCCCGTGGCAAGACTGTACCACCACCCCCGCGTGGGGGGCAGGCCCATGGACGCCGTCACGTTGCGCAATTTGCCGCCATCGTTGTGAAAAAACTGGAGCGGCATCCATTCCCCCGCCGTGACCAGATCCAAGCGGCCGTCGCCGTCAAAATCGATCCACACCGCGGCGGTGATCATACCTCCCGGTCGGGCGAGCTCCGGGGCTACTTCCTCGGTGACGTCCGTGAACTTGCCGCCGTCGTTGCGTAACAGATAGCTGCGGGCGGGATAGGGATAGTTTCTGGGCGCCAGGCGGCCGCCGACGAACAGATCCAACTTGCCATCGCCCGTAAAGTCCCCGGCCGCTACAGCGGCGGTGCTGGTCGGCATCGCTGGGAGTGCCTGGCTGTCCCTCACAAACCTGCCGCCTCCCCGGTTGATGTAGAGCCGGTCCTGCAACCGACGCGACACCGGTGAGAGCTGATACCCGCCGCTCGCCACGTACAGGTCGGGACGTCCGTCCCCGTTGGCATCGAAGAACACGGCCCCCCAGTCTTCGTACTCCTTGTCGGCCGCCCAGGGTTGCCCCTGGGTGGATTCGACGAAGCTGCCGTCCCGCCGCTGGAGGAACAGCTTGCCCGGGACCCCTGTGGCGCCGCCGATGAACACATCGTCCAGGCCGTCGCCGTTCACGTCCGCTACGGCGATGGGCGGGCCATGCCGGGACGGCTCGTACGGCAAGAGCGGTTGTACCTCGTAATCGACGAACGTTCCTTCCGAGTGCTTGTACTTCAATGCTCGGCGGGCATCCATGGGTTGGAACATGCGTGGTCTGGGGTCTGGGGTCAGGGGTCGGGGGAGACAACCTGTCACCCGACACCGCCCCGGCACCTTTTGCGTTGCCTCGCTCTGTTGCAGCGTCACCATCCGATCCACGTCCAGATCGATCAGTAGCTGATACCGCCCATCGGGCCAGATCACTTCCAGACTGTCCGCACGCTTGGCTCGACCCAGTCCGAACTGGGCCCGATCATCCATGGTGGACATGTACCCGCGGTAGGGAGAGTGATAGATGTATTGCTTCTGGCCCCCGGCTGTGAGGATCAGCTGCGATCCGATCCCGCGTCGGTTGCGCGAATCTCCCTGCAGCTTGACCTGCAGATAATGATGGGCGTCGTCTTGCGGTTGGACATTTTCGTAGATGGAGGCGGGCGCGTCGATGTTGTTGACCACGATGTCGAGCCTGCCGTCGTTATTGAGATCGGCATACGCCGCGCCGAACGAAAAGCCCGGCTGATCCATGCCCCATGCTTTGGTCTTGTCGGTGAACGTCAGGTCACCGTTGTTTCGGAAGACATAGTTGGATAGCCGGTAGCTGCGCAGGTCCTTGAGGAGTCTCAGCGCCTTCCGATGGTCGCCGGTTCGGCGTGCTCCGAATGCCGCCGTCTGGTAATCGAGATCATTGGCCGCTTTGGGATAGCCGGTGGTGATGAAGATGTCCTTGTACCCATCGTTGTCGACGTCGGCAAACAGGGCACTCCAGCTCCAGCCCGTGTACGCGACACCCGCCAGGCCGGCGATTTCACTGAAGACGACATCCCCGTGCTGGGTGACGCCGTTGCTCAATTGCAGCGAGTTGACGTCGTAATCGTCGCGAAATCCCCTGCGACGCAGCTCGATGCGACCGCTGTAGGTGAGGTACCCGCTCATCCGCTTGCGTTGATCCAGGGCGGCCGGCATCATGTCCATCTGCAGAATGTCGGCCCACCCGTCGTTGTTGAAATCGGCGATATCGACGCCCATGCCCGCAAAGCTCGTATGCTTGAGCCACGCGCCGGCCCTGTCGGTAAACGTGCCATCGCCGTTGTTGATGTAGAGGACGTCATTGGGGGCGACGTCGTTGGAGACGTAGATATCGGGCAATCCATCGCCGTTCACATCGGCAACCGCCACTCCCAGTCCATACCCGACCTGCGCCAGCATCCCGGCCTCCCGGGATACATCGGTAAAGGTTCCATCTCCGTTGTTGCGATACAGCTTACTGTAGCCGCCGGGGCTGTTACTGCGGACGCCGAGCGGGTGCGTGTCGGCCGCGCCCCGGGCGAAGTCCTTGGGTGAGTTGTTGAGCAAGAAGAGGTCGAGGTAGCCGTCGCCGTTGTAATCGAGGAAGACGGCGTGCGTGGTGAAGCCGGTATCGGCGATGCCGTACCGTGCCGCGGCCTCGGTGAACGTGTGATCCCCGTTATTGATGAACAACAGGTTGGCCCGATCTTTCCCTTTGGAGCCTTCGGACCCGGAGACGGAGACGTAGATGTCCAGATAGCCGTCGTTATTGATGTCCACCATGGTCGCGCCCGTGGCCCAGCGGTCCGTCTTGACGCCCGCTCGTTCGGTGATGTCTTCGAACCGCATGTCGCCTTTGTTCAAATACAGACGGCTCGAGACCATGTTGCCGGTGAAGAACAGGTCCGGTAAGCCGTCGTTATCGATGTCCCCGACGGCCACCCCCGCGCCGTTGTACACGTAGGGGTCGCTCTGAACATTCACCGAGTCATTGGTGGTGATGGTATTGGCGAAGCTGACGCCGGTACGGCTCGGGGGCAGCAGTTCGAACAAGGGGGGCTCTTTTTCTCGCTGACTGCATCCCTCGACCAGCAGCAGGGCGATGAACAGGGGGAGCAGCGGTCCGCACCTCACGGTCACGTGACGGCCGGGGCGCCGACGTCGCGCACCAGCCCGACGCACGCGGCCGCGATCAGGAGACAAACGCCCCCCAGCATCACCACGTCCAGCGGCGCGTTCGGGTTGCCCTCGCCGAACACCAGCCGGATGAGCGGCCCGAACCCGAGCGCGGCCACGATCTCCGGAATGACGATGAAGAAGTTGAACACGCCCATGTAGACACCCATCCGCTGCGGCGGCACGGCGGTGGAGAGGATCGCGTACGGCATCGACAGGATGGAGGCCCACGCGATGCCGACGCCGACCATACTGAGCGGCAGCAGATACTTGTTGTGGATCAGGTAGAGCGAGAGCAGGCCCACCCCCCCGCACACCAGCGCGACGGCGTGCACGGTCTTGCGGCTGGTCCGCTGTGCCAGCCGCGGCAGCGCGAGCGCCACCAGGAAGCAGGTGATCGAATAGAACGCGAAGGTAAAGCCGCCCCACTCGATGCCTTGCGTGTAGCGCGCCGACTGCGGATCGGTAGCCCCGAACACGTGGCGGGCCGTGGCGGGCACGAAGAACAGCCACATGCAGAACAGGCCGAGCCAGGTAAAGAGCTGGACCAGGGCGAGCTGCCGCATCGTGGCCGGCATCTCCCGAATGGACGCGGCGATCTCGGCGACGAGGGCCCCGAGCCCGCGCCGGCCCCGGCGCGCACGGTCCCACGCGGCCGGGTCCTCGGGCGGGAACTCGCTGGTCGTCACGATGGTCCACAGCACGGCGAGGAAAAACACCACCGCGCCGACCTGGAAGGAGTGCTTCACCGACAGCGGAACGCCGCTGGCCGTGCTCCCCTGCACGCCCATCCAGCTGAACACGAGCGGCAGGGCGTTGGCCAGGCTGGCACCCACGCCGATGAAGAACGACTGCATCACGAACCCGGCGGTCCGCTGGGACACCGCGAGCTTGTCGGCCACGAACGCGCGGAACGGCTCCATCGAGATGTTGATGGACGCGTCGAGGATCCAGAGCAGCGTTGCGGCCATCCACAGCGCGCTCGACGTGGGCATGACGAACAGCGCGATCGACGCCAGGATGGCGCCGGTGAGGAAGTAGGGACGGCGGCGCCCCAGCCGCCCCCACGTGCGGTCGCTCAAGGCGCCGACGATCGGCTGCACCAGCAGCCCCGTGAGCGGCGCGGCCAGCCACAGCAGCGGCACCTGGTCCGAGCGGGCGCCCAGCCGCTCGTATACCGCCGACATGTTGGCGAGCTGCAGCCCCCAGCCGAACTGGATGCCGAGGAATCCGAAGCTCATGTTGAACATCTGCCAGAAGCGCAAGCGCGGCCGTTCCATCGGTACGCAACCGTTCAGCGGAGTGGGCGCAGAATCTGCAGCCTGGCGTCGTTGCGCGCCACGACGATCAGACGGCCGCCGTTCGCCCGCCGCACCAGTCCCAGGTGGCGCACCTCCCCGTCGATCACGAGATGGCTCTGCTCCATGTCGACCGCCGTGAAACGACCGTCGCCCCTGCCGGAGAGCAGCAGGCCGTAGCTGGCGTCGTAGCGTCCGAGCGCGGGCTGCACGCCGTACACGTTCCCGGCGAGGAGCAGATCGGTGCGCCCATCGCCATCGAAGTCCCCCGCCAGGGCGGCGTAGACGGGCGCGAATTGCGCCTCCACGGGGAGGGGCTGCAGTGTGAACGTGCCGTCTCCGTTGTTCAACGCGACGGAGCTCGCGAACACGCGCGCTTCCAGCAGAGTCGCCCGCTGCAGCTCCGCCGCCGGGAAGATGTCGTCGATGCGGCTGGCGCCGAAGTCCGCGTAGGAGGGGTAGCGGCTGCGCAGCTCGGGGATCAGCCCGACCAGCTCGTCCCGGCCGGCGAGCGGATAGCTGACGCCGTGCTTGTAGAACGTGACGATCGGCTCCGACGCGCCGTTGTGCCCGAAGTCGCGCACGTACAGCCGCGCGGGCTCGGCCGGCGACGCCCGGAGGTAGGAGTTGAGTCCCAGGTTGCCCAGCACGAGATCGTCACGGCCGTCGCCGTTCAGGTCGACCGCCGCCACGCTGTTCCACCAGCCCTCCGTGCCCCCCAGCCCGGCCTGCGCGGTCCGATCTACCAGCCGGCCGTTCTCCTGATGGAACACCCGCACCGGCATCCACTCCCCGGTCACGATCAAGTCGAGCCGGCCGTCGTGGTCGTAATCGATCCAGGTCGCCGCCGTGACCATCCCGGCCTGGGCGAGCGCCGGGGCCTTCTCCAGGGTGACGTCGCGGAAGTGTCCCGTGCCGTCGTTCTCGAGCAAGTAGCTGCGGGGCGCCACGCCGTATTTGCCGGCGACGACTCGCCTGCCCACGAACAGGTCGGGAAGGCCGTCGCCGTTCCAGTCGCCCACCGCGACGCACGAGCCGGTCTCCGAGAAGCGCGGCAGGGCTGCCGCATCCCGGCGGAAATTCCCTTTGCCGTCATTCAAGTAGAGCCTGTCCTGGAGCGCATCGTGATCTCCCCAGAACTCGTTGCCGCCGCTCACCACGTACAGGTCCGGATGGCCGTCGCCGTTGGCATCGAAAAAGGTCGCCGCCACGTCTTCGGACAGGCTATCGGCCTGGAATGCGGGCTGCGTGCTGCGGCGGAACGTCCCGTCCCGCTGCTGGATGAACAGGGCGCCGGCCTGCCATTTGGCGCCGCCGACGTACACGTCGTCCAGCCCGTCGCCGTTGACGTCGCCCGTGGCCAGGGCAGGGCCTTCGCGCGACAGCAGGTGGGGGATCAGCGGCTGCCGGCCGTAGTCGTAGAACGAGTTCTCCTGGTGCTGGAAATCGAGGCCGAGCCGGCTCATCTCATCCCTGAATAGGGGGGGCGGGACTGACCGCTGGCGAACTGACCGCGGGCGAACTGACCCCGGGCGCAAGCCCGGGGTGGCGGCATCCGCCTGCGAGAGGGTAAGTGTGCGGTCGACCGGCACGTCCGTCAGGACCTGCGAGCGTCGATCCGGCCAGATCACGACTAGAGAGTCCACCCGGCTGGCCTTCCCCAGCCCGAAGTGCAGGCGCGGATCGACCGAGGATTGGAAGCCGCGCGCAGGCATCTGCTCGACGAGCTGCGTCGTGCCGTGCTGCCGGACGATGACCTTCGCACCGATCCCCGCCGTGTTGGCTCCACTGCCCCGCAGCACCACGGTCAGATAGCTGTTGTGATTGATGTCGCGCGCGTGGTTGCGGTAGATCGCGGCGGGGGCGTTGAGGTTGTTCACCACCAGGTCGAGCGCCCCGCTGTTGTTCAGGTCCGCGTAGGCCGCACCGTTCGAGAACCCCGGCTGAGCCAGGCCCCATGGCGTCGCCATGTTCGTGAACGTCAGGTCGCCGTTGTTGCGAAACGCGTATTTCGCGATGGGGATGTGGGGCATCATGCTCGTCAGGCGCCGCAGCAACCCCGAACTGATGCCGTTCGCCAGGGCGGCCTGGATAGCGGAGTCCCGTACCGCCGCGAGGTAGTCGAGGTCGTTGGGCCGGCGATAGATGCCGTTGGTAACGAACAGGTCCTTGTTGCCGTCGTTGTCCAGGTCTGCGAACAGGGGGGCCCAGCTCCAGTCGGTCGCGGACACGCCCGCCAGATAGCCGATCTCGCTGAAGCGGACCGCTCCTCCCACGGAGCCGCGGTTGAGCAGCAGCGTGTTGCGGGCGTACTGCGGGTAGTAGCCCGCTTGCTCCTTCATGTGCTCGATCGACCACGGGTCGGCGTTGGCTGAGGTCTTGAGGACGTCCTCCCGCTCCGGCAGCATGTCGAGGACCATCAGGTCGGGTCGCCCGTCGTTGTTGTAGTCGGCGGCGTCGACGCCCATGGAGGCATGGCTGGTGTGCCCCACCGCCCGGGCGATGGACTCGGTGAACGTACCGTCGCAATTGTTGATATAGAGGAAGTCGTTCTCCTGGAAGTCGTTGGCAACGTACAGGTCGGGACAGCCATCGAGGTTCACGTCGCTCGCGACCACGCCCAGGCCGTATCCCTCGACGCCTCCGTAGATGTGGGCCTGATCGCTCACGTCCACGAAATGACCGCCGTCGTTACGGAACAGACGGTCGCCCGCCCGGGGATGGCGCGGCTCGCGCTGCGGGTGCGTCATCGGCCCGCGCTCGGAGTGGGCGGAGTAGTTGAGGAGGTACATGTCCAGGTCGCCGTCGCCGTCGTAGTCAAAGAACACGGCCTGGGTGGAGTAGCCCGCGAAGTCGAGCCCGTACTCCTTGGTCCGGTCACTGAAGGTCCCGTCCCCGTTGTTGATGTACAGCACGTTGTGGCCGTGCATCGTGAGGTAGCTCATCGCCGAGACGTAGATGTCCAGGCGCCCGTCGCCGTTGACGTCCGCCATGGTGACGCCGGTCTTCCAGCCCGCGGGATCGGCCACGCCGGCGCGCTCGGTGATGTCTTCGAACCGGTAGTTCCCGAGGTTGCGGTACAGCCGATTGGGACCCACGTTCGACGTAAAGTAGAGATCGGGCAGCCCGTCGCCGTCGACGTCGCCCACGGCGACGCCGCCGCCGTTGTAGTAGTTGAGGAAGGTGATGATGTTGAGCGCGGTGTCCTGCTCCGGCACCTGGTTCACGAACGTGACGCCGGTGACGCTCGGTGGCAGCAGCTCGAACAGCGTCGGGGCGTGCGCGCTCCGACCACAAGCGGCCAGGAGCAGCGCCGCGGCGGCGATGCGCACCCGTTAGCGCGCCGGCCGAATGCGAATCGCCTGGCCGCCTCCGGGCGCCAGGACGAGACGCAGGTGTGAAGTCGCGGTGACGGCGCGCTGCGAGATCGAGACCGGCAGGGGGTTCGTGAGCCAGTTCGCCCCCGGTCCATCGGCGTAGATCTCCGCGACGTAGCGGCGGCCCGGCGTGAGGAACGACAGCGGGATGTCGAACGTGCGCCCTTCCTCGTCCGTGATCGCTCCGACGAACCAGCTCGGCCCGTTCCGCTCGCGTCGCGCCACCACCACGTAGTCGCCGATCTTGCCGGCGAGCACCCGCGTCGTGTCCCAGTCGACCGCCACGTCGCGGATGAACTGGAAGGCGGGCTGGTGCTCGTAGTTCTCGGGCAGGTCCGCTGCCATCTGGAGCGGCGAGTAGAGCACCACGTACAGTGCGAGCTGCTTCGCGAGGGTCGTGCGCACCCGGGACTCCTCCGGCCGGCGCGGCCGGCCGGTGCCGCGCTCGATCAGGATGTCAAAGATCCCCGGCGTGAAATCCATGGGCCCGGCGAGCAGGCGCGTGAAGAACAGAATCGTCTCGTGCTCCGGCGGATTGCCCCCCTCGCCGCCCCAGGCGTTGTACTCCTGCCCGCGCGCTCCCTCCCGGGTCATCATGTTCGGGTAGGTGCGCCGCTCCCCGGTGTCGTGAATCGGCTCGTGGACGTCCAGCATGATTCGATCACCCGGCGATAGTGCCGTACCATGACCTGTCCGTGATGGGAGTGGCCCTCGCTGGTCAGGTCAGACACGTAGCCCGACTTGACGGCGTCGAGGCCGAGCGAATGGTACAGGGCGAAGGCGCTGTCGAGTTGCCGCTCATAGTTATCGATTCCGCCCGACGTCTCGTTGTGGACGATCAGCTTCACGCGTTTCTCGTGGGCGTACCGGGCCACTTCGACGAGGTCGTAATCGGGATAGGCTTTCGTGAACGAGAAGGCGTTGCGGTTCTGGATCCATTCGCCGTCCCACCCCAAGTTCCAGCCCTCGACCAGCACGCCGCCCAGTCCGTTGGCGGTCGCGAAATCGATGTAGCGTTTCGCGTTCGCGGTCGTGGCGCCGTGCTTGAGTCCCGAGCTCCACGTCATGGTGCCGATGTGCATGCCCCACCAGATGCCGACGTACTTCATCGGCTTGATCCAGCTCGTGCTCTCGAGCACGCTGGGAGGGTTCAGGTTGAGGCCGAGCACCGAGGGCGCGAGATCGGTGGCACGGTCGGCCAGCTGAATCGTGCGCCACGGGGTCACGAACGGCGTCTTGCCGCGAACCTTGATGCCGTCGGCGTAGGGCGCCAGCGCCGCGTGCAGCGTGCGATTCTCCATGCGCGCCCCCCGCAGGTTCAGGCGCGCGTAATCCACCAGATTCGCTTCGTGAATCACGATGAACGTGCGGCCGTCGCGGGTCTCCAGCGTGAGCGGGGTCTGCACGCTGTCGATCACGCTCACCGGCGAGGACGAGTACAGCATCTCGGAGCGGTCGAGCCTGGGCCGGTTCGACGGGATCCACCACGCCCGGGCGTCGTCCGCCAACGCGAACTCGGTGAGCTCGTCCGTGATGGCGAAATCCTGCAGACCGGGCTGCGCCGGCAGCTCGTAGCGAAACCCGACGCCGTCGTTGAACACCCGGAACACGACGGCGAACTGCCGGCCGGGGGCGGCCGCTTCGGCGACGGCGACGCGCAGCTCGGTGTGATGGTCCCGCACGCGCGCCACCTCGCCCCACGGCTGCGTCCAGGTCTCGTCGACCGCGTTTCGGGTCGTGTCGACGAGGCGCAGCCCGTCGCGCAGCGGCGGCGCGCCCTGGAGCTCGAAGCCGAGCAATGACGGGAGCAGCACGGCTCGACCGTCGCGTCGCAGGCCGTAGTACAGCTTGCCGTCGTGGAGTTCGACCGCGACCTCGTTCCGGCCGTCCGGTGAGGCGACGCGGACCTGGGCCGGGGCGGGGGCGGGGGCGGCCCAGAGAGCGAACGGCAGAACTCTCGAAACGAGGTATATTCCCCGATACAGCTGCCCTCTCTTACCGGGGGATTCCAATGACGTCGCTCTCATGGCGTGCCCTCTTGCCCGTTGGTCTCGTGGTTCAAGTCGTTACCGGATGCTCGCATTCGAGCGGAACGCGCCAGACAAGCCCGCCTGGCCCCCAGACGGTGACGTCCGAAGACATCGAGCGCAATCCCGGCCAGCCGATTGAAAGAGTGCTCCAAGGACGGTTCGCCGGCGTCGAGGTCACCCGAACCTCGGACGGCATCGCGGTGCGCATTCGTGGCGCCGCGTCCTTCAACGCCAGCACGCAGCCGCTGTACGTGGTCGACGGCATCCCGATCCAGCCGGGACCGAACGGGAGCCTGACCGGGCTCAATCCGTACGACATCGAATCGATCCAGGTCTTGAAGGACGCCGCCGATACGGCGATCTACGGGATGCGCGGCGCCAACGGGGTGATCGTCATCAAGACGAAGCGGCCGGGTCGGTGACACGCTCAGGGACGGGCCGCCACTGAACGGCTCGTCCGAGCGACACGAAACACGAGCGGCCGGTCGTTGTTGCGGGTGACCACGTAGCGTGGTCCATCCCGCGTCTGGATGCGCGCAATGTCACGCGCCTGTCCGGGTACGAAAAAGCCGCTCTCGACGGTGCGCAGCGGCGTGAAATTACCCTTGCCGTCTCCCCGCAGCACCAGGCCGTAGCTCGCGCTCATGCGGCCGATCTCCGGCTGGACGCCGTCAAAGTTGCCCGCCAGCAGCAAGTCGGCTTTGCCGTCCCCGTCGACATCGTGCGCCAGAATCCCGTATACCGGGGCGAGCTGCGCTTCGAGCGGCAGCGGCACGAGCGTAAACGAGCCGTCGCCGTTGTTCCGCACGAGGGCTGTGGCGAACGTGTACGCTCGCCGCTCGACCGCGCCGGCTAAGTCCGCCGGCGAGAAGATGTTGCTGATGGCCTGCCGGCCGTACGCCTGGTATGTGAGATAGCGGGTCTTCAAGTACGGCAGGGCGTTGACGAGCTCGTCTCGCATCGCGAGCGGCCGACTCACGCCCCCCTGGTAGGTCGCCACGATCTGCTGGGCGAAGCCGCTTCCGGCAAAGTCCTTCACGTACATCGTCACGGGCTCGGTCGCGGTCGCGTGGAAGCGGGTGTTCAAACCCAGGTTCCCGACGACGAAGTCGACGCGCCCGTCCCGGTGACCTGTGAAGTCACCGGCGATGATGCGATTCCACCAGCCGTTGCTCCGCTCGAGGCCGGGCGTGTTCAGGCGGACGAGCTTGCCGCCGCCCGCATTGTGGAAGATCGTGATCGGCATCCATTCGCCTACCACCACCAGATCGACCCGGCCGTCGCCGTCGACGTCCTGCCAGATCGCGTCGGTCACCATGCCGACCCGCGCCAGGTCGGGCGCGAGCTGCGCGGTGACGTCCGTGAAGTGGCCGTGGCCGTCGTTCTGGAGCAACATGCTCTGGGGCGCGGCGCCGTACCGCCACGGCACGACGCGCCCGCCCACGAACAGATCGACGTCGCCATCGCCATCGTAGTCGGCCGCCACGACCCGCGATCCACTGACGTACTCGGGAGGCAGGCTGCCGCGCGCCTTGCGGAAGTGCCCCCGCCCGTCGTTCAGGTACAGCCGGTCCTGCAGGGCGGGAGACATGTTGGAGAACTCGCTCCCGCCGCTCACGACGTACAGGTCGGGGTGGCCGTCGCCGTCCGCGTCGAAAAACACCGCGCCCAGGTCCTCCGACACGGAGTCCTGCTCGAAAACCTTCTCGTCGCTGCTCCGGAACCTGCCGTCGGATTGCTGAATCAGCAGCTTCCCAGGCTGGCCCTTCGCGCCCCCGATGAACAGGTCGTCGAGCCCGTCGCCGTTCACGTCCGCCACAGCGATGTACGGTCCCTCGGTCGACAGCAGCTTGGGGATGAGGGGTTCCCGGTCGAAATCGACGAAGTCGTTCTCCCGGTGCACGTACGGCAACTTGACGCGGTCGGTGACGTCGGTGAAGAGCGGCGACGGACAGTCGGATGGTCGGATAGTCGGATGGTCCAACGCTCGACAGTCCGGCGATCCGACTATCCGACCATCCGACTGCCGTATCGTGACACGCTGGTTGGTCGCGACGCGCTTCGAGACGCTCACGCGGCCATCCGGCCACTGCACCGTCACCGAATCGATGGCATCGCGCCGCCCGACGCCGAAGGTCAGCACGTAGTCCACGCTCGACTGGAAGCCGCGCGTGGGCTCTTCCTCCTGGAAGAACTGCTCCTTTCCGCTCCACAGCGTCACCTGCGCGCCGATGGCGAACCGATTGGCGCCCTCGCCCTCGAGTTGCACCTGGAGGTACCGGTTCTGAGATAGGCTGCGGGCGTTGTTGCGATACACGAACGCTTCCTGGTCGACGTTGTTCACCACCAGGTCCGGCACCCCGTCGCCGTCCAGGTCGCCGTAGGCCGCGCCGTTGGCGAAGCTGGGCGTGTCCAGCCCCCAGGCCGCGCTCTCGTTGGTAAAGGTCAGATCGCCGTTGTTGCGGAACGCGTAATGCGGCAGCTTCGTCGAGCTCATCGCGGCGGTGAGTTTCAGGAAGTCGACTCGCTTGCCCCGCGTCGCCGCCCGCATCGTCTTGTCGTTCGCCAGGAAGGCGATGTAGTCCTGTGACGTGACGTCCTTGGCGAGGCCGTTCGTCACATAGATGTCCTTGGCGCCGTCCAGATCGAGGTCTGCGATGAGGGCGCTCCAGCTCCAATCCGTGCGGGCCACGCCGGCCAGCTGCCCGATCTCTGAGAACGTGCCGTTGCCGTTGTTGAGGTGCAGCATGTTGCGCGTGAACTGGTAGTGGAAGCCGTTGCGGACCTCGGCCTGCAGGCGGTGCCAGTCCTCGAACGACGTCGTGGTCTTGAGCCGGTGCTCGTCGTCGGGCAGCATGTCGACCACGTAGATGTCGGGCCGGCCGTCGTTGTTTACGTCCGCGATATCGAGCCCCATGGACGACAGGCTGATGGAGGGCATCTCCTGCTCGAGCCGCTCAACGAAGGTCCCGTCCCCCTTATTGATGTACAGATAGTCGCGCTCGAAGAAGTCGTTGGCGACGTACAGGTCGGGCCAGCCGTCCGAATTCACGTCGCTCGCGACGACGCCCAGCCCCAGGCCGATCTCGCTCCCGTAGATCCCGGCCGCGGCGCTCACGTCCACGAAGTGCCCGCCATCGTTGCGGTACAACCTGTCACCGCCGAGCGGGTCGCGCACGGTGCGGGTGTTCGCGAGCGGCATGCTCGAGACGGCGCGGGGCGAATTGTTCACGACGAACAGATCCAGGTCGCCGTCGCGGTCGTAGTCGAAGAACACCGCCTGGGTCGAGTATCCCGTGTCCGCGACGCCGTACGCCGCCGCCTGCTCCACGAAGGTGGGCACGCCGGCCGCGTTCGGTCCCTGGTTGATGTACAGCTCGTTGGCGCGGAGCCGCCCCGGCACGTTGCCGGCTTTGCATACGTAGATGTCGAGTCGCCCGTCGCCGTTCACGTCGGCGAGCGTGACGCCGGTGGTCCAGGACCCGTCCTTGTTCCCGAGGCCCGCCTCTCGGGTGACGTCCCGAAAGCGGAACTTGCCTTCGTTCAGGTACAGGCGCGGGCCGCCCTGACTCGACGTGAGCACGATCTCGGGCAGGCCGTCCCCGGTCAGGTCACCGATCGCGACGCCGCCGCCGTTGTAGAAGTTGCGATACGTGAAGACGTTCAGGTCGTTGGTTTCGGTGAGGCGGTTCTCGAATCGCACGCCGGTGTAGCCGGAGGGGAGCAGGGTGAACAGCCGGCCGTCGGCAGCGGGCGACGCGGCGGAGCCGGCGGCGCCGGAGCAGGCGGTGAGGAGATACACCCCGGCCCCGAGAACACGCAGGGGCGCGGTGGTCCGCGCCCCTGCGTGTTCGACAGCAGCCTCCACAACCTTCACAGCCTCCTGCGCCTTCTCCGCTCAGTACCCGGTATTCTGCGTCATCAAGGGGTTCGCATTCAGCTGGGTCTGCGGCACGGGCATTAGGATGTTACGGGCGTCAGTCGGCCCGGGCTTGAACTGCCACTGCTTGGTGTACTGGCCATGGCGGATCAGGTCCTGGCGGCGTTTGGCTTCGCCGGTGAGCTCGAACATGCGCTCCTGCAGGATCAGGTCGCGGGTGACGGGGCCCGCGAGCGCCGGCGCGACGGTCTGACTGGGACGGGCGCGCAGCTGATTCAGCAATGCCAAGGCTGCGGGATCCCCCGGCGTCAGCTCGTTCAGCGCCTCGGCCTTGATCAAAATGATCTCGCCCAGCCGGAACCACGCGAAGTCGTTGCCGTTGTCCTGGGCAACGTGCTTCGGATCGGCCGGCCACTTGTACAGCCGCGGGCCTTCGCCTTCGGTGGCCTGCGTGGGGTCAGCGATGTCGATGGTGAAGACCAGCGGATTGCCCGCCCGGTCCTTGGCCGGCTGGCCGGTCTCGACGTTGAACTGTGGCCCTTGCAGGATGACGTTCCGGCGCCTGTCGTTGGCATCGAACGCATTGTACGCATTCGCCAGGATCGCGAAGCCGTTCCAGGGCGTGGGCGTGAACTGGTTGTAGTGCAGCGCCCGCATCACGAAGTTGAGGCCCAGGCCCGACACGTCCGCGAACTTCACGACGAAAATGTTCTCCGGTGACGTACTGTTGTCGGCCCGGAAGCTCTGCGGGAATGAGTCCGCCAGCTTGTAAGTCGGTTCGTTCAGGATGCGGTCCGCGGCGGCGATGGCGGCCTGGCAGGCGCTCTGGCCGCTGATTTGCACCCCGGTGCACGAGTTGTACGCGGTGGGACTGACGCCCGTTTGCTTGTCGAACACCCCGGCGTTCAGATACATGTTGGCCAGGATGGCATCGATCCCGCCCTTCGTCATACGTCCGTTGTCCGCGGCCGGCCAATGCACCGGCAACAGCGGGCGCGCCGCGTTGAGCTCCGCCTCGATGAACCGGAACACCGAGTCGCGCGTCTCGCGCGGGCGCGGCGTGATCTCGATCTTCGTGGCGATCGGCACGCCGCCGAACGTGTCCATCAGCACGTAGTAGTAGAATGCCCGCAGCGACCTGGCCTCGGCCGCAATGGTGTCGCGGGACGGGAAGGTCACGTTGGGCAGCGCCCCGAGCAGCGCGTTGGCGCGTGCAATTCCGGTAAAGGCGACGACCCAGATGCCGTTTCCCGGACCATTGCCCACGGTGCTGACCGGGGTCCACGTCTGGTGGTGCATCTCGAGCCAGACCCCGCCGTCATACCAGTCCGAGCCACGCGTCGGGACGATCATCTCGTCGCTGCTGATTTCGCTCAGGTTGTAGTAGTCGTCGAGCGTACTGCGCAATTGGGCGTAAATCCCCGCCAGGCTGCTGAAGACTTCCCCCTGGTTGCGGTAGAAGTTGTTCGGCGTAATGGCACTGGGCGGGTTCTCGTCCAGGTTGGTGCACCCCAGCACCAGCATCAGCGCCGGGCCGAGCAGCAGGAATGCGAAGCGTCGCGTTGCCTTGGTCACAAGAGAGGTTGTCATAGGAGGCGGATCCTCAGAACGTGGCCCGAATGCCGGCCGTCACGGTACGGGGGCGCGGATAGCTGAGATAATCGATGCCGCGCGACCCAATACCGGCGTCCGCGTGCACCTCCGGGTCCAAGCCCGAATAGCCCGTCAACACCACGAGGTTGTCAGCCGACACGTACAGCCGGGCGCTCCGGGCCGATCCCGTGAAGACAGGCAGTGCGTACTCGACGGTGAGATTCTGCAGGCGGACAAACGACGCTCCCTCGACCCAACGGGATGAGTAGATCGCCGGCTCATGAAGCCCGGTCGGGTCGGTCAGCGCCGGGCGCAGGAAGTTCTTGTCTTGCAACGCGTCACTCTTCGTGGCGAACAGGAGCGCCGTATTGTTGAACACGTCCTGTCCCACCGACGCCCGGACCAGGAAGCTGACGTCGAACCTGCCCGAGGTAATCTGGCTGTGCAGGCCGAGCGTGAAGTCCGGATTGGCGTTGCCGATGATGGAATAGTCGGGGGCGGTGGGGTTCAGCGTCTCCCCGTTGACACATCCCGCGCTGCTCGCCACGCAGGCGAACACCTGCTTGCCCGCCGCGTTCACCCGGAGAAACTTCGGTCCGAAGAACGTGCCGAGCGGCTGGCCCGGCAGGATGCTCTGGGCGTTCACGCCGGACTGGCCCTGACCGCTGACTCCCCCGGTGGCGATGGAGTTGAACGGGCCCAGATCGACGACCCGGTTGCGCTCCGCCGCGAACACGAGGCCGGCCCGCCAGGTCAGATTCGGCGTGGACACGGCCAGAGCGTCGAGCGAGATCTCGAGACCCTTGTTGCGCACCTTGCCGACGTTTTCGAGCCGCTTCTCCGTGAACGCCGGCTGCGGGTTGGACACCTCCAGCAGCAGATCGGACGTGTTCTTGATGTAGTACTCGATGCTGCCGGAGAACCGGTTGTTCAGGAAGCCGTAGTCCAGCGCCACGTTGAACTGCGACGTCTGCTCCCACTTGAGGTTCGCGTTGGCGTCTCGGGTCGGGATGACACCGCGTGTGACTGCGTCACCGAACGGATAGCGCGCGCCGTCGGACGGCTCGAGCGTCGCCAACGATGAGTAGGGCGGGACGCCGGGATTGCCCTGCAGGCCGTACCCGGCGCGCAGCCGCAGCTCCGAGAAGCCGCGATCGCGCATGAAGGGCTCTTCGCTGATGCGCCACGACCCCGACACCGCCGGGAACAGCGCCCATTTGTGTCCCACCGCGAACCGGGACGACCCGTCATAGCGCAGCACCCCGGTCAGGAAGTAGCGGTCCTTGAGGCCGTAGTTGGCCCGGCCGAAGAAGGCGACTTGCCGGCTGAGGTCGCGCCCCGCGGAATCGGTGACCGTTTGAGCGGAGCCCGGCTGGTTGAAGAGCAACGCATCGGTGACGTATCCACGGCCGTCCGTCAACAACGTCCCGGTGTTGAATTTGCTGAACTCGTACCCACCGACCACATCGAAGCTATGGATGTCCCCGAACTGCCGGCGCAGCGTCAGCAGCGTTTGCAGCGTCACGGTCGTGTTGTCGGTATTCGACTGGCGCGCCAGCCCGCCAAACGAGGCTCCCACTGGGTTGGCCTTCGGGAGGTAGATGTCGCGCTCGCCGTTGGAGCGGTCCACTCCCACATTCACCTGCGCTGTGAGACCCGGCAGGAGATCCAGCTCGGCCGTCGCGTTGCCCAGGGTGCGGGTCGTGGTGCCGATATCGGTGATCTGGTTTGCCAGCGCCACCGGGTTGCGCACCGATGTCTGGCCGAGCAGCTCGTAATACTTGGTCTGTCCGGTTATCGCATCGACCACCGTCACCGGCTGCGACGGGTTGAAGATCACCTCGTTCTGGAACACGCCCCCCTCGAAACCGGCCGTGTTCTCGAACGTGATGTAGTCGTCCTGCGTGTGCGACGTCGTCACGTTGAGCCCGAGGCGCAGGCGGTTGTCGAAGGCGTTGTGGGTGGCGTTGAGGCGTCCCTGCACGCGCTGGAAGCCGTTGGAGATCGCCACCCCCTCCTGGTTCATGAAATTGAGCGAGGCACGATAGCGGGTGTCCTCGCCCCCGCCGGCGAAGGACACGTTGTGATTGTGCGTCACGGCGGTGCGCGACACCTCGCGCTCCCAGTTCGTATTCGCCGTCCCCAGCGCTGCGATGTGCGAAGGACTCAGGCCGCCCAACTTGCCCGCCACCGAGTCCTTGAAGAAGTTCTGGCAGAGCGTCGGCTGGCTCGTACAGGTGGAAGTTGAATCTGACCGCCAAACGCCAACCTGGCCGTTAACGAACTGCCGGAATTCATCTCCGTTCAGCACGTCCAGGTGCTTCGACACACTCGACGTCGCCACGTAGCCGTCATACTCGACGCCGGCTCCTCCTCCCCCGGTGTTGGAACCTTTCTTCGTTTCGATCAGCACGACGCCGTTGGCGGCGCGGCTGCCGTAGATCGCCGTAGCCGCGGCGTCCTTGAGAATCGTGACCGAGGCGATGTCCGAGGGGTTGATCAGGTTGAGCGGGCTGCGGGGCAAAGGCGGCGAGCCACTGACACCGAAGCCGCCCGCTTCGGTCGGGACGTTGTTGATGGGGACGCCGTCGATCACGTACAACGGCTCGTTGCTCGCGCTGATGGACGTGCCACCGCGGATGCGGACCTGCGCGCCAGCCCCCGGCTCGCCGTTGTTCTGAATGATCGTGACGCCGGCGGCCCGACCCTGTACCATGTTGTTGACGTTGTTGATTACTCCGACATTCGCCGCATTGCCGTCGATCGTCGAGACCGAGCCGGTGATGGCCTCGCGCCGTTGGGTGCCGTATCCGGTTACCACCACAGCCTCGAGAATCGCCGCCGCCGGCGTCAGCGTGATGTTCGCCGTGACGGTCCCGCCCGGCGTGATCGTGACGTCCTGCAATTGCGGGCTGTACCCGATCCGGGTCGCCCGCAGGCGGTGGATGCCGGCAGGTATGCCGCTCAGGAGAAAGCTGCCGTCGCCGCGCGTGAGCATGCGGTGCGGCGATCCTGCGATGGCGACTTCGACGCTGGAGAGGGTCTGCTGAGTGGTGGCGTCGATGACCTTACCCGTGACGGCGCCGGTCGAGTCCTGCGCGCCGAGCCGCACCGCGCACAACAAGCCACTGAAGAGCACCGGAACGACATGACGGACGAGTGCCATACGTCTGCCCCTCGACGGAATGGGGAATGGAAGGATCATCATCCGCGATACCCCCGCACATGACCATGAAACGCGGAACGGGTTGATTCTTCCCCAAAACGGCGACCTGTCAAGGGTTGTGAAAAAGGGCACAAGGGTATATTCGGGCCCATGCCTCGCCTCGCGCGCCCTCGCCTTGCGCCCGTCAGCGGGCTCGTCGCAATGCTCGGTGTGGCCGTCGCATGCCGGACCACGCCGCCGCCCTCCGTCGCACGCTACGACTCCGCGCACGACCTGGGCCCCCTGTTTCAGGACGTCCAGCTCGCCGCGATCTTCCCGGACTCGAAGACGTTCGTCGATGCCCGGCCGCTGCTCGCCCCGGCCGAGCTCGCCGGTCGCTATACGGCCGCGCGCGGCTCCGCCGGGTTCAGCTTGCAACGCTTCGTGGAGCAGAGCTTCGAGCTGCCGCGGCCGGTCGGGGAAGGCTTCCACGCCGACACCGCCCGCCCGATGGAAGATCACATCCGGGCGCTCTGGGCCGTGCTCACCCGCCCGCCCGACACGATAGACGCACGGTCGTCGTTGATCCCGTTGCCGCAGCCGTACGTCGTCCCGGGCGGCCGCTTTCGGGAGGTCTACTACTGGGATTCGTACTTCACGATGCTCGGGCTCGTCGCCAGCGGCCGGACCGATCTGGTGCGCACCATGCTGGACAACTTCGCGTACCTGATCAGGACCGTCGGGCACATCCCCAATGGCAACCGCACGTACTATCTCAGCCGCAGCCAGCCGCCGTTCTTCGGCGCGATGATCGGGCTGTACGCCACGGCGACCGACACCACCCAGGCCCTGGCCTACCTCGATGCGCTCGAGGCCGAGCACGCCTTCTGGATGGATGGCGCGGAGCGGCTCGCGCCGGCGCAAGTGTACCGCCGTGTGGTGCGGCTGCCCGACGGATCGGTGCTCAACCGCTATTGGGACGACCGCGCCGAGCCGCGGCCCGAGTCATATCGCCCGGACTACGAGCTGGCGCAGACGCTTCCCACGGCGCAGCGCGAGGCGTTTTACCGGAACGTCCGGGCCACGGCCGAGAGCGGCTGGGACTTCTCGAGCCGCTGGCTGCGCGACCCGAAAGACCTGCGGACGCTCGAGACGACGGAGCTGCTCCCGGTCGATCTCAACTGTCTGCTGTACCACGCCGAGCGGACGATCGCGGCGCTGCGGCGGTTCCGCGCGCGCCCGGAGGACCGGGAGGTCGCGGACCGGTTCGCGCGCGCGGCCGAGGCCCGGCGCCAGGCGCTGCTCAACGCCGCGTATGAGCCTAGCGCGGGGTTCTTCTTCGACGTCCGCTGGCGCACGGGCGTGCGCGTGACCGATCGTCCCACCATCGCGGCCGCGGCGCCGCTGTACTTCGGGCTCGCCACGCCGGAGCAAGGTCGCAAGGTGGCCGCGCAGCTCGAGCGGCTCTTCCTGAAGCCCGGCGGATTCGTCCCGACCCTGATCGCGTCGGGTCAGCAGTGGGACGCGCCCAACGGGTGGGCCCCGCTCGAGTGGCTCGCGATCGAAGGCGTGCGCCGCTACGGGCGCGCGGACCTGGCAGACGCCGCCCGCGATCGCTGGCTCGCCGTGAACCGGCGGACCTATCGCGCGACCGGCAAGATGACGGAGAAGTACGACGTCGTTGACCTGCGGCGGCGAGCCGGCGGCGGCGAGTATCCGACGCAGGACGGGTTCGGGTGGACGAACGGGGTGGCGCTGGCGCTCCTTGGACAGAAGCAGATCCTTCGCGCCTTCGGCGCTCAGGATGACAGGCTTCCTCGCTCCGCGAAAAAGAAGTGATCTAACCACGCTCCGGTAACGCGCGCGAAGCGAAGGATCTACGGTCCCCCTCATTAGTCGCGCTTCGGTCGCAATCGCTCCAGCACGTACGCCGTGTTGATCAGCGCGGCGTGCGACAGCCCCTGCGGGAAGTTGCCGAGCTGCTCGCCCGTGGCCGGATCGATCTCCTCGGCGAACAGCCCGAGCGGGTTGGCGCGGCGCAGCAGATTGTGGAACAGCCGCTCTCCCTCGTCGAAATCCCCGGCCATCGCGAGCGTCTGCGCCAGCCAGAAGCTGCAGGCGAGGAACGCGCCTTCGTCGCCGCCCAGGCCGTCGGGGGATTTGTAGCGATAGATCAGCTCTTCGCACGAGGTGGCGAGCTCGCGTCGCACGGCGGCGATCGTACTCCGGACACGCGGGTCGGCGCGGGGCAGGAACCGCACCTTGGGGATCACCAGCAACGCGGCGTCGAGCTGAGGCTCGCCATACACCTGCACGAACGTCTGACGGACGGGGTCCCAGCCCCGCTCCAGCACCTCGGCGTGGACCAATTCGGCCTCGCGCTGCCAGCGGGCGGTGTCGCCCGGAAGGCCCAAGTCGGCGGCGATGCGCGCGCCCCGGTTCAGCGCCACCCACGCCATGACCTTGCTGAAGACGAAGTGCTTCGGCTCCTGGCGCGGCTCCCAGATGCTCAGGTCCGGCTCGCGCCAGTGCGTCGCCGTCCAGTCCACGAGATGCTGCAACACCTTCCATACGCCTTCGGTCATGGCGTGATGGCGCCGCCAGATGTCGACGGTGTCGAGCAGCTCGCCGTACACGTCGAGCTGGAACTGCTGGGCCGCGCCGTTGCCGACGCGCACCGGCTGCGCGCCGCGGTATCCGCCCAAGTGCTCGAGCACGTGCTCCGGTAGGTCGCGCCGGCCATCCACCCCGTACATGATCTGCAGATGCCGCGCGTCGGCCCGGCGACACACCCGCTTGAGGAACTGCAGGAACCCGTCCGCCTCGGCATAAAACCCTACGCGATCGAGCGCGAACAGCACGAACGCGGAATCACGCAGCCAGGCGTACCGATAGTCCCAGTTGCGGCCGCCCCCACCGCCCGGTGTTTCCGGCAGCGACGTCGTGGGCGCGGCGATGATGGCGCCCGAGGGCTCGTAGCAGCACAGCTTGAGCGCCAGGGCGCTGCGCTCCACTTCCTGGCGGTACGGACCCTGGTACTGCAGCCGCGACGACCACTCGTCCCACCAGCGGGCGGTCGCGTCGAGCTTGTCCTGCGAGCGGTAATGCGCGACGGCATACACCTCATCGTCGTCGCACCGCAACACGAACCACGCGGCCTCGTCGGTGGCGAGGCTCAAGCGCGCGGTGGCGCGCGCCTGCTCGATCTGCCACGACACGTCCGGCGCGCAGGAGAGGGTGGCGACGTCGTCCTCCGCGTCGGTGGCGAGCACGCCGCAGGCGCGCCGCGCCAGGACGGGCTGGCGGGTGCCGTAGTCGAACCGGGGCTCGAACACGACCTCCGCCTCGCAGGCGCCCCGCGTGCACTGCACGCGCCGGTGGATCTCGGTCCGCCCCTCGCGGGCGGGCCCGGCCGGCATGAAGTCCGTGACGACGAGCACCCCCCCGGATTCGATGCGGAACGTCGTCACCAGGATGTTCGTGCCCGGGAGGTACCGGTGCTCGGTGGTCGCCGGGACGGTGGGCGCGATGCACCAGCGGCCGCCTCGCTGGTCGTCGAGCAACGCGGCGAACACGCTCGGCGAATCGAAGCGGGGTGCGCATAACCAGTCGATCGAGCCGTTGCGCCCGATCAACGCCGCGGTGTGGAGGTCACCGATCACGCCATAATCGCCCACGGGGAGGAAGCTCATCGCGCCGGAAATCTACGTACCCCGGAGGCACGGCGACGGCGGTGCATTCCCACGGCTCTGCCGGTAGATTATTCGGGCCGTCGTCTCTCGAGAGGCTGTCGTGCGCCCGCGTGGTTTCATCTTGTGCCTGTCAGGCTTTCTGGTCGCGGTCCCGCTCGTCGCGCAGTCGGCGCGCCCCGGGATGGTGGTGCTCAATCTGCGGTTCGACGGCGCGTACGCCAACGTGCTCGAGCCGGGTGACACCGCCGTGGTCCGCGCCGCGACGAGCCGGCTGCTCGCCACGCTGCGCGCGTTCGACGGCGTCGCCGTCGTCGATTCCGCTACGGTGGCCGCCGCGGTGACCGCCGCCGAAGCCGACGGCAATCCGTGCGACAATGCGTGCGCGCGAGTCCTGGCGCGGCGGCTCGGGGCCCGGTGGGTGGCGAAGGGCACGGTCTTGAAGACGAGCAACCTGGTCTGGATCCTGCGCGCGGATCTGTTCGACGCGACCACCGGCACGGCAGTCCTCGCGGACAGCTATGAGCTGAAAGGCGACGCCGCGCGCATGGCGCCCGCGGGCGCGCACGTGTTCGCCCAGCGGGTCGAGCGGGCCGTCGCGGAGCACTCCGCGCCCGCCGTGGAGCCGTGATCCGGCCATCTCTCATGTTGAACTAGGAGGTCCTCCATGCGTCCCGCGCTGCTGCTCTCGCTGCTGCTCGCCCCCGCCCCCGTCGCCGTCGCCGCGCAGGAGACCGCGTCGGACACGCTCCTCACCGTCGAGCATTACCTCGACTGGGAGCAGGCGAGCGACCCGCAGATCTCTCCCGACGGCGCGCAGATCATCTACACCCGCCGCTGGGTGAACAAGCTGGAGGACAAATGGGAATCGGCGCTGTGGATCATGAACGCCGACGGGTCGCATCAACGCTTCCTCGTAAAGGGATCGGGCGCCCGCTGGTCCCCGGACGGGACGCGGATCGTCTATCTCGCCGACGGTGAGCCCAAGGGGACGCAGGTCTTCGTCCGCTGGATGGATGCCGAGGGGGCGGTCACGCAGGTCACCCGCGTGGAGGAGACGCCCGCCGACGCGCGCTGGTCGCCCGACGGCAAGGCGATCTCCTTCGCGCTGCTCGTGCCCGACTCGACGCTCTGGAAGATCTCCATGCCGCAGGCGCCCCCGGGCGCGAAATGGACCGCGGCGCCCCGCGTGGTCGACGACCTGCACTACCGGCAGGATCGCGTCGGGTTCATGAAACAAGGCTTCACCCATCTCTTCCTCGTTCCGGCGGAGGGCGGGACGCCGCGCCAGCTCACGGCCGGGCACTGGAACGTGGGGGCCCGCTTCGACGGCCTGTCGGGTCGGGTAGGCTACGACTGGACACCGGACGGCAAGACGCTGGTGTTCGACGGGCTGCGCGACACGACCGGGGACGCTCAGTACCGGGTGTCCCGCATCTATGCGCTCGACGTCGCCACCGGAGCGATCCGCACGCTCGTGTCCCGGCCGGGTTATTGGGCCGACCCGACCGTGTCCCCCGACGGCCGCACGGTGGCGTTCGCGGGAGCCGATTCCAGCGGTCAGACCCATCGGACGTCCGACCTGTACACGATCGGGATCGACGGCTCCGGCCTGCGAGATCTGTCGCGCTCGCTCGACCGCGATCCGGGCGACCTCACTTGGGCGCCGGACGGCAAGGCGATCTACTTCACCGCGCCCGATCGCGGCGCCATCAATGTCCACGTGGCGGACCTGACGGGTGGCGTGCGTGACGTGACGCAGGGCGCGCAGGTGGTGTCGCTCGCCTCGGTGGCGCGCACCCTCGTGGCGGTCGGGGTCCTGAGCGATCCGACCCATCCCGCCGACGTGGTGCGGCTCGATCTTCGCAAACCGCAGGGGCTGGCGCGGCTCACGCACGTGAACGACGACATCGTCGCCGGTAAGCGGCTGGCGCGCACCGAGGAGATCTGGTACGGCTCGAGCGGTGGCACGCGGGTCCAGGGGTGGATCGTCACGCCGCCGTCATTCACCGCGGGCAAGAAGTACCCCCTGCTGCTCGAGATCCACGGCGGCCCGTTCGCGATGTACAACGTCGGGTTCAGCTACATGTTCCAGAACTTCGCGGCGAACGGCTACGTGGTGCTGTTCGTCAACCCCCGCGGCAGCACCGGCTACGGGGACCGCTTCTCCAACGGGATCGATCACGACTATCCCGGGCCCGACTACGACGACCTCATGGCCGGTGTGGACGCGGTGATCGGGCGCGGGTTCGTGGACACGACGCGGATGTACGTGGCGGGGTGCTCAGGGGGCGGCGTGCTCTCGAGCTGGGTGATCGGTCACACGACGCGCTTCGCTGCCGCCGCGGTGCGCTGCCCGGTGATCGACTGGATCGCGATGGCGGGCCAGACCGACATCCCGCTCTTCACCTACAGCTTCTTCCACCAGCCGTTCTGGGAGAAGCCCGACGAGTGGCTGGCGCATTCGTCGCTCATGTACGTGGGTCACGTGACGACGCCAACGCTGCTGATGACGGGGGAGCTCGATCGGCGCACGCCGATCCCGCAGACCGAGGAGTACTACGCGGCGCTCAAGATGCGGCACGTGCCGGCGGTGATGCTGCGCTTCAACGACGAGTTCCACGGCACGGGATCGAAGCCATCCAACTTCATGCGCACGCAGCTGTACATGATGAGCTGGTTCGAGAAGCACAAGGCGGCCGGAGAGGCCGCGGCCAGCAGTCAGGGCACGAAGTAAGACCCGACTCAGCGTCCCGTGAAGGTCAGGCCGAGGCGGTGCTGGCTGCTCAGCACCTCCGAGCCCTGATAGGCATAGTCGAGCGACACCTGGTGGAAGCGCAGGCCCAGGCCGAGCGTCAGGGGCCGCTGGTCGAAGTCGCCGCCGGCGCGCGACAGATAGCCGAGCCGGGCGACGGCGAGCAGCTGGGTCGCGGGGTCCGCCACTCCGGCCTCGATGCCGCCGCCCACCCGCCCCGGCGCCCCGCGGACCGCGGCGTAGTCTGCCGCCAGGAGGAGATGCACGCGCTCGTGCCCGGGTCCCAGGGGGCGGAGCTCGGCGCCAGCGCGCACCGTTCGGGGGAGCGGCGCGCCGAAGCCGCCGACGTCCACCTGGCCGCCCAGGTACTGCACGCTCGCCCCGAGCACCAGTTTGGACGACAGGCGACCGCGCACGCCCGCCGAGAAGCTCGCCGCGCCACCGGACGCCTCGGCGAGCGTGGTCGCGTAATAGTTCAGAGCCGCGCCCACGCTGGCGCGTCCCAGCTCCACGGCGCCCGCCAGCGCGAAGGCCTGCTCGTTCGCCGAGAGGAGCTGTCCCGTGGGCGTGCCGCGGCCGCCGCAGGCGTTGCACACCACCTCGTCGACGCTGCCGAGATCGAGATAGCGGATGCCGAGCGCCAGTCCCACGGCGTGCCGCCGCACCCCGAGCGCCATCGAGCCGGCCTTCGACCCCTCGAACAGGGTCTGCCCGGCGAGCTGCGCCTCGAAGTGCTGCACCGTCACGGCGCCCGCGGGATTGGCGAAAATGCTCGTGACACCGGCAGCCGCCGCGAGCGCCCCTCCCAACGCGGCCGCCCGGGGTGTGGTCGTGAGTTGCAGGATCGGCGCGCCGGCCTCTCCGTTGGAGCGATCGATCGTCTGCGCGCGAGCCGGGGCCGGCGCGGCGGCCAGAGCGAGGGCGAGGAGGGCATGACCCCGTTTCATGTCGGGTGCCTCAGCGTGCGGGGCTCAGGATCATCAGGCGCTGTCGCACCACCTGCGCGCCGGTGTTCACGACCAGGATATACATCCCGTTGGGCAAGCCCGGAGACTCGCCGCGCACGTCCCAGGTGAAGCCGTTCAGCGGGAGGGCGGTGAAGTCCCGTACCCGCAGCCCGGCGAAGTTGTAGAGCGCGATCGAGCGCGGAATCGAGTCGTAGCTGAAGATCACACGGCCACTGCGTACGGGATTCTCCGACACGAGAATCGCTTCGCCCGCGAGCAGCGACGCCGAGCCGAAGCGGCTCGCCACCGGCGCCGGAATGATCGCCTTGGCGCGGCGCGCCGACGGGGTCCCCGTGCCGAGCACCGTGCTCACGCGCAGACCAAGCGTGTCTCCCTGGCGCAGGTGATCGTTCAGCTTGACGGCGAGCAGGTAGGTGAACCGGCCCCCCGACGGCAG
>WNGD01001589.1_pt1 | contig 30216 bp, 28 predicted proteins | sample 5400671 | NCBI WGS metagenome assembly WNGD01 (sample SAMN13153369, study PRJNA577476) | soil metagenome | isolation source: 40 cm soil or saprolite under grassland replicate 2 | place: USA:California | collected 2016-06-15
GTGTCTCGAAACTGCAGGCTATGGATCCAATACTTGGCCTTGATCCCGGCATTGTGCGCTATCGCGTCGCCGAAGTTCGTTTCACTGTTGTAGTAACGACCGGCCCACACCAGGTCGAGCGTGTGGGCGCCACTCACGGGCGCCGTGAGGCGCACGACGCCGGTGTGGTTCTGGGTCGGCGCCTTGAACGTCCCGGCGAACGCGTCCCAGAGTGTAGGCTGTTCGGGTGGACGCACGGGTACGACGTTGAAGCCGTCGTCGATGCTTTGTCCCTCGTAGCTCACCGCGAAAAACAGCTTGTCGCGCTGGATCGGGCCGCGCAGGTTGAAGCCGAGCTGGGCACGGCCGTAGTCCGGGATGGACAACGTGGGGTGCGCGGCCAGGTATTCCCGCTGGGACAAGTCCAGCGCCCTGAGGCTTGTGGCCTGGCCATAGCCAAAGACGGACCCGTGGAATTCGTTGGTGCCGCGCTGCGTCACCGCGCTGATGACGAACGACGCCCCGCGCGTGTACTGGGCGTCGTACGGGTTCAAGTGGACGCGGAACTCGCGCATCGCCTCCTGCGGCAGCGGCGAGCCCGTCTGCGGGATCCCCACGAGGTTGCCGTTGAAGAAGCTTTTCCACTCGGCGCCGTCCAGGTAGAAGTTCCAGAAGCGCAGGTCCGGCAGCGAGCCCGCGGCGGGCAGCGAGCGGCCCTGCGTGGGCGCGAACGTCTTGAGACCCGGCACGATCACCGCCAGGTTGATCGTGTTGCGCGTGTTGAGGGGCAGGTTGAGTATCTCGTTGGTCACGACCGGAGCCGAGACGTCGTTGCGCTGCACCTCGAAGATGGGCTCGCGTTGATGGATAACCTCAACACCTTCGAGGGCCACCGCGGCCTCCTGGAGCTGAAAGGCAAGCGAAGCGTGCTGGCCCACCAGCAACTGGAAGTCGCGTTCCTGCGGCTGATAGCCTAGCAGGCGGAGACTCACGTGGTACGCGCCCGGTGGCAGCCCGACGATGGTATAGTTGCCTTCCGCCGACGTGACCGCGCTGCGCTGCTGTCCGGTCTCACGGTTCGACACCGTGACCTGCGCGGCGGCGAGGGGCTTGCCGTCCGTCCCCGTGACGCGGCCCTGAAGGTTGACCGTGTTCTGGGCGAGCAGGCCGGCGGCGCCGGCGACGAGCCATCCGGCGGCCAGCAGCACGGCGCGGAGTCGGTGAGCCAGTCGAGACGACATCGAACGATCCTCCTCTGCAAGGAACCCGTGAGGTCAGCGTTGCCGACTGCGCCGGAACTCGAGGATATACGCCCCGCCGGCCGGCAGCGCCAGCGCGATCGGCACGACGGCGCTCGAGAACTCACCGAACGGACGGCGCCCACGCTCATCGATCCGCTCGATTTGCCCGCCGCTCGTGAGACCGTAGGCGGCCGGGTCGAACGCGAAGGAGACGGACGTCGGCTGGTCCACGATGCTCGCCACGGCGATCGCGACGTTCCCCTTGTCCGAGCGCCATGCGCCGGCGATCGCCGCCGGGTAGCGCGCCGCCGACACGGTGGGACCCCCGCGCCGCGCCGCGTAGATCGAGACGCGCGAGAGGTCCACGTCCACCGACGGCACGCTCAGCTCCGGCGGGCGCAGGAACGTGCCGTACAGCAGGTAGTCCAGCGCCCGCGCGCGGATACGGGCCAGGCGCATCAGGTACGCCGTCTCGTCCGGCCGGTCGGCCAGCTGCGACGCGCGGAAATTCGCAATCGTCGGCTGTAGTCCCCAGACGAACGACCGCGCCTGCTCGAGATAAAACTGCCGGCGGAAGCGCGTGTCCAAGAGCGCGAGCGGCTCGGGCGGCGCGAACTGCGCGGGCCACAGCTCGTCGTAGGGCGGCATGACGAGCGACGAATAGCTGCCGTAGGTCACACCATAGGCGTGGTAAACCGCCTGGAAGAAGGGGATAGGCTCCCACCCGCTTCCCGGGTCGGTGTAGCGCTCCTGGCTGACCTGGAGGGTGAGCATGAGGTCCAGCTCCGGCAGCCACGCCTCGCCCGCGCCCTCGCCCGCGAGCAGGACCGGCTGCCCGACGGCGGTGCGAATCTGCGCCGCGAGGGCACGGAACCCGCCCATCCAGTAGTTCCCGCCGCCGACGGGATGTCCATGCGTCGAGTCCCAACACACGAGCGACTGCACCGCCTGGTCCATGTAGATCCCATCGACGCCGTAACCGTCCAACACGGTGTCCGCGATAGCGGCATACTTGGCGCGCCAGAAGGGTGTGGTCACGTCCATGGTGGCGCAGGGCTGCGGGTCGAACGTGTTGTAGGTCTCCTCGCGCACACGGCCGTTTTTCTCCTTCACCGCCCAGCGTGCCGCGTGCTCGCTCGCCCAGCTCGGCGTGCCGGTGCACCACAGCCGCTGGTTCATGTAGACCATGGTGTGACTGCCGACGGCGTGCGCCTCCTGCAATGCCGCGCGAAATGAGTCGACTCCCTCCCGCGGCGGGAGGTAGTCGGGGAAGCTCGTGTCGTACGGACCGTGGTGCCACCAGTGCCAGTAGATGTTGACGGGAAGGCCGAGGGCACGCTGCAGCGCGAGCGCCGGCGGCACCACGCCGGGCGAGCGGCCGCGGTTCCAGACCCACATGCCTGTTCGGAGCAGCCAGTCCGGAACGCGCCCCCGGACGAGCCGGCTCTCGCGCGTCCAGGCCTGCCGCGTGCCCCACGCGCGGTAGCGCTCGGCGACGGTGATCCAGTCGCCCTGGAACGTTCCGAGGAGCGCGGCGTACGCGGGTGCCCATTGCGCCCGGGGGCTCGCCGGGTTCTCGAGCGGGTGGATGAGCTCGTAGCCGCGCGAGCCGTCCGAATCGCCCCAGATGGCGAACGTCTTGCGGTAGGCCAGTGTGTCGTCAGCGGCGGCGTAGAGGCCCGCGGCGCCGCGCCGGTACAACGCCATCACCTGGAGCGATAGCGTGCCGGGATAGGCCCACTCGAGGCGGCGACCCTTCCCGTCCGGTCCCGCGAGCAGCGTGGCCGGGTCCCGCGCCAGCGCGCCCATCCAGCGCGGCACGGCGAGTTCTTCGCCACGTCCGAGCGGCGGAATCCCGGCGAGCCGGGGAAAGCGTACCTGCTCGATCGCCATTGCGCCCGGGGAATCGACTGCGATACGCCACTCCGACAGCCCTGAGTCTCCTAACAGCCGGACCGTGGCGGTGACACGCAGCGCAGGCGCCTCGTCCAGCCCGAAGTCACTCCAGACCAGCGCCAGCCCCGGCCGCTCGCCTGAGAGCTCGCTCCAGGAGAACCGGCGCGCCGAGCTCGGGACGACCCTCAAGTCGCCGGGGCCGAACCGGTCGAGCCGCCAGATACCGGCGGCCCGGCCGTCGACGAAGGACTGACCGCTCGCACGGTCCGTGAGCGCGAGCAGGGAGCCGTTGCTCGAGTCGAAGCCGAGCCGTAGGCGATCGTTTTGAAGCCAGAGCGTGTCCGCCGCGGCCACGGCGAGCAAGCCACCGAGCAGGATGTTCACCGGTAGATCAGGTAGGGGGCGCGCTGCTTCCGGAACGTCGCCTGATCGCGCTCCCACTCGCGCAACAGCTCCGCCAGCGTCCCTGCCTCGATCGCCTGCCGCAGCCGGGCGCTGCCGCCGTGGCGCTCGAGGGTCGCGCCAGCCCACTGGAATTGATCGGGGTGGAGCCGCCGGATGAGATCGATCATCACGAGCGACGTCGCCAGCGGCCGGTAGGAGGCGCGGTCCGTCAGCGTGAAGCGCACGCCCTTCAGCACCTGGCCGGGGTACTTCCGCGCCGTCGCCGTCGTCGGAAACTCGACCGCTTCGAACCGGATGCCGGGGAGGTTCATCGCATTCATGGCCGCGACGACCTCGGTGTTCCTGAGCCAGGGCGCGCCGATCTGCTCGAACGGCAGGTCCGTGCCACGCCCCTCCGAGACGTTGGTCGCCTCGAAGAACACCGTGCCGGGGTAGTCGATGGCGGCTTCGAGCCGCCGGATATTCGGCGACGGGTTCACCCAGGGCAATCCCGTCTCGTCCCACCACATGTCGCGTCGCCAGCCCTCGACCGACACCACGGTCAAGTCGGCGCCGATGCGCTGCTCGGCGTTGTACATCTTGGCCAGCTCGCCCACCGTCATGCCGTGGCGCGAGAGGACCGGGTAAATGCCGACGAACGACTGGTACGCGGGCTCGAGAATGTTGCCCTCGAGAATGGTTCCGGTGACCGGGTTCGGCCGGTCCAGCACGACGATGGGGATCCCCTTCTCGGCCGCGGCCTGCATCGCGAGGGCGAGCGTGGACTCGAACGTGTACTGCCGCACGCCGAGGTCCTGGATGTCGTAGACCAGCACGTCGATGCCCTCGAGCATCTGCGCCGTTGGCTTGTTCGTGTCGCCGTAGAGCGAATGGACGGGGAGCCCGGTCTTCTCGTCCACCGTCGAGGCGACGCGCGTCTCGGCGACGCCGCGGATGCCGTGCTCGGGTGAGTAGAGCGCTATCAGCGTCAGGTCCGGCACGCCGCGGAGCAAGTCGATCGTGCTGCGTCGCTGGCGATCGATGCCGGACTGGTTCGTGATGAGTCCTACCCGTTTGCTGCGCACCAGCGCGGGCGGGTGCTCGACGAAGACTTCCACGCCGGGGCGTACGACGGGCGCGGATGCACACGCAAAGGTGGCTGCGACGAGGAGGGCGGAGGAGCGGTTCACGATTCCGTGACATGCTACGCGCTGCGGCCTAGATTGCAACCTCATGCCCGCCGCCTTTTTGGCTCTCCTGCTCGCCCCGAGCGTGCAGGTTCCGGTCGCGCGTTGGACGCCGGAGCTGGCGTTCTCGGTCAAACGCGTGGGGAGCGTGGCGGTCTCGCCCGACGGGCGCTGGGCGGCGGTCGAGGTGTCTGAGCCGCTCATGGAGGCGGAGCCGAGTGAGTGGCGCACGTCCGTGTACGTGTACGCCGTCGGTGGGACCGGCCCGGGGGCGGCCCGACGGGTCGAGACCCCAGCGAGCGCCCCCGCTTGGTCGCCGGACGGGCGCTGGCTCGCGTTCGCCTCGAACCGGTCGGGGAAGCGGGACGTATGGCGCGTGGCGCTCGACGGCTCGGGGGGGGCGGAGCGGCTCACGGACGTGACCGGGGAGCTGGGTGAGTTTCGCTGGTCGCCGGACGGCCGCCGGATGGCGTACGTGCTCACGGACCCGCCGGTGCCGGCGCGGGACGCGCGCGTCGTCGGGGAGGTGCGGCGGTATGCGCGCCTCTACACAGTCGACCTTGTCGGGGATGGCGCCGGGAGAGTCCCCCGGCTGCTCACGCCGCAGGACGTGCAGGTGGGCGGGCATGTGGGTGCGGGGATGAGCGGTCCCGCGTTCGACTGGTCGCCGGACGGCGCCGCGATCGCGTTCTCGCACTCGCCCTCGCCGGCAGGGGACGATTGGGTGCGCGCCGACGTGTCGGTGGTGGACGTCGTGACGGGCCGAACGCGTCCGTTGGTGGCGACACCGGCGGCAGAGGGCGGACCTGCGTGGTCGCCCGACGGTCGCTGGATCGCGGTTACGGTCTCGGACGCACCGGCGACGTATGCGCTCACGTTTCGCGTGGAGCTCGTCTCGCCGGTTGACGGCGCGGTCCACCCGCTGGCGCACAGCTTCGACCGGCGACCGGCGATCGTCGGCTGGACGGGCGATGCGCGCGCCGTCGTGATCAGCGAGGCGCGCGGAACGGTCTCGCGCCTGGGCGCGCTGCCGGCCGATGGCGGCGTCGCCGTGGACCTCCCGCCCGACACGCTCATGGTGTCCGCGCCGGCCCTGAACGGGACCGGGACGTATGTCGGGTTCGTGTCCGAGGCGCCGGACCGCCCGCCGGAGCCGTATCTGAGCCGGCTCGCGCCGTTTACGCCGATACGGGTCGCCGCACCTACCCGACGGGCTATCGACCGGGTGCGCCCGTACCGCTACTCACGATCTTGCACGGGGGCCCGCCCTCGAGCTTCACGCGGACGTTCACCGGGGGCGTGGGCTCTTACCCGATCGCCGCCTTCGCGTCCGCCGGCTTCGCCGTGCTCCGGCCTAACGTCCGCGGGAGCAGCGGTTACGGCCGCGACTTCCGGTACGCGAACGTCCGCGACTGGGGCGGCGGCGACTTTCGGGACGCCATGGCCGGCATCGACGCGTTGGTAAAGCGCGGAGTCGCCGACCGCGACCGGCTGGGCGTGATGGGGTGGAGTTACGGCGGGTATCTCACCGCCTTCGCGATAACCCAGACCACGCGGTTTCGGGCAGCGTCCGTGGGCGCAGGGATAACGAATCTGGTTTCCTACGCAGGGGTGGCGGACATCCCCGGCTTCATCGGGTCCTATTTCGGCGGCGAGTTCTGGGACGCCCCCGCGCTGTGGCAAGCGCGCTCTGCGGTGCTACGCGTCAAGGCCGTGACGACGCCGACGCTCATTCAGCACGGCGAGAACGATCTGCGGGTGCCGATCTCGCAGGGCTACGAGCTGTACACGGCGCTGAAGCGGCGGCACGTGCCGGTCACCATGGTGGTGTACCCGCGCCAGGGGCACGGCGTCGGCGAGCCGAGGCTCCAGCTCGACGTGATGCAGCGGAACCTGGAGTGGTTCGAGCGGTGGCTGATGGCCGAGCGGAAGTAGGACACCCACTTTCATTATGGAGGCAGGAACACATGGAGCAGCGTCACCTGGGGTCCCAGGGCCTGGTCGTGTCCGCCATGGGGCTCGGATGCATGGGCATGTCCGACTTCTACGGTGGGCGCGATGACGCCGAGTCCATCGCCACGATCCATCGCGCGATCGCCCTCGGCATCACGTTCCTCGATACGGCCGATATCTACGGCCCGTTCACCAACGAGCAGCTGGTGGGCCGGGCCGTTGCGGATCGGCGCGACCGCGCGGTGCTGGCCACCAAGTTCGGCAACGTCCGCAAGGCCGACGGGACCTTCGTCGGCGTGAACGGCCGCCCGGAGTACGTGCGCCAGGCGTGCGACGCCTCGCTCGCCCGGCTGGGCGTAGATCATATCGATCTCTACTACCAGCACCGGGTGGACCCGAGCGTGCCGATCGAGGACACGGTTGGGGCGATGGCGGAGCTGGTGCGTGGGGGCAAGGTCCGCTATCTCGGCCTCTCGGAAGCGGCGCCCGCCACCATCCGGCGCGCACACGCGACCCACCCAATCAGCGCGCTCCAGACGGAGTACTCGCTCTGGAGCCGCGACCCGGAGGACGAGATCCTGCCCACCTGCCGTGAGCTGGGCATCGGATTCGTTGCGTACAGCCCGCTCGGGCGCGGTTTCCTCTCGGGCCAGATCCGTCGCCAGGAAGACCTCACCCCGGATGACTGGCGGCGCAGCAACCCGCGCTTTCAGGGTGACAACTTCGCCAAGAACCTCGAGCTGGTGGCGCGCATCGAGCAGCTGGCCCGCGCCAAGCGGTGCACCCCATCGCAGCTGGCGCTGGCCTGGGTGCTGGCAGAGGGGAAGGACATCGTGCCCATCCCCGGTACGAAGCGGGTTCGCTATCTGGAGGAGAACGCGGCGGCCGCCACGCTCGCGCTGAACGCGGCTGAGCGGGAGGCGATCGACGCGGCCTTCCCGAAGGGGGCGACGGCGGGCGAGCGCTACACGGCGGGGGGCATGGCGGCGGTCAATCGATAGGGGGTTCGACGCCTCAGCGGCCCTTGGTAAAGGTGTACGGCGCCCCCCCCGCGGCCGGGGGGGAGAGCCAGGTGCTCGCCGGCGTGATCGTCGCTGCGGTGCTCGCCGTGGCGTGGGCTCTGCTGGTCTTCTTCACGCACAACCCGGTCAGCCTCGCGGGGTGGGCGGTGGGCGGCCTGATCGGGATCACGCTCGCCCGAGCCGGGCGCGGCGCCAGCCAGTCGCGCGGGACCGTCGCCGTCGTGCTGACCGTCGGCGCAGTCGTGCTCGCCAAGGCGTTGATCCTCGCCTTCGCCTTGCGGCCGATTCTGTTGGACGAGATGCTGCGCTCTCCCCGAGCCACCACCACGCTGTTCGTGATCGACATGACCAGGCACCGGTCGTTCTCACCGGACCTGCAGGCCGCCGTCGACGCGCAGCGCCGGGCGGCCCCGGACACGGCCTCGGGCGTCGAGGGCTTCGCGCGCGCCTTGGGATTGAGCGAGCGGATCTTTGCCGAGGCCCACGCGCGCGACTCGGCTGCGACTCCCGCCGAGCGCGAGCGCCTGGTGCGCATGTACGCGGACAGCCTGCTCGGGCGCGAGCACTTTCTCCCGATGCTCGGCCGGCTTTTCGGTTTGTGGGATCTGCTCTGGCTGGGGTTGGGGGCGTCGAGCGCCTGGAAGCTGGCGGAGCGGGGGATGCCCTGAGCTACTGGCCCTGCTTGTCGCGCTCTGCCTGCTCGCGCTCCTCACGCTCCCGCTGCTCGCGGGCGCGTCGCACGCGCTCCTGCCGCTCGCGCAGCGCCGCCTCGTCGCGCGCGTCTTGAGCGGCTTGGCGGCCGTCCAGGTCGGGCGCCGCCTGCTCGCGGGCCTGCCGGGCGCGCTCCTGCCGCAGGCTACGATCCTCCGCCGCCCGCGCGGTGCGCTCGGCCTCGAGCTCGGCTTTCCGCCTCACGTTTGCCCACCAGAGCACCAAGAACAACCCGAACTGCGCGGGCAGTATGAAAATGAAAGAGAGGGGGAACAGGCCCTTGACCGTGGCGGAGAGCGCCAGGCTCGCGAGCGCCCACTTCCACCCGGTCATGTGCTCGTACTCGGCGGCGAAGTAGAAGAGCCCCGCAAAGCCGAAACCGCCAATGATGCCCATTCGCCCGAATATGCAAAACCGTGGCGTGGCGAGCAAATTTGGACGACCATCCGCGGAGGGGGTACCCATGCTGCTGTTGGTCCTGCGCATACTGGCGGTGGTCGCCGTGGGGGCGCTGATGCTTTGGCTGCGGCGCTACATGACCGGTCGGTAACGAATCGGTCCCGGTGTCCTGCGTGACCTCATCGCACCTCGGCTCGGAGCACCTGGCCCGGCGGGCCCAGCCGGAACGCGAGCTCCGCGGAGTGGAAGTCGTTGAGAAACGTCTTCCGCGTTCCGCCCAGGCTCGCATAGCACCTGCCGTCGTGCTCCACGACCGCGGTCTCCCACAACGCCGTCACCTTCCGATCGATCTCCAGCTCGACCGTTGCCCGGATCGGGTACGGTGGACCGGTCGGGGAGTGTGCGACCCACTGGACGTAGGCGTGCGGCCGGAGCTCGGGCCTGCGCCGACCGCGGACCACGGTCGGCTCTTGCGTGAGGATGAGGCGATACCACCCGCTGGCCTCTGCGTCGGTCCAGCGGCCGCCCTCCGCGAGACCGTGCTCCACGTCTCCCGAGCAGGTCACCCGGGACCGCCGTTCCCACACCCACTCGAGGCACGTGATCGAGTCCCGCGCGGCGGTGTTGTAGAAGGAGCCCTGCCCATGGTAGGCGACTTGCATGGTGTCGGCCACGCTCACGCACAGCCGGTAACCCGGCGGAGAGCGATCGAGCAGAGGCACAACCCACGTCACGTCGTAATGCCGCCGCGTGGGCGGGAACCGGAACGCGCCGGTCGAGTCCGTGGTGGTCCGGAGCACGGCGGCGGTGCACAGCGTGTCCGCCCACTCCGTGGAGACGACGACCTCGGCGCCAGGGCGGGGCGTCCCGTCGGTGTGAAACAGCAGCCCCACCACGGGGCCGGACACGGTCTCAGTGCGTGCGACGGGAAGTGGGCAGCCGGCCGCGAAGGGGGCGAGTAGGACACCGATGATCGCGTCGCGAAGCTGGTGAGTCATCGAGCACCGCTCCTTCAGGGGCTCAGCACGGCACGCAGCAGGTCCGACATCCTCCCGTCACCGGTTTGCCATTTGTGTTACACCCCGACGCCATATCGTCTCTCTATAATATGACAGGATCCCGTCGGGCACGGCACACATCGACCGGAGGAGTCGCATGGTCTTCCTCAAGCGTCCGCTGGCCTTTGCAGGCGCGTTGGCTACGCTGGGAACGAGCGCTCCGGCGCAGACACGCCCGGATCGTCCGGAGACGCCCGAGGTGCGCACTGCGGCCACGGTCCAGCGCAGTTTCCAGCCCGACTTGGCGACCGTCACGCTGCAGTTCACAGCGGAGGGTGGCACTCCGGCCCAAGCGGGCAGCCGGCTCGCGAGCCGGGCGGACAGCCTGCGTCGCGCGCTCGCCACGCTCGGCATTCCCCGGGACTCGCTGGTCAATCGCAATCGATGGTACTGGTGGCGCGGACGGATCGAGACTATCCCCGGGCCGGTGAAGATCGCCCCTCGATCGACCCCGGGCTCGGACCCTCGATTCAACTACCCTGTGCAGGACACCACGTATCGCGCTCACGACGCGATCGAGGTACGGATGCATGACCTGAGCCGCGTCGGCGCCGTGCTGGACACGGCTCTGGGGCGAGGGATCAGCGACATCTCCGATGTAAGGTTCACGGCCTCCGACGTGTCGGCGGCGCAGGTCGAGGCTTTGCGGGAGGCGACCGTGCGGGCCCGTAAGCAGGCCGAGGCGATCGCCGCGGCGGGCGGCTTGCAGCTCGGGCGCGTCCTGGCTCTCAGTACACAGGCCGATTACGTCGGTGGCTACGGGGCGGACGATTTCGCCCTGCGTGGCGTGACCCTCGGGACGGCCGGCACCGTCGCCGACGGGACTCCTACCGTCGTCGTCCAGCCCTCGGTGCCGGTGTCTGTCACGGTGTATGGCCGCTGGGAGTTGATTCCTAGGCAGCCCTGATGTGGTTCACGATGATGCATCCACTACACAGTTTGGTCTTGACCCTCGCTCTCGCAGCTCAAGACCCCCGCCCGGACAGCTCGGCCTGGGTCGTCGGCCAGGTCCGCGATGACAAGGGCGAGCCGGTGGTCGGAGCGCTGGTCGAGGCGATGGGGCTACAGATAGACGCCTGGTCGAACCGGCAAGGGCGTTACGAGCTCCGTGGCCTGCCGGTCGGCCGCGTACACGTGCAGTTGCGCTTCCTTGGTGTTGAGCCCGTCGACACGACGCTCACGCTGCGGCGCAGGGAGCGCGCCGTTTGGAATGTGGTGCTCCACGAGCCGGACTGGGCAGCGGAGGCTGAGCGGGCAGAATCGGCCCGGGTCGCGGCGGGCGGACTGGATAGCGTGAGCGCGGGGCTCGTGTCTACGGATACTTCGACCAGCATCACCTACGAGCGGTTCGGTATCCGTCTGCTGCGCGCGGCGGTCAGGCACTCGAGCCCCGACACGAGCCGCGTGCTATCGCCGCTCAGCGCGGGTCAGGCATTAGCACTCGCCCTGGCTGCCGCGAAGGACTCGACAGCTTTCTTCATTGCCCAGGCCCTGGATCTGGGCGGGTTAGGATCGGACAGCATCGCGGCGCGAAGCCAGCGGTTCAACGACGCTGTACGGATGCGCCGTGATGTCACGCTCAAGGTCGCCAACGCGCTGTGGGTGGATACCAGCGCGACGCTCCAGCCGCAGTTCGCTAGCTGGGCCCGGGCGCACTACGGCGCCGCCGTGCGGGTGCAGCCGCTGCGCGTGCCGCAGGTGATCTCGGTCCTGAACCGGTGGGCGGACAGCGTGACGAGCGGCGCGATCCCCGTGATACGGGACAAAAAGTTCGGTGACTCGGTTGTGGTCGCGCTCACCAATGCGGTGTACTTCAAGGGCCGGTGGCTCGAGCCGTTCGACTCCTCGCTCACGGAGAGGCGGCCGTTCACGCTGGCGAATGGGAATCGCGTCGTGACCCCCACGATGGAGCTTTTCACCAACCTGGCCTATCGGCGAGGCTCAGGGTATCAGGCCGTCCGCGTCCCGTACATGGCGGGGCTGACGGCGCTGTACATCGTGTTGCCCGATTCGGGCGTGAAAGCGGCCACCCTGCTCGAAGACCTGGAGAAGACCGGGTGGCCGATGCCCAATCCTCGCAAAGAGGCGAGGAGGGTCCAGATACGCCTCCCCCGCTTGCACGTGACCCAGGTGACGAACCTGCGACCGGCCTTCACGGACCTGGACATGGGGATTCTCTTCGATTCGGCCCGTGCGGACTTCGGCGGGCTCGTCGTGCCTCGCCCGGAGCGGCCGCCGCCCTGCCCACCCTTGTCGAGCGGCGTACAGGTCGGCGCGTGCACCCGCTTCCGGATCTCCGAGGCGGCGCAACACGTGTACCTGGATGTGGATGAGAAGGGCACCGAGGCGGCGGCCGTGACCGCGTTTGGGTTCGAAGTCGTCATCACCTCGGCGGGTCCGCCGCCGATCCAGTTCTTCGTGGACCGTCCCTTCCTGTTCGCGCTGCGAGACGAGAAGACGGGGACGCTGTTGTTCGTGGGGTTCATCGCGGGACCGCGGCAGTAGGAATGCAAGTGCCGTGCGCGTCCGGAATCGCCCTCCGCCAAGCCGGTCTCGTCCTGGGTGTGGCTTGTGCGGTGGCTTCTGGCTGCGCGGCGCGGCGCGGTCAGCGCGCTCCCGTCTCGCCGCCGCCGCCGCCGATAGAATTCGGCCTCGCCGCGGAAGCGCTCGAAGACTCCTCCGCTCGACCGAACTACGGCCTGCCTTCCGATACCCCACCGCAGCGGCCGCGCGTACCGGTAACCGTTCCGGACACCGTGCCGGCATGGGTTTACGCGCCGGCGAACCTTGCCAGCGACACTGGCGCGTCATACGACTACTACGCCGACGTGATTGTTGTGGGGTTCAAGGCGACCGCGACGCAAGCCGACCGGCAGGCGGCGATCGACTCGATCAACGGCACAGTCGTCGGTGGACAGCCGATGCCACCGGGCGAGGGCTTCTACTTCGTGCGGCTGGAAGCTGCGCGCCGCCTGGAACCGCTCACGCGCGCCCTGACCAAACTGTGGTCCCTGCACCAGGTGGCTTCTGCGTCGCTGGTCACTCCCCTCGAAGAGCAGTTCCGCCGGCCAAGATAGAGTCGAGACGATCATCGGGCCGAGGTGCGGATACACGATCTGTGCCGGGTGGACGCTGTGCTGGATACGGCGCTGGGACGCAGGATCACCGACATCTCCGAGGTGCGGTTCGCCGCGTCCGACGTGTCGGCGGCGCAGGTCGAGGCGTTGCGGGAGGCCACGGTGCGGGCCCGCAGGCAGGCGGAGGCGATCGCCACGGCCGGGACGGTGGGCGGATCTCCCACGGTCGTCCAGCCGTCGGTGCCGGTGTCGGTCACGGTGTACGGCAGGTGGGAGCTGGTTGCCAAGCAGCCGTGAACGCGCACGAGGCGTGGCAGAGTGATCGTGGCGTGCGCGCAACACACGAGCGGTGTTCGTCGGCGATCGGCCGAAGATTGAGTGAGTTCGCTCACCTGTCGCAGAAACGACCCTCGGTGCCGCAAAAACACCCTACTGGATCTCCAGTGCCAACCACATTCTTGGTGGCATCGCTCACCGCCCCGCGAAGGTCTAGGGAGGGAAGCCACCATGAGATCATCCGCACGCGCTCGTTTCTCGGCCTGTCTCGTTATGGGCATTCTTGCATGCGAGCGCACGGAGCCCACCGGGCTCCCTCCGACTCGCGTGAGCGCTCCAGCCCGTGGGCCAGCGGACGTGTACCCTGAAGAGCGTCCGTTCTGGAACCTCGCCCAAACCGTTCCGGGCAGCGCCGGCTTCTACATCGATACGGTGTCCGGTAACGTCGTCGTTTCGCTCACGGACCTGCGCCGGCCGGAAGCGGCTACCGGTGCGCTGCGGTCCCGACTCGCGCCTGAGCTGGCGCGCGCTCGTGCAACGCATCCGCAGGCCGACGTCGTGCCTCGACCGGTGGCGTACACATTCCTCCAGCTCAAGGAATGGCGCGACCGCCTGAACGGCGAGGTGTTTGCGATACCAGGGGTCGTGTGGCTTGACTTGGACGAGGTCAGGAATCTGGTCGTGATCGGGGTCGAGCCGTCCGCGGACCGGGGCGCGATTCGCCGTTTGGCCGGTGGGCTCACGGTACCCGACGCCGCGCTCGACTTCGAGACCGACGGGCCGGTGGTGCCCGAGGCGGGGTTGACGGACCAGATCCGGCCCATCGCCGGGGGGACAAGGATCCAGCGCGTGCAGTCAGGCGTCGCCGTCACGTGCACCATGGGATTTCCCGCGCTCTGGAACGGCGCGAAGGCCTTCGTCACTGCCTCACATTGCAGCCGGACCACGCTGGCGGTCGACAGTACCCGGCAGTACCAACCGACGGCGCCGCTGACGCACGCCGACTCGCTGGCCATCGCCCCGATCGGGTTCGAAGTCGCCGATTATTCGGAGCCGTGCCCGCCGAAGATCGGCAGCGCGTGCGCTTGGGCGGACGCCGCCGTGTACATGTTCACAGGCGCCGCCTCGCAGTGGACAGCCGGTCGCATTGCGCGTCCCACCTACGGCTGCTTCCCTGGTCCGTGCAGCCCGGTGAACCTGCAGATCGGTGGCTACTTCCGGATTGCAGGGACCGACTCGAGCCTCGTGGTCGGGGACCTGGTGAGCATGATCGGGAGCGGTACCGGGTGGAACCAGTCGTACGTGCAGAAGACGTGCACCAACGTCAAGCTCAATACCACGCAGGTGGCAGAATGCCAAGACTACGGCAGTTACGGCAACGGAACCGGTGACAGCGGCGGGCCGATCCTCCTGAACATCTCGCCTTCCGATTCCAACGTCGTCCTCGGGGGCATCCACTGGGGCAAGACCGGCCAGTATGCGGTGTTCAGTCCCTGGTCCGGGATCGCCCGGGAGTACGGGAATCTTTCTGTCGTGCCGGTCGCCCCGCAGGATACCGCGCGGCCTACGGTGCCACCGACGCCCAACCTGCCCGACGATTCGACGTTTACCGTGCCATCTCCGTGGGGAACGAACGTCCGCTACCATCGCAACATCGTGGTCATCGTCTTCGACGACTCCACGAGCGGCGTGAGCGTGCGGGGTACCCTTGCCAAGTATGGTGGCGTCATCATCGGCGGCAGCGAAGCCCGAGACGAGCCAGCGTACTACGTGCAGATCCCGGATCCGGGCACGACCTTCGCTGCGATCGATTCGGTAGCCTCCCTGATCGAGACGGAGCCGGGCGTGAAGCGGGTGTCCGTCCCGACATGGCGCGGTCTCATACGCATTCGCTGGCGCTATCCTCAAGACGGACCACAGTCCACCAGAAGCGACTGGCACAGTCCCAGTCCCACGAACGCCACGCGTGCCCGGTTAGCCGTTCGCGCGCCGCTCGCCTGGGGGTGTGAGACGGGTACCTACGGCATCAAGCCCCGACTCGGCGTGATTGATTGGGTCTTCAATGCTCACACGGATCTCCAAGTCACCGAAACCGTCTCGCCAAGCGCTGTCCGATTCGAGCCGCCGAGCGTCGCCGAACTTGAGCACGGTAACAAGGTCGCGGGGATCGCTGCTGCGACAGGAGACAACGGACAGGGGATCGCAGGAATGAGCTGGGCCTCGGAGTTACACCTGTATGCCCTTGGCACCCAGGTCTTCACCGCACAGTACCCCGTTGAAGAGTATCAAAAGGCCTTCGAGAAGGCTCGCAAGGCTCACGTGCGCGTCCTCACCTCGTCAGTCAGCTTGGGTCAGCCACAAGACGAGAAGGCTGTGCGCGACCTTCAGGTTGCCCTTGAGACGTATCTAGAGGCCGGGAACGTCTTCGTGTATGCGCTCCCGAACAACCGTCAGAGGGTTACCGTTCAGCAGGTCCGCGCGACGCAGGATACCCTGTTTACGGCGCTTGACCGCGCCGTGGCCAAGGCGCGGGAACGGTTCGCGGATCGGATCATCACCGTTGCCGGCACCGGTGTGGACGGCGCGCTGCAGCGCGCGAGCGACTACTGGACCGGGGGCACGGACCTGCTAGCTCCGGGAGAGGACATACTGACCCTGGCGCACAGCAACAACGGGACGACGGTCGCCGATAGTGGCAACTCCTTCGCGGCACCATTCGTGGCCGGAGCAGCTGCACTTCTGTTGGCGCATGACTCTACCCTCACAGCGGCCCAGATCAAGGACTTCCTCTTGCGCGGAGCACAGCAACCACGCGCAGACCCACAGACCGGCCGGACTGCTCCGCCGCCGCCGGTCGCAGGAGCGCCCGAGACGGTCTACCAGCTCGATGCGTACGGCGCCCTTACCCTCGTGGCTCAGCGACCCGGCGTGCCCCTCTGCGGCAACCGAGTGTGGGCAGCAAACAGCGCGCTCGTGGCCGAGCGCGATCCGGTCGCGCACACCACAGAAGCCCTCGTCAACCTGGGCGAAGCCGGTCCAGGCGCCGACGTGTTTCACGGCGGTCGCCGCGTCGAGGTCTCCACGGCGCTCGGGGATAGAAACCGCGCCTTCGAGCTACGGCAGGGGCAGTGGGTCGAGACCACGGATACTGCAACAACACCTCCGGGCGGTACTTACTTTTCCATCTTGGCACGCTCACATGACTGGGACAGCGCGGGCAGCTTCAGGTACTGGACGATGCCGCCTGGCGACCCGAACGCGACTTCGGCGTCGTTCGAGATCAACGTCTATGAGTTTGCCAGCCAGACACAGACCACGATCGACACGGTCGTGGTTCCGCTGGCTCAGCGCGGGCCCCCGTTGGAGTGCGTCGAGCTGAACCACCAAGGTGAGTGTGTCGGCAGCGTCGCGACCTCGGGAGTCACAGAGCGCGCGGTAGCCGCATTGGCCTTTCCTTCAGTGGGCGGTCGACTGTTGCTGGCCGTCTCATACGGCGGCACCCGCATCACCGGACTCGGTAATTGGGAACCCTGCACCAGCGGCGATACGTCGTTGGCGAGCTGCCGAGGCATCTGGTGGGAGGAAGACTTCAACCGCACCGAACTGCGGGCTATAGACCTCCATAGCCGACGGCCAGCGTTCCTTTGGCCCATCCCGGCCGGGGTCTATTGGTTTGGCGTGTCGGAGGACGGCTCGCAGCTTGTGAGCGGGGAAGGTATACAGACAACCGCTTATTCTGGGGGAACGTACACCGACCCGGGCACTATAAGGGGGTGCGGTGTGCGCTATCGCAGCATGGCGGACGGAACGGAGGTCGCGCCTGCCGTTATGACTGCGGACGCGTGCGCGGTTGGGGCTATTGGCCACGGGACCGTTGCCCCGGTGCCGCCGCGGGCCGCATCGCCGTAGCCGTCAAGCCTATTGAGCGACCGTTGCTCCGTTGCGGGCTTGGGTGTGGTGATCTGCGAACTTGGTGCCTGGCCCATCGCACCTCTGCCGTAGGGGCGGGGTTGAAGCGGCTTCGAGCTTGCTGCAGGGTCCATGGATCGGAGGCGAGGCATGCTTCGAACAGGCTTGACGCTTTGGGGGCTCCTAGCGCTGATCGTGGCGAGCGTCGAACCACGTCTGGCAGCGCAGACGCCGCCCAACCAGGTCTTGCCCGTCGCGCGGCAGGATACCGCTCGGCCTCCGGTACCACCGACGCCCAACCTACCCGACGATTCGACGTTAACTGTGCCATCTCCGTCGGGGAGGAACGTCCGCTACCATCGCAACATCGTGGTCATCGCCTTCGACGACTCCACGAGGGGCGTGAGCGTGCGGCGCATCCTTGCCAAGTATGGCGGCGTCATCATCGGGGGCAGCGAAGCCCGAGACGAGCCAGCGTACTACGTGCAGATCCCGGATCCGGGCACGACGTTCGCCGCGATCGACTCGGTCGCTTCCCGAATCGAGACCGAGCCAGGCGTGAAGCGGGTGTCCATCCCGACATGGCGTGGTCTCATACGCGTTCGCTGACCGGCGTGCGTGCGACGAGTTGCCCAGGTTCTTCAAGACTTGTCGCCGCGCCCTCCTCTGCCTTACCGCCTTACCGCACCGGCCTTCGGCAAATCGGGCACGGTCCCATCCGCGGCTCTTTCCCAAACTCGAGCTGCACCGGGCCGAGCGTGACCGCGGTGTCGGTAAGCGTCACGGTGAGCGTCATCACGTGCCCGTCTACGGAGCCGGAGAACCGCGCGGGATGGTCGGGACCGCGGGCCACAGGATACAGCGTGATGTTGTAGAGCCCGGGCACGTCGAACCGACCCTGGTTGTCGGCCACGATCGCCTGCTTCGTGTCCCCCGCGGTACAGCCGATGTGCACGTGGGCGGTCGTGTCGAACGCCATCAATCCGGCGTTCTCTCCGCCCCACGTACCTTTGATCTGCCCGTGGAAGCGCGGGCCCCCGATGTCACAGTCGCGCACGAGCATCAGGGCGAGACCGGCGACGACGATCTTGTTCATAGGCGTGCCTCCATACCGTCTACCCCTGCACCCAGCCCCGCGTCACCAGCAGCTCCGCCACCAGGTCGGACGCGCTCCGCCCCGCCGCCTCAGCCGCGAAATTGATCACCAGCCGGTGCGTGAGCACCGTGGGCGCCACCGCCCGCAAATCGTCCTCGTCCGGCATCGGCCGGCCATCGAGCGCCGCCCGGGCCTTGGCCCCAAGGATCAAGTACTGGGACGCCCGCGGCCCCGCCCCCCACGACACGAACTCCTTCACGAACGCCGGTGCCTCGGCGTCCCCGGGCCTGCTCATCCGCACCAGCGTCACCGCCGCGCGCACCAGCGGCTTCGGCACGGGAATGCGGCGCACCAGGTGCTGTAGGGTCAACACATCTTCCGCCGTCAACACCGGCGCGATCTCGGTCGCGCGGTCCCCTGTGGTCGCCTCGACGATCGTCTCTTCCTCTTCCTTCGTGGGATAGGCCACCCGCAGCTCGAACATGAAGCGGTCGAGCTGCGCCTCGGGGAGCGGATACGTCCCCTCCTGCTCGATCGGGTTCTGGGTCGCGAGCACGAAGAACGGCGCCGGCAGCGGATGGGTCTGACCCGCGGCCGTCACCTGGTGCTCCTGCATCGCCTGGAGCAGGGCTGCCTGGGTCTTGGGTGGCGTGCGATTCACCTCGTCCGCCAGCACGATGTGGGCGAACACCGGCCCGCGCACGAACCGGAACGCGCGCTTCCCCGTGGCCTGGTCTTCCTCGATGATCTCCGTCCCGGTGATGTCGGTGGGCATGAGATCGGGGGTGAACTGGATGCGCGAGAACTTGAGATCGAGCGTCTGCGCAACCGTTTGCACCATCAGCGTCTTGGCCAGCCCCGGCACACCGAGCAGCAGCGCGTGACCGCCCGAGAAGATCGCGGTGAGGATCCCCTCGAGCACGTCTTTCTGGCCCACGATGCGGCGGCCCACCTGGGCGAGCAGGTCCGCGCGGGCGCGGGTGAGGCGCTCGAGCAGCTCGACATCACCCTGAGGCGGGGATGCGGGATGCGTGATGGGGGACGGGTTTGGTGTCATGCTGGCTCCAGGTTAGCACATCATACTCCCAAGCGCCACATAAGTTTGCGTGGTTCTGACTTTGCTTGCGAAATTTTTCACAAGCGGGTAGTTTTGCGCCGTGCAAAGCCCGGGGCCGCTCCGCTACGCGGGGCTCGGGATCCAGTTGGCCGCAACGGTCGTGGTGTGCGTGCTCTTCGGACAATGGCTGGACCGGAAGGCGGGGACCGACGGCATCTTCACCATCCTGGCACCGCTGCTGGGGTTTGGCGGCGTGATGTACTCCCTGATGCGCCAGCTCTCCCGCTCTGACAAGGGCGACCGATGACGGCGGGCCGTCGCTACCTCCTCGGCGTGACCACGGTTGCCGTGGCGGCGCTGCTTCTTAGCTTGGTCGTGCCGCCCGACGCCCGGACCGGCCTGTGGCTCGCGACGGCCCTGGCGCTGATCGTGCAGGGGCCGCTCGGCTGGTCGGTAGTGCGCGCCATCGGGACCGAGCGCCTCCAGCTGATCTGGGCGATCGGCATCGCCGCGCGGTTCGCCCTGGTCGCGGGCTGCGGGTTGTTGGTGGCGCCGCGGCTAGGCCTCGCGCTCGCGCCGCTCTTGTTCCCGCTCGTGGGAGTGCTCATGTGCTTCCTGGTGGTCGAGGCGGTCGTCGTCGGCGCCGTCACCGACCTACGATGAGCCGGATCGGCGGGCTTGCTGCGGCGCTGCTGCTGGTCGCGGTAGGGACCGCGGCGGCCCAGGAGCACACCGGCGCTTCCCGCTCGAACGAGATCGACATCATGGCCCACCTGGGCAACTCGCACTCGATCGAGCTGCCGTCCTGGAAGGCCCCCTACTACACGGAAGTCGAGCTGCCGCGGTTCGCGCCGATCCGCATCGGGAGCGTCGCGATCGATCTCTCGCCGACCAAGCACGCGGTGTTCCTCGTGCTCGCGGCCGCGCTCGTGGCGCTCGTCTTCCTCTATACCTCGCGGGTGGTGGCCCGGGCGCAGGCGGCGGGCCGGCCGCCGCGCGGGTTCGCGGCGGCTATGGAGGCGATGGTGCTCTACATCCGCCAGGAGGTCATCCTGGCGAACGTAGGGCCGCACGGCGAGGGGTTCGTCAACTACCTGCTCACCGTGTTCTTCTTCATTCTGGCGTGCAATCTCCTCGGCCTGTTGCCGTGGAGCGCGACGCCCACCTCGAACATCGCCGTCACCGGGGCGATGGCGGGCATGTCGCTGGTGGTGATCGAGATCTCGGGGATGCGCGCGCTGGGACTGAAGGGCTATCTCGGGACCATCTTCTTCCTGCCGGAGGGGCTGCCGATGCTGCTCAAGCCCCTCATGCTGGTCATCATGACGCCGATCGAGATCATTGGGAAGCTTGCAAAGCCGTTCGCGCTCGCCGTCCGGCTGTTCGCCAACATGACGGCGGGGCACGTGGTGGTGCTGGCGCTGATCGGGCTGACGTTCTTCTTTCAGAGCTACCTGGTGGGCGTGGCCGCGTCGGTCATGGCCACCGGCATCATGCTGCTGGAGCTGTTCGTGGCATTTCTACAGGCGTTCGTGTTCACGCTGCTCACTAGCGTGTTCATCGGGCTGATGCGCGCCGCACACTGAGAACCGCAGGACCGACGGCGCCGGTCCGGGAGAACCGGCGCACGCTGGGGCGAGCGCACCGTCAAAACGATCTCCCCGCTCATGATAGGAGTGTGACATGCTGCTGAATGTGCTCGCGCTGTTGCAGGAGCCCGCCGCGGCCAGCGCCGCCGGCAAGGGGTACGCGCTCATCGGCGCCGGTCTCGCCGCCGGCCTCGCGGTGCTCGGCGCCGGTGTCGGCATCGGGCGGATCGGCGGGCAGGCCGTCGAAGGCATGGCGCGCCAGCCGGAGAACAGCGCCCGCATCCAGACCGCCATGATCATCGCGGCGGCGCTGGTGGAAGGGGTGGCGTTGTTCGCCGCGGTGGTCGCGTTCGTGATGCAGGGGAAGGTCACGTTTTGATGCTCGGGGCGCTCGCCCAGGAGGCGGCAGGGGGGGGTGCCGGCCCGCTCTCCGTGGACGGGGGTCTCGTCATCTGGACCCTCGTCGTGTTCGGGCTCTTGCTGTTCGTGCTGCGGCGTAGCGCGTGGCCGTTGCTGCTGGCGGCGGTGCGTGAGCGCGAGAAAAAACTCGAGCGCATGCTCGCGGACGCGGCCCGGGACCGGGAGGAAGCCGCGGCACTGCTCGCCGAGCACAAGCGCCTGATCGCGGCGGCGCGCGCCGAGGCGCAGGAGCTGATCGCGCAGGCGCGCACCGTGGCCGAAAAGGAGCGGGCTACGCTGCTCGCCCAGGCGCGCGACCAGTACGAGCAGCTGCTCGACCGAGCCCGCAAGGAGATCGAGAGTGAGAAGGAGAAGGCGATCCTCGAGCTGCGGCGCGAGGCGGTGGATCTCTCGATCGCGGCCGCGTCGAAGCTGATCGAGGCGAATCTCGACTCCGAGGCCAACCGCCGCCTGGTGACGGAGTACCTGTCGAGCCTCGAGAGTGGGCAGCGGTGAAGAGCACCACCATCGCCCGCAACTACGCCCAGGCGCTGTTCCTGGCGGCCGAGGCGCACGGCGCCGCCGAGATCGAGCAGTATGGGCGGCTGATGGAGGCGGTGGCGGGCGCCGTGCAGGCGGACGAGCGCATCAGCGTGGCGCTCGAATCGCCGCGCGTCTCCAAGGCCGTCAAGGCGGCGCTGCTCGAGCGCGCGCTCGAGAACCTGGCACCGGCGGAGTTCGTGCGGTTTCTCCAGGCGGTGGTGCGGCGCGGCCGGCAGGGGCTGCTCGGAGAGATCGCGCAGCAATACGACGCCCTGGTGGACGTCAAGCTCAACCGGGTGCACGCGGGCGTCACGCTGCTCGAGGAGCCGGACGCGCGGCTCGAGCAGGAGGTCATCGAGCGGTTGTCCCGCGCGATCGGGAAAGAGGTCCGGGCCCATTTCCGCGCCGATCAAGGGATCTTGGGCGGCGTGGTGGTGCGGGTGGGCGATCGGATCTATGACGGCTCGGTGCGCCGCAAGCTGGCGGCGCTGCGACGGAAGCTGGTGACCGGGGACTGACCTTGACGCTCCAAGCCTTTATGTAACGTACATCCTTTTCGACGGAGGTTGCCATGACGCATCTCCCTCGTTGCGGTTCGACGGAACGGTGGCTCGTCGCCACCTCGTTGCTGGCCGTCGCCGCCTGCTCATCCGATCGCAATCCGACTGCACCTAGGAACCGGCCGGCGTTCGACATCTCCGATGCCGTCCATGAGGGCGGCACGCCGGGCTTCTTTTTCCTGCCGCCGCTGGTCGCCCAACCCACCACCGGCGGGGCGTTCGACGCCGACATCGCCACGCTCAACCCGCAGATCGCCATCTGCGACGTCACGCTGGGCCCCGACGCCGACTGTGGTGGATCGAGCGAAGGCGCGACTCCCGCGATCGTCGTGTACACGACGACCAGCACGCCGGCGATTACCGTCGCTCCCACGGCCGCTGCGTACTCCGTGAGCTGGGATACCAAGCTGGAGGGCTTTGTCACCGGTCACACCTATCGCGCGCACGTCGCCGCGGGCGGGATCGGGGCCCGACGCGAGCTGGGGTTCGCCGACGTGCTGCTCACCACATCGCCCGGGCAGGTGAAAGACCTGGCCACGGGCGATCTCATTTCGCTCAACGATGGGCGGACGCTGCCGATTCGTTTCCGGATCGAGAGTGGCATCCCCGGTACCATCGTCGTGACTGCCGCCAGCGCGAGCATCCCGACGGACGGCACCGATCTCATCACCGCCACTCTGCAGGATTTGCACAGTGCGCCGCTTGCCGGGGCCACAGTGGCCTGGAGCGTGACGGCGGACCCTGGCACGGCCGGCACGCCTCCACTCGATGTCACGAGCGGGCAGACGGACGCGGCGGGCACGACGGCGACCACGTTCACAGCGGGCACGACGGCCGGCACGGCGGTGGTGACGGCTGCAGCGGCCGGGCTTTCGGCGTCCGGGACCGTCACCGTGACGGGGCACGTCGTCGGCAAGCCGCTGTACGTCGCGAACACGGGGGCCAACAGCATCACCGTGTTCGCGGCGGTTGCCACGGGGGATGCGATTCCCGCGGCCATCATCGCCGGCAGCGACACCCGGCTGGACTCCCCGGTCGCGGTCACGCTCGATGCCGCGGGCAACATTTACGTCGCCAACTTCGACATCGCCGTCCCCAGCATCACCGTGTACGCGCCGGGCGCCAGCGGCAACGCCGTGCCCACTGCGGTGATCGTCGGCAGCGCGACCGGGCTGTGCGATCCGTTCGCCCTCGCCGTGGATGCCGCCGGCACGCTCTACGTCGCCAACCATTGTGCCAACAGCATCACGGTCTACGCACCGGGCGCCAATGGAGACGTCGCCCCCACGGCCGCGATCGCCGGTGACAACACGGGGCTCAGCTCGCCCAGCGGCCTCGCGCTGGACGCCTCGGGCAGGATCTACGTCACCAATCAGGGCGATCTGTTTGGCGAGAACGCGAGCGTCGAAATCTTTTCGAGCGGGGCGGGTGGGAACGCGACGCCCCTGGCCCGGATCGCGGGCGGCAACACGGGGCTGATCGCGCCGGCGGGCATCGCGCTCGATGCCGCGGGCAACATCTATGTTCCCAACGCCAACGCCTCGCCCGCCGACATCACGATCTACGCGGCGGCCGCCGACGGAAATGTCGCGCCCACGAGCACCATCGTCACGCGCTTCGTGGCGGGCATACCGGACTTGGCGTTCGTGTTCGGCTTTCCGATCGGGATCGCGGTGGACGGCTCGGGCAACGTGCACGTCGCGAGCTTCGGGAGCCACAGCGTGGTGGTCTACGCGGCAGGGGTGAGCGGGGTTGCGACGCCTCTGACCGTGATCGCGGGCGGCAACACGGGGCTGGCCGCGCTCTGCGGCCTGGCGTTCTAGCAGCGGAAGCATGACGGCGGCCCGGGGATGACCCGGGCCGCTCGTCTTGTGCGTCTCAGAGTGGTTGTGGGTCGTGCGGGCGCCGTGCCGGTGCCGCACTGGTCGTGTCGGGAGGCGCCGGCTGGTGATGCGTCACGCCACCCGTGATGATGTTCGGGTCGGGGCGGCCGTCGGCGTCGCAGTCGAAGGCCCCGTCGTCCACCACCACGGCGTTGGCGACGCCGGCCACGACGTTGGCGCCGGTGGTGTCGGTGAGCAGCAGACCCAGGTCGCCCGCATTCCCGCGCAGGTCGTTGGACGCGAACTGGTTGCTGCAGGCCCGGTCGGCGAATATCCCCGAGCGACCGGCCCCGGTGACCTGGTTGTTGGCGAACAGGTTCTGCGACACTCCGCGTAGTGCACCGCCGAACGACGACGTGCGAATCCCGTCCACAACGGCGCCACTGACCTGGTTGCCCTGGATCTGGCTGTGCGCCAGCCGCGCCGGACTGATCCCGTTCCGCCAGGGGCCGCTGATGACGTTGTCGGCGATCACGAGATTGTCCGCGTCGAACGGCCGAATTGCCCCGAAGCGAGAGCTGAGCGATGGGGTGAGCGCGACGATGGTGTTCCGCTCGATCCGGGCGCCGTCGATCCGAATCGGGAAGACCACGTTCGGATCGGGGCCGTTCGCTTGGAGGTGAATGCCGGTGAAGACATCGGTCGCCTCAAAGGAATTGTCGCTCACCACCGCCCCGGTGCCGCCCACGATGAAGACGCACGATGAGAAGACGGTGCAGGTGACCCGATTGTGCGTGAAGCGCAGGTCCTGCGCGAAGAAGCTGACGCCATCATTGAGCGCGAACAACGGCGAATCTCCCGCCCGACTGCCGTCGAGCACCAATCCATCGACGGTGACTCGGCGGGCGGTGACCGTCACCACGTCGAGCACGCTCAAGTCCGTGGCGACGAGCCCCGAACCGGGCGTCGCGCAGGTGAGCGTGACCCCGTCGGTGGCGATGGTGTCCCCCGTCGTGAGCTCGATCGTGCCGCTCACCGCGATCACGTCGCCGGGCTGCGCGGCCGCGAGCGCGGCCCGGAGCGTGGCCTCGTCGGTGACGACGGCGGTGGGGTTCGCTGGGCACGAGGCGGCGGATGCCGTGGTGGCGAAGGACGGGCCGGCCCGGCCAGCGGCCGGTGAGACACTCCGGTCCTGACAACCTCCCAACACACCCAGCAGCAGCGCCGGGATGAACCGTAGGCTGCGATGCATGAGAGTCTCCTTCCGTTGCGCGTGATGCCGGGTGCGGGTACGCGCCCGGCGGTCGGCATACCCGGGCAGCGCGTGGTTGCGTCACACGCGGGTGGACAGCGCGCTGTTGCGACGTCGCAACGGCGCAGCTCGCTCGGCGTTTGGTCGGAGAAATGTTTACGAACGAAACGGTGGCTAGGAGGGCGTTTCCGAATCGAGGGCCAGGGTCTCTTCGACCGCGCGCCGCAGCTCCGCCGGCGCGAACGGTTTCCTGAGCGTCCGTGCGGCTCCCAACAGCTCGGCATCCCGGCGAAGGTCGATCCGGCCGGTGGCATCCCCGCCTGATACGGCGATCACCCTGACACCGGGGAATTCCTTGCGAATCCGCCGCAGGGTGACGATGCCGTCCTGCCCCGGCATGAAGATGTCGGTGATGACGAGGCGGGCTCCGGTCTCGGTAAGCAACTTCAGTCCGGCGTCACCATCGCTCGCCACAAACACTTGATGCCCGTCGCGCTCCAGCGTCCGGCGCATGGTCCCCCGCGCCGCGTCGTTGTCGTCGATCACAATGATGTTCGCCATTCTCACAACGTAGCCACGTTTGGACTCCCGTGGTACCGCGGACCGCCTCACGGCGGCAGTTGCACCTTGAGCCGGTCGACGAGACGCGATTCGAGCACACCCTTCGACGCACATCGAACGTACTCGCCGGAGAAGGCAACCGGTCGCCCACTCGCCTCCACGGTTGTGGCTACCGTCGCGGTTCCCGACCTGCCCGGCAGCACTTGAGTGAACATCGAGAGGTGTATCTCGTACGTTTCGGCGCTCGGAGCGCCCTGCGAGTCTCCGCAATCGAGGTACCGGGTGAGCGGAACGTTGCCGAGCCGCCCGCGCACCTTCGATCCGCACAGTCTCGGTCGGCGTGGCGTGCCCGGGCACGGCGCTGGAGGAAGCGCAGCCTGAGAGCGTAACGAGCGATATCAGTACGGTGGCGCGCATGGGTCCCGCCGGAAGGGGGAGTCGAGCAAGCACTATACGTGCCCCCACATGCCGTGTCCAGCGATTCCGCACCGAGGTCGGAGAGCTATCACGATCGCCGACCAACCAGCGGCCCGGGGACGACCCGGGCCGCCGGTGCATTCTGGCTTACAATCGATACCGGAGACCGACCGCGACGCCGAATCGTCGGGTCGGACGGCGCTCGACCCCGGCGGGTACGTCGGCCGGGTCCACCATGGAGCGACTCGAGACGCCGCCGGCGCGAAGCGAGCCGATGAGCGAGCGGGCGACCGGCCACTCGAGCGCGAGGCCCGCGTGGGCACCCACCCGGTGGCGTTGCTCGTCGTTAAACTGCCACAGATCGATGGCGGGCCCTGCTTGGACGCGCGCTTCTACGCCCGTGCCGAAGTGGGCCACGCGCAGCGATACTTCCGGAGCGATCTCCCAGAGTGAGATGACGCCGTACTGCACGAACAACGCGTTGCCTTGCTTGCCGGCGAGGCCGGGCTGCGCGTACAGGAGGTTCAGCGCCACGCGCACCCGCCCGGCCTCCCGGTCCACTCGGACTCCGAACGTCGTCGGCCGATACGGGCCGACGGTCGCCCCGGAGCTGTCGCGGGAGGTGCCGCTGAAGCCTGCGACGCCGATCTCGGCCGACAGACCCCACTGGACCGCGGCCGGTGCCGCGCCCGGCCCAAGCCCGAGCAGCAACAGAGTTACGACCAGCCTCTGCATGCGTGCCTCCTCGTTGGGTGTCACTTCATCTGCAGCGCGATCCACCCGTTGGTCGCGTTGTTCTCGCCCTTCACGATCCAGTTGTAACCCGGGTACGAGACACCGACCACGTCCGATGCCACCGCCGTCCCGACCAGCTCATCGTTGGTATTGAAGAACGACGCGAGCGCGGACCACAGCTTCTGAAATGCGTTGGCCTGCTTGAAGAGCTTCACGAAAGCGTTGCTCGAATCGTTGCCGGCGGTGATCGCCTTGTACGCCCCGTCCACCACCTTGAACAGGTTGCCGATGATGTCCCGGTTCGCCTTGATCTCGCACGCCGTGTCGTCGTCTTCGACCACGAACACGCGGACGTTCTGCCCCGGATGGGCGACGTTATACGCGTCGAGCTGGGCCTTGCTGAACAGCATGACGCTGCCGCTCCAATCGAGATCGTTCTGATCGAAGTAGTAGGGCGCCGGTTGCTTCTCGCCGGCGCACTGGTAGTCGGTCAGCGAATCCGTCTGCCCCTTCTGGCCCAGGATGTGGACTTCAAATTCGGGGCTCCCTTTCAACCAACCCTCAAAATCGTCCACGAAATGGGCTTGGGTCAGGTACAGTCCCGGGGCCGGGGCCGGGGCCGGGGGCGGGGGCGGGGGCGGGGGCGGGTAATACCCGCCGCCGTCGCACGCCAGGCAGATGATGCCGCTCGGTGCTGCGGAGAAATCGGTCTCGACCGGGACCACCGCGATCACCGGGGTCGAGGGCGGTCGCTCGGGGTCGAGCAGGTGCCGGTTACCCTGCACGTCGAACGCCACCGGCGCGTCGTGGTCGGCAATCGCCGTCGCCACCAGCACATTGGCGTCACCGGTCCAGCGGCGGCGGTGCTCCGGCACTGGAAGGTACATCTCGAGCGGGATGGCGCGGTCGGCCTCACGGGCCAGATCGGCCGTCGGGACGCCGGTGCGCCGCGCCATGGTGGCGAGGGCTTCGCCGCCCCCCGGCCCGGCCGCGAGGAAGCGCTGGAACGGCAGCTTGTGCTCACGGAACGGCGAGCGATCGAGCTCGCCCTTCACATGGGCGCGGAACGCCGAGTCGCCGAGCGCGAGCGCGAGGGAGCGCGCCAGCAGTTCAGGTTTCGTCGCCGTGGCGATGACGTCGGGCCCGCCCTCTGCGGCGGGTGCCGTGCCCGGTGGCCGGTCGGAACAGGCGAGCGCTCCCACGGCCAGGGCGAGCGCCGCCACGCGTGATGTATGCCTCCACATAATCGCTCCTTGAGAGGTTGGGCCGGCGGGCGTACAGGCCCGTCGGCTGGCCCCAAGGTGTGGAGTCGCCGCAGCAGAGCGGCGTCCGAATCACGCGGGCGGCATCGGAATCATGCGGCGCACCGGTGCGGCGTGATCTTTGCGCACCAATGGCTCGTTCCCGATGCTCTCACTCTTGCTGTTCTTCGCCGCCTGGAGTGCTGAGGGCGCATGGCCGCCGAGCGGCCCGCGCCAGGCGGTGGACTCGGGCCCGCGCCGAGACTCTGTGGCCCGCGCCCGACCCTCCCGCCCGCTGTTGCCCGCGCTGTGGTCGAATGACTACGGCGGTGTGACGCTGGGGTTGCGGGCGCGTACGCCGCGCAGCGGGGACGCCGAGCGTGGGCTGCTCGTCGCCTCGGCGGCGACCCGGGGCGGCACCACCAGCGCGGTCAGCTTGTACGGCCGCTGGAACAACCCCCTCGCCCCGCTCCGGTCGCGCGCCGCCACGAGTGTGGCGGTGTGGTCCGTCGAGGGCCGAGCTGGAGCCGCCATCACGCTGGATCGCTCCTTGCGGCGACCGCGTGGCGTGGGCGCGGACCGGCACGTCGGGGTCGCCGCGCGGTGGATGGCGACGACCAACCTCGGCTACCTCGACCGCCGGTTGTGGGACGACGCCGGCTCACTCGAGATCGGCCCGTGGATTTCGACCACGGTGCGCCATGGCGAGACCGTGCTGCGGGCGAGGGGCGCCGTCAGCCTCGGCCTGGTCTATCAACACGCAACGCCCCTGGCCGCGTCGGGGCGGCAGTACCACTACCGGGGATTCAACCGGGTCACGGGTGAGGTGAGCATGCGCACCCCCGTGGCGCGCGCGACCACGTTCGGCGCGCGGGTGTTCGCAGGCGCGTATCTGGGTCCGTCCAACCCGGTACGGCAGCTCCGCATTGGCGTCGCCGGGGCGGACCCGTACGAGACCTTCACCAACCCGTTTCTGCGCAGCCGCGGCGCGTTGCTCGCGCGGCCGGACTTCTATTATCACGCGCCCGGGGGCGGCAACTTGCGGGGGTTCCGCAACGACCTCGGAGGACGTTGGGCCGTGGGGGTGAACCTAGAGCTCACGCGGGCGGTGACGCGCCGGAATGTGGGCTTCCTGCGCGAGGCCGCGTTCGAGGCATTCGTGGACCTCGGGGTCGTGGACACGCTCGCCGTGCCCTCGGCGCCGCGGGGCCGGTGGTACACGACGCTGTACGACGGCGGCCTCGGGATCGTGACGCAGCATCGCGTCAGGGACCTGGCCTGGACGATGCGCTTCGAGGTGCCGCTCGCCGTGAATCGCTGGAATCTGGCCGCGGACTACCCGGCGAACAGCACGCGATTCGCGCTGCGGTGGCAGGTGAGTTTCAGCCCGAGCTTCTGACTACGACCCTGAGCTTCTGAGCTCCACCGCATGTCATGCGTTGGGGCGTGCGTCCATGCCGAAATCGGCCTTCAAGCGGTCATACCAGGCGTCGTCGCCCAGAGCGCCCCAGGCGACCCACTCCTCGTCGCTCATCGCTTTGCGCCACTGCAGAAACGGCACAGCGTCGGGTCCCACCGGATGCCGCAGCTGCCAGGTGCCGCTGTCGACGATCTCGAGCACCTTCTCGCCCACCACGGACGGCGGCACCGGGTTCTTCAGGGACGCGTTAAACATCGCGGCGAAGCGGCGTTCCTGTGGGTAAGGTGAGCGTGTGTGCGACGACTCGATGCGTCTGGCCATCGCGGTGTCGATGATGCCCGGCTCGACAATCGCGACCCGCACGTTGAATGGCTTTACCTCCTGCGCCAATGACTCGCTGAGTGCCTCCAACGCAAATTTCGATGCCGTGT
>WNGD01003261.1_pt1 | contig 30163 bp, 29 predicted proteins | sample 5400671 | NCBI WGS metagenome assembly WNGD01 (sample SAMN13153369, study PRJNA577476) | soil metagenome | isolation source: 40 cm soil or saprolite under grassland replicate 2 | place: USA:California | collected 2016-06-15
GCGGCGATCGACTTCGACGTGCTGGTGTTCCTGCTCGGCCTCATGCTGATCGTCGGCTACCTCGAGGTGGGAAAGTTCTTCGAGTGGGCGGCCGAGTGGCTCCTGCGGCGCGCGCGGACGCCGGAGCGCCTGTTGCTGGACGCCGTGGTGGGAGGCGGACTCCTCTCCGCGCTGTTCGTGAACGACACATACGCGATCGACCGCGTCGAATGGTCGCTGCTGTTGTTCTTCGCGTCGTTGTTCGTCGTCATGCGCGGCTTCGAACAGACCGGCGCAGTCGCCTGGCTCGACGATCACGCGCTGCGCCTGGTGCAGGGCGGCTCTCCGTGGCGCGCGGCCGTGGCCGTGAGCGGCGTGATGACGACGCTCTCAAACCTGATCTCGAACGTCCCGGCCGTCATCCTGTGGCGCAACACCGTTCCGACGGTCCCCAACCCGGATCTCGTCTGGCGCGTGCTCGCGATGAGCTCGACCTTCGCGGGGAACCTGCTCCTCATCGGCTCGATGGCGAACCTCATCGTGGCCGAGCGCGCCCAGACCCGGGGCGTGCGCATCGGGTTCAGGGAGTACGCCCGGATCGGCGTGCCGGTGACGCTGCTGACGCTCGCGTGGGGCGTCGTCGTGCTCGTGATGACCAGCTGATGGTGCGACGCGCGGCCCCTACCGAATCGTTCCGCGGGCCGGTCTAGCGGAGGCAGCCGATGCGCTGCGTGGCCACGACCATGTCGTCGAGCCAGACGCTGCCCGAGGCCGGGTCGGTGATGTAGTTCTGCGGCCAGAAGGCATTCAGCTTCAAGTCCGTGGTGGTCCGGAACTGCATGTCCGTGGGGCCTGACGCGGTAGGCGAGTAGTTGCACTGCGAGCCGTCGGCGCCCGCCGGGCAGAAATGGTCCTGCACCCAGTACCCGACCGCCCCGGTCTCCGGGAAACGTTGGACGAGAGAGTCGTTCTTCCACACTTCGAGCGCCGCGCCGGCGTCCGACGCCATGTCGGTATTGAGTTTGGCGTGCACCTCGACGCACGCCCACGTGTTATCGGAGGCCGTGAAGGCCGTCCGGCTGATGAGCGCGTTCCCCCAGTAGGAGCCCCCGCAACCCGAGCAGGTGTGCATCTTCATCCAGTAGTTGTAGAAATCGAAGACCGGATTGGGACCGCCGCTGCCCCACACCGGCTCCACGGAGAAGGAGACCCGGTCGTTGCCGAGCGGTCTGATTCCCGCTTGGGGGTTCGGCCAGTCGCTGGGCGGGTTGTACCCGCCGAACCACACGCCCGTGTGGTGCCAGGGCGCGCCCGCCTGGTATTTGACGTACCAGCGCACGTAGAGCTCGTCCTGGCCGGTGTCGAGGCGCTTGTACAGGTCGGTGGCTTGGGTGGCGGCGTTCCCACCGTCGGCCGTGAGCTGCATCGATGCCGCCCCGCAACTCCCTGACGGCTTGTCGCGGACCAGCGCCATGCCGCCTGCGTTCTTGTAGTCCTGATAGCGCGATGTCACGGCAGAGACCGAGCCCTCCTCGAAGTTCTCGGCCCAGACCACCGCCGGATCGCCGGCGATCCCCCGATCGCAGGGGTAGCGGTCGGCCAGGCGTTGTGCGCCTGAAGGGGGCGCCGGTGGTCGGTTCGGCTCCTTGCACCCCGACGACAGAAGCAGAGCTCCCCACATGAACGCCCGGAGGATCCTACTGCTCGTAGCTTCTTGCATGGAGCACGGCCTTTCAGAAGCGGGCGCTCCCCGCAATCACTACGCGCTGTCCCCATCCGATGCCGGTGATGCCGCTCACGCCGCTCCGGGGCGCATGTCCTGCCGCCGTCGCCCACGCGCCACACCGTTGCACGCCCGCACGCCGCGGGCGCGCCCCACCGCCCGGGGTTGGTGACGGCATTCCGCGCGGCGTCGGCGCGACGGATTCGGAACGAAATTTGCCCCCCCTTCCAGTGGTCTTTCAACCGTCACGGAGGGGTAGCCATGCCATCAGCCGCGCGCATCGTCGCTCTTGCATTCCTAGCCGCACTAGCGGGGTGCGAGGGCATGTCGAACCCGGCGCAGCAGACGCCGGACACGGGCAACCGTCTGGCGGCCGTCGAGTCCGTGCCTGGGCAGTACATCGTGGTGTTGCGGGACAACGTCGCCGATCCGGCGACCGTCGCGAATGAGCTCGTCACTGCCGCCGGCGGGTCGCTGCTCCAGGTCTACACCAGTGCGATCAAGGGTTTTGCGGCGCGCCTGTCCGCTCCCGCGGCGGTCGTCCTGCAGAGCAACCCGTTGGTCGCGTCCGTCGAGGCCGATCAGGTCATGCGGGCCGACGTCACGCAGTCTATGGACGCCAACGGGGATCCTTGGGGCCTCGACCGTATCGACCAGGGGGCGCTGCCGCTCTCCGGGACGTACACCTATACGGGGACCGGCGCGGGCGTGCACGCCTACATCATCGACACCGGGATCTGGACCCTGAACTCCGAGTTCGGTGGTCGGGCGAACAACGTGTTCGATGCCTACCACGCCACGGGCGAGGACTGCAACGGCCACGGCACCCATGTCGCGGGGACGATCGGCGCTGCGACCTACGGCGTGGCGAAAGCCGTCTCGCTGCATGGGGTGCGGGTGCTGAGCTGCGCCGGCATCGGTCTCAACTCCGACGTGATCGCCGGCGTCGACTGGGTGAGCGCGAACCACGTCAATCCCGCCGTGGCGAACATGTCGCTCGGCGGCGGCAAATCGCCGGCGCTCGACCAGGCCGTTACCAATCTCTGGAATTCAGGCGTGTTCCTCGCGGTCGCGGCCGGGAACGACAACGTCGACGCTTGCACCGAGTCGCCCTCGGGTGCTCCCAGCGTCTTCACCGTCGCGGCATCGGAGAAGACGGACGCCAAGGCGTCGTACTCCAACTGGGGCACGTGCGTCGAGCTGTACGCTCCGGGGTCGGCGATCAAGTCGACCTACCTCGCCACCACGATGACCTTGAGCGGCACGTCGATGGCGACGCCGCATGTCGTAGGTGTCGGCGCCCTCTATAAGGCGACCTTCGGCGACGCGTCGTCCGCCACGGTTTCGAACTGGATCATCACCAACTCGACGGCGGGCGTGATCACCGGCAATGTGAGCGGGACGCCGAACCGCCTGCTCTTCAAGTCGACGTTGTAGCGTTCGAGATCTTCGTTCGGGGCCCCGCCGGACGCTCGGCGGGGCCCCGCGTGCTTGCGCGGGAAAAGCGAATCACCAATCATGGAGCGCGCCCCAAACCCGAATATTCCCCGAATCAGGGAGGCGGCTTCATGAATCGAGTTCTGCAGCTGGCGCTCGCGGTTGGCGTGGTATCGCTCGCGAGCGTCGCGACGGCAGCAGCCCAAGGCGCGCGCTTCGGCGTGGGCGGCGGGCTTCTCAGTCCCTTGGGCGATTACAAGGACCTCGACAAGACCGGGTGGCACGGGTTGGTGCGAGTGGACTTCTCCATCCCCATGTCTCCCGTCGGCATCCGCGTCGACGGTCTTTACGGTCAGACCAGCCACAACGCCCCGCTCAACGGCGACGGCAACAGTAAGGGGATCGGCGGACTGGCGAGCCTGGTCTGGAACATCCCTGTGCCGGCTCCCTTGGTGAAGCCGTACGTGCTGGCAGGCGGGGGCTTTTTCAACGTGAAGACCACGATTCCGTCGCTGTCCGTGGATACCTCGGAATCGAAGTTCGCGTACGGCCTGGGCGCCGGCGTCAGGATCGGCCTGGGTCCGGTAAACCTCTTCGGAGAGGGCCGGTACGTGAGCGTCCAGACCTCGGGTGGCTCGAAGAAGTTCATTCCGATCACCGTGGGTGTGCTGTTCGGGGGCGGAAAGAAGAAGTAAGGTCGTAAACGGTCGCGGACGGCGGCGTCGCCCGGAAGCGCGGGCGGCGCCGCTGTCACGACAGGAACTTCGGCGCACCCACGATAATGCGGCGGGCGAACAGGACCACGGCCAGGGCGTACAACACCTGCACCGGCCCGCTGCCGAGCTGCAGCGCGAACACGAGGATACCCCACAGCACGAGCAGCGCGATGGCGGCCACGAGCGTCAGATTCATGTCAATACCCCCAATTCGGGCGGCGATTTCGCGTGACGTCTTCGCTCGACGTCTTCGCTTGACGTATTCGGTCCACGTAGTATTGTAGTCAAGGGATGGGGAGAAGAATTATTGAGCCAACAGCTCGATCGTGGACCCAGATACTGTGACCGATGTCATGCCCCCGCGTGGGGAAGGCAGACGCCATGGTGAGGGACCAGTCATTCCTTTCGGGCTTCAATAATCCTCTCCGTTCCTGCCGGCCGATCGTCTTTCCGTCGGTCCGACCGTCCGACCGTAATCGTCTCCCAAAAATACTTCGGCGCGAGTAGGGCTTTGCGTCCGACCAGGAACTCGATCGCGAGAATCACCATCCATACCCCGTACGCGATCGCCACGGCTTCGCGCAGGCTCGGCCGCAGGAACTGCGCCAACCAGAGCACGAATAGCACGGTTGCGTCGCGCCAGTCGAACTCCATGTTCGCGAGCACCATCAGCGCGAGCCCGGATTGCAGCAGCGTGAGCAGAATTTCGAGCCGCTGGGCCGTGTCGAAGTGGAAATCCAACCACACACCATGATGGCGCAGGCTCGAGTACCCGTACACGAGCGGGATCATGGCGGCGAGCACCGTCCACTGGTTGATGTTGCTCGACACCATGTTCATGAGCGCCATCGGCGCGCGCGTGACGCGCCGGGCCCAATAGAACGCCGAGACCTTCTCCGGGAACTCGGAAAGAAACGGCGCGACCCATTGCACCAGCACGAACTGGCTCACGCCGAGCAGGCCGGCCACTGCGAGCATGGACTCGAGGAACGGGTGCGCCGTGACGTACAGCAGCGCGCCGCCGCCGCCGAACAGCGCCGCGATGGCGAGCGGCCGGCGCCAGCCGGGCTGGCGGTACGCCCAACGGGAGACCGCCGGTGCGTCCGCGACGCGATCGGCGCCATGCGGGGCGTTGCGAAACAGGACGCCGAGGTAAACGATGTACAGTGTCAGCAGCACCACCGCATCGACCCAGCTGAAGCTCTGCTTGAGGAGGATCACACCGAAGTACAAGAGCGGCGGCACGAGCCCCACGATCTCGACCGCGTGCTCGCGCTCGAGCCGGATGGCGGGCAGTAGGGGCGCAGCATGCTGCGCCCCTCCAGCCGCCCGCTTGCGGCCGGAGATCGCGAACACGAAGTAGATCATCGGCCACCCCAATCCGAGCAGCAGGCGGATCGCGCCGGTGAGATTCGCGATCGCCAGGTGCGCGCGCTCGGGCTCCCGCCCGGCGTCCCACGCGATCACCGCTTCGACGGCGAACTCGGGAAGCGTCTGCAGCCAGGCGAGGATCGCGAGCGCGAGGCCCTGGGAGATGAGGAACTGTGCGGCTTCCGCTCCCCAGGCGACGAGGAAGGCCGATAGGAGAATGCCGGGGAACGTCCACAGCGCGGACAGCGCGGAGCCTCCCGCCATGGACAGGAAAGCGAGTACCTTTACGTGGGACAGCCTCGTGATCACTCGAACATCTCAAGTTGTGGGCATGAGGCTGGGAAGTTAGTGCCCCAACGCGCTCGCAATCCTCGGTGCCACCCTCCGCGCCGCGAGGGGCGCGGGATGGACCCAGCAGCAACGCGACACCTACGTGACAGCTGCGACGGCGGGCGACTACGACCACCTGTTCGCAGTCACGATGGAGCACTTCGACGTTCAGTAAACACGAAGGCCCCGTTCACCGGGGCCTCGTACGCATGGGGGGTCTAACCCACCCGCTCAGTGGGAGACGGTTGAGGTGTCTCGCAACCCCGACGAGACGACGAACCCATCACCCGCAGTCGTCGTCGACGACGGCGCGGGTCCCGGCGGCAGCTTCGGTCCGCGCTCCTCGAGGATGGGCTCCGGCACGAGATCTCCCAGCGACACGCCGAGCACGACCGCAGCGCGCCAGAGGATGTCCACCATTGCCCGCTGCCGCCCGCCCTCGATGCTGGCGTAGGTCGCGCGGGGGATTCCGATCTTGGCGGCGACATCCTGCTGCGTCAGTTGCAGCTCTTTCCGGCGCTTGCTAAGTAGCAGCCCAACCTGGTGATAGAAGCCGCCTCGGTCGAACGACACGGTGAACCTCGTGGGTGATCGTGAGTGGGCGCTGCGGTACGTCGCGGAATAGTGCTCGCGACAGCAGTCGATGTCAAGATGTGTGGCCCACCAACTCGCGCACGCGCATACCATTGACGTGCTCACGCCATTCTCATATACTCCACCTGGCTGAAAACGGGAACGTCGGACCTCGCGCCAGGGGAGATGCGGACGTGGCAAGCGGACTGAAGGAGAGAGTTGAACGTTGGCTCCGCGAGATCGGGTACTCGATCGAAGTGATACCCGACCCTAGCGCGGCGTGGCGCATCCAGATCAATCACCCGATTCGGTCGCCGAACAAGATGCACATCATCGGCCCCAAGGAAGCGGACGACGCGGTCCTCATCGCGATTGCAGCCCAGGTCTCACCGGAGCACTTGGAGGGGTTCGAGCGCCTCGACGTGGATGAACGGGGTGCTTTTCTGTGGCAGCTGCGGCACGCGTTGAATCAGCCACCGTGCGACTACCAACTCCTCCGGGCGAACGGGCAGGGGGTCAGCGATCCGCTCGAATGCCCGAGCAATCTGCAGGTGAGCACCGTGCGCTTCGCCGATGGCCTCGTGACCAAGGATGATTTCAGCCGCACTATCGGCACCGTTTACAAGATCTGGTTAGCCGGCGTGATGGTGGTACAGGAGAGGCTCGGCGGCCCCGCTCCAGGAGCGGGTGGGCGCTTCAACTTCAAGAAGATCGGCTTGTAGGAACACCACCTTCCGTACGGGGGCGTCATCATGTGTGGAGCGGATATTCACGAGGCAGACAATCGCGGCGTTCAAGCGTGCGACGCAAGACCCGACGGAGAGGACGCTGAGATGGTGCGGAACTTCGGGCGTAAGCCCCAGAGAAAGTGGTACGCGGGCGTGGTGTGCGGGCGCTGTGGCGGGCACGTTCCGTGGGTCGAGGACCCGAGCCGCGGGAAGGTCAAGCTGGTCTCTTACCCTGGCGCGAAGATCTCGCTGACGTAGAGTCTGCGGGCTGGCCGCGACGTACCCGTTCGAACTGGTCACCAGCTTCGAAGAGGGAACGTCGCCGAGGCTGAACTAACGATGCCGCAAAAGCACCCCTTGGTGCCGCAAAAACGGCCTACTGCGTCCACGAGTCCTGACTGATAATGGGTCATCCCGAGCCTGGACGCGTATGAACGCCAAAGATGCTGCGGAAGGCGTTGCCAGAGCTGTTCCGTTCGAGCTTGCAGATCTCGTCGCATATCTCTTCCTAGGGGTTGGATTTCTCACCGCCCTCGACATCAGCATCTTCGGGCTCGACTCATTTGGGAGTTTCCTTCAGACCCGACCGCTGATAGCGGCGACGATCGCCGGTGTATTCGGCTACCTGACTGGGGTTACAGCGTTCGGCATCGGCCTGCGGATTCGTGAGGTCGCCAAGCGCTTCGTACCCGATCCTCGGGCCAGAGAGTACCTCGAAAGCCTAGGCACCGACGTTCGACTGAGTAGTCTCCGAAAAGGGTTGGCGACCGTTGTGTTCCCGGGAATGGCAGATCCGCCGGGCTCGTTCATGTGGCACGCGCGGATAGCGATCTTGCTGGCAGCGAGGTACCTACCCTCTGCAGCGGCAGGTCTCGGCAGGCAGAGAGCATTCTTCAGATTTCACGTGACCCTTGTTGGGGCCGCTTCATTGTGCTTTCTGGCCTTCGGATTCGCCGCCATCCGAGATGCCGTTAGTCGGAGCGGGCAGACCTCGCTCATGTGGGGCGTCGGTACGTTCGGCACCGCATTTGTTGTCGTGTTTTCAGAGCACCGGGCTCGGGTGATCAACGCCATTGTTAACCGTCGAATCGTGGAGTGCGCACTGGCAACAGCCGCCATGGTGAAGCTTACCCAGCAGGAGGATGCAACCAAGAAGTGAAAGCTCGTGCGGCATTTGCGCCTGGATCGTGGCCCATCGAGCGGTCATCAGTACGGAGTACACTTGGTCGTGCTATAGGGCGCGGTACGCCGGATCGCACCCCGACTCGTATTCGTACTCCAACTACCGGATGGCGGCCTTGAGAACGTCGTAGATCAGCGCGGTCACGAGACCCAGAACGATCACGCTGCCCGTCGCTCGAGCGGCATTGCTTCGGCTCCCCTCGAGCTCGATGATCGGGAAGAGCCACCGTAGGACGTAGATGAGGCCTCGGAAGAGAAGCAGGACGAGAAGAAACACATAGACGTAGACGCCCACGCGGATCGCCGACGGGACACCAGAGAGCGATCGTTGGGCAACGGTATCGAGGCGATAGATGAGCCAAAACGCCGCTGGTAGCCCGATAAACCAATTCAAGAGGGTGAACGTCATGGCTCCGTGAAGCCAGCGTCGCGACCGCTTCCGTGCCCTGAGGAAGCTGAGCACCCTGTCACTAACCCCCGCGACCCACGTCTGGTTACTCCCGACAATCTCGAACTGGCTCCCGTTGGGCGTCGGTTGATTCCACGGGTCATAGCCCGCGACCACCGGCGACTCTGTGAAATCGAGGATGAGACGGAAGCGGTTTAGGGGATCGTAGTTCAGCTGGGTCTTGAAGCGAGCCCCCGAGTCGTACGTGATGTTAGCGAGCGCGTCCGGGAGGATCTCTCGCGTGATGGCGCCGGCGGTGTGCAGTGCGATCTGTTCGCCATTTCTTCCAAAGACGTACATCACGAGGCCAGCCTCGGCCTTGGCCTGCGGCTTGGCCAGTGCAAAATCTCCCGGTGCCACGCCTGCCGGCGGCTGAAGGCCATCGATCTGGGCACCGGTCACCTCGCGCGTCAACGCGTCGAGATCGCCAAACAACCTCCGGAAGTCATCTACGGAGAGCGCGCACGACGGAATCTGGATCGTGCGACTCAGGCCTTGGTATGCAGCACCGGGTATCGGAGCGGCCACTCGAGGTTCTCCACGGGTTTGTGTCGTGACGTACACGATTGGACCGGCCGGCCCAAGACGCAACCCTTGGGGGGGAAAGCCGTAGAGGCGGTCGCTGCGCGACGTTATCGAGGGGCTGCTCGTTATCAGCGCCGTGATCCTCTACCTGCTTTTCGGCGTCACGGGGCGCTGCCATTCCCGTCGGTGTTCTGCTGGGTCACTTCGGGCGACGGCCGAAGCGCGAGATGCACCGCAACTTGCGCGGCTGAGGCAGGCACGGCGTCCGGTCGCAAGATCCGGCCCCCGCCCTGTACCTTATCTCATGAACCCGCTCAAGCGCTGGCGCCTCAAGAACCAGCTCCGTATCGCTGCGCGGCTGAACGCGACGGGGGACCTGACCGACGCCTACTACGGCGCGCTCGCCACGCACGTCATGTTCGAGCTAGCGGGCCACGTCCTGAAAGACGGGGACAACATCAGCCCCCTGGACCTCGAGCTCGCGGTACCCAAGGCGCTCGGCCTGCCGACCGCGTACCAGTGGGACTCCCCCGAGCTGGAGCGCGAGTACGGCCAGTATCAACGCGCGGCGATGTACGTGAAGAACGCTATGGGTGACTACGTGTGGGGCACGGTAGCCGAGGAGCTCTACAAGACGACGCTACCGCTGGTCATGCTGCTCCCGCGCTTCGAGACACGGATCGCCCGGCTCCGGAAGACGTACCCCAACATCACGGGCGTAGGCGCGTGGCTCGGGTCGCTGATCATCGCCGGCCTCATCGGTGCGATCATCACGCGGCTCCTCACCTGTCCCCGGTAACTATGACCGCCCGTCGCGCCTTCGTCTCGGGCTTTGTGTCCGGTGCGCTGCTCACAGCGCTGGTCACCTGGGTGGTGGGCCGCGTCCCGCGCAACCCAGAGCAGGCGTACGCGGACTGCGTGCTGCGGAACGCGAGCGGGAATCAGGCCCTCGTCATCTACGGGTGCAACCTGAAGCACCCGCACTAGTCCGATCTTGTGTGGGCTTGATTTAGGAACGCACCGCGCTAGATTCCCATTTGCCGGACCACACGACAATATTCCCGGAGCGTGATGGTCGCGGGGTGAGTGCCAGCATGGAGCTGGACGACTTATCGACCGGGCATGACGGGTGGCCACCCGCCCATGACGGTTAGCAACCACTCGAGGGTTGCGATATGCTCCGTGGCGACCGCCCCCGCACTTAAGCGGGGGCGTCTTATTTCCGGCTAAAGGGAGCGGCGTGTCTACGCTTCAGGGGGAAGGACGCTGTTCGGGGGTCGCCCCGAACAGGCCCCGTAGGGGTGAGGCGCCCGGTCCCCACGCCCCTGGAAACCTTTTGGTGTTTTCGCTAGTATATCGCCCGTTAACCGTCGCGTAAGTGACGCGACCAGAGTGGAGCACCGTCGGGGGCTGGTTTGCGGCAGGTCTCGTCTGCCGCTGGGTTGCCACCTCGATGCTCCCACTCGACAACGGAGTCCCGGGCCGGAGTCGAACCGGCTTCTCAAGGTTTGCGGGCCAAGCGGCTGACCGTTCGCCCACCGGGACTTTCAACTCCGGCCAGGAGTGCAAGACGGCTCCTGGCCGGTGCTACTTCCTCCACCGGCTGATCACTGCTGTTGTCCGTTCTGGGCGAGAATCCCGTCCTCGTCCTCACGGTGTTTCTGTTGTCCGTTCTCGACGAGAATCACGACCTCGCCGTCACGATGTACCTGGCTGAGTAACCGCCCCTGCCTAACGAGATTCCCGACGACGCTCGACGCGAGCTTGCGCGCGTCCGCGCTCTTGGTGCGAATCGCGCCGGACCTGATCCCGGCCTCGATGCGCTGCACGACCTCAGCTGTGGGCAGCTGTCGATTCGGTGCGGCGGACAGTAGGCTCAGGATGGCAGCGGTCGCTCCGGGGCGCTCGTCAATCGTCTCCTTGACCTCGCCCTTCGCGGGCCGCCCCTGATACCGGCGCTTTAGCGCCTCGAGGTCCTTTCGCTCCTTATCGAGCGCGTTCAGCCGCTTCAGGAGGTCCCGGATCCTCGCGTCGAGCGTGGTGAACTCTTCCGCGAGCCGCCCGCCCTGCGCGTTAATCTCGTCGAGGCGCGCGTCAATTCCGGCGATGAGAGCCTTGGCGCCTGCTAGCGTGCCCATGTTCGTGTTCGCGGCCATGTGGTGAAGGTAGGAGATGGGGCCAACTACCGCAAGTGGCTGGCGTCAGTGATGGCGGAGAGAGTTGGATGCGTTGGGAGAGTTGGATTCGTTTGGAGAGTTGGATTCGTTGGGAGCGTTGGGAGCGTTGGAAGCGTTGGATGCGTTCAATGCGGTGGATGCGTTGGATGCGTTGGAAGCGTGCGGGGGAGGACGCCTAACCGTGGGCAGTTTTTGGGCAGTCTGGGTAGGTCGCGTTGGTCGTGAATGACCGCGATCCCTTCCGTAACCCCTTGATTCAGGGTCAGTTCAGGTCATCGAGGGACCGATGGACCCCCGGGGGGAGCGTAGTAGCTTTAGTTTCACGTGCGCCGAAGATAGTTCTGCCCCGGGGGCTCAACAAGCATGGGACGCGACAAGATGAAGTCGGCCAGCGTGCACAGCTTCCACGACGAGCACACCGAGCCGCTGCCGCCGGCGTCGGCGCCGGGCGCACGCACGCCGTTCGAGAGTCTCGTGCGCGAGATCCTCGATCAGCTGGGCGAGGACCCGAGCCGGGAGGGCCTGCGTCAGACGCCGGCCCGCGTCGAGACGTCCCTCAAGTGGCTCACCCGCGGCTACCACATGTCGGTCGCGGACGTGATCGGCGACGCGCTGTACAGCGAGCGGCACGAGAACCTGGTGTGCGTGCGCGACATCGAGATCTACTCGTTGTGCGAGCACCACCTGCTCCCCTTCTTCGGCCGGGCGCACGTCGCCTACCTGCCGAACGGCCGCCTGGTCGGTCTCTCCAAGATCCCGCGCGTGATCGAGGTGTTTGCCCGCCGGCTCCAGGTGCAGGAGCGCCTCACCGACCAGGTGGCAGACGCGCTCATGGAAGTGCTCGACCCGCGCGGCGTGGGTGTGGTGATCGAGGCGTACCATCTCTGCATGATGATGCGCGGCGTCGAGAAGCAGAACTCCAAGACGGTCACGAGCGCCTTGCGGGGCGCGCTGCTGCAAGATGCGAAGACCCGGGACGAATTCCTGCGGCTGGTATACAGCCGGGGCCCGGGGTGAGCGACGCGTCCCCCACCGCCCTCGTCGGGAAGCTCGCGCTCGTCACCGGGGCGTCGCGCGGGATCGGGCTCGCCGTCGCGGAGCTGCTGTACGCCGCGGGATCGCACGTGGTGCGGCTGGCCCGCAGTCTCGTGGACGGCACGACCGGCCGCCGCACGGACCTGCGCTGTGACGTGACCGATCCCGTGGCCGTGGAGCGGGCCGTCGGCCGCGTGCTCAAGGACCGGGGCATCCCCGACATCGTGGTGAACAACGCGGGCATTTTCTTCATCAAACCCGTTGCCGAGACGACGCCCGACGAGTTCTCCCGCACGCTCGCCGTGAATCTCACGGCCCCGTTTCTCGTGACGCGCGCCCTGGTCCCACATCTCGTGCGGCGCGGCGCGGGCCACCTCGTCACCATCGGATCGATCTCCGACCACGTGGCGTTCACGGGCTCGACCGCCTACGCCGCGAGCAAGTTCGGCCTGCGCGGAATGCACGAGGTGCTGCGGGCCGAGTTGTCGCGCACCGGCGTCCGCACGACGATCGTCTCGCCGGGACCGGTGGACACGCCGATCTGGGACCCGATCGACCCCGATGCGCGGCCGGGTTTCACCAAGCGCAGCGCGATGCTGCAGGCGGGTGACGTGGCCGAGGCGGTGCTGTTCGCCGTCACGCGGGCTCCGCGGGTCGACGTCACCGAGATCCGGTTGCTGCCGACGGTCTACTCGCTGCGGGGTTGAGGCAAATGCGGAATGCGGAGTGTGGAATGCGGAGTGTCAGGGCCGGGTTCGAAGCACGAACTCACGATCGACGCTCGCTCTGCTATTCCGCATTCCGCATTCCGCATTCCGCATTCTTCGCCGCGCTGATGGTGCTTGGGGCACCGCTACCGACCGCTGGGCAAACGCTCCCCCCGCTCCCCGACACCACCGGCTTCGGCGTGCACGTGCTCGCCCTGGCCCGAGCGCCCGACAATGCCGTCTGGGTCGGCACGTTCGGACAGGGAATCTTCGTCCTGCGGCAGGGAGCAGGGAGCTGGGAGCAGCTACGGCGCTCGAGCGACACGACCGGGCGGACGATTTCCTTCGATTTCGTACACGCGTTCGGATTCGGGCCGAACGGGGAGATCTGGTACGGCACGGTGGGGAACGGGTGGGGCCTCTCGACCGACGGCGGCAAGACCTGGACCAACTGGGAGCTCAAGCAGCTCGGCCCCGAGTGGCAGTACGTCGCGCCCAACGGCATCGTCACGCGGGGCGACACCGTGTATGTGGGCACGGCCGACGGGATCAAGCGGTCGTGGGATCGCGGTGTGACCTGGGCGGAGATCACCGATTCGAGCGGAGCGCTGTCCGCGCCCCATCCGTGGGGTCGGCTGCGCAGCCGGTACGTGCTGGCGCTCGCCCGCGGCGCCGACGGCAGCGTGTGGGCCGGCCACCTGCGGGGGCTCGCCCGCTCGACCGATGGCGGGCGCACGTGGACGGAATACGCCACGCCGGTGCGCTGCCCTCCCCCCGGCGCCGAGCTCGCTCCGGATACCGGGAGTCTCGTCTGGGTGGGGACCGAACGCGGGCTGTACCGGCTCGACCCCACCCGCAGTGCGTGGCTCGACAAGCGGGGGCGTCCGGCGTGCCCCGTCGGACCCGTGGTGAAGGGATGCCGCGTGGACCTGCCGCCGGTGCAGGCACTCGCTCGCGCGGGGCCGGGGCAGGCGTTCGCCGCGACGCGCGACGGCGTGTACGCGGAGGACGGTGACGCGCTCAACGTTTGCGACATGACCCGCAGCGTCAGCGCACTGCTGCTGCTCGCGCCGGGGATCTACGCAGCCGGGCGACCCACCGGTTTGGGGACCTGCCGCATCGATCAGCGGCTGACGCTGGTGGGCGTCAGCTACCAGGAGCGCCCCGACACGGACTCCCGCGGCACGCGACACACCTGGTTCGGACGGCCCATTGCCCTCACGGACCAGCCGTACATCGACCAGACGTACCGCTACGGGTCGACCATGGGTGGCAGTTTTCAACAGCACCAGGGCGTCGAGTTCAACAACCCCGACGGGACGCCGGTGCACGCGATCGGCGACGGCGTGGTCGTGTTCGCGGGACCGGCGGAGCAGGGGGCCAACACCGTTGCCATCCGCCACGACCGAAAGCTCAAGGGGCTGTTCATATTCTCGACCTACTACCACAACGCCCGACTCCTCGTGTCGGTGGGCCAGCGCGTCCAGGCGGGCGACGTGATCGCGCTGGTCGGCAACACGGGCCGCGCGACCAACGACCACCTGCACCTGGAGGTTCACGTCGCACCGGCCGACTCGGTACCCTTGATCGTGGATCCCAATGAGCGGTACCCGAAGTACACGGTGAACCCGGAGCTTTGGATTCGTCCGTTGCCCGGGACGGGGATCGTGGCGGGGCAGGTGTGGGACGCGCAGGGCCGGCCGGCGCCGCAGGTCCGCGTGTACGGATTGGTCAAGGCCGAGCCGCAGGAGACGCCGTACTCGTACGCCGAAACCTACGGCGAGCACAATCACCCGGACCCCGACTATCGCGAGCACTTCGCCGTGTCGGATGTCGAGCCCGGCGAGTACACGCTCGCGGTGGTGGTGGACGGGCGACGCATGACGCGCCGGGTACGCGTCGAACCGGACCGTGTCAGTTGGGTGGAGTTCGGCTCGGGTGCACATTGAGCTGACGGAGATGCTCCGCTGCCCGGAGCGGCACGAGGAGGGATTCCTCGTGCTGTCCACCGGTGAGATGCGCGGACGGATGGTGCGGTCGGGCGTCTTGGCCTGTCCGAAATGCGCGCGGGAGTATGCGATCGTGAAAGGCGTGGTGCGGTTCTCGCGGACCAGAGAGCAGGGAGCCGGGAGCGGTGCTGTACGGTCTGCGACCGCTCCCCGCTCCCCGCTCCCTGCTCCCGTGGACGCCCAGACTCTCCAAGCGGTCCTGGACCTGTCCGGCCCCGGAGGCTACGTCGTCCTGCTCGGCTCCGCCGCCCAGCATGCGGTGGGACTCGCGGGGCTCATGGGCGGCGTCCACTTTGTGGCCGTGAACGCACCGGACGATGTGGAGGAGCTCCCGGTGCTGAGCTTGCTCGACTGCGACACGATGGTTCCGCTGCGACAGACGGTGGCGCGGGCTGTCGTCGTCGGGCCGGATCGCCTCGGCGCCGAGTGGCTCGCCGAGGCGCGGCGGGTGCTCCTCCCGGGACGACGGCTGGTGATCGAGAGCGAGCAGGTCGCCGCGCCGGCCGGGCTCACGCGCTTGGCCCTCGGGCACGGCCTGTTCGTCGGCGAGCGGCGCTGATCAGCCCTCGATGGTCGCCGCCGTGGGATCGGCCTCCGCATACACCCGGTCGATCAGGTCCTTGTAGTTCTTTTCGACCTGACGGCGCTTGACCTTGAGCGACGGGGTCAGCTCGCCGGACTCGATCGTGAAGTCCCGCTCGATCAGGACGACCTTCTTCGGCATCTCGAACTTGGCGAGGTCGCGCAGGCCGCCCATCACCTCGCGCTCCATCTTGGCCTGGACGTCGGCCAGCCGGATGAGCTCGGCCGGGGACGCGTAGGTCAGGTTCCGCTCCGTGGCCCACCGCTCGAGCGGGACAAGATTGGGCACGATGAGGATGATGGGAAATTTCCGCTGGTCGCCCAGCACCACGGCGCTCGCCACGAACTTGTTCAACCGCACCGTGTTCTCGATCGGCTGCGGCGCGATGTACTTGCCGCCCGCCGTCTTCAGCAAGTCCTTCTTCCGGTCGGTGATCTTGAGGTAGCCATCGGCGTCGAGCTCGCCGATGTCGCCGGTGTGAAACCACCCCTCCGCGTCGATCGCTTCGCGGGTCTCCGCCGGCTTGTTGTAGTAGCCCTGCATGATGTTCGCGCCCTTGGCGAGGATCTCGCCGTCGGCCGCGATCCTGATCTGCACGCCCGGGATCGGCTTGCCGACCGAGCCGAACTTCGGCCGCTGGAGCGGACTCAGCGTCAGCACCGGCGACGTTTCCGTCAGCCCGTACCCCTCGATGACCGGAAGACCGGCGCTGTAGAAGAACCGCCCGATCTCGGCAGAGAGGGGTGCGCCGCCCGATACGAACAGCTTGATCCGTCCCCCGGTGCGCGCCCGCAGCTTCGAGAACACCAGGCGGTCCGCGATCGCGTGGGTGAGCTTGAGCCCCAGGGGCACGCCGACGCCGGCCAGGCGGTGCGCCGCCCATCGCTCCCCGACCCGCTTCGCCCACTGGAAAATGCGGCGCTTCGCCGCGCCACCCGTCATCGCGTTCTCGAGCACGCGCGCGTACACCTTTTCGTACACACGCGGCACCGCGGCGACCACCGTCGGCCGCACCTCCTGGAGGTTCTGCGCGAACGCGTCGACGGATTCGGCGTAATTGATGGTCACGCCCACGTGGAGGAAGTAATAGTCCACCATCCGCTCGAGGATGTGCGACAGCGGCAGCAGCGCGAGACAGCTGTCGTCACCGCTGACGCGGATCGTGTCCACGCAGGCGCGCACGTTGGAGCAGATGTTGTCGTGGGTCAGCATGACTCCCTTGGGCTCGCCGGTCGTCCCCGAGGTGTAGATCAAGGTCGCGAGGTCGTCGGGCCGGACGGCCAGCGCCTCCTCCTTGAAGCGGGGATACTTCGCGGCCGCCGCCCGACCGCGTGCCTCGAGCTCGGCGAGGGTGAGCACACCGCCGCCCCCGGCGCTCCCGGTCGCATCGAACACGATCACGTGGCGGAGCGACGGCAGCCCGCCGCGCACGGAGTGGATCTTTTCCACCTGCGCCGCCGTCGAGCAGACCACGGCCGCCGCCCCCGCATCGCGCAGAATGTATTCCACCTGGGTGGCGGGGAGGGTCGGGTAGATGGGCACGTCAGTGGCACGGGCACACAGGCACGCGTAGTCGGTCAGGGCCCACTCGAGCCGCGTTTCCGCGAGGATGGCGACCTTCTCGCCCGCCCCGAGTCCGAGCTCGCGCAGGCCGAGCGACAGCGCCTGCACCCGCGCCGCCGCTGCCTGATGCGTGACGTCGCGCCACGCGCCATCCGCTTTGTAGCGGAACGCGGCCGCATGCCCCCCGTAGGTTTGCACGGCGTCGAAGAACAGCTCGGTCAAAGTACGGGGCGCACCGCTCATGGCAGGAACCTCACGACGAAAATGACCGGCGAGCCCGGCACCGTGTCTCCGGTGGCGCGCCGGGCAATCACGTGCACGACGACGCTGTCGGGAACGGGTGGACCCAGGAGCCGCACCTTGACGAACGCAATTCCCGTCACGCCTGTCGTCGCCGTGTCCGTCGTGACCAGGCGGTGGGTCGAGTCGTTCGTGACCAGCGTGACGGGGCCCGGGGACACCGGATCCTTGATCGCGTAGACGACGGGCCGGCCGGCGAGGGCGACCGTCAGCGAGTCACCTCCGGCCGCCGACTTGATCGTGTCCGCGACCTCTACTTTGAGCGAATCGGACACCGAGTCGGCGGGCAGCGGGACCGTATCCACGATGGCCGAAGAAGTCGCGAACAGCGTGTCCGCGGCCGCCAGCGTACGGATCGACACGGGGTTGCTGACGAACTTGCCGGCGCGGGCGAGCAGCCGGCCGGTCAGGCCGGCGTGATTCACGGTGATCCTGCCGGTGGTGGTGTCGAGGAGCGTGAGGGCGACGGTGTCGGCGCTGTCGGGCAACGACCACACGATCGTCGCGGCGACCGAGTCGCCGCGGCCGTCGAGCAGGCGGGCGTGCGGCGTGATGGAGTCGTACTCCTCCAGGCTGTCCGGGGCGATGACCTCGAGCGCGATCGTGCGGCTCAGGTCACCCGGGCCGAACTTGCCGCAGGACAGAGCCGTCACGAGCACCAGGACGCCGACCCGGCCCTGCGCCTGGTGCCGACCGGTCAGGGCGCCTCCGCCGCTGCGGCTGGAGTGGGTCCGGAGGCGCCGAGGTCGCGCAGCGCCTGTGTCGCGTGCTCGATCCACTTCTGCGCGTCGGGCCCTTTGGGCGGGTGCGCGAGGAACGCGCGCAGGTGCTGCGCCGCGCCGTCCGGATCGCCGCGCTTGAGCAGCAGGAACGCGAGCCCGTAGTGGGCGCCCGCGAGCTCGCGGTCGAGCTCCAGCGCCCGGCGGTAATGGCGGATCGCTTCGTCGATGCGCCGCGTCTTGGTGAACGCGATCGCCATGTTCTGGAGAATGCGCGCGTCGTTGGGGTGGTCGCGCAGCGCCAAGCGATACGACGTGAGGGCTGCGTCGTAGTCGCCCTGGCGTTCGAGGGCGAGCGCCTCGTTGAGATAGTCGAGGCGCTGGGGGTTGACATCGTCGGCGCCCGAGCCGCCGAACAGGCGGCGCCAGAAACCCATGCGCCGAAAATAGCTTGCGGCCTCGCGACTGTGCAATGTAGCTTCACACCCCATGCCCGCCCCGCCACCGAAGCCCCCCCAGCCCCCCCACGCCCCCCGGCCCCGGGACGCGCGCGCCGCCCGCAAGGCCCCGCACGGCGTCCTCGAAGTGGATTGGCCGTTCTTTGGTGAGATGTGCCGGGCGTTGGCGCTCAAAATCTTCCGGGAATACGACCCGGACGTGGTGATCGGTATCGCCCGGGCGGGCGTCATCCCCGGGGCGGTGGTGGCGAGCATCCTGCAGCGCGACTTCGCCTCCATGGCCATCACGCGCACGGAGACCGGGGGGCGACCGGTGGTCATCGCCGGACCGACGCGCCTCGTGACCGGCCGGCGTGTGCTGATCGTGGACGAGACCTGCGACACCGGGGCGACCATGAAGCTCGCCCTCAACGCCGTGCGCGAGCTCAAGCCGGCCGCCGTGAAAACCGCCGTCTCGTTCCGCAGCGGCGAGTTCCGGCCGGACTTCTACGCGCTCGAGACGGACAACTTCATCATTCTTCCCTGGGACCGTGAGGTCATCATCGACGGGGAGATCGTGATGCGGCCCGACTACGCCGCGAAGCTCGAGGAACTCGGCGGTTGATCGACCGGCTGACCGCGGCGCTCGCACACTCCCGCGCCGACTACATCGAAATCCGCGTTGAACGCACCTGGAGCACGACCGTGACTTTCCGTGGCCGGCGGCTCGACTCCGCCACGGCGAGCGAGGACCAGGGCGGCTTCGTGCGCGCGTTGCACGCGGGGGGCGGCTGGGGGGTCGCCTCCTTCACCTCGCTCGACCGGCTCGAGGCGATGGTGGCGCGCGCCGTCGAGCTCTCGCGCGCCGTGCCGGTGGACCCGCCCATCCGCCTCGCCGACGTCCCCCCGCATCAGGCCGACGCCCTGCTCGACCTCGACGGGGATGTGCGCGGCGTGACCCTCGCGGAGAAGAAACGGCTGCTCGAGGCCTACAACGGCGCCATGCTCGGTGTGAGCGACCGCATCGTCGACACGCTCGCGGTGTACCGCGACGAAGTAAGCGAGTCGTGGTATGTGAACTCGCAGGGCGCGGTCCTGCACGAGCTGCGGCCCGACGTCACGCTCTCCGGGACCGCGGTGGCGCGCCGTGACGGCACGATCGAGAAGGGACTCGAGTCGATCGGGATGCGCCGCGGCTGGAACTCGGTGCAGGACAAGGCGGCCGGCTTCCGCGAGGTCGCCGAGCGGGCGGTCGAGCTGCTCGACGCCCCCATGGTGAAGGGCGGTACCTATCCCGTGATTCTCGATCCCGAGCTGGCCGGCGTGTTCATCCACGAAGCGTTCGGGCATCTCTCGGAGGCGGACTTCGTGTACGAGAACCCGCAAGCGCGCGCCATGATGACCCTGGGGCGCCGCTTCGGGAAACCGGTGCTCAACGTGGGGGACAACGGCGCCGCCCCCGGCCTGCGCGGCACGCTGCCGTTCGACGAGGAAGGGACACCCACTCAGGACACCGCGCTCATCCAGGAGGGGATCCTGGTCGGCCGCCTGCACTCGCGCGAGACCGCCGCCGCGATGGGCGAGCGGCCGACCGGCAACGCCCGCGCCATCTCGTTTCGCCACGCGCCGATCGTGCGCATGACCAACACGTACATCGCGGGCGGCCGGGGAAGCTTCGAGGATCTGATCGGCGACGTGAAGCTCGGGGTCTACGCGTGCGGCGCGTTCGGCGGCCAGACGATGCTCGAGAACTTCTCGTTCACGGCCGCCTACGGCCGCATGATCCGCGACGGGCGGGTGGCGGAGCTGGTGAAGGACGTCGTGCTCGCGGGGAATCTGTTCCAGACGCTCGACCGCATCGATCATATCGCCGCCGACTTCCGCTGGAATCAGATGGGCGGCGGTTGCGGCAAGGCCGGCCAGTACCCCCTCCCGGTGACCGAGGGTGCACCGCACGTCCGCATCGAGGAGGCGCTCGTCGGCGGCGACGTGGCAGCGTGATCGAGCAGCTCGTCGACCTGGCCCGGCGCCGCGCCGACGGCGGCGCCGATGCGCTGTGGCGCCGCTTCGAGCGGACGACGGTGGCATTCGAGTGGGGGCGCCTCAAGTCAGCCGGTGTCACTGAAGAAACAGGGGCGAATCTCCGGGTGCGCCACCGCGGGCGGGTGGGCGTCGCAGGGACGACCGCGGCGGGGGGGAACGATGGAGGGGCGCAGCATGCTGCAGCCCTACTGGATCGCGCCTTGGCGTCGGCCGAGCTGGGGGACGAGTTGGACGTCGTGTTTCCGGCGCGGGCCCCCCTGCCGCCGCTCACCACGTTCTTCGACCGAGCGGCGAATGCCTCCCTCGTGGATCTTGTCCGCGTCGGGCGCTCCCTCCTGGCCCGACTCGAGCGCGACGGATGCCGGGTCAACGTCGCGATCGAGCGCGAAACGACGGCGACGCGGGTCGCCAACACCGCGGGGGCCGGCGGCGAGTATCGCGGCACCGGATTCGGCGTGAGCGCGGACGTGTGGCGCATCGCCGGCGACGACGTGCTCGTCGTCTCGGATACGCTCGAGGGAGCGGATGTTCCGTCGGACGAGGCGCTGGCGGCCCTGGTCGCCTCGATCAACGTGCGGCTCGATCAGGCGCTGCGTATCGCCGCGCCGCCCGAAGGTGCCCTCCCCGTCGTCTTCACCCCCGCCGGCCTGTCCGCGCTGATGCTGCCGGTGACGCAAGCCCTCTCCGGGAAGGCGGTGCTGCAAGGCATTTCCCCCCTGGGGGCGAAGGTGGGGGAGCAGGTGTTCGACGCCCGGTTCTCACTCGCCGACGATCCCCTCCGCGTCGGTCGCACCGCGTCTCGCCCCCTGGACGATGAGTGCGTGCCCTCCCGGACCATGTGTCTCGTGGAACGTGGTGTCGTGCAACGGTTCATCTACGACCTCGAGACGGGGGCACGCGCGAAGACTGAGAGCACGGGACACGGGCAGCGCGGGATCTTCGGGAAGCCGGTGCCGGGATACACCAACATCGTCCTGAACGATGTAGGGGCGCAGCATGCTGCGCCCCTACAACTGGGTGGTGGTCTCCTGAGAGACATCCGCGATGGCCTGTTGGTCGACGAGCTGATCGGGGTAGGGCAGGGGAACGTGACGGGCGGGGCGTTCAGTCATCCCGTCGCCCTGGCGTACCGAATCGAGCGGGGCGAGATCACGGGTCGCGTGAAGGACGCCGCGGTCGCAGGGAACGCGTACGAGTTGTGGAAACGCGTCGGGGGCTTCGGGAACGACGCCCGCTGGACGGAGTCTCGCTGGGCGCCGTCGGTGTTGTTCGAGGGGGTAAGCGTCGCTCGGCGGTGAGAAAGAGGTGTTGGCCTAGCCCCTCAGTATTCCAGCACTCCCGTCTGGGCGATCATCTTCCACTGCGTCCCGACCTGCGTGTAGATCTTGCAGGTCCGCCCCTTCCACTGCTGCTCGGCGCCCGTCTGCTTGTGCCGCCACAGCGTGTCGATGTCCACGACCGCGAACGCCCCGTCCCGTTCCGTCGAGACGACGATCTTTTTGATCTCGCGCCGGTTGTGCTCCAGGGTGTGGGTGTCGAACAGCTCCTGCCACCCGCGCCGCCAGCGCTCCGCGTCGAAGCGACCCCACACCATGACCCACGTCATCGGGTCGTGCGACTGTGCCGTGGGGGGCCAGGGCCAGACCATGGCCGGATGGAAGCAGGAGACGAGGAGCTCTGCGTTCAGCGTGTCCCAAGCCCTCGTTTCGCGATTGACGATCTCGCGGATCTGATCGTCGACGGGATTCACACTGGGCTAAGCGCCTCTTCGTAGCCTCTCCCCTCCTTCATCTGTTCGTAGACGAGGTTCAACGTATCCGGGGAGGCCGACAAAAACCGACACCGCTCGTCGTTCCTCGACCGGCACTCGACCTCCATCACGGCGACCGGCTCTCCCGACAAGCGACCGAAGAAGTCCGCGAGCATGCCCGACGAGAAGAAGCACATCGGCTCCTGGGCGCTCCCGGGGTCCGATTCGGCCCAGTCGCTCGAGTCGACGACGAGCGCCGCGTGGCCGAGCGGCGCGACGCTGACCGACCCCCACCCCGTTGCCTGGAAGAACGCGGACAAGACGTCGTTCAGCCGGCCGGCGTCGAGGTCGTCGGGCCGCGCGACGCCGGTCTCTGCGGGGAGCCAGGCGCAAAACGCCTGAAACACGCCCGCGCCGGCGGCGAAACCGACCTCCTGCAGGATGGGGACGGTGAAGTCGGGCGCATCGCGGAGCAAGCTGTCATGCAGCTGCCGCAGCGCGGTGCGCCCGACCGTGAGGGCCTCGGTCGCGGCGGCAGTGGATGGGGGGGAGCTCATCTGGGACGCCAACTTAGGGTTTTGCCCGTGCGCGGCGCAAGAGTTGCGCCTCGTCGATGACCGGGATGCCGAGCGCCTTGGCCTTCTCGAGCTTCGACCCCGCGTCCGCGCCGACCACGAGGGCGGTGGTTTTCTTCGAGACGCTGTCGGCGACGTGCCCGCCCGCCGCCTCGATCAGCTCGCCCGCCTTCGCGCGGGAGAGCGACGGCAGGGTGCCCGTCACCACGTAGGTCTGTCCCGCGAGCGGCCCCTTCCCTTCGGCCGCGGTCGGCTCGGTGAAGTTGAGCCCGAGCTTCTCCAAACGCTCGAGCAGCTTGCGGTTTTTGGGCTCATCGAAGAACCCTGCCACCGCTTCGGCGATCGCCGACCCGACGCCGCGGATCTTGCTGATCTCCTCGGGCGAGGCGTTGCGGAGCGCCTTCATGGTCCCGAAGCGCCGCGCGAGCAGCTTCGCGCCCTGCGCGCCCACGTGCCGGAGCCCGAGCGCGTGCGACAGGGTCGAGAGCGGCTGCTGCTTCGACGCCTCGATCGCGTCGACCAGCTGACGCGCGGACTTTTCCGCGAACCCCTCGAGCGTGAGCAGCTGCATCGGCGTCAGCTCGTACAGATCGGCGACATCCTTGATGAGCTTGGCCTCGAGCAGCGCGCGCACCCGCTCGTACCCCAGGCCCCGGATGTCCATGACGGCGGCGAAGTGGACGATGCTCTCGAGGATCCGTCCCGGGCACGAGACGTTGGAGCAGTACGCCATCACCTCATCCGACGGGTACTCGACCTTGGCGTGGCACACGGGGCAGCGCTCCGGGCGCTTGAACTTCCGCTCCTTCCCGGTGCGGCGCTCGCGCACCGGCCCCAGCACCTGCGGGATGACCTCCCCCGCCCGGGTGACTTCGACCCAGTCGCCCTCGCGAATGTCCTTCGCCTCGATCAGGTCGAAGTTGTGCAGCGTGGCGGTGGTGACCGTGACGCCCCCGATCTCCACGGGCTCGAGCACGGCGTACGGGTTCAGCGCGCCGGTGCGTCCCACGTTGATCCGGATCTCCTTGAGCCTGGTGATCTGGACCTCGGGGGCAAACTTGCGTGCGACGGCCCAACGCGGCTCGCGGTTCCCCACCGTGCCCAACTCGGTGTGCAGCTTGATCAGGTTGACCTTGACGACGACGCCGTCGGCGCCGTAGTCGAGCGTGGGGAGGACCTGCTCGAGCTTGGTGACTTCCGTGTTGGCGTGTGGCAGATCGGGAACGAGGCTGTGGTGCGGTTCGACCGGGAATCCCCACGCGGTGAGCTGCTCGAGCAGCTCGTGCTGTGTCGCGACGGGAAGCTTCTGGCCCGGCGCTTCGACGTGAAAGCAAAAGATCCGCAGGCCGCGGCTGCGGGTGATCTTGGGATCGAGCTGGCGCAGCGATCCCGCGGCCGCGTTGCGTGGGTTCGCGAACGTGGGCTCGCCCGCCTGCTCGCGCTCGCGGTTGAGCTGGGTGAAGCGCGACTTGGAGAGATAGACCTCGCCGCGCACCTCCATCAGCTTGGGCCAGGCCTTGCCCGCGAGCCGGAGCGGGACGTCGACGACGGTGCGAAGGTTGGCGCTCACGTCTTCTCCAACCAGCCCGTTCCCGCGCGTCGCGCCGACGACGAACAGCCCGTTCTCGTACGTGAGGCTCACCGCGGCACCGTCGATCTTCACTTCGAGCGCATAGCCGGCGGTGCGAACCTCCGCGACGAGCCGGGCGTTGCGGTTTTCCCATTCGGCGAGCTCCGCCTCGTTGAAGGCGTTGGCGAGCGACAGCATCGGCACCAGATGGCGGTGCTTCTTGAACGCCGTCGCGGGCTCCACGCCGACGCGCTGCGTGGGGCTGTCGGGGGTGCGGAGCTCGGGATGCTTGGCCTCGAGCTCCTGCAGCTCGCGGAACAGGCGGTCGTACTCGGCGTCGGACATCTCCGGCTTGTCGAGTACGTAATAGGCGTAGTTGGCGCGCTCGATGAGCCGCCGCAGCTCGGCGGCTCGGGCGGCAGGACCCTTCACCGACCTTTGGCTTCCTCTTGAATGACGGCCATCGCGACGCCGACCAGCCGGTCGAGCTCGTCGGCCGAGGCGCGCGGCAGGAGCCCTTCGGCCCAGGCGCCCTCACGCTCGCCGAATGCGCCGAGCAGGCGGCGCAGGAACGACAACAGCGCCACGCGCTCGAGTTCCATGCGCCGCATCGTCTCACCGGTCTCTTGCTGGCGCTGGGCCAAGCGCTCGTAGCGGTGCGCGTTGCGCAGCGCCTGTGCCGTGATCGAAGCCACCACCTGCACGAATCGCACGTCCTCGTCGGAGAACGTGGGACCGTCGCGGAAGGTACGCAGGAAAATCGCCCCGATCGCCACACCCCGCCACGTGATCGGCACCACCGTGATGGACTTCACGCGGCGGCTGATGAGTTCGCTCTTCACGTGCTTCAGGCTGGGATCGGTGGCCGCGTCGGGGATGAACACCGTCTCGCCCCCCTGCATCGCGCGCTTCAGCTCGGGGTAGCGCTCGAGGTCTACCACGTAGTTACGAATGGTGGGATCCTCGTAGGAGGCGACCAGCCGTACGGACCGGCCGCCGCGCTCGGCGAGGAAGATCGAGCAGCGGTCCAGCCCGAACGCCTCACCGAGCTTGCGGGCGATGCCCTGTAGGATGTCGATGAAGTGGAGCGAGGTGGAGACTTCCTTGAGGATTTCGATGATGGCGAGCAGATGCTTGCGCTCGCGCTCGAGCTCGGCAACGCGCGCCTCGAGAGCGGAGGGGAGAGTCATGGCATAGTTTGCGTCCCTGGCGGATGCGGCGTCAAGTTGCCGCGCGCGCGCGCGCGCGATAGCTTCGGAGCCCATGCGATCATTCATTGTGGCCGCTTGCGTCGCCGTGCCCGCGCTCGCCGCGCAGGGCCGTCCGACCCCCGCGCCGCCGCTCGGCGCCTGGACCGCGGTACCGGAGTTGCCGGGCATGGGCCGCCCCGTCGACACGGCGAGCGTCGCCGCCCGGCGGCGCGCGCTGCTGGCCCGCATCGGCCGCGGCGTCGTGCTGGTGCCGGCCGCGCACGAGCGCGAGCTCGAGCGCGATTACGTCCAGGACAACGACTTCCGCCAGAGCAACACGTTCTTCTACTTCACGGAGCTCGAGAGCCAGGACGCGTGGCTCTTGCTCGTGGCGGGCGGCGGCCCCACCGAGACGGTGCTGTTCCTGCCGCCGCGCAATCCGCTCCAGGAGCGCTGGACCGGCCTGCGCCTCGGGCCCGATAGCACGGCGGTCCGCCTCACCGGCATTGCGCGCGTCCTCCCCACCGACTCACTCGATCAGGTGCTCGCCGCCGCTCCGGTCCGCGCGCGGGGTCCCCTCTACGTACCCCTCGATCAGACGACGCGCGACGAGCCGCGAATCCGCGACCTGGTGTTCGCGGGGAGCGACGTGCGTAATCTGCGTCCCATCGCGGACTCGATGCGCCTCGTGAAGGACGCCGATGAGCTCGCCCGCATGCGCAAAGCGGTCGACATCTCGGCGCTCGGGCACATCGCGGCCATGCAGGCGGCCCGCCCGGGCGTGTGGGAGTACGAGATCGAGGCGGCACTGGAGGCGGAATTCCGCCGGAACGGCGCCGATCGCGTGGGCTATCCGTCGATCGTGGGCGGCGGTCCCAACAGCACCACCCTCCATTACGACGTCAACCGGCGCCAGACGCGGGACGGCGACCTGGTCGTGGTGGACGCGGGCGCCGAGTGGGGACAGTACACCGCCGACGTGACGCGCACGTTCCCGGTGAACGGGAAGTTCACCACGCGCCAGAAGGTGATTTACGACCTCGTGCTGGCGACCCAGCAGGCCGCGTTCGATTCCACGCGGCCCGGTGCGACCATCGCACAGCTCAACCGGATCGCGCGCGCCTACATGCGCGCGCATTCGGGCACGCTGTGCGGTGCGGAGACATGCGATGCCTATTTCATTCACGGTCTGTCGCACTGGCTGGGCATGGACGTACACGACGTGGGCGACTACAGCACGCCGCTGAAGCCGGGGATCGTGTTCACGATCGAGCCCGGGATCTATCTCGCGCCGGAGGGCCTCGGCGTGCGGATCGAGGATGACGTGCTGGTCACGGCCACCGGGGCGGAGTGGCTCTCCGCCAAGGCGCCGCGGACCACGGCCGAGATCGAGCGCCTGATGGGCCGGCGCTAGGTCTCGTCTTTCTCGCCCTTGATGTCGTCGAGGATTTGCTTGGCGTCCCGCTTGTACTCGTGGTCGAGCACGTCGGCGATGGGCAGCGGGTCGATCGCGGTGAACTGCTCCCGCGCCTTGGAGTACTTGCCGACGTCGACGTACACCTCGCCCAGCTCGAGGCGGTGGAAGATGTTCTGCGGCTTCAGGGCGACGGCCTTCTGGAGGTACTTCTGCGCGTCCTCCCAGTTGCCCTTGTCGAGGAATCCGCCGCCGTACAGCGCCTTGGCGAAGAATTTCTCGAAGCCCGAGAGGCGCTTGACCTCGGCGTGCCACGCCCCGATCAGATGATTCGCCCCGTCGTGGGTCGAGTCGCACTCGAGCGCCTTCATGCCTTCGTCGTAAATGATCTTGGCGAAGCGCACGCGCTCCTTACCGCCTTTGGTGCGCGACAGCCGGCCCAGCGCCTGCCCGATGGTGAAGTGCCCGTCTGCCCCGTTCGGGTTCACGCGCACGGCGGCTTCGCCGTACGCCCGCGCCACGACATAGAGGCTGTCCCGGGCCCCCTTGGAGGAGTCGTCCTTGCCCTCGATCTGTTTCGCGATATCGACGGCCTCGCGCCCCGCCTTCCACAGGGCGGCGTAGTTGGTGGAATCGCGGGCGAGCGCGGCGCGATAGTGCCCCAGCGCCTGCTGCGGCGCGAGCGCCGCATGCGCGCTGTCGCCCAGCGCGATGTGCTCCGCCACCGTGGGCTGCGCCTGGCCGGCGAGCAGCGCAGGAACGGCGAGGGACATGAGCAGGGACACGGGACCACGCATCGACGACTCCGCACGCGAGGGGGTCGGTAATGTTGGTCGTCCCGCTCATCGAGCGCAAGCGCGACGGCGGCGCCCTCACGCCGGAGGAGTGGTCCGCCCTGGTCGCGGCGTACACCGCGGACCGCGTTCCCGACTACCAGATGTCGGCGCTGCTCATGGCGGTGCTGCTCCGCGGGCTCGAGCGCCAGGAGCTCGCCGCGCTCACCGACGCGATGCTCGCCTCGGGCCTGCGGCTCGCGTTCGACTCGTGGGGGACCCCGCGCGTCGACAAGCACTCGACCGGCGGCGTCGGCGACAAGGTGTCGCTGGTGCTCGCGCCGCTCGTCGCCGCGTGCGGCGTGGCCGTGCCGATGATGTCGGGACGCGGGCTGGGCCACACCGGCGGCACGCTCGACAAGCTCGAGGCGATCCCCGGGTTCCGCACGGGACTGTCGCTCGCCGAGGCCAAGGCCCAGGTGATGCAGCTCGGCTGCGCGATGATCGGGCAAACGCCCGAGATCGCCCCCGCGGACCGCCGGTTGTATGCGCTGCGCGACGTCACCGGCACGGTCGCCGCGATTCCGCTGATCGCCGCCAGCATCATGTCGAAGAAGCTCGCGGAGGGGCTGAACGCGCTCGTCCTCGATGTGAAGCGGGGGAGCGGGGCGTTCCTCCCCAAGCTCGAGCAGAGCCTCGAGCTCGCACAAACCATGATCGCGCTCGGCGAAGACCGGGGGTGCCCGACCGTCGCGCTGCTCACCGCCATGGACCGCCCGCTCGGCCGTGCCTGCGGCAACGCCCTCGAAACCGAGGAGGCGATCCTCGCGCTACGCGGCGAGGGGCCGGCGGATCTGATGGAGGTGACCTACGCTCTGGGCGTCGAGATGCTGCTCGCCGCGGGTGTGGAGAAGACGTCGAAGAAGGCGCGCCAGCGCCTCGAGAACGCGCTCGGGTCGGGGCTCGCCGCCGAGAAATTCGAGCGGGTGATCGAAGCGCAGGGTGGCAACCCCAAGGTCGTCGAGGATGCGTCGGTGTTGCCGCAAGCACAGGAGGTGGAGGTGTACAACGCGCCTCGCACCGGCGTGGTCCAGCGCGTGGAGCCGAAGCTCATCGGCCGGGCCGTCGTGGCGATGGGCGGCGGGCGTCTCGCGGTCGACGATGCCGTGGATCCCACGGTCGGGTTCGTCATCACCGTGAAGCCGGGGGACAAGGTTCCGGCGGGGGAGCCGATCGCGTCGGTGTTCGCGAAGGATCCGGCGGGGATCAAGCTCGCGTTCGAGGCGCTGCAGCAGGCGATCGTGATCGGCGACAAGCTCGCGGAGAAGCCGCTGCCCTTGATCTCACATCGGGTGACGAAGGACGGCGTGGAAGAGCTGAAGCGCTAGGGCTTCGGGCCTTGGAGAAGGGCCCGTGTCTGAGTTCCGAAATAGCTCATAGCCGTCCCTGTCGGCAAACCCTCCTGACGACCGACGTTGGTTGCGTGAGGGATCAGAAATGATCCGGAGACAATGCGCTCTTTACCATTGCTCCGCCGACTCCTGTCGCTCCGGCCAAGCGCCGGGCGAACAGAAACTGTTCGGCAATCTCCCGCCCTCGCGCCGTCAACACGCTCTTGCCGGTCTTCGCGTCGCGCCGTAGGTGCGCCTTGCGTCGACCGTGCAGGGATCCAACCAATCGGCCGTCGGCGCCATGCTGCGCCACGAGCCTCAAGAGCTCGCCTCGCGTAACGCTCCCGCCTTGCTCGAAAATGGCGGCGAGAATCGCCGCATTACGGGACTCTTCCTGCGGTACCTCCGCGGGCGGGGCTACGCGCCGGGTGTAGTAGCGTCCCTTCCGTTGGCCGTGAGCCTCCACCAGGCCCCGCTCGGCTAACAAGCCCAGGTGATAGCGGGCGGCGCGGTAGCCCAGCTTCAGACCTCGCCCTACGTCCGCGGTGGTGACGCGGCCCTGTTTCTCCACCATTTCAAGGATTCGGACCTGAACGTCTTTGAGGTGGACGATGGCCCGCTCGACCTCGAGCTTGGCTGCCAGGATCCGCTTTTGGGTCTGAAGAACGCGCAGGAAGAAGAGCAGCCAGTCGCCGAAGCCGGCCGGGTCGCTGCGCATGGCTTCTTGGCATGTGCGCAGGGCGTGATAGTAAGCTGGCTTGTTTTCCTCGATGATCCGCTCGACCGACGCGTACGGCACGTACGCGTAGCCAGCGCGGAGCATCAACAGCGCGGTTAGTGCCCTGGAGAGGCGGCCGTTGCCATCCTGAAACGGATGGATCGCCAGGAATTCCACGACGAAGCGAGCGATGACGA
>WNGD01003022.1_pt1 | contig 30160 bp, 23 predicted proteins | sample 5400671 | NCBI WGS metagenome assembly WNGD01 (sample SAMN13153369, study PRJNA577476) | soil metagenome | isolation source: 40 cm soil or saprolite under grassland replicate 2 | place: USA:California | collected 2016-06-15
AACATCGGCAACGAGGATGTCGAGCTGTTGATCGCGCTCAACAATGGCACCTATGAATCGATCTCGCTCGCCGATTGGATCGGGGCCAACGCACGCCTCCTGCTGGCGACGAACTTCGAGGTGACGTTCAAGAACTTCCAGACGCGTAACAGGTTCCTCGTTGGGTGAAGTGCCGGCAGCGCTGCAGCGGCGTAGGGTGGCTAAGGCGCAGGACGCGGTCGATTTGTATCGGCGTCATGCTGCGCGCCTTTGCCCACGCGTATACAAGTAAGCATGAAAGCGGATGAATGCGTGGGCAACGGCGAAACCGCCGTTGCCCACCCTACATGCGCTGCCGCGGCACCTTATGCTTTTAGCGTTTCCAGCACGCGCTCCGGCGTAAACGGCAGGTGGCGCAGCCGCTTGCTAGTCAGCCGGTAGAATGCGTTCGAGATCGCGCCGGCGATGAACGGGTTTCCGATCTCGCCGAGGCCGGTTGGCCGAGTGTCGACGTCGACGAACCTGACGTTGAGCTCTTCGGGTAGATCCGACATGCGCATCAGGTTGTAGTCGTGGAAGTTCGATTGCTGCACGGCGCCGTCCCTGATCGTGATGCGCTCGTGCAGCACGCTGGACAAGCCATAGAGGATGCCGCTCTCCACGTTCGCCTGGGCCGCGCCGGGCTGCACGATCACGCCGCCGTCGACCGCCACCCACACCTTGTGCACGCGGATTTTGCCGCTCGCACGGTCGAGCGAGATTTCGACCGCGCCCGCGCCGAGCGAGCCCGAACGCTCGGTGATCGAGATCCCGATGGCTCGGCCTTCGGGACGCTTGGCCTTGTAGGCCGACATCTGCGCCAGCGTCTCGAACACCTTGCGCGCCTTGGGTGTAGCGCCCATCCGTTCGAAGCGGAACTCGATCGGATCGATGCCTTGATCGACCGCCATCTGGTCGACGAAGCTTTCAATCGCGAAGGTGTTGAACACGTGGCCGACCGCGCGCCAGTGCTTGAGCTTGATGCCGTGCGAGACCCCGCGCCGCTCGATCGCCTGGTTGGGCACCCCGTAATAGGGAATTTTGATGCCGGTGATGAGCAGGAACTCGCCGTCGCCGACGACGCAGTGCTTCCAGCCCGTGACCTTGCCCGATGCGTCGGTCGCCGCCTCCAGGCACTGGAAGGACTGCGGCCGGAACATGCCTTGGGCGATGTCCTCTTCCCGCGTCCATATCAACTTGACCGGGCGGCGCACCTCCTTGGCGATGAGCGCGCATTCGGCGGCGTAATCGCCGAGCGAACGGCGGCCGAAGCCGCCGCCCATGTAGCATTGATGGAAATCCACTTGCTCGGGCGGGAGCCCGAGCGCCTTCGCCACCGCCTTGCGCGATTCGTCCGGCGCCTGACTGCCTTCCCAGACTTCGACTTTGTCGCCGGCGTCATTGATGCGCACCACTGCGTTCAGCGGCTCCATCTGCGCGTGATAGCCGTAATCGCTGCGGAACTCGGCGTGGTAGGTCTTGGCCGCGGCGGCAAAGGCGGCGGCGACGTCGCCCTTCTGTTCGAGCTTGACCGCTTGCGCATTCGGATCGGCATGGATCTTGACGTAATCCTCGAGCGCCCGATCGGAATTGAAACCTTCAGCCTTGGCCTTGCGCCACGTCACCTTCAACGCATCGCGGCCGGCCTTGGCGGTCTCGAAATGGTCGGCGACGACCGCCAGACCGTTGGCGAGCTTAACGATGCCGATGACGCCGCGCATGGCTTTGACCTCGGCGTCGTTCCAGCTCTCCGGCGCGGCCGCCGACTGATCCTGCTTGCCCGGATCCCAAACTCCCGGCTGCGCGCTGTGAACGGGCGAATGCAAGGTCGAGGCATAGACCATGCCAGGCAATTTCACGTCGATGGCGTATTGCGCGGTGCCGTTGACCTTCGACGGCGTATCGCGCCGCGGCACCGACTTGCCGATCAGGCGGAAATCCGTGCGCTCCTTGAGCTCCTTCGGGTCGACCGTCGGCAGTGTGGTGGGAATCGTGCCGAACGCGGCGATCTCGCCATAGCTCAGGCGGGCTCCATTGGCGGGGTTGACGACCACACTCGGCTCGGTCTTGAGCGTTGCGGCGTCGACGCCCCACTTCTGGGCGGCATTGGCGATCAACACCTTGCGAACCTGTGCGCCGGCGATGCGCAGTTGAGTGAAATAGAGTTGCACCGCACGGCTGCCGACGATCCACATCAAGTTCTCGGTGCCGAAGGGGTCCTTGTAGCCGTAGACTTTGGCATCGGCCGGGGTCCATTCGATGGCGACCTTCGACCAGTTGGCGTCCATCTCCTCGGCGACGATGAGCGGGAGCGACGTCATCGAGCCCTGACCCATCTCGGCACCGGCGCTCAGGATCGTGATCGTGCCGTCTGCCGCGATGCGGACCCATGGATTGATTGCGGCGTTGGCCAAGGCATTCGCCTGTGCCTGCGACATCAGGCGCACGCCGTCGTTTCCGACCGCGATGCAGAACGCCATTCCGCCCAAGCCGGCGATCACGCCGCGACGTGAGATATCCCGATCGATGATGGTCATGGCTCAGGCCTCCCGCGCTGCGCGCTCGATGGCGGCGATGATGCGATGATAGGTTCCGCAGCGGCAGATATTGCCGTCCATGTGCGTGATGATCTCGGCGCGAGAAGGCTTTGGATTCTTGGCGAGAAGCTCCGCTGCTTGCATGATCTGCCCCGACTGGCAGTAGCCGCATTGTGGGACTTCTTCGATCACCCACGCCTTCTGCAACGGATGCGAAGAGCTAGGTGACAGGCCTTCGATGGTGAGAACGGTCTTGCCGGCGACCGAGCCCACGTCGATTTGGCAGGAGCGCTGCGCCCTGCCGTCAATGTGCAGCGTGCAGGCACCGCACAGACCGGCACCACAACCGTATTTCGTGCCGGTCAATCCGACATGGTCACGGATGGCCCATAATAGCGGCGTGCTTGGGTCGGCATCGACCGAGACTTTCCGATTGTTCAAGGTGAACGAAACCATGCTTCCTCCTCTCGTTTGGCGCCTTTCCCGCATGTGCACCGCCGCGATAGACCGGCTGGGACGGGGACGGCCTTATTGTTGGCTGACGCTGACGTCGAGCTTGTCGTCAGTCTAGCAACGTGGCGCGTCTTTCACATGGGAAAAATTCAAAAAATGCAGCCATGCTGACGTGCTTTGGCCCCGCTCGTTTCCTAAGGTGCAATGCAAGCGTTCTCCTCCCATATGAGTCGCATGAACCAGCAGACCCAAGTCTTAGCTCCGGGCGCCGACCACAATCCGTTGCTCGAGGAATGGGGCGATCCGTTCGGGGTGCCCGCGTTCGACCGGATCGAGCCTGACCATTTCCGCCCGGCCTTTGCCCACGCATTTGCATCGCACGCGTCCGAGGTTGCGGGCATTTCCGGCAATGCGGCGGCGCCGACGTTCGAGAACACCATCGCCGCGCTCGAAGCGAGCGGAGAGGCGCTCACGCGCACGCTCAACGTTTTCATTCTGCTGGCCGGCACCCACAGCAACGATGACCTCCTAGCGATCGAACGCGAGGTGGCGCCGCGCAGAGCCAAGCACTGGGACGGCATTCTCATGGATGCGGCCTTGTTCGGCCGCATCGAGTCGCTTTATCGGGCGCGCGACCGGCTCGCGCTTTCGGCGGAACAACGGCGCGTGCTCGAGCGCTATTACCTCAAATTCGTGCGCGCCGGCGCGGCGCTTGATGCCGGCGCGAAGGCGCGGCTCGCCGATATCAATGCGCGGCTCGCCACGCTCGGCACAACCTTCAGCCAGAACGTGTTGGCGGACGAGCAGGGCTACACGCTCGTGCTCGACGGCGAGGACGACCTCGCCGGGCTTCCGGATTTCGTGCGCGCAGCGGCGCGCGCGGCGGCCGAACAGCGCGGGCTTGCCGGCAAGCACGTCATCACCATCTCGCGCTCGAGCGTCGAACCCTTCCTGCAATTCTCCGCGCGACGCGATCTGCGCGAGAAGGTGTTTCGCGCCTGGATCGCACGCGGCGACGGCGGCGGCCCTACCGACAACAAGGCGATCATTGCCGAAATGGTGGCACTGCGCGCCGAGCGCGCGCGGCTGCTCGGATATGCGAGCTTCGCGCATTATCGGCTGGATGACACCATGGCGAAGACGCCGGACGCCGTTCGCACGCTGCTTGAGCGCGTCTGGGCGCCGGCGCGACGCCGTGCGCTCGCCGATCGCGATGCCTTGCAGGCGCTGGTGCAGGCGGAAGGCAAAAATTTCGCGCTGGCGCCGTGGGACTGGCGCCATTACGCGGAGAAGCTGCGCAAGGCGCGCTGCGACATCGACGAAGCCACGATCAAGCCATATCTCCAGCTCGATCGAATCATCGAAGCCGCGTTCTACACCGCGAGCCGCCTCTTCGGCCTAACCTTCGAGCGTCGCAACGACGTGCCGGTCTGGCATGAGGACGTGCGAGCGTGGGAGGTGCGCGACGGCGCGGGACGCCATCGCGGCATTTTCTTCGGCGACTATTTCGCCCGTGCGTCGAAGCGCAGCGGCGCCTGGATGACCACGCTGCGCGATCAGGAAAGGCTCAGCGGCGATGTTCATCCCTTGGTGGTCAATGTCATGAACTTTTCCAAGGCGGGTGATGGCGAGCCGACGCTGCTTTCATTCGATGACGCGAAGACTCTCTTCCACGAATTCGGACACGCATTGCACGCTCTCCTCTCCGACGTCACCTACCCGATGATCTCGGGGACCAGTGTGCTCCAGGATTGGTCGGAGCTGCCGTCGCAGCTCTACGAGCATTGGTTGGAGCGGCCGGAAATCCTGCGCCGGTTCGCGCGCCACTATCGCACCGGGGAGGCGATGCCCGAGGATCAACTCCGCCGGCTCGTCGCGGCGCGCACCTTCAACCAAGGCCAGGCGACCGTGGAATACGTCGCCTCGGCGCTTATCGATCTCGACATCCATCTTCGGCCCGAGACCGATCAGGCCTTCGACATCGGCGGCTTCGAGCAGGCCACGCTCGCGCGCATCGGTGTGCCAGACGAGATCGTCATGCGCCACCGGCCCGCCCACTTCCAGCACATATTCGCGGGCAACAGCTACGCCGCCGCCTATTACAGCTATCTGTGGTCGGAGGTGCTCGACTCGGATGCATTTGCGGCGTTCGAGGAGACTGGCGACATCTTTGATTCCGGCACCGCCAAGAAGCTCCACGATCATGTCTACGCCGCCGGAGGTTCATGTGATCCGGCCGAGCTCTATACCGCGTTTCGCGGGCGATTGCCGACGGCGGACGGGCTGCTCAAGCGGCGGGGATTGAGCGAGGACGCCGCTTAGATTGCTGTCTTGCCTTGCGATTTCGATATGGTCGCCCGCGAAAGCGGGCGATCCAGTATTCGAAGTGCTGCCGGAGACTTACTCGGATGTCATGGGCCATGCCGGCGCGATCGTGCTTCACCCGGACGGAACATTCGAGGCCGGTCATGATCCGCGCGCCGACGGCGGCGCGGCGGGCGTGTAGATTTCGCGTTACTTTGTCGTGAACGTGAAATTTTCGCGCCTCCATTCCGCCGCAGTCCGTGATATCGTGCCGCCAGCGCGCGGGGAACTTGACGAGCAAGCGGGGGGCTTGGCGAGCAAATCGATGATTCGTCGTTTGTTTTTCTTCGGTCTGGCGGCATCTGCGGGTCTCGTGATCGCGAGCGCGGCGGCGCATGCGCATCCCCACGTGTGGGTGACCGTCAAGAGCGAGCTCGTCTACGCGCCCGACGGAACGGTCACCGGCGTGCGCCACGCCTGGACCTTCGACGACATGTTCTCCACGTTCGCGACCCAAGGCATCGAGTCGAAGAAGAAGGGCGAGTTCACCCGCGAGGAATTGGCGCCTCTCGCCGAGGTCAACGTCTCCTCGCTCAAGGAATACGACTTCTTCACCTATGCCAAGGCAAACGGAAAGAAGGTCGAGTTCGAGGAGCCGCCGGCTGGCTATTATCTTGACTTCGATCCCAAGGACACCGTGCTGACGCTGCACTTCACGTTGCCGCTCAAAGCGCCGGTGAAGGCGAAGGACTTGGCGCTCGAGGTCTACGACCGTGAGTTCTTCGTCGACTTCAGTTTCGCCGAAAAGGATCCGGTCAAGCTGGTCGGCGCGCCTGCGCAGTGCAAGCTCTCGGTCGGGCGCCCGCAGGAGATGAGCTCCTCGCTGACGCAGCAGCTGAGCAAACTCGGTGCCGATCAGCGCGACCCCTCGTTGACCATTGGTGCCGAATACGCGAACAAGATTTTAGTGAAATGCCCGTGAGCATCGTGGGCGCGCGGCGACCGGTCGTTCCTATCGCTTTGCTAATCGCCATCATCGCTGGCCTTGTGTTCGCGGCCGGCCTGATCGACGGCGCCCTCGCTCAGGCCGGACCGTTCGGCGCACCGCGCGGGCAGGCACCGGCCGCGCCAGTCGGCGGCGTGCTGGGTTGGATCTTCGCCAAGCAGGCGGAGTTTTATCGCCAGTTCTCCGGCTTGATCCGCGCCGCCAAGGCTGACGGCAGCGTGGCCTGGAGCCTGTTCGGATTATCGTTCCTCTACGGCATTTTTCACGCGGCCGGGCCCGGTCACGGCAAGGCAGTGATCTCGTCATATATCGTCGCGAACGATGAAACCTTGATGCGCGGCGTGGTCCTGTCCTTCGCCTCGGCCCTGTTGCAGGCGCTGGTCGCGGTAGCGGTGGTAGGGATCGCGGCCGCGCTGCTGAGCGCGAGCGCGGCGACCATGGGCCGTGCGGTCAACATCATTGAAATCGTGAGCTATTCGCTCATCATTCTCATCGGCGTGAGATTGCTGTGGGTGAAGGGGCGGGCATTTGTAGCGCTTCTGCAGACGCTGCACCGTCCCGCCGCCGTTGGCGCCGCCGTGACGCCGCGCCACCACCATCACGCGTCTCACCACGATCATGGACACCATCATGATCATGAGCACCATCACCATGAGCATGCCGACAATCACGCGCACGAAGATGCTTCGGCGTGGGGACACGCGCACGCGCCTGAGCCCGAAGAGCTTGCCGGCCCGGGAGGCTGGAAGCGGGGGCTTTCCACGATCGTCGCCGTGGGCTTGCGGCCGTGCTCGGGAGCCATCCTGGTGCTGGTGTTCGCACTGGCGCAGGGGCTGTTCTGGACAGGAGTCGTCTCCACATTCGTCATGGCGGTCGGCACCGCCATCACGGTTGCCACGATTGCTTCGATTGCCGTCGGTGCCAGGGCGTGGGCCCAGCACGTCGCCGATGCGCGCTCCGGCTACGGCATGCTGGCGATGCGCGGCATCGAGGTCGCTGCGTCCATTGTTGTCATCGCGTTCGGCGCATTGCTGCTCACCGGCTACATGGTGAGCGAACGGATGGTTGGGATTTAGCTCCGCAGGCGCGCTGCGTCGGCGGATATTTCCGAACGCTTCACCTATCCCCGTCATTGCAAATTCACCGAGAGCCACAAATGCCAACCGAACAACTCTCCACGCGTTGCTGCGTCGTCGGTGGGGGACCGTGCGGGCTCATGCTCGGCTTCCTGCTCGCGCGCGCCGGCGTGGACGTCGTCGTGCTCGAGAAACATGCCGACTTCCTGCGCGATTTCCGCGGCGACACCATTCATCCCTCGACGCTCGATGTGATGGCAGAACTCGGCCTGCTCGACGATTTCCTCAAACTGCCGCACCAGAAAGCGCCCAACATCAGCGCATTCTTCGGCGGTCATCAATACGCCTTCGCGGATTTCAGCTACCTGCCGACCCGCTGCAAGTTCATTGCCCTGATGCCGCAGTGGGACTTTCTCAATTTTCTGGCCGAGCGCGGCAAGAGCTATCCGGCGTTCCACTTGCGCATGCGCGCGGAGGCGGTCGGTCTGATCGAGGACGGCGGACGCGTCGCGGGAGTGCGCGCCAATACGCCGGACGGCTCGCTCGAAATCCGCGCCGCTCTGACGGTCGGCTGTGACGGGCGGCACTCGACGGTGCGCGAGCGCGCCGGCCTCACGGTCGACGATCTCGGGGCGCCGATGGACGTGCTGTGGTTCCGGATGCCGAAAAAACCGAGTGATCCCGATGAGTCAATGGGCCGCTTCGACGCCGGACTCATCGTGGCCATGCTCAATCGCGGCGATTATTGGCAATGCGCATTCGTCATTCGCAAAGGTGCGATCGAAGAAACCAAGCGCGCCGGCTTGGCGGCGTTCCGGGAAAGGGTCGCGAGACTTGTTCCCCTATTCGCCGACCGGGTCGACGAGCTCAAGGACTGGGATCAGATCAAGCTCTTGACGGTCGCGGTCAATCGGCTCGGGCGCTGGCATCGGCCCGGACTGCTCTGCATCGGCGATGCCGCGCATGCGATGTCCCCGATCGGCGGCGTCGGCGTCAATCTCGCGGTGCAAGACGCGGTGGCGGCGGCCAATTTACTGTGGCAGCCGCTCAAGGACGGCACGCTGCGGGAGGAGGATCTCGAACGCGTGCAGCGGCGGCGCGAGTTTCCGACCCGCGTCACCCAACGTCTGCAGGTGATCGTGCAGAACAACGTGATCGACCGGCTCTTGGGTGCCGGCGAGTCGCTGCCGACCCCGTGGCTGCTGCGGCTGATATCGGGGTTCGCGCCGCTGCGCGCGATCCCGGCATGGCTGGTGGGCAGGGGCGTGCGGCCGGAGCACGTGCACACGCCCGATGGTCAGGCCGCTGCCGGCTGACATAAACGAATTCTAACCCGAGAAGTCTTCCGGCCTGAGCGCGATCGGCGTGCCGTGCGGGGTCCGTTCCGCAGCGCGATCCCAGGCGTTGCGATAGCGCGCGAGGATTTCGCTATCGGCCACGCCTTTTGCGGCGACGATGCGTTCGAGCGCATTGAGCCAGTGTCGATAGTAGGTCTCTCCGGTATCGGGATCGCCAGCAGCCTGTGCGCGTTTGATCTCCTGCGCCAACGTGGCCGCCCATTCCGGCCAGGTGAACAGCCCGCGCGCATGCAAAGCAACCGCCATGGCAAAGGCCTGCGCCTCCCACGGTTCGCGGAACACGGGGCCTTCGGCATCACGCGGAATTCCCGGTACGGCATCGGCCGCGCGGCGGGCGAGGGTGGGGTCCATCCTAGTCAGCACTCCCTCCCTTTGTGTCCCGGGCGCACTGCACCGTTCCGCGCTAATGCGCTTCACGCTGCACCGCATCCGGGACACGCAATGTTCACGCCGGCTCGAGATAGGGCTCAAACGCATCGATCGAGATCTTAACGGTGGGGTCGGCATCCGACCCCCAAAGCTCCTTGGCTTCGAACATGACCGTATAGAGCCACTGCGGGTTGTCGCCCTTGTCGATGGCCACCGTATCCGGAAATGCGTGGCAGCCGTGCACCAGCTCGATCACGCCGAGGCGGCCGCGGGCGTAGCGCGGCAATCTCGTATGTGTCGGCGAATGGATGTTCTTGGTCCGCACACGCTCGCCCGGCTTGAAACGGGCAGGGGCCTGCGCCTGTCGGTAAAACGAGCCGCGCGTCATCCCCTGCTTGACCAGGTCGGGCGTGAGCTTGCGCGCAAGCGGCTTGCCCGCACGCAGCGCGCGTCCGGCCGAAAGCTCGTCGGCGCCGGCAAACCCGCGCTCGATGACATTGCGCTCCATGGCCAACGCCCAGCGCTGGTAATAGGACGCGCCGAGATAGACCTGCGGCGGCAGGCGCTCCTGAGCAAAGCGGGAGGCATCGATAGGCCACGCGCCGGCATAGCCAAGCGCGCGTTGCATCGCGAGCACGCGCCCCTCCCAGGGAGCATGAAACACCGGCTCGTTCGGCTCCGGCTCGACCTTGCCGAAGCCGTCCATGCCGCCCATGTCGTGAATGCCGTCCATCAGGCGACCTCCTCGGGCCGCTTGGGTAGCCCAGTGCCGATCATGGCATCGCGGGTGATGAGTTGCGCGAGGCGTTCCTCGCTCCAACCGTCGGTCCCCGGCGGGCGCATGGGCAATACGAGAAAGCGGGTTTCGGCGGTGGAATCCCACACGCGAATCTCGGTGCTCGCCGGCAGCTTGACCCCGAAATCGGCGAGCACGCCGCGCGGGTCCTTCACCGCGCGTGTGCGATAGGGCGCGGATTTGTACCAGACCGGCGGCAGGCCGAGCACGTCCCACGGATAGCAAGAGCACAGCGTGCAAACGACCATGTTGTGCCGCGCGGGGGTATTCTCGATGGCGACCAGATGGTCGCCGACCCGGCTTTCGTGCCCGAGCGCGCGCACTGCCGTGGAGCCGTCCTCCAGCAGCGCGCGCTTGAATGCGGGATCGCGCCAGGCCTTGGCGACCACGCGCGCGCCGGTATGCGGCCCGATCTTGGTCTCGTACGCCTCGATGATGAGATCGAGAGCGGCCGGATCGATGTAGCCCTTCTCCGTCAGCACGGTCTCCAGGGCGCGGACGCGCAACTGTGTATCGGAGAGCTCCGAGCCGCGTTCATGGTGATCGTGCTGGGCCATCGGAAACCTTCGTGTGCATTGCTCCATCGGGCGGATCATGCAGTATCCTCTCCGTCGGGAATGGAGTCGAGGCCGGGGCATTGCGCCTGGAACGCGGCATACGAGGCAAGGTGCGATGACGGCAGCGGAACTCTTCGACCTCAAAGGCCGCGTCGCCCTCATTACCGGCGCCTCGAGCGGGCTCGGGGTGCGCTTTGCCGAGGTGCTGGCCGGCGGGGGCGCGTCGGTGGCGCTCATCGCGCGTCGCGCCGATCGGCTCAAGTCGGTGCAGGCACGGATCGAACGGGCGGGCGGGCGCGCCATCGCGATCGCCGCCGATGTGACCGATCGCCACGCGATGGCCAGCGCCTTCGACGAAGCCGAGAAGGCCTTCGGCACCGTCACGATCCTCGTCAACAATGCCGGGGTCGTGCATTCCGGCCGTGCGGTCGAGCTTGCGGAGGAGGAGTGGCGGCGCGTGGTCGGAACCAATCTCGACGCGGTGTTCTTCTGGGCGCAGGAAGCGGCGCGCCGGATGCTTTCCGCCGGCAAGACCGGCGCCATCGTCAACATCGCCTCGGTGCTCGGCTTCGGCGTGGCGAAGGGGACTGCGGCCTATGCAGTGGCGAAAGCGGGCGTCGTCCAGCTCACCAAGGCGCTTGGGCTCGAGCTCGCCTTCAAAGGCGTGCGCGTGAACGCCATCGCGCCCGGCTGGATCGTCACCGACATCAACCGCGATTACCTCGCGAGCGAGCAGGGGGCCGCGATCAAACGCGAGATCCCCGTGGGCCGCTTCGGCGAGGAACGCGATCTCGACGGCGCGCTGCTTCTGCTCGTCTCCGACGCCGGCCGCTTCATCGTCGGCACGACCATCGTGGTGGACGGCGGGCAGATGGTGGCCTTGCGGGGCTAGGACGCGAGGGCGCACGCATTATCGTCAATCCGAAGGACGCCGGCATGGATTTTACCCTTTCCCCCGAGATCGAGGACATCCGTCTGCGCACGTCTCGCTTCGTGGAGGAGCACGTGCTGCCGCTCGAAGCCGATCCTGGCAACTATGACGATCACGAGAACATCCGCCTCGACGTGCTGCGCGCGGTGCAGGCCAAAGCCAAGGCCGAAGGCCTGTGGGCCCCGCAGGCGCCGAAAGAGTACGGTGGGATGGCCCTACCGGTCGTGGGCTGGGCGGCGATGTACGAGGAGGCGAACCGTTCGATTTTCGGTCCGCTCGCCTTCAATTGCGCGGCGCCCGACGACGGCAACATGAATCTGCTCGCGCGGGTTGGTACGCCGGCGCAGAAGGACAAATGGCTCAAGCCCATCGTCGAGGGCAAGGTGCGCTCCTCTTTCGCGATGACCGAGCCGGCGCCCGGCGGCGGCTCCGATCCCGGGATGATCCGCACGCGCGCGGAGAAAAAAGCCGGTGGCTGGGCGATCCACGGCCACAAGTGGTTCATCACCGGGGCCGGCGTCGCCGATCATTTCATCCTCGTCGCGCGCACCTCGGACGACCCGCGGCGCGGGCTCACCGCCTTCCTCTATCACCGCGACCAGCCGGGCTGGCGCATCCTGCGCCGCATTCCGATCATGGGGCCGGAGGAGCACGGCGGCCACTGCGAGCTTCTCTTCGAGGGGCTCGAAGTGCCGGACGAGAACGTGCTGATGAAGGTCGGCGATGGATTGCGCGTCACCCAAATTAGGCTCGGTCCCGCGCGGCTCACCCACTGCATGCGCTGGCTCGGCCTCGCCAAGCGCTGCATGGAGATTGCGCAAGCCTATATCGCCCATCGCGAAGGGTTCGGGGTGCGGCTCGCCGACCGCGAGAGCGTACAGATCAAGCTCGGCGAGGTGGCGCATCAGATCCAGATCGGTCGCCTGTTGGTGATGCATGCCGCCTGGAAGCTCGATCAGGGCGAGCACGCCCGCAAGGAAGTCTCCATGGCCAAGGTGCACGTCGCCGATACCTTGCATCGGGCAGCGGACGTCGCCATTCAGCTCAACGGCGCGCGCGGCTATTCCAAGGACACGATCCTGGAATGGATCTACCGCTACGCGCGCCAGGCGCGCCTCGTCGACGGCGCCTCCGAAGTACACAACATGGTGCTCGCCCGCTTCATGCGCGAGGAGGGCCGTGACTTCTGGCACTGGAGCGCGGGCAACCGGGTGTAAGCGGTTCTGCTGAATGGAGCGCCGCCTGATGACTTGGGACTCGGCTGACCGGAAGGGATGCCAACCAGCTTAAAAATCTAGCTCGCATCGAGCTCGGCGCCGGTCCGCAGCGGCTTTTCCTCCATCACGACGATCGCGATCAGCGCGACTGCCATGCTCGCGGCAGCCACAAAGAATAGTCGGCTGAATGCCACGGCCGGATCCGCCGCCGCAAAGGCGCTGCCGAGCGATTGACCGGCTGGCGCGCCGGCCAAGACGATGGCCCCGAACACCGCGATCAGCATGGTGGCAAACAAGTTTCTGCTGAAGTTCATCGTTCCCACCGAAATGCCGAGTTGATGGCGCGGCACGACGTTTTGCATGGCGAAAGATCAACGTGAGCTCGAACGAGAGCGGCGTCATGCTGTTGGCGTGCAACGCCAAGATCGTGATCGCGACGATCGAAAACAGGAGCGCGCTCATCGGCAGGAGCTTGTAGTGGCGTACGCGCCCGAGAACCTGTCCGGCAAGACCGGCGCTGGTGTTGAGCGCCAGCATCAAAACCACCAGGCTCAGTCCCGCCTGGGTGGGCGAAAGACCCATCACGCCTTGCAGATACATCGGCAGAAAGACGTTGAGGCCGATGATCGAGCCCCAGCCGAAGGCATTGGCCGCAATCGCGCAGCGCACGATGGGGCTCTTGAGGATCGCAATCGGGATCAGCGGCTCTGGAGCGGTCAGTAAGTGCATCACGAAGAGCAGACCCGTAATCAGCGCGACTGCAAATAGCGCGAGAATAGGCGCTGATGTCCACGGATAGCGCACGCCGGCCAGGTTCAACGCCAGCATGAATGCGACGCTGGCGATCACGATCAGCGCAGCGCCGATAAAGTCCAGCAGATGCGGCCGCTCATAGCGCGGCAGGCGGCGCAGCAGCGACGCGGTGATCGCCAATGCCGCAAGCCCCATGGGAATGTTGATCCAGAAGATGACCGACCAATGCAGGTGCTCCGCGATCAAGCCGCCGAGCAGGGGTCCGCTGCCGCCGGCGGTGGTGTAGGTCGCCGCGAAATACCCGTAATAGCGCCCGCGCTCCTTGGGCGAGACCAAATCGCCGAGCACGATCATGCCCATGGATGAAAGCCCGCCGCCGCCCAGCCCGTGCAAGACGCGGCCGAAGATCAAGACCAGCATGTTCGGCGCCAATGCGCAGACGAGCGAGCCTGCCATGTAGGTGAGGATCGCGATGCGCAATGTGAACCGGCGGCCATGGATGTCGGCGAGTTTGCCGTAGAGCGGGATAACGGCGGTCGAGGCGAGTAGATAGGCCGTGATCAGCCACGGCAGACTGTGCATATCGTCGAAGTCGCGACCGATCGTGGGCAGCGCGGTTGCCAGAATCGTCTGGTCGAGCGATCCCATGAACGTCGGCAGCAGCACGCCAAGGACGATCACCAACGCCTGTCGATGGGTGAGGGCTTTGCCCTCACCGCGGGCAGTGTAGGCATCCATCGGCAGGCGTGTTCCGGTTGCGAGTTGGCAGGATCGGGCGCTTGCGCCGTCGCGCTTGCTGGCGTTGTAAAGCACACCCGGCGGTTCGGCCAGCCGCGGCAAGAGATTGGCCGGATGTCCGCAACGCATGCGGCGCCAGCCGTGCTCGACACCGCGCCTGGTCTGTTGCAGTGCGCCAAAATGCGTCTGCGGCCGGCGGGAGGACATTTCCTTGCCGGCGCCGCGGCTGGCGCGAAATTGACGGTCTGCTCAACGTCTCGGCATTGCTGGCACGGCGCCCGCGATTATATCTTTCGACCGAATCCAAAGTCCCTGGCGCTCGTTTCGTCGCGGGGGCACACTGCCCGCGGAGGCCCGCGCGATGGCGCTTAACCAAGTCACGCTCGACGACAAATACGACCTCGCCAAGAGCCGCATTTTCGTTACCGGCTTCCAGGCCATCGTGCGCCTGTGCTTGATGCAGAAGGAGCGCGACCGCCGCGCCGGCCTCAACACGGCGGGCTACGTCACCGGCTATCGCGGTTCCCCGCTCGGTACTCTCGACCAGCAGTTCATCCGCGCGCAACGCGCGCTCGACAAGTATGACGTCCACTTCCAGGCCGGCCTCAACGAGGACATCGCCGCGACCGCGATCTGGGGCTCGCAGCAGGCGGAGCTGCGCGGGGAAGGCAGATTCGACGGCGTGTTCGGCCTCTGGTACGGCAAGGGGCCGGGGGTCGACCGCACCGGCGACGTCTTCCGCCACGCTAATTTCGCCGGCACCTCGAAGCACGGCGGCGTACTGGCGCTGATGGGCGATGACCACACCGCCGAGTCCTCGACCACGGCGCATCAGTCCGAATATCACTTCATCGACGTCATGATTCCGATTCTTAATCCCGCCGGGGTTCAGGAAATTCTCGATTACGGTCTCTACGGCTGGGCGATGTCGCGCTTCTGCGGCACCTGGGTCGCGCTCAAGTCCATGCACGAGACCGTCGAGTCGACGGCGGTGATCGATGGCAGCCTGGAGCGCGTGAACATCGTCATTCCCGAGGACTTCGTCATGCCCGAAGGCGGGCTCAACATCCGCCTGCAGGACACCATCCTCGGGCAGGAGGCACGCCTGCACGACTACAAGCGCGACGCCATGCTCGCCTTCGTGCGCGCGAACAAGCTCAACAAGTACATCACCTCGGGCGGGCGGCGGCCGAAAATCGGGATCATTACCGTCGGCAAGAGCTATCTCGACGTGCGACAGGCGCTCGACGAGCTTGGCATCGACGAGGTCAGGTGCAACGATCTCGGCATCCGGCTTTACAAGATCGCGTGTCCGTGGCCGATCAGCCAGCAAGACCTCAAGCAGTTCGCCGACGGCCTCGAGCTGATCATCGTGGTCGAGGAGAAGCGCTCGCTGATCGAGGTGCAGGTACGCGAAGAGCTCTACGGCACCGCCAACCAGCCGGTCTGCATCGGCAAGAAGGACGAGCAGGGCAACTGGTTGTTCCCCGTCAAGGGCGCGCTCGATCCGAACGATGTCGCGATCTGCATTGGTGAGCGGATCCTGCAAAGGATCGGCCCGAACGCGGAGATCGCGGCGCGCGTTGCCGCCCTCAAGGAGGCGCAACGCATCCTGGCCGAGACGCGCGATGTTGCGGTGCGCATCCCTTATTTCTGCTCGGGCTGTCCGCACAATTCATCGACCGTCGTGCCCGAAGGCATGCGCGCCTATGCCGGCATCGGCTGCCACTACATGGCACAGTGGATGGATCGCTCGACGCTCGGCTACACGCAGATGGGCGGAGAGGGGGCTAATTGGATCGGCGAAGCGTCCTTCTCCAGGCGTCCCCATGTCTTTCAGAATCTCGGCGACGGCACCTACAATCATTCCGGCTACATGGCGATCCGCGCCGCCATCGCCGCGGACGTCAACATCACCTACAAAATCCTGTTCAACGACGCGGTCGCCATGACCGGAGGCCAGCCCAACGAGGGCGGACTCACGGTGCCGCGAATCGCACGCCAAGTGGCCGCCGAAGGCGCGCGACGCGTGGTCGTCGTCACCGACGAGCCGTGGAAATACGCCAAGAACGAGGAATGGCCGCGCGGGCTGACCATCCATCACCGCGACGAGCTTATGCCGATCCAGCAGGAGCTCGCGAAAATTCCCGGCGTCACCGTGCTGATCTACGACCAGACTTGCGCCGCCGAGAAACGCCGCCGCAGGAAGCGTGGCCGTTTCCCCGACCCCGAGGAGCGCGTCATCATCAACGAGCTGGTCTGCGAAGGCTGTGGCGATTGCGGCGTCAAGTCGAATTGCGTCTCGGTGCAGCCGCTCGAAACCGAGTGGGGCCGCAAGCGGACCATCGACCAGTCGAGCTGCAACAAGGACTTTTCCTGTGTGAAGGGCTTCTGCCCCTCCTTCGTCAGCGTGCACGGCGCCAAGCTCAAGCAGGGCACTGGTATCGCCGGTGCGCACGCGCTTGCCCCACTGCCGGAGCCGAAGCTGCCGGCCATCGCCAAGACCCACGACATCATCGTCACCGGCGTTGGCGGTACCGGGATCGTCACCGTCGGCGGAATTCTCGGCATGGCGGCCCATCTCGAAGGCAAGGGGGTGGGGATACTCGATATGGCCGGCCTCGCGCAGAAGGGCGGGGCGGTCTACAGCCACATCCGCATTGCCGAACGTGCGGAGGACATCCACGCCATCCGCATCGCAGCGGGCGGCGCCGATCTCGTGCTCGGCGGCGATATCGTGGTGGCCGGCAACAAGAAGGTGCTGGCCGCCGTGAAGCACGGGACGACCGAGATGGTCATCAACGTGGCCGAGGTGCTGCCCGGCGATTTCACCCGCAACGCGGATTTTTCGCTGCCGACCGAGCGGCTCAAGCGCGCCATCCTCGCTGACGCCGGGGTCGAGAAGACGCACTTCGTCGAGGCGACGCGTGCCGCCACCGCGCTCTTCGGCAACAGCATCGCCACCAATATCTTTCTCGTCGGCTATGCGTATCAACTCGGCGCGATTCCGCTGTCGGCCGCCGCGATCACGCAGGCGATCGAACTCAACGGCGAGGCCGTGGAGATGAACCAGGCGGCGTTCCATTGGGGCCGCCGCGCGGCGTGCGAGCCGGCCGCAGTCGAGGCTCTCATCCAGCCGGCGCCGGAAGCCGTAAGCGACGCACGGAGACTGTCGCAGTCCTTCGACGAGATGGTGGCGCGGCGCGTCGCCTTCCTCACAGCCTATCAGAACGCGGCCTACGCGGCGCGCTACCGGCGGTGGGTCGACAGGGCCAAGGCGGTCGCGGCCGCGCGCGCTCCAGGCAAGAACGGATTGGCCGACGCCGTGGGTCGCTATCTGTTCAAGCTGATGGCATACAAGGATGAATACGAGGTCGCCCGCCTCTATGCCGACGAGTCATTCGCCATGCAGGTGAGGAACGAGGTCGGCGGGGAGCACCTGCGCCTCTACGTGCACCTTGCGCCGCCGCTTCTTGCCCGCGCCGACAAGGTCACCGGCGAGCCCAAGAAAATGACGTTCGGGCCGTGGATCTTCCCGCTGTTTCGTCTGCTCGCGAAATTCAAATTTCTGCGCGGCACCCCTTTCGATGCGTTCGGATACTCCAACGAGCGCAGGACCGAGCGCGCGCTCGTGCGCGATTACGAGACCATGCTCGGGGAGGTGCTGGCGCGGCTCAGCGGCGACAACCACCATATCGCGGTCGCGCTCGCCGCGATTCCGGAAAAAATCCGCGGCTTCGGCCACGTCAAGATGCGGCATCTCAAGGCCGCCAAGGCCGACGAAGCCGCGCTGCTCGATCAACTGCGTTCCGGGGTGGCGCCGCTGCTCAAAGCGGCGGAATAGCCCCGAACCAGCCCTAGGTGCCGGCTCTCGAACGGCCACGCGAGGCACCGAGCCTACACGAAGTGCTGACTTGACCTCGGCTCGAGCCCATTTTCTTATGTGCTGACAACAATCTGCCGGGAAACGGCAATGGGCCTTGCGGCCCGCGGGACTGGACGCGGTGAAAGGGAGGATTACCGTGGCGAGCGAACCCGCGCGCGCGGACACGTTCCCCAAGCTCTTGATGCGCAATGCCCGCGCTTATGCGGGCCGGCCGGCCTATCGCCACAAGGACCTCGGCATTTGGCAGGTGTGGACCTGGGCGCAGGTGCTCGACGAAGTGCGCGCCTTTTCCGTCGGTCTGCGCGAGCTCGGCCTCGAGCGCGACGACAAGGTGGCGATCGTCGGCTCCAACCGGCCGCGTCTTTATTGGGCGATGTGCGCGGCGCAAGCGTTGGGCGCCGTGCCGGTGCCGATCTACGCCGATTCGGTCGCCGAGGAGATGGCCTACATTCTCGAACATGCCGAGGTGACGATCGCGGTGGTCGAAGACCAGGAGCAAGTCGACAAGCTGCTTTCGATCGCGGATCGGCTGCCGCGCCTCTCATTCGTCCTCTACGACGAGCCGCGCGGGCTGCGCGACTACGACCATCAGCGGCTCAGGTGGATCGCCGATGTGCAGAAGCTCGGCCGCGACAGCCTCGCCGCCGATGCGCAGAGCCTGCAGCGATGGGAGGCTGCCGTCGCGGCGGGGAGAGGCGAGGATCTCGCCGTCATGCTCTACACCTCCGGCACCACCGGGCGGCCTAAGGGCGTCATGCTGACCTTCGACAATCTCGTCATTTCGGCGGTCAACGGGAATAAGTTCGACAGCCTCGGCCCCGACGAAGAGGTCGTCGCCTATCTGCCGCTCGCCTGGGTCGGCGATCACGTGTTTTCCTATGCGCAGCCGTTCACCGCGGGCTTTTGCGTCAACTGTCCGGAGAGCCCGGAAACCGTGAGCGAAGATCGCCGCGAAATCGGAACCACCTACGCGTTTGCGCCTCCGCGCATCTACGAGAACCTCATCACGCTGACCATGGTGCGCATGGAGGACGCGGGGCGTTTGAAGCGGAACATGTTCCATTACTTCATCGCGGTGGCGCGGCGCTGGGGCGAGAAAATCCTCAACCGGGAGAAAGTGCCCCTGCACGGCCGGTTCTTGTACTGGCTCGGGGAGCGGCTGGTGTACGGGCCGCTCAAGAATCGGCTCGGCGTGTCGCGCATCCGCCTCGCCTACACGGCAGGCGAGGCGATCGGCCCGGAAATCTTCCGCTTCTGGCGCTCGCTCGGCGTCAATCTCAAGCAGCTCTATGGGCAGACCGAGGCGTCGGTCTACATCACCGCCCAGCCCGACGGTGAGATTTACGCCGACACCGTGGGCAAGCCGAATATCGGTGTCGACATCAAGGTCGCGGAGAACGGCGAGGTGCTGTTCAAGTCGCCCGGCGTATTCGCGGGCTACTACAAGGATCCGCAGAAGACGGCGGAGACCAAGACTCCCGACGGATGGGTGCATACCGGCGATGCCGGCTTCATCGATACCAAGACCGGCCATCTCAAGATCATCGACCGGGCCAAGGACGTCGGGCGCCTCAACGACGGTTCGCTGCTCGCGCCGAAATACATCGAGAACAAGCTCAAGTTCTATCCCAACATCCGCGAGGCCGTGGTCTACGGCGACAAGCGCGACTTCGTCTGCGCCATGTTGAACATCGACCTCACCGCGGTCGGAAACTGGGCCGAGCGCAACAACATCGTCTATGGCTCCTATCAGGAGCTGGCGGGACATCCACGGGTCTACGACATGCTCGCGGAGCATGTGGAGGAGGTGAACCGGTCATTGGCGGAGGAGGAGGCCATGGCCGGAGCACAGATTCGGCGTTTTCTGATTTTGCACAAGGAACTCGACGCCGACGACGGCGAAGTGACGCGCACGCAAAAGGTCCGCCGCGGCTTCGTCGCCGAGCGGTATGCCCCTTTGATCACTGCGCTCTACAGCGGGGCCCGCGAGGCCGACATTTCCACCGAGGTGACGTTCGAGGACGGCCGCAAGGGCATGCTCTCCGCGCGCATCAAAATCCGCGACGTGCGGACGGTGCCGGTGCAGGCGATGGAGAAAGCGGCGTGAGGGCGCCGAGCGGGCAGGACATCGTGGCTGGCGACGTCCTGCTCGCAGTCGAGAACGTCTCGCTCGCATTCGGCGGCATCAAGGCAGTCAGCGGCGTTTCCTTCGATATCCGCAAAGGCGAGATCCGCGCCATTATCGGCCCCAACGGCGCGGGCAAGACCTCGCTGCTCAACGTCATCAACGGCTTCTATCACCCGCAGCAGGGCCGCATCATTTTCAAGGGCAAGCCGCGCTCGGCCATGCGGCCCTACGAGGCGGCGCTGGGTGGCATTGCCCGCACGTTCCAGAACGTGGCGCTGTTCAAGGGCATGACCGCGCTCGACAACATCATGGCGGGGCGCACGCTGAAGATGCGCCGCGGCTTCTTCTGGCAGCTGTTGCGCGTAGGTCCTGCGCTTGCGGAAGAGATCGAGCAGCGCCACCGGGTCGAGGAGATCATCGACTTTCTCAAGATTCAGCACGTCCGCAAGATCCAGGTCGGCAAGCTCCCTTACGGGCTGCAGAAGCGGGTGGAGCTCGGCCGTGCGCTTGCCATGGAACCCGACCTGCTTCTGCTCGACGAGCCGATGGCGGGAATGAATCTCGAGGAAAAGGAGGACATGTGCCGCTTTATCCTCGACGTCAACGCGCACTACGGCACCACCATCGCCCTGATCGAGCATGACATGGGCGTGGTGATGGATCTGTCCGAGCGCGTGCTGGTGCTCGATCACGGCATCAAGATCGCCGACGGCTCCCCGGCCGCGGTCCAGGCCGATCAGGCGGTGATCGACGCCTATCTTGGCCTGAGCCATTGAGGAGAAGATGAAGAGTATGAGGCCACCAATTGGGTCGGGCTCCTCCGAGATGGCCGGCCGCCCTCATCCTTCGAGACGCGCGCGCACCCCTGCTGTGTTCGAGGCTCCGGCTTTTGCCCGCGCTCCTCAGGATGAGGGCGGAGAGAAGCCGAACAGCCCAGGAGCATGACGCGATGCTTGGCCCCGTTCTCGAAACCCTGATCGGCGGCCTCATGACCGGGGTGCTCTACTCCTTGGTCGCGCTCGGCTTCGTGCTGATCTTCAAGGCTTCCGGCGTATTCAACTTCGCGCAAGGGGCGATGGTGCTGTTCGCCGCGTTGTCGTTTGCGCGGCTGTCCGAGTTCATGCCGCTCGTGCTCGCGTTCGCGCTCTCCGTCCTCATCATGATTGCGCTTGCCTATGCAATCGAGTTTCTGGTTCTGCGCCACCTGGTCAACCAGGAAGGGATCATCCTGTTCATGGCGACGCTCGGGATCGCGTACTTTCTCGAAGGATTCGGGCAGAGCATCTGGGGCAGCGACATCTACAAGATCGGGCTGGGGCTGCCGACGAATCCGATTTTCATTCTCGAGTCCGTCTTTCCCGGCGGGCTCTTGATCGATCCCGTCGAGCTCATCGCCGCGATCATCTGCGCCGTGATGGTGCTCGTGCTGGCGGTGTTCTTTCAGGTCACGCGGGTCGGCCGGGCGTTGCGCGCGGTCGCCGACGATCACCAGGCCGCGCAATCGGTCGGCATCCCGCTCAATCAGATTTGGCTGATGGTGTGGGCGGTATCGGGACTCGTCGCCCTGGTTGCCGGCATGATGTGGGGCGCCAAGCTCGGCGTGCAGTTCTCGCTTTCGCTCATCGCGCTCAAGGCGCTGCCGGTGCTCATCCTCGGCGGCTTCACCTCGATCCCGGGCGCGATCGTCGGCGGGCTGATCATCGGGGCGGGCGAAAAGCTCGCCGAGGTGCTGCTCAGCCCCGTGCTCATCCGCACCTTCGATCTTGCCGGCGGCGGCATCGAGAACTGGTTCGCCTACGTGCTCGCGCTTGTGTTCCTGCTCATTCGCCCGCAGGGCCTGTTCGGCGAGCGCATCATCGAGCGAGTGTGACGCCCATGCTCTACCGCGAAGTCGGCCAGTTCAAGACCTCGTACTCCGCCGATCAGGCGATCTTTCCGATCGCGCAGGATCGCTGGTTCGTGGTCGCTCTCGTCGCGTTTGCGTTTCTCGCCGTGCCGCTGTTCGCCAGCCAGTATCTCTACACCGAAGTGCTGATCCCGGTGCTCATCCTCTCGATCGCCGCGGTCGGGCTCAACCTCCTCACCGGCTATTGCGGCCAGCTCTCGCTCGGCTCCGGGGGCTTCATGGCAGTCGGCGCCTATGCCGCCTATAACCTCGCGCTGCGGCTGCCGCAGACCAACATCATTCTGGTGTTCCTGTTCGCCGGCGTCATGGCGATGCTGGTCGGCCTTCTCTTCGGGCTTCCCTCGCTGCGCATCAAAGGCTTTTACCTCGCGGTCGCGACGCTCGCGTCCCAGTTCTTCCTCGAATGGGCCTTCGCGCGCGTCAAATGGTTCACCAACTACGCGCCCTCCGGCTCGGTCGCGGTCGGTCGGATCGAGCTGTTCGGATTTCCGATCGACACGCCGGCCAAGACCTACATCTTCGTGCTCGCGATTGTGGTCGTGCTCACCCTCGCCGCGAAGAATCTGGTGCGCGGCCGGATCGGGCGCATGTGGATGGCCATTCGCGACATGGATATCGCGGCCGAGATCATCGGCATCAGGCCATTGCACGCCAAGCTCTCGGCCTTCGCCGTCTCATCATTCTATATCGGGGTCGCCGGCGCGCTGTGGGGCTTTCTGCGACTCGGCTCGTGGGAGCCGTTGGCGTTCGATGTCAATCGCTCATTCCAGGTGCTGTTCATGATCATCATCGGCGGACTCGGCACCCTCTTGGGGTCGTTTCTCGGCGCCGCTTTCATCGTGCTGGTACCGATCGTTCTCAACCAGCTGCCATCCTGGCTCGGGATTGGCATGTCGACCGACACGATCTCGCACATCGAGTTCATGCTGTTCGGGGCAATCATCGTGTTCTTCCTGATCGCCGAGCCGCACGGCCTGGCGCGGCTTTGGGCGATCGCAAAGGAGAAGCTTCGGCTGTGGCCCTTCCCGTATTGAGGCCGCGACAATTCGCAGGCACACTCGGGCTCAAAGCCGGGGTAGAACCCCCGCAATGGCCGGCCGGCAACGGCCGGCGCGTCAATGGAGGAATGCCTATGACTGGCAAGACGATGAGTGGAAAACACGCCGGGATCGCGCTCGCGGCGCTGTTGGGCGTCCTGGCGACGGCTGCGCCGGCGCTGGCGCAGAACGAGCAGTTCGTCCCCAACCTGGTGTATCGGACCGGCGCCTACGCACCGAACGGCGTTCCTTTCGCCAACGGCATCGCCGACTACTACAAGCTCATCAATGAGCGCGACGGCGGCATCAACGGCGTCAAGATCGTATGGGAGGAATGCGACACCGGCTATGCCACCGACCGCGGCGTGGAGTGCTACGAGCGGCTCAAGGGCAAAGGCCCCACCGGCGCCGCCTACGTCATCCCGCTCTCGACCGGCATCACGTTTGCGCTGACGGAGAAGGCACCGGTCGACAAGATTCCGATCATCTCCATGGGCTACGGCCGCTCGGAGTCGCGCGACGGCTCGGTGTTCCAGTGGAACTTCCCGCTGCTCGGCACCTATTGGACGGCGGCCGACATCATCCTGCAGCACATCGCCAAGAAGGAGGGCGGGTTCGACAAGCTCAAGGGCAAGAAGATCGCCCTCGTCTATCACGACTCGCCCTACGGCAAGGAGCCGATCGCGCTGCTGCAGAAGCGCGCGCAGATGCACGGATTCGAGCCTCTGCTGCTGCCGGTGACGCATCCCGGCGTCGAACAGAAGGCAACCTGGCTGCAGATCCGCCAGAACCGTCCCGACTACGTGCTGCTCTGGGGCTGGGGCGTGATGAATTCGACCGCTATCAAGGAGGCGGTTGCCGTCGGCTATCCGCGTGAAAAGATGTACGGCGTGTGGTGGTCGGGTGCGGAGCAGGACGTGCGGCCCGCCGAGGACGGCGCCAAGGGATACAACTCCGCTGCCCTTCAGCACACCGCAGGTCAGTTCAAGCTGCACGAGGATCTCAAAAAGTACGTCTACGACAAGGGTCAAGGCACGGCGAAATGGGAGGACACCGGCGAGATCCTCTATGTGCGTGGATTGATCAACGCCATGCTCGGCGTCGAGGCGATTCGCACCGCGCAGGAGAGGTTCGGCAAGAAGCCGCTCACCGGCGAGCAGGTGCGCTGGGGCCTCGAAAACCTCGACATCAGCGCCGATCGCATCAAGCAGCTCGGCTTCGAGGGCGAACTGCGGCCGATCAAGGTGTCCTGCGCCGATCATGAGGGCACGCGCACGGGTCGCATCCAGACCTGGGACGGCAAAAAATGGAATATCGCGTCGGATTGGGTCACTTCCGACGACGCGGTGATCGCTCCCATGGTCAAGGAGGCCGCGGCAAAGTATGCGGCTGAAAAGAAGCTCACGCCCGGGTGTCTCGTGACGAACTGATGGGCTCCGATCGCAATTTGCAGGGGGCGGCGATGCCGCCTCCTGCTCCCGCTGCGAGCGCAGGCGCGGATCGCGTCGCAGCGACACCGTCCGCGACGCCGATCCTGTCCGTCAACAATATCGAGGTGGTCTACGATCACGTCATCCTCGTGCTCAAGGGGGTGTCGCTTACGGTTCCCAAGGGCCAGATCGTCGCGCTCCTTGGCGCCAACGGCGCCGGCAAATCGACCACGCTGAAGGCAATCTCCAATCTCCTGTCCGCCGAGCGCGGGGAAGTAACCAAAGGCTCCATCATTTTCGACGGCGAGGAGGCGCATGCACGCTCGCCGAACGAGCTGGTGCGGCGCGGCTGTATCCAGGTGATGGAAGGGCGGCATTGTTTCGCGCACCTCTCGGTCGAGGAGAACCTCCTGACGGGTGCGTTCACGCGCGGCCACGCTGGCGCGGCCATCCGGCGCGACCTCGATCTCGTCTATTCCTATTTTCCGCGGCTCAAGGAGCGCCGCGGCGCCCTTGCCGGCTACATCTCCGGCGGTGAGCAGCAGATGTGCGCGATCGGACGGGCGCTGATGTCGCGACCGAAGATGATTCTGCTGGACGAGCCTTCGATGGGGCTCGCGCCGCAGCTCGTCGAGGAGATTTTCAAGATCGTCGGCGACCTCAATGCCAAGGAAGGTGTTTCGTTCCTGCTCGCGGAGCAGAACACCCGCATGGCATTGAAATACGCGCGGTATGGGTATGTGCTGGAGAACGGCCGCGTGGTGCTCGACGGTGACGCGAAAACGCTAGGTGAGAACGAGGACGTCAAGGAGTTCTATCTCGGCATTGCCGAAGGCCGGCGCAAGTCGTTCCGCGAGGGCAAGCACTACCGGCGGCGCAAGCGCTGGCTGGCATAGCTCGATGGCGTTGTGACAAGTCTTGGGCGTGACGCCTGAAAGCATAAGTGCGGGACCATGCGTTACGAGCACTACGATTCGCTCGAGACCCGCGATCCCGACGATCGCGAGCGTGAATTTTCGAGCAAGTTACCCGACCTCATCACGATTGCTTTGCGTGCACCGGGATGGGCAACCCAACTCGCCGGCATCGATCCGCATGCCGTGACCTCGCGAGCGCATCTCGCCAAGCTCCCAGTGCTACGCAAATCCGAACTCGTGACGCGGCAAAAGGCGATCCCACCGTTCGGTGGCTTCAACGTCACGGCGCCCGCTCAGCTGCGGCGGTTGTTGATGTCGCCGGGGCCGATCTTCGAGCCGGAGGGCAAAGGCAAAGATTTTTGGGGTGCGGCGCGCATGCTTTTCGCCGCGGGCTTCCGCTCGGGCGACGTCGTGCACAATTCCTTTTCCTATCATCTCACCCCCGGCGGCTTCATCATGGAGTCGGGCGCGCATGCGCTGGGTTGTGCGGTCATCCCCGCCGGCACCGGCAATACCGAGCAGCAGCTCGAGGCGATCGCGCATTTCAAGCCGAGCGGCTATCTCGGCACGCCGGATTACTTGAAGATTCTGCTCGATGCCGCGGCCAAAGCCGGGAAGGACGCGTCCTCGCTCAGGCGCGCACTCGTCTCGGGTGCCGCGCTGCCACACTCGCTGCGCCAGGAATTGGCGGCGCGCGGCGTCGAGGTGCGCCAGTGCTACGCGACGGCCGATCTGGGAGTCATCGCCTACGAGAGCCAGGGCGAAGGCATGATCGTCAACGAAACCTTGCTGGTCGAGATCGTGCGGCCGGGCACCGGCGATCCGGTCGCGGCCGGCGAGGTGGGTGAGGTCGTCGTCACCTCGTTCAACCCCGACTATCCCATGATCCGGCTCGCGACTGGCGACCTCTCCGCGGTGCTGCCGGGTCGCTCGCCTTGCGGGCGCACCAACACGCGGCTTGCGGGTTGGATGGGCCGCGCCGACCAGACCACCAAGGTCAAGGGCATGTTCGTGCACCCCGCGCAGGTGGCGGAAATCGGGAAGCGTCATTCTGAGCTCGGGCGATTGCGGCTGGTGGTTACGCGCGCGGGCGAGCAGGATGCCATGATGCTGATGGCCGAATGCACCGCGCCGGCCGCGCCCTTGCAGGAGGCGCTCGTCGCGACATTGCGCGCGGTGACGAAGCTCGGCGGCGAGGTGAAGTTGGTTGCGCCGGGCAGCCTGCCCAATGATGGCAAGGTGATCGCGGACGAGCGGCCGGTGGGATGATCCGCTGATTTCTCCGTTCGCCCCCGCGCCAGCGAGAATCCAGGGCCTCGATTCCCGCTTTCGCGCAAATGAGCGGAGTCGGATAACACGCCTCACTTCAACACAATGCGCCCATTGACGTCGGTGTTCACGGTACCGAGCTGCTTGAGATACCGGGCTCGATATGCGCGCGACGGCGAGTCGGGCGAAGCCGCCGCGGCGTTTCCCGTCAGGCAGCATTTGATCTGCAATCAAATAGATGTCATTGACCAGCAGGAAGCTGACGCGCGCGGTCTCGGCACAGGCCGAACCGGCGCAGAGGAGCGCGATGAGCAGGGCCGACGGCGAAACGGCGAAGGGCGGACATGGCGGGGAAGCAGGCTTTCAATCGGATGCGGTGGGCTTGCGTGCTTAGCACGCGGGCGCGGCAGGCCGCCACGGCGGATGCTGTGTCGCGATGAACGAAGTCTTGTCCAGCGCGCCGGCAGCAGCGAGCACCGGCGAGTATGCGCCGGTTGCGAGCGGCAAGATCGCCGTGCTGTTGGTCAATCTCGGCACGCCGGAGGCGGCCGATGCCGGCGCGGTACGCCGCTATCTCAAGGAATTTCTCACCGATCCGCGCGTCATCGAGGATCAGGGGCCGCTGTGGCAGCTCGTTCTCAATGGAATCGTCCTGCCGATCCGGCCGCGGAAAAAGGCGCGCGACTACGCCAAGATCTGGAATCACGAAAGGAACGAATCCCCGCTCAAGACCATCACGCGCTCGCAGGCCGAGAAGCTTGCCCGCGCGCTCGGGCCGGTGGGCAAGCACCTCGTGGTCGACTGGGCGATGCGCTACGGCAGCCCTTCGATTGCCTCAAGACTCGGGGAGCTGGTCGCGCAAGGCTGCGAGCGCATTCTCGTCATTCCGCTGTATCCGCAATACTGCGCGGCAACGACTGCGACCGCGTGCGACGAGGTTTTTCGTGCACTCATGAGGATGCGCTTTCAGCCGTCGGTGCGCATCGCGCCGCCCTATTACAACGACACGGTTTATATCGAAGCGCTGGGATCCTCGACCGGGGCGGAACTCTCCCAGCTCGGCTTCAAGCCGGAGGTCGTCCTCGCCTCCTTCCACGGCGTGCCGAAAGCCTACGTGGACAATGGCGACCCCTACTATGCCCATTGTGTCGAGACCACGCGGCTCCTGCGCGAGCGGCTCAATCTCGACGAGGCGAAATTGGTGATGACGTTTCAGTCGCGGTTCGGCCGCGGCAAATGGCTCGAGCCCGCAACCAATCGCACCATCAGGAAGCTTGCCAAAGAGGGGGTCAAGAATCTTGCGGTGATCACGCCGGGCTTCTCGGCCGATTGTCTGGAAACACTCGAGGAGATCGCCATCGAGAACGCGCGTCTCTTCAAGAAATACGGAGGCGAGAATTTCACGGCCATACCCTGCCTCAACGACAGCGCGCCCGGCATGCTGGTGATCTGGCAGATGGCGCTACGGGAGCTCAAGGGCTGGGCGTGAAGGCCGAATATCGTGATACTGGCCGGGTGCGCGCCGGCGCCGAGCAATCTTCTCGCCGCATGCGTGGTATTTTTCGCACGTCCGGCGTAGCGTCGCCGTAATGGGAGTGCCGATGCCTCGACCCTGGTCGGAACAACGCAAGAAACGCCTGTCGGCGTTGCAGGCCGCGGGCCGCGGCGCCGACGAGATCGCGACGGCGCTCGGCTTGCGGCGCGAGCAGGTCGTCGCCCGACTCAAGCTCATCGCCAGTTGGGAGCGCAACCGGGAGAATTTCGCCAAGGCGATGAGAAAACGGGCGCATGCGCGGCTGGCGCGGGCGCGAAAGGCGATCACAGGCATGCGGAAAGCGATGGCGAAGGGCATGCCGCGCAATCAGGCCATATCCAAAGCTTACGACGCCGGGGCGACCTGGCGGGAAATCGGCGAGCATTTTGGGATCACTGCGGAGGCCGCCAGCGCCGCCGGGCGGAGATATCGCGGGGGTAAGCGTCCCGCGAAAGCGCGCAAGCGCCGCGCGCGCGCGCCTAGACACTGAGGCGATCTGGTGGGGCGCGGGAGCGTCCTCATCCTGAGGAGCGCGTGTGCTGCGGCGGTCCCGCAGATTCGAATGGGCGTACGCGCGTCAGGAAGGATGAGGACCGCCCTCATGCTTCGAGACGCATCGCAGCGCGACTGTGCCTATGGAAGCATCTGCGCCCGCTGCCGCTGCGATGCTCCTCAGCATGAGGGCGAGAGGGCTTCGTTTCTAGTGATGACCGCTAATCAGGCAACTCCGGCGCGCAGCAGATCGTGGAAGTGCACGACCCCCACCGGCCTGCCGGCATCGACCACGATCAGTTGCGTCTTCTTCATCGAGTTGAGCAGCTCGAGCGCCTCGGTGACAAGCTGATCGGGCTGCACGGTCTTCGGCTCCGACGTCATCACTTCCTCGACCTTGAGATCGAGCAAATTGGCGCTCATGTGCCGCCGCAGGTCCCCGTCCGTGATGATGCCCACGAGCAGCCCACGGCTGTCAGTGATGCCGACGCAGCCGAACGTCTTGGCCGTCATCTCGGCGATCGCCTCCGACATGCTGGTGCCGACCGTGGCGAGCGGGATCTCGCTGCCGGTGTGCATGATGTCGCGCACGAACTTGAGCATCGCGCCCAGGCGACCGCCCGGATGCAATCTGCTGAAGTCGACGGCGGTGAAGCCTCGGCTCTCCAACAGCGCGATGGCCAGCGCGTCGCCGAGCGCGGCCTGCATGAGCGTCGAAGTGGTGGGAGCGAGGTTGTGTGGGCAGGCTTCCCGCGCCTGCGGCACCGCGAGCACGACATCTGCCGCTCGGCCGAGCGTGCTGTCGCTTACCGCGGTAACGGCAATGAGCCCGATGCGGAAGCGGCGCGAGTAGTCGATCAGATCCTTGAGTTCGACCGTCTCTCCCGACCACGACAGCGCCATGATGACGTCGTCGGGCGTGATCATGCCGAGATCGCCGTGACTTGCTTCGCTGGGATGTACGAAAAAGGCCGGCGTGCCCGTGGACGCGAATGTCGCCGCGATTTTGCGCGCGACGTGCCCCGATTTGCCCATGCCGGTCACGATCAACCGGCCCTGCGCGCCGGAGATCAACTCCACGGCGGCTATGAAGGCACGGCCGAGCCCGTCGTGAATGGCGGCTGAGAGTGTGGTGATGCCCGTCGCCTCGACCTCGAGCGTTCGCACCGCCGAGGCGATCAGGTCGCCGCTGCGCGCGCTCGTACGTCGTTCGGTGCTAAGCGCCTTGGGCATGACGGTCCGACAACATGGAAGCAGGCCGTCAGGCGACCTGCGCCCCCCAGGGTTATTACTATATCCGCTTTCTGTGGGTTAACCAAAGCATAACCGGCCGCATCCGGGCTAGCCGTCGCCGAGCAGGCGCTTGAGTTCGGCGCGCATCGCCGGCGCGATATCGCTGCGTTCGAGCGCATAGGCGATATTGGCCGCAAGAAAACCCACCTTCGACC
>WNGD01001049.1_pt1 | contig 30159 bp, 27 predicted proteins | sample 5400671 | NCBI WGS metagenome assembly WNGD01 (sample SAMN13153369, study PRJNA577476) | soil metagenome | isolation source: 40 cm soil or saprolite under grassland replicate 2 | place: USA:California | collected 2016-06-15
CAGGCGGCAGACAGTCACCTAGCCGTACTGTCAGATCCAACGCCTGGTCATAGTTCACGGTTTTGAAGGTTCTTTTCATACCCATAGCTTACCATTACTGACGGGAGGACCCCTGCGTCTCTCCGACAAACTGCTAGCCTGTCATATCAATTGGTAGAGGCATCATATGGCCTATGATGAGTAACACCGTCAGCAGTACAATGGCTACAATCATTCCCAGACCAAGCAAGCGCTTTCCTGAATAGAAAAGCAGCAAGATGCCGGCGAACATGACAACAGCGAGTGCAAACGGGGCCATGCAGGCTACTACAGAATAAAGCTGAGTGGTAAGTGCCAGCCCATAGATCAGGTGTGCCAGCCCATAGATCAGGTAAGGAATGACACCAATAAGAATGCCAGCAAACAGACTTTGAGCAGCACGTGCTGAGCGTCTCAGTATACCATCACGGATAGAGATTAATTTCTCTTTTACCGCTTGTACACTTTCTGGTCGTTGCTCCGCAGTACGCGATAGCATCTGATCCAACAATGCTTGCAGTTTTTCAGGTATAGCTGGCGGCTGAGATTCAGAAGCGGTACCCGCCGAAACATCTTCCGCGGGATCTATTCCTGTTAAGAGCGCCAGGAGGGTTGCCCCCAGGCCATAGATATCAGTTCGAGCGTTGGTCTGAGCCGTACCGTATTGTTCGGGAGCAGCATAGCCGGGAGAACCAAGCGCGCCAGTATCTTTACGTTTCCCAGGCATGTAACGACGAGCAATGCCAAAATCGATCAGATAGAGCTTGCCGCGTTGGGTGCGCATGATGTTGGCGGGTTTGACATCGCGGAAAACGATCGTATGTTTCGTGTGTAGATAGCTGAGAACATCGCACAACTGGATGCCTATGCTCAGAACTTCTTTTAACGCAAGTTTACTGCCAGGTGCTCGCTTGAGATAGTCCTCCAACGTCTCTCCCTGAATGTATTCTATGATCAGGTACCAGTTCCTGGGATCGGTGAAGTGATCGTAGACACGAGGCAGGTGTTTCTGTCTGAGCGGCGAGTGCAGGCGGACCTCGCGGTTATACGAATCGGTAGCCTGAATCATGTCGCGTGGCGAGAGTTGGTCGAGGTTGATCTGCTTCACGGCAACCAGCTTATTACGTTGCTTCCTATCTCTAGCTTTGTACACAATCCCAAAGCCACCCTCTCCAACCTGTTCGAGAATAGTGTAGCGTCCGGCAAGCAAGAAACCAGGCGCAAGCGAAGCAGAAATATGGGACTCTTCAGCATCAGCAAGTTTGAGAGCAACGGCACCATTTCCAACAGGAACCGATGTAAAGGCAACCTGCGCAGGTGATGAAGAGAGCGGTGTCTGACAGGCAAAACAATGTGCAGTGTGCTGGAAGTTGGCAGCACCGCATAGGTCACAAAAGTGCATCGATTGTTGCTGCATAGCATGATCTCCTCTCGCTCAGCAGCGGAGAAAGCCTTCAACATCGGTACCAGGTAATCCTATAATAACTTATCCAACACAGGTAATAATACATCATCTGTATGCGCAAGAATTAATTGGCGCAGGCGCTCAGGGACAACAACGCGGATACGGCGCTGGTGTAGTTCATAGCGGGCAAGATCATCGGATTGCAAGCCAGTAACTTCCACCCAGGTCATCAAGGGTTCCATACCAATGGGAGGATGGTCGAAGGAGATCCATACGTCCATCTCCCATTTCTCAGGGCGCGGAATATCAAAAAGGATTTCGTAATCAGCAATCTCGGTTTCAAGAGCAGTCGCCAGTTCGGCTGCAAGCTGTTGCTCGACGCGACGCCGCCGTTCGGAATCCCAGAAGAGGGCATCGAGACGCCTGAAGAGCAGGCCAGCGAGACGACTGATTTCGAGCACAGTTTTATATGGGCGGCGCAGTTCCAGCGCCTCGGCCAGGACACGTGAGCTAACCGGCATTTGGGAATTCGCTAACAATACCAGCAAGGAAGAGTCGTCAAGTCCCACAAGCTGCTGAGCTTGCAAGGCATCAGCCGCGAGAGCATCATGGACGGCACGCATAAGCATAACTTGCATAGTACGACTGGTATGATGCCAGTAGATATTATCGAACATTTCCTGTCGTGCATGCAAAAGCGAATGCAAGGGGCTGACTCCCTTGTGCGTTACAACGATACCGCGCTGCCCATTCACATTTGCATGCACACGCAATGACCCGAGCAGGCGACTAACGTCGACACCACCATAAGGAACATTACAGGCGCGAGCATCGCGAGGGAGATAATCGAGCTTATCTATATCAAGTGCGCCACTTAATAAGTGACTGAGTAATTCATCATCGGGATGTGCCAGCCCTGTTTTTGGTGGATCGATAAAATCGGCGACACGAGCAGGCGAGAGATGATAATCGCGCTCTAAGATAGTAGCAACCTCGCTGTTCTCAATAATAGAGCGACCTACCTGTTCATGAAATACTATAGGATGACCAAGCTCCTCGATTGTATGTGAAAAAGGATAATGCCCAATATCGTGCAACAGCGCGGCCACCACCAGAGTCTGTACGCTGCTGATTTCAACACCATATAGCCCGCCATTCGCCTCACGTTGTAGCAACGCACGCAACGCACGCAGCGCCAGGTGATAGCAGCCCAGGCTATGTTCATAGCGCGTATGAGTCGCACCGGGCCAGATCCGGTAGACAAAACCGAGTTGCTTCACTCGCTGGAGGCGCAGAAACTCGGGAGTATTGATCAGTTTTTTCTCGCGTGGGCCCAGAGGTATCAGATCGTACAAACTATCACGTACCGTGCCCACCGGTCGCTCGTCTGGTAACAACGGGAGGCCAGCAGCATCCACCCAGGACTGCCACAAGTTCGGCTGTACAACGGTCACCGGAAATTGATGATTTGCAAGGGACTGACGTTTTGCGCGGACGCCTCTGGAACGCTCTTCTCGCATCTTCATATTCGGCATTGTAGCAGATGCATGGGAAAATTGTCTATAGAACCCGCTTCCAGTGATTTTCCAGACATCTGCAACGTCATAAACCAGTGGATAAAATATTTCTATGCAATTACGGATCATTCTGGAGTCAAAACATTTCTATGGACATAACCAGATTATGGGGTAAGCCACAATCAACATTTGAGGTATTTATACGCTTTGTTCTGGCAGGCAGTATCGTAGCCGCCAGCATGGGAGTCGCCTGGATTTTCATAAGCTTACGGCAAGATAAAGCAATCACAGCTGATACAACGTTCGCGCAGACAATGAAGCGACCGTGGGGAATTGCGCTTGATGGTTCGGGTCACATCTGGGCTGCAGAGCCCGATTGTGACGCAGCGCCATTATGTGCAGCTTCTAATGGACGCGGAGCAATTAACGAATATAATGCGGTAGCAGGAAATCTGAATACAATTGCCAATTTCATACCTGATCCTTCCACGCTCTATAATCCAACCTTCCTGGCATTCGACAAAGAGGGGAATGTCTGGTTCACCGATCCCACACGTGGAGCAATTGGAAAACTCGATCCAGAGACCAACACGTGGACGGAATATTCGGTCACCAATCGCTTCCATGGAGCAGTACCGTACGATCTCGTTATCGATAAGAATGGGACACTCTGGTTCACAGACTACACGAATGCTGCTATTGGTCGCTTTAATATCGAGACAAATAAGGTTGTAAGTGAGACGCGTATTCTCTCAAAAGACGCAGCTCCCTATGGTATTACGCTGGCTCCTGACGGTTCTATCTGGTATGCCATAAAAAACAAAAAAGCGATTGGAAGCTTTAAGCCGCCGCTCAAGGGCACACCCGTACTACAAGAGCACGCGGTTCCCACCGATCAACAACACGCGATCACAACAGACGCAGCAGGCGATATCTGGTTCAGCACTGGTTTCAATGGCCGGGTGGGTGAATATGTCCCGACGACGGGGACGACAAGAACATTTTGTGTTGCTGGAGGAGCAAAAAACGCTCATATCTCTGGCATCACTGTAGACAATAACAATGAAAATGTCTGGTTCAACGACACCACCAATGCGCGTATAGGCGTGCTTGATCTGACACAATACAATAACGACTGTGCCAATAACAGCACCAGTGGCATCGCATACAGTCAACTGGCAGCCAATGCCCAGTTGAATGACGGTCTGGTTGTAGACAGTTCAGGGAATGTCTTTTTCAGCGATCTCACGGGGAAGCAGGTCGGCGAGATCAGCATCGCACCAGCCAAACCAAATCCCACATCACCTTACCCACCCGGTCCAGTAGCAAAAACCTGGTACTTCCCCGCCGGACACTACGGTGATGGTTTCCGCGAGTACATCACGGTCATCAATCCTGATCCTACCAATCAATGTACTTTCACGATCCAGTATATCCAGGACAAGGGACAATCGACAAGCAAACATATCACGCTCCCCGCAGCCAGCACAATGACGGAGTTTGTCAACAACGATTTCTATATGAGTAAGCAATCTCCAGGAAACGAGACGCCTCCTGTCCAGGAGACGCCTCCTGTATTCGAGAAGCTTCTGGGCGCCGAAGTATCTGCCATCGTCAGCAACGATGATACCTCAGACTGCCCTGGGATCGTCGCCGAGCGCACATTGTACTTCACGACAGGAGACAATAGTGGTAGCACTATATTCGGTGCGACACATACCGCAACCAGCTTTTACTTCCCAGATATCACCAACGGTGCCGGAGCCAGATCGCTCTTCAATATCCTCGATCCATCCGGCATCCAATCAGCCAACGTGACAGTTGATTATTACGCCAACGGAGCGAAGGTCGGTACACAATCTACCAGGGTTTCTGGTGGAACGCACGAGACCATTGTATCAGGTCAGATTCGTCTGCCTCTGCACAGTGTCGCGGTTGTAACGGCCAGCCAGCCAGTGGTTGTGGAGCGCACTACCTACTATCGTCATGTCGATGGAGGTACAATCGGGCCTATTAATGGAGCGAGTGCATTAATAGGAGCAACGGATGTCGCCCACCAATGGTTCTTTAGTCCAGGTTTCATTGGAGAAAAAGGTACAATCGGCCACGTGCAGGGAAACCTGGTGATCTCCAACCTCGACCCGCTAGCCAGTGCTCCAGCCAATGTGACAATCAATCTGGACTACGCTAATGGAAGCAGACACCCATTCCATCTCACTGTAAAGCCGCACAGCCAGGTTATCTGGGATGTCAATGCCCATGCCGGAGCAGCTTCAGCGGAGACCGCTGCAGACGTTACTTCGTCTGGAGCAGGTATCGTTGTACAGCGGCATATGTCCTTCCAGTATGCGCATGCTATTGATGAAGACCAGCCGCTGAATGTCCAGGGTATTACCGATATGCTGGGGCAGACAGATATCTACCGTAGTGTCAGTTTTGCTGAAGGCGATAACAATATTGGGCACCAGGAGTGGCTCAACCTGTATAACCCGACTGGCAAGACGGAGACGATTTACGTCACAATGATAAACGGGCTGAGCAGCGTCTATTCAAGGAGCTTCCAGATCGAAGCTTACAGACACCAGGTGCTTGATATTTCTTCCTACACACAGCACCACCTGGGCATACCGGGAAATATCAAGTCCTACAACGTTTTCCTGACAGTACAGACGCTGGATGGTCAGCGCTTTGTAGCTGGTCGTTCGGAGTACTTTAATACACGCGGGTCCGGCTTTGTCGTAGAGGGTGGAACCGCCGCGTCAGGATATGGCGGGCAATAAAAATTGTTCTTGAATCGCGCCAGGGCTATTGAACCGTTCCCGTAGAGGCATGCCTTGCGTGTGCCGAGTGGCCTCGCGTGTGGCTCCTGGCTCAACGATGTTGCTCCCCACGCACTCGGCACACGCAAGGCATGCCTCTACGGGTCTACGCGCACGACTTTTGAATCGCGCTGCTTATTGACCAGCGCCTCTTTTAGTTGTAATCTACAGCCAGTATGATGATTCGGAGGTAGGGGCGCGATTTATAAGCCCGTGCGTTTCGGATGGCTGCATTTGCGGGCTTGCATTTGTGGGCTTATAAATCGCGCCCCTACCTCCGAATCGCTACATAGCGAGAACGATAATTATCCTTTACGGTGTTTTGTTTTTTTGATATAAAAGGATCTGTAATACATAAATGGCTACTATACAACCTCCGTCTATCAAACTATTGGCGATAGACATCGATGGCACGCTCCTCAATCCCCAGAAGCAGATTACGCCGCGTACACGTGAGGCAATTCAGGCTGCGCGAGAGGCTGGCATTGTGGTGACGCTGGCCACGGCACGGCGCTATCGCAATACAGCGCCTATTGCAGCGGAACTGGGTGTAAATATTCCGCTTATCCTGTGCGATGGGGCGCTGATTACAAACCACCCGGATGGGACTGTGCTAGCTACTCAATTACTGGATGCAGACGTAGCACAGCAAACGCTAGAATTGATGGTACAATACTCCGTCCAGCCAGTAGTACACCATGTCTTTAATGGCATCGAGGAGACATGGACAGGTCCACGTGAGTACGACAACGAGTGGGTTGCAACATATCTCGCAGCCTATCCTGAGTACATACAGCGACTACCATATGCAAACTGCTGCACTGGTCAGCCTGATCCGTTGCGCGTGGTGGCATTCGCAGCGGAAGAAATTGTCAATGGATTGATGCCAGAGGTTGCTGCGTTGACCTGTTCGTGGAATTTTACGCGACGCGGCAGCTATGGGACGGCTGAATTGACGGTGATGAACCCTCTCTGCTCGAAGGCCAGCGGCCTGGCTCTCCTGGCACAACGCCTGGGTATCGAGATGGAGGAGGTCATGGCGATTGGCGACAATAATAACGATATAGAGATGCTGCAAGCTGTCGGCTGGAGCGTCGCGATGGGACAGGCTACAGAGGCGGTAAAGTCGGTCGCCAACGCGGTAACCACGAGCAATGCGGAAGATGGTGTTGCTCGCGCGATTGAGACCTATGCGTTAGGTCTGGATGCCATCGCCGCCTCAAACTCCTTTAATCGATTGACCTGTCTCTGATTAGGTGAGGCCTGCCAACGCTTCTCTTTGACCAGCTCCAGAGCATCACGTGCATGCATGCCTTCGTAGACCAGCACAGCGCAGGTAAGCAAAACACTGCGTCCGACACCATGCTCACAATGAATCAGGACGCGTCCACCTTGCTTGATACGTTCATCGACCCAGGCGGAACCCCGCATCAACTGCTCTATGCTTAAGGGAAAGGTATCGTGAGTTGGTAGATATAAAAGCTCAATGTTTTCCTGGGCCAGCGCGTCTTTATCATCACTATATTCCGAACGTGTATCCACCACATGCGTCACACCGCTCAGCGCCAGGGCTCTGATATCTTCGGCCCGTACACGCCCACCGACCGCGAGATGGCTATTCACCCAACTCATATTTAACTTGTCAGGCAGCGGGATATGCAGCTTCTGGGCCACATCCTCTCCCCATGAATCTTCTGGAAAGAGATGAGCGGCGACACGCGTCCAGGAACGATAGAGGACGCGTATAACACCACTGGAAGCCCAGCGCGTAAACGAGAATGGTACATGGGGATGCTCGACGACAACAGGAGCATCTCTGGTCTGCTCAGATGAAGTTCTGGGTGTCGTCGATGGTACGGTCGTAGTCTGCTCCTCAGTTGGAGGAGGCGTTACTTGTTCAGATGACATTCTCAGATGAATCCTTTTTGTCCGCTAGAAGCGTTCTATGCAAGCAGGGACGCTTGCTCAAGCAACAGATATGAGCAAGCGAACTCCCGACAATATTAATAGTGATCTCTCTACCTGTTATTATGCGGATGGAACCAGGGGTGGTAACCCGGAACCAGTCTCTTCGTTCTCCCGGCCAATCACACCATCACGCGACAGGACACGCTGCAGAGATGCAATTGCACACTCTATCATACTATCGTCTGGCTCCCGCGTCGTCAACCCCTGGAGCGCCAGGCCGGGTGCAAGCAGCCAGCGTACAATACGATAGCGATAGTTCGCTGCTCCCAGGCGCATAAGCTCATAGGCGATACCCGCGACAACCGGAACGAGGATAATGCGTGATACGATTTTGATCAGCAGCGACGGTGAGCCAACCAGTGCAAAGACGAAAATGGAGACGACCATGACCAGCAACAGAAAGCCAGTACCACAACGCGTATGCACACGCGATGCGCTGCGTACATGCGCAACATCCAGCGGATCACCCTGTTCCATAGCGTTGACGGCCTTGTGCTCGGCTCCATGATAGCCGAAGACGCGCTGGATATCGGGGACGCGACCTATCAAGTAAAGATAGCCAACCAGGAGAGCAAGACGAATAAGTCCTTCCAGAAGAAGATTGAGCCAGCCATCGCCTACCTGCTTATGGAGCAGACTGGTAAGTAGGAGCGGGCCAACGAAGAAGATGGCAACAGCAAAACCGAGCGAGAACAGGAGCGTGATAACCAGCGTAACACCGCCGATTTGAGGCGGTCTTTCTACCGGCTCCTCTTGTAACAGCTCGGGATAAATGCCTTGAGCAGGATGGGAGCCGTTCACCGGAGCATCTCCCGGCGTAACTGGTTGACTGGCAGGTACGGTAGGATCAACAGCACCGGACGCGATATTGGCCGAGATGGTCATCAGGCGCGTACCAAGCACCAGCATCTCCCATAGCAGCAGCATGCCGCGTAGAAATGGTAAGCGGAACAATTTGTTCTGATAGAGACGCGGATTGAGGGCCTCTTCGTAAATGTAGATGCTGCTATCCGGTCGCCTGATTGCGACTGCAGCCGATTTACGTCCGCGCATCATAACGCCTTCCATCACGGCCTGGCCACCATAATAAAATTTTGCCATCAAGAACTCCCTTTCGACAGAATTCAAGCTATGTTTGTATAAGCACTGCTATGAATATTTTTATTTAAAGGGTACCCCGTAAGAAACGTTTAGGGATGGTACAGGGCACCATTCATTATACACTACTATTGGCAAGAGTGCTTTACTCGACGCGTAAGGGACCACGCCTGACAGCAGCAAGCATATGCGCGCGATCGGCAGGGGCAATCCATTCGGTCCACCAGGTAATGCCTGCTTCGGACATTGCTTTGATGTGTGTGCGTTCCTGTTCCCAGTCGTCGCGTCGTTCCCTCCCTCCAACCGCGATATCGAAGGGAGTGGTAATGTTGCGGTGGGCAGCGATGGTTTCTCTAAGCGCATGGATGTCGGCAGGCATTAAGTCGCTCTCATCGGTATCGCTGTGGACCTTATAAGGAACGATGCCATCCCAGCGTGCTGCTCTCTGCACCGGACCTTTTTTAGGCCAACCACCACCGACCCAGATAGGAATCCTGGGAGACTGGACAGGCATGGGGGTAAAAGTTACTTCCTCTATAGTGTAGTGCTTGCCTTTGTAGCTGAATGGCTGGCCGCTCCATAATCCTACAATGATATCGACGCACTCATCAAGCATTTCGGCACGTTGTTTTGCGTCGATTACTTCACCAAAGTGGGTGAAGCTCCTTTCACCGGAGTCGCCCAGGCCGATGCCCAGGATCAGGCGTCCATTAGAGAGTTGGTCGAGCGTGACGGCTTCACGCGCCACTTTCCAGGGACGCCGACGGGAGAGTGGGGTAACTGAGGTGCCCAGGCGTACACGTTGCGTGCAGGTGGCTATTGCAGCAAGGGCAATCCAGGGATCACCCGTTGGAGCATCGGCACTCCCCTGATAGCAAATGTAGTCTTCGAGAAAGATGCCATCCCAACCAGCTTCTTCGGCCAGAGGAGCCAGTTCCGCAAGGAAACGCGGATCTGCACATTCGCCTCCATTCGGCAGTGAAAGACCGTATTGCATATATTTCTTCTCCTTAAACTTCGTGTTATACATCGTTAAATCACATAGTCCGAGTATAACCGTATCTTAATGACATCCTCTGTCATATTTCGGAGCCCGTAGTAGCATACTCGGCACACGCAAGGCATGCCACTACGAGTCATCGCGCGGAGATTGTAAATTCCAGAGAAACGCTGTAGGATTGACTCAAACTGTAATCGTTGTCATCACCGAGCAAATGAATAGTGAAGGAAAACAATTTGGAACGAGAAAATGAAGAGGCGCAAATACCTGCTAGTAAGTCAATTAATACCTCAATGATATCTTCATCACCTGGAGAAGCTGGCATTAGCCATGATTCTTATAGTGCATTGCGTTTTCGTGATTTTCGCCTTCTCCTGATAGGCCTTTCTATTGCGACGCTTGGACAGCAAATGATTACGGTCGCGATTGGTTGGGAACTGTATGACCGAACCAGTTCCGCGCTCGTTTTCGGTGGGGTGGGACTGGCACAGATCATCCCCATCATTGTACTATTCTCGTCGTGCTGCTTGTCGCCTGGTTCTGGCCCGAAATGCGCCATCTGAGTAGCCTGCGCGAAACCTCGCAGGCACGCTCCCAATAAACATGTTCTTCCGCTGCGAGATGGCTAAAGAATCTGGCGATTTTTAAGAGGTAAGTTTAATTTGGCAAAGGTGCAGCCTCAAGCGATGTAAGTGTGGCCTTTTCTAGAAACGCTGGATTATTTTGAAGTTGTTGCGTTAAATTGCCAGCCTGCTCCTTGCCGATATCCCCTGATGCGAGTGCAGCATTAACGATTTGCGTAGCAGCTCTTAGTTCAGTATCCCGTAGTTGGGATGCCGTAACGTCCTGAGCAGTTGCGACAGCAGACAGGCTTCCACGCATTTTCAACTGTTCTATAATCTGCGCAGGGGTGAGATGCAGAAGGCTGGATAACTCTTTCTGCATGATCGGGGCATATGTAGGGTTGCCAAAGGGAAAAACTTCCGCGGGCGCGACAACACTTTGTATACCTTTTGAACCGGTACCAAAACTTATATGAGGCATGAACAGGAAGGCACTTAACTGACCCAGTCCAAGAAAGAGGATCGCAGTGATGATAATAGCCGCCCACCAGCCTTTATGCGATTTACCGCGAATACGGTAACTGGTAATCTTTTCACCGCGTGAAGGCATGACACCTGCTTCTGCATATTTGTAGGATGGCGCTTGCTGGGGTGTATGGTTGCCTGGTGTGTATTGGCGTGCAGCGTATGCCTGTGCTTGCTCTCTTACGCCGTGAGGGGCATGAGAATTGCCGCTATACTCAATGATGGTGCCATTCCAGCCATCGTACGGTACGTTTTCAAAAGGAATACTATTGTGTTTGTCATTTGAAAGAGCGGTGTCATACTGTTCGCGTTGCATTGGTTTTTCCTCCCATAGTCGCCCATACGATGTCTTTTCGGCAAGAGAATTCCATTGCAGGGCAAACCTGGCAGCTTCTCTTACCGATCCGTCTGTGTCGTGCAGGGCAGTCATTAGCACTTCATTGGGCACACGCTGTCCCTGTTTGCCGAGCGCGAGTACTGCAACTTCGCGCACCTGCCAGTCAGGGTCCTGTAATGCCTCTACCAGCCAGTGGAGTGGAGTACGCCTGCCCATATTTCCCAGCAGATGCACTGTCGCAGCGCGTACCGTCGGATCTTCATCATGCAGGATGGGCACAAACATTTCTATAGGAACAGCCATTTCCAGCTTGCCCAGGGCGCGCACTGCCACCACACGCTCCTCCCACCTGTCACTCTTCAACTTTGCTATCAAATCATCAATGGATAGTTCGAAATCGGAAGGTGCCTGTCCAGGTGCGAGTCCAAGACGTTGCAGCACGTTGGGCAGGAGGGTAGGCGGAACCTGCTGTTGTTCCGCTGCGCCTTCAGTGTTGTCACCATCCGGGTTGTTGTGCCACTCATTTTCTTCGTCGTGCATATCGGCCTCTCACCTGACTGTCTTGCCTGTTGTTTTACGTAAAAGTTGCGTACCACGATGGACGTTCGATTTAACTGTGCCAATAGGTTGCTGCAGTAGTTCTGCGATCTCACGATAACTTAATTCTGCGAAATAGTAGCAACTAACGGCGACACGATACTGTTCTGGCAGTTGGGAGATCATGGCTTCCAGTTCGCGCAAGTCCTCCCTTTCCTCCAGCACCTTTTCGGGCTGCTCATGTTCATCATCTTCTATTTCAAGCAGTGCGCTCTCCTCTGACAGGTCCAGCGGTGTACACCGAAGCCTGGCATCGCTGCTACTGTGACGATAAAAGATGTGCAGAGTTATTTTGTAGAGCCATGCCTGTATCTTCATCATGCGTATGCGCTCGGCGGGATAGTCTGTCAGCGCGTGATACGCACGAATGAAAGCTTCTTGCACAATATCCTCCGCATCCTGGGGACTCCCTGTCTGACGCAAGGCAAACACAAAGAGTCGCTGTTGAGTACTCAACACCAGGTGCTGGAAATAGCGGTCCAGGTCGGTCGCCAGTAATTCTAGCAGGTCCGATAGCTGCTCACCCTTTGGATTTTTTATACTCTTTGTACTTCCTGGCTCCATGTTTCCCTTTCAGAGCATTTGTACAGCTTCCTTTTTTACGCTTCTATACGGTAGAATACAAAAAAGTTCGTCGAGGTTGCAGATTTTGCCTACGAATTTTCATGCTTGCAGAAGCAGGATAGGATTGTATCCAGGTAAAGGGCGAGGATTCCTGGAAAGGAGAGTTATTTTTGTTTTACATTGCCTGAGCCGGATTTTGCGCGCATCCGACGAAGCGTTTGCGAGGCCGGGCGCGCGCAAGACAATCAGTCTCACTCAAGGTGGCGTGTGGGGTCGCGTCGGAGACCCTGGGTGCGCAGGCGCGAGATGCGACGTACAACAGGGTTTTTCAGGATTTCGCGCGGTGAGAGGTCTCGCGAGATGCGATGGCGCAGACGACGGATACGAATGGCTGAACGCATACGACTTGTTAATATGCGTTTGCGACGCTCTCCAGCTGGCGTTTGCCAGACGTTGAGATGCTCCAGAGATGATAGCTTGCTCAAGATAAAGTTGGCGATATCGAATGATGCCATCGGATGGCTGAGCTTTGTAGCATTCTCCAGGAAACGCCGCAGTTCGGGCGATCCGGGTATGAGCAGGCGACGTAGGGCGTCAATGAGGGTGGCGTGGTCCATAGCGAGTACGCCGACTTCGTTGCGCGTGACAAATTCAACGTTGCCTTCCTCCTGACCCGGTACATAGCCACTCAGTATTATAGGAAGGTGACAGGCCAGAGCCTCGCAGATGGTGCCGGGACCGGCTTTAGTGATGATAACATCGGAAGCGTGCATGAGTTCGGGCATGTTTTGTACGAAACCGAAGATTTTCGCGGGAACACGCAAGCCAGCTCGCGTACGTTGCAGGTAAGTGTACAGACGCTTGTTGCGCCCGGTGACCACCATCAATTGGACGGGTAAACGGGCCTGGGAGATAGCACGTACGGCCGCCTGCAAGCCGCCGGCTCCGTCACCACCACCGACAAGCAGAATGACAGGAAGCCCTGGCTTTAAGCCAAATTTCTGTTGCAGGACTTCCTTGCTATCTACATCAAGTGTGAATTTGGGATCGATCGGCATACCAAGCAAATGTACACGTCTGGGGTCCAGGCCACGCTTCAAATAGAGTTGGCGCGCTTGCTCGGTCGGGACTATATAACCATCGACACCAGGGGCGAACCACGCATAATGAACGCTGACCAGGTCGGTGACCACTGTAAGGAAGGGTATACCCAGACCAAGCTCTTCTAAAGCACGGACCGTAATATGGTTGAGCATGGGATGGATAGAGACGATGATATCCGGTTGCACAGTGGTAATGAGGCGCAAAAGGCCATTTAAGATCATAGGAGTGGCAAGATTCTCCACAGCATTAACGGTCCGTGGACGATTGCTTCTATGAAATACCTCCCCAAAGAGCTTGGGATTGTAGCGAATGGTTGGACCATAGAGTTTCACAGCTTCACGCAAAGGGAAGCGGCTATACTCTTCAAATACATCGACGATCTCGATACGATAGCTTACAGGAGAAGAGCTCGCGTGGGCTCTACCGGGAGCAACCCGCGTGCTCTGTACAGACAATTGAGACTGACGGTCGGCTGCTTCAGAGGCAGACTCGACGAAATGGCTGGCCAGCCATTCTTCTTGCTTCTTCTGTGCAATTATTCTGATGGCGTTGCTGATGGCATTAGCTGCACTGCGATGCCCGGCACCAGTATCAGCAATCAGAAATAATATGGTTTGCTGTCTCGCGTTGACCAGAGTATTCACCCCCCAGCATAGTAATAGCAAATAGGAAAAAGGGATAAAGGATGTTTTACATGCTCCTTTATCCCTGTAGTATACACCGCAATCTTACTCGTCCTGCAAGTTGAAGCGTTTGCGGAAGCGCTCCACGCGACCAGCCGCATCAAGGATGCGCTGCTGCCCTGTGAAGAAGGGGTGACACTTCGAACATACATCAACCTTAAGCACAGGCTTGACGCTAAGCGTCTTAAAGGTATTGCCACAGGCACAACTGACTGTGGACTCTACATAATTTGGATGGATTCCTTTTTTCATAACGACTCCCAAGATATCAACAGCAGCGATGGTTCAGCGTTGAAATGATAAATCACGGACGCGATAAGCTTTTTATTCAGACAGAAACGAAGCTGTCGCTACAATCCGTATTCCGCCAGCCAACGAGACTTCGTCTCTAGCATTCGCTCAGGCTGGCGGAAAGGAAGCTAGCCTTCGGCTCATCTGTCTGAAAGGAAGTAACCGAGTCCTGACCTTAGCCCAACAAAAAAGCGTTTACAATGCAAGCATGATTGTACATGCATGCCAACGCTACGTCAAGATGTTTTCTCCTGGTACCAGTTAGTTCGGTATCAGTTTCTATTCGTGTTATTCTACTATAGAGAACACGCGATGATACGTTTTTATGCCCACCGGGCAGAGGCATGACAAAGTCGTTCCCACATGAGAGCATGAGTAAACATTACAAAACTCCTTTTTCTATTGATAACTGGACAGTTGCTACAAACACCTTGTATAATTTTATTCACATGCTGATCTAAAGCAACGAAGGGATTTAATAGCCATATGAGGATAGGAATCCTTGAAGACGACCCGGGCATTTTGCAAATGCTGCAAGAAATGCTAGAAACCGTTGGGTACGAGGTTTCTACCTACGATAACGGACTGGATATCTTAGCTGCGCTCATGGCAGAGAACCCGGCGGCCCTCCTGCCACAGTTTGATGTGCTACTGATCGATCTATTCGTTCCAGGAGAGATCGCGGGCATACAGGTCATCCATCAGGCGAGAGCGCTCTACCCCAATCTACACATTGTCGTTATTTCAGCCGCCTCTTCACAGGACTTGCAGACTGTGCAGATACGCTACCCTGGTGTGGCAGTAATGCAAAAACCTTTTAAACTGCGGAATCTGCTTGCGGCTATTCAGATATCAGAAAATCTCCTGAGCGATTGACTTTTTCTTGTACAAAAGATTGACTACATATCAAGGGCAATACGAGCAGGGACAGGAAGCGTGAAGTAAAAACGGCTTCCTTCCCCTGCAATGCCCGAACTCTCGACCCAGATATGTCCTCCCATCGTTTCTATCAGGTGCTTGCTGATGTAAAGGCCCAGACCTGTGCCACGGACGGGTCCTCCTATGTCTCTTTTGAGTCGCACGAATTTGCCAAACAGCAGAGGGATGTCAGAAGGAGGAATACCTGGCCCGGCATCCTGTACGCAGATATAGATTTGAGGATGATCATGTGGAGCCTGAGGGCAGGGATGTTGGAACGTTGCATGAATCTCTACAGGAGCATGGAGTGGTGCATACTTGAAAGCATTGGACAGCAGATTGCGCAAGATCTGGCGTACATGCTGGGGATCGGCATAAACCAGCAGATCCTCGGCAATATCAAGATGCACAGGATGATCCTCTCGTTGCTGCGGATCAAACTGGTCAAGAAGTTCATGCACGCAGTGAAATAACACCAGTTCCTCTGGCTGAGGCGGTCTCATATCTTGTTCGACATGAGCAGCGTCTAACAGATTGGTAATCAAGAGCAATAATTCTTCACAGCCCTGCGTCGTCTGACTGATGAACTCGGCACGTTTCTCGCTCGTAAGCGTCTCATGATATGCTTCCAACAATTGGAGATAGCCATATACTTGCGTGAGCGGTGTCCGTAACTCGTGACTGACATTAAAGAGGAACTGATCTTTGAGGGTATTCAACTCGACCTGCTGCTCATAAGCACGCGCTAGCTGTACTTCCGCCTGTTTCGATTTTGCATGAGCAGCTTTCAACTGCCGACCAGTATGGCGTAGTTGTCCTGTAACCATGCCGAAGAAGAGCATACTAATCCCTCCAAGCAACCACGTGCGGACCAGAGAGAAGGGCCAGTGGGGGCCAATATCGAAACAGTTCACACAGGCGAGGCCACAAATGACAAGCAGAGTAGAGATGAACCCTCCCTTACGTTCCCACAAAAAACTGGCAACAGTCACAGGAATGACTGCGAGTGCACCATAGGCACCAAGTGACTCATAGGTATTGCCAGGTATAGTATAAGGAAGAAAAAACAGGACGAGCATGACCAGCATGATCATAAAAGTAAGCGGGTGGCGTTCCACCTTCGAGGTCTTGAACCAGACAGAAAAGGACGAAAATAAGCGGGCTTTTTTTGACGAAAAAGTGGCCGTCATAATTTTATTTCTCTTGCTCCGATAAATATGCAAATCTACTTATCTTTGAAGAAGTACCTGCTAACCAACCATCCAGGCAGACGTGATACTTGACAGAATATGTTTCCCACTACAGAGTGTAAAGTATTAAAGAAAGGAGTGTCAAGCGGGTGTACTAATGGGGTGAAAAACTCCTTGACTTGCTGGTGGCAGAGTGTACATAATGGATTGAGTAAGTCCCCATGGGAACGAGGAGGGCTGCATGAGAATTGCGATTGGAAGTGATGAACGCACACATCTGACCGATGTTGTGATTGAGGAGCTGAAGCGGCGCGGCCACGAGGTCCAGCCCTTTGGTCCTCTGACAGAAAACGATCCAGAAGTTGACTGGCCGCTCACCAGTAGCAAGGTCGCTGAGGCCGTAGCCACAAAGCAGGCAGATGAAGGTATTGTTTGCTGCTGGACCGGGACTGGAGCTTCCATTGCCGCTAATAAAGTCCCCGGTATACGCGCCGCCCTTTGTCATGATGCAGAGACCGCACGTGGCGCTCGCACCTGGAATCATGCCAATGTGTTAGCGTTAAGCCTCAGAGCAACAACAGAGGCGATTGCTAAAGAGATCCTGGAGGCATGGTTTAGCACCCCCTATTCTGACGATGAATGGAACCGCCAGCAGATGGAACGTATACGACAATTAGAGGAGCGGGCGTCGCATTCATAAGATAAGAAGGAGAAGCCATTTTATGCAACAGCAGCAACAACAGCCAGGCAGCTATGACCTGCTGGCTGTTTTTCCCGATGAGCCGAAGGCGGAGGCTGCAACTGCAAAATTGCACAAAGAGGGGTTCACTAATGACGAGGTGTTTCAACTCCCGTCAGGTGTGGTTGAGAATGGGCAGTTCCGCGAACATGGCCCAAATCTGGCACGTAGAGAGACCTTTTTGCAGGTTCAACGCTCAGGCCCCAATCCTGTATTGGTGATCGTGCTTGCCATTGTCTTTGGCCTGGTGCTGGGACTGGTGTCGTTTGCAGTAAGCTTTCCGTTGCACTTGCCAGATCCTGCAACGATCCTTATTGGCGCGGCTATCGGTGTCGTGATCGGCATTATCGTCGGGCTGCTGCGACGCGGTCGCGTACGTGGAGCGATTGGACAGGATCTATCACGAACCACTCCAGCTCCAACCCGAGCACCGAAGGGAGCGCTCACCGTTGTCGCGATACGCTTGAGCGATGCCGAGAATATTAGCCGGATGTCACGCGCACGCGCTATGCTGATCAACAGCGGTGGCAAGATCGACAGGAGTGTGAGACGGCAAGAATAGTCAATTACCCCTTGAACTCCACCAGCCTTACTTTCTCAGGGTCCACCAGTGCCAGCGCGGCAAGTTCTCCTGGGGTTGGAGCAGGCGTAAAGGGCACGTCATCTGTCTCCACGGCAAAGCCTGTTTGTTGTCTGACTTCTTCAGCCGAACTGTATGGATGAATACTTTCAAGCTGCAAACGACCTTCACGCCTCACAAAGATGCAGAGCGGCGTGACGACGCGATCTATATTGCCACCTGCCGTTACAAATGAGAGCTTCTCGACGAAGGTACGCGGATCGTGCTTTGTACGCCAGATAATGGTGCGCCTGGCTGTGGGAAGAATAGCTGCGCTGCCCGCACCACCTGGGAGGCGCACTTTAGGATGGTCGTACGGTCCGATCACGCTCATGTTGATACGTCCCTGCCCATCGATCTGCACGCCGCCCAGGAAGGCGGTATCCAGGTCGCCACGCGCCGACATATCGAAAATATCAGCCAGGCGCAGGATGACATGCGATCCATGCGTCAGACGTGGATCAACCGTGGTCTGGGGCAGCGACTCAGGGAGCGGATTCACTCCTCCGGTAATGTTGATATAAATAAGATCAGGAGCATGCAGATGTTGCGCCAGCAGAATGGCGACCATAGGCAACGGTGAGGCGACACCATGAAAGACACGCTCACCGTTGTGTAACAGACGTGCCATAGCAATAACCATCATCGTATCAGGCTCATACTGTCGAACACCCCGATGCTCATTCGAGATATTGAGCATGATTATCCCTTTCTAGAAATGAAAAACCAACATCTTATCTGTCTGTAAACATTGGTATGATTATAAATCATTTATAACAACCTGATCGGCTCTCTTTCCCTTGGTCGGGCCTCTTTGTCGCACCTATTGGCCCTGGTCCACCATGGAAATGAACGCCTGATCGCCGGTCAGCGGGTAGAACGCGATGAAGGTTGCCGTCGCCGTGTCAGACGCATTATCGAACCGAGCGATCACGACGCCGGGCGGTTCGTAGAAGACGCTTCCGTTGTGCAACCTCGTCGCAGGCTGCCCGTCGATCTCGAAGAGGATATCGCCGTCCACGAGGTAGCCGACGACTCCGCCCGGATGGGAATGACGACCCGTCTGCTGTGTCGGCTGGAGGGTGATACGATGGACTTCGACGCGGTCGATATGGGCGTCGAACGAGCCGGTTAGCAGATGCACGCGGGAGACGTCATCCTTGCTGTCGCGGTGGTCTTTTGTCATGGATCTCCTCCTCAACGTCACTTTCCTGGCACCATTTCTGCTACGTTCTCGTCCAGCCATGCCCGAAAGCGCTCAGGACTGCTGCACGCCTCAACATAACGTGCCAAGTAGTCATAATCATAGCTATACAGGTCACCGCAGCTACAGGGATGCGCGCCCTGGGGAACAACGACGACATGGCTCACTAGCATGCCTGGAATAGTCGTTAATTCAGGTGTACGCGCTGTCTCTTCTGCACTCACCAGGCGCTCGCACGTCAGGATAACACGGCGGGCAGCACGCGCCATCAGGTCGTCTTCGAAGACCGTGCCGTAGATGCGACCATTGCCCTGCTCGTCAGCTTCCTGGACATGTATAATAGCGACATCAGGACGAAGCGCCTGCACAGCCGCCAGCTCTTCACCGCTATAGGGATCTGTGACCGTCTTGAATCCGCTCGCCCGCATCAGATCCGAATTGAGCATACCCGCGATGGGCAAGAATGGGACTCCCTGGACAGCAGCACGCAGCGCAGTGATAACGGTATAGCAAGCATGCTCTTTGACCTGGATGCGTCCCTGTTCAGCCGCCTGCCGGTACTGGGGAGCGAGCCCGAAGACATTCTCAAACCCGATAAAGCCAGCGGCCACGCGCTCGGCAACGCCCGCGCCCACCAGCACATCAACATCATACGCGCCCGCCGTCTTGACCAGTTCTAAGCCATGCTTACGCTGGCGAATCAGCTCGTGGACTGCTGCACATGGGGCGCGATGCAACGTATTACCGCCTAGAGCAACGATAGAACCATCGGCAACAGAGGCAATGGCTTCTGCTAACGTCGTTTGTTTCTGTGTCATGTATCCCCTCCGCTCTCGCATTTCAAAGAAAAACAAAGCGTTCTTCCGTTTCTGAAAGACCTCTTATTATATCTTATTAAGAAGACACACGTAGAGCGGCAACGTGAAGTGAAAGGTTGCGCCCTGGTCCAGGACACTTTCAGCCCAGGTCCGACCGCCATGCATCTGCACAATCTGGCGCACAATAGCCAGGCCAAGACCTGTACCCTGGATGTAGTGGCTGGTCTCCGAATCTATCCGGCTATAAGGAATAAAGATCTTCTCCAGAGCATCCTCAGAAATGCCGATACCATGATCCCGCACACTTACATGCACACTATCGTCTTCTCTACGGCTCTTCAACACAATCTCACCACCAACTGGCGAATATTTTACGGCATTCGTGACGAGATTGCTCACCACTTGTGTTAACTTGTCATAATCGCCCTCAAACTGTGGTAGAGTCTCATCCGTGTCGAGAAGCAGGGTGTGGCGCGGTGCGGTCAGAAGCATACGTTCAGCAGTATCCAGCAAGATAGCATTGATATCAATTTGCGCAAGACGCAGACCCATTTTTCCCGATTTCATACGCTCCAGGTCGAGCAACTCGTTGATCATGCGATTGAGGCGCATCGCATCAGCATTGATATCGCTGGCATACTCTTTGACTTCCGCGACATTGAAATCTTCATCACGCAGCAGTTCACTGAAGCCCTGTATGCCTGTGAGAGTGGTACGAAACTCGTGACTGACCATGGCGATAAAGTCGCTCTGGACTTTGTTTACCTGCTCCAGGCGGCTATTGGTCGTGGCAAGTTCGCTCTCCAGGTGTCGTCGCTCGGTCACATCACGGAAGATGCACACAGCTCCAGTGATCTCACCCTCCTGATTGCGTAGTGGCGCCCCTCCGACATTGAGCTGCACCTCATCTCCGCCTGGTACACCTATACGCACATCTACTGCCCGATTGCCAGTCAACACCTCACCATGCAACACACGCATCACTGGCATATCCTCCAGAGCAAGGGGTTGACCTTGCTCATCGCGGACCACATACAGAGAGGCACGTTCAGGCATTGATTGATTGATAAAGTCATCCGGGCGCCTGACTGCTTGTAAGACTAACCGGCTGGCTGCATTTGTGCGCACAATGTTCCCCTGAGTATCATATACAACCAATCCGTCGGTTATCGTCTCGAAAACAGCTTCGAGCTGATGAGCGTGCGCGGTTGCCTCCTGTTCGGAATGTAAGAGCCGCTCCTCCAGCGCCTTGCGTTGAGAAAGCCCTTCGTCAGGGAAAATAGACGGTTTCGTTCCCGGTTTTCGTGCTGGTCTTCGATTATGCATGAGCGCTATCCTCTAACAAGCAAACGTATACATCTTGCAAAAACAAATACTTTTTCTTCATTATAATAAGAGTGCAGAAACTCAAAACACGGACGATTTTTCAATCGCTCTGTGAGATCTTTACTTTTGCAGTCACTTATGCTAAAATAAGATCTAATCTATTGAGAAATAGCGACACGCGAGACATGTTCCTTCCCAGAGGTAGCCAGAGAGGCAACACCAGCGGCTGAAAGTGTGCCTGCCCGTAAGAAGTGAATACCCCTCGCCAGCCTGTACCGAGCGAGTAAGGTACACGGTTCGACTCCGTTAACAGTCAACAGAGCGCGTCCTTCGTACTATGTCCATAATCGAAGGCGCGGAAGCTGGGTGGAACCACGAAGAGTTTATAATGCCTTTTCGTCCCATAGGGGGATGAAAAGGTTTTTTTGTTGTAAAAGGAGATTTTGTTATGCCAGAGGCAGTAGAATTACAGGATCAGGAGTCGGTGAATTATACGCCACTCCAGCGTATGCGCCACTCTGCCGCGCACGTGATGGCTGAGGCTGTTCTTGAGCTATTCCCGGATGCTCGTCTGGGGATCGGGCCAGCGATCGAGGATGGTTTTTACTATGATTTCGATCTACCGCGTGCACTGACACCCGATGATCTACCTGAGATCGAGCAGCGCATGCGCCGTATTATCGCCGGGAAATATTCCTTCCTGCGAGATCGCTGGCCACGTGAGAAGGCGTTGGAGTACTTCAAAGCAAAAGAGCAGCCATACAAGGTCGAACTGATTGAGAACCTGCCCGATGCGGAAGTAGGCATCTATACGCAAGATACGTTCCTGGATCTGTGTCGCGGTCCCCATGTGCAAAATACGAGCGAGATTGGACCTGTCAAGTTGATGCGTGTGGCGGGTGCATACTGGCGGGGTGATGAGCACCGTCCAATGTTGCAGCGCATCTACGGCACGGCGTGGTTTACGCAAGAAGAACTCGATCAATACCTGTGGCGCTTAGAAGAGGCCATGAAGCGTGACCATCGCAAGCTGGGTAAAGAACTGAAGCTGTTCTACCTGAGCGAAGATCTACCTGCAGGCGTGCCAATGTTCTATCCACGCGGCGAGATGTTGCGTTACCTGATGGAAACATATGTACGCGAGACGCAGGAGAAGTACGGCTACCAGCACGTCTGGACCTCGCACCTGGGCAAGGTACGCCTGTACAAAACGTCCAAGCACTGGTACACGTATCGCGAGAATATGTTCCCGGTCATGAAGGGCGATCAGGAAACGTCCGAGGACGACGGCTATATGCTCAAGCCGATGAACTGCCCGCACCATATAACGCTTTACAAGTCACAGATGCATAGTTATCGTGAATTGCCTGTGCGTTATGCCGAGTTCGCCACGCTCTATCGCTATGAGAAGGCCGGTACGCTGACGGGTCTGGCACGCGTGCGCAGCGTCACACAGGACGATGCACATGTCTTCATGCGCCCGGACCAGATCCAGGAAGAGTTCAATAATGCCGTCAACCTGACGCTGGAAGTCTTCGAGACGTACGGATTGACCGATTACTGGATCCGCCTCTCGCTGCGCGATCCACACAAGCCAGAAGATTACGTTGGCAGCGCAGAGGTCTGGAATACGGCTGAAGCTGCACTGCGCAGTGCCGTCGAAGGTAAAGGCATCAACTACGAGGAGGGTATTGGCGAGGCGGCATTCTACGGTCCTAAAGTCGATTTCATGGTGCGCGATGCCCTTAACCGCGAATGGCAATGCTCCACGATCCAGCTCGACTTTATTCAGCCCGAGAACTTTGAACTTGAGTACGTCGGCGAAGATGGACAGGCGCATTGCCCCGTCATGATTCATCGTGCCGTTACCGGTTCAACGGAACGTTTCATGGCTATGCTAATTGAGCATTTCGCGGGCGCATTTCCGGTCTGGCTCTCGCCTGTGCAGGCTATGGTCATACCTATCGCCGATCGCCACATCGAATATGCCAATAAGGTACTGGAGAAGCTCAAAGCAGCAGGCATCCGCGCCGAAGTCGATAACCGGGGCGAACGTATGAACGCAAAGATCCGCGACGCGCAGATGCAAAAGATCCCGTATATGCTCGTCATCGGCGATAGGGAAGCTGCCGCTGAAGCCGCCTCCGTACGCCTGCGCACCAATGTCGATCTCAAATCAGTGCCACTTACGCAGTTTATTGAGCGTGTCAAGAACATTAGCGACACAAAGAGTCGCGAACTATGGGATGAATAAAGAATTACGGCCTTTTCGTCCCTCGTCGGGATGAAAAGGCTTTTTTTATGCTCTGTTATTAAAACTATAAGAAAGGATCTTTCTCATGTCGATCGAAGCAGAACTTCAAGAGACGGTGAACTATACGCCACTGCAGCGTATGCGCCACTCTGCCGCACATGTCATGGCTGAAGCGGTGCTCGAACTGTTTCCAGACGCTAAGCTTGGCATCGGTCCAGCCATAGAGGATGGATTTTACTATGATTTTGAACTGCCGCGCTCGCTCACTCCTGAAGATCTGCCCGAGATCGAGCAGCGTATGCGTCGTATTATCGCCGGAAAGTATCCCTTCATACAGGAACGCTGGCCGCGCGAGAAGGCGTTGGAGTACTTCAAGGCAAAGAACCAGCCCTTCAAAGTTGAGCTGATTGAGAACTTACCCGACGCGGAAGTGGGCATCTACCAGCAAGATACGTTCCTGGATCTGTGTCGCGGTCCCCATGTGCAAAATACAGGCGAGATCGGGCCATTCAAATTAAAACCTCCAACGGGTGCATACTGGCGGGGTGATGAGCATCGCCCAATGCTGCAGCGCATCTACGGCACGGCCTGGTTTACGCAAGAGGAACTCGATCAATACCTTTGGCGGCAGGAAGAGGCTATGAAGCGCGATCATCGCAAACTGGGCAAAGAACTGGAGTTGTTCCATTTCGATCCTACGGCCCCAGGTATGCCCTACTGGTTGCCGCGCGGCCAGAAGCTGTTGCTTGAGCTGATCAGTTTCTGGCGCAGCGAACATGAAAAACGCGGCTACCAGGAGATCTCCGCGCCCCTGATCAATGATCGGCACATCTGGGAAATCTCGGGCCACATAGATCATTACAAGGATGACATGTTCGTGGTCCCGATTGACGAACATACGACGTATGGCATCAAGCCGATGAACTGCCCCAACGCGATGATCGTCTTTAATATCAAGACGCGCAGCTACCGTGACCTGCCTTTGCGCCTGGCTGATTGTGATGTGTTGCACCGTCATGAGCGCTCCGGGACGTTACATGGATTGTTGCGCGCGCAAAAATTCCAGCAGGACGATGCCCACATCTTCGTTACGGAAGAACAACTGGAGCCGGAATTCGACAATGTACTGGAGATCGCCGACCTGTTCTACAGGATCTTCGACCTCAAATACTCCTTTCGATTAGGGACGCGGCCCGAGAGCTACATAGGCGACCTTGCGACATGGGACCGGGCTGAATCCATCCTGAAGCGCATCCTGGACAAGCATAAGGAACCCGGCAACTACCAGATTGCCGAAGGAGATGGAGCATTCTACGGTCCCAAGATCGACATCTTGATGGAAGATATCCTTGGTCGCCAGTGGCAGATGGGTACGATCCAGCTCGACTTCCAGATGCCGCGACGCTTCAAGTGTACCTACATTGCTAAGGACGGCTCCGAGCAAACGCCGATCGTCGTGCACCGCGTCATCTACGGCACACTCGAACGCTTCATCGGTATCCTGATCGAGCACACGGCGGGCGCGTTCCCTGTCTGGCTGGCTCCCGTCCACGCCATGATCATTCCTATCGCCGACCGCCATGTCGATTATGCAAGCAAAGTGCAGGCAACGCTCAGAGAGGCAGGCATTCGGGCGGAGATAGATGCAGGCAACGAACGTATGAACGCAAAGATACGTGATGCGCAGTTGCAAAAGTTTCCATACATGCTCATCGTTGGCGACAAAGAAGTAGAGGCGGACGCCGTTTCTGTACGATTGCGTACGAACGTAGATTTGAAATCGATGCCACTCGTGCAATTCATTGAGCAGGTGAAAGAAGTTATCCAGACAAAGAGTCGGGAAGTATGGCTATCCTGATATAGATTTGATATCAAGTGTAGACAAATGTAGACTTTTATTCCACACTTTTAGCCTCTTCCTAAGACTTGACTTCTCCCTCAAAATCATGCATATTGATCTAGTTCAATTTGTCCGTTGATTTTTATGTCGTTTGGCGGTATGATTGGACTAGATTACAATGTTAAACAACGTTGTTTGACGAAAGGAAAGATAGCATGGTAGACAATACAAAAGTAGATGTTCTTGCAGAACAGCTTCGTCAGAGGATAAGAGATGGAGAGTTTGGAACAAGTGGCCGTCTTCCACCTCATCGTGTACTAGCAGAACAGCTTCATACAACACGCGAAACAGTAAATAAGGTGATTCAGTTGCTTCAAAGCGAGGGGTTACTGGTAGCGAGAGAAAAGTCGGTGTACGTCAAACCGCCACTTATGAAGTTATCGGCCTTTGTTGCAAACTACGATCAGTACATTAGAGAACGTGGCTTAGAGCCTGTTAGTGAATTTCTTGAGGAGCCTGATCTTGTACCTTTACCAGAGTGGGTAGCAAAGCTCTTAGGAAGAAAGGGAGGTGAAATGGTGCCTCATCGCCTTTTACGGCAAGGCATTACGTACCCTGCTGGAACAGTGTACTACCGTCTTTCAGAGAACTTCTACAACCCAGAACTGATAAAGGATGAAATCTTTCAGGGTTTACAGTCTGACCCTCAGTACAACACTTGGACTGCAATAAAGGACAAGTACGGTGTAGAGGTTGTAAAGTCAGTAAATACAGCAATTGCGAGACTGCCCACATTAAAGGAACAGAACCACTTAGGGATAGTGAGAACTACCCCTGTCCTTGAGCTACACCGTATCCAACTTACTCAAGATGATCTACCCGTGATGGTGAATAATCTTGTTTTTGTTGGAAGCCTTCTTGAGCTATCTTTTACTTCAGGTGTAGCAAGATAGCTTCCTGCTTTGAGGCTACAAGCCTATCCCTGCATGTCACTCCCCTTGTTATCCTAGACCAGTTTATGGATAGATATTGACAAGTTGGTCTAGGGTATGTTATCATACTAGAAGAAAGGTCGATGCTGATACATCGACCAATGATAAACATCTAGCCACGTTAAGACAGCCTAGACACTCATCCCTCACAGTATGAGACTGAGCATGTCTAGCGTCAAGCACATGAAGGAGCTTGAAGCATGTTGAACTACGCCGAAACCACTCGCAGTAGTACCATTGTCCCTCTAGTTCCACAGAGCCAGTGTCAACAAAACACGACTCGCCCGATCTCTCTTTCGTATGCCATCGGTCCCATTGATGCCGCACAAATTGTCACCAAGCACGTGCATCTGTCCGATGGAGAAGCATTTACACAACTCATTCCAACGCATTTGCCGCTTTCAATCCTCAATGATCCCGCTTTCCGAGACGGGTATGAATGGAACATCGCTTCTGAGGAAGAGGGAGATGAGGAAGAGGAGTGGACCACCATCGTCACACGATTGGTTAACCACGTCTATACCAGTCTGACTGACACACGCTTGTACCGAGACCTGGACACTGGCAAGGTGAGGCCGGACTTCCTCCCCTGGCAAGTCGGCTGGCTGCTTCGAGATTTGACCCGTTTAGCCGAGACTGACCGTACACTGGCCCTGGTAGGGATCGCACATCTCTGCTTTTTACTCCCCCTGCTGACGCAAGAGCGTCCGTCGGACTGGCCCCGTTACGAACCCTATCACGCACGCATCCTGCATGATCGTGCCGTGAAAGCGTACCGAGCGCGTATGCGTACGTATCGAGAGCAAGGCAAGAGCTACGATGAGGCGCAACGCTGCGCTTTGGTAGGAAGCGTATAATAGAGGTAGAGAGAAAGGAGAGCGGCAGTATGCAACTGACAGAACAACATGTGATTGATCGATCAGACCCACGCTTTGCCAGCATTGATGCTGAGGCGTTCAAGTGCAAGAACTTGTATAATGCCGCCCTCTACAAGGTGCGTCAGTCCTTTATTTTTGAGCACAAATATCTCAACTACAAGAAGATGGATAAGCTGATGCAGTCGCATGAAGCGTACCGAGCCTTACCGCGCAAGGTCGCGCAGTGGGTGCTCAAGGGACTGCACAATAACTGGAAGAGCTACTTTGAAGCGTGCAAAGCCTATAAAGAGCACCCAGAGAAGTTTACTGGACATCCAAAGTTACCGAAATACAAGCATAAAACCGAAGGCAGAAACATTCTGGTCTACACCCTGCAAGCGCTCAGTGGGGGTCAAACACTGAACAAGGACGGAGGCAAGGGGGCCTTACAACACAGCATCATCAAGCCCTCGATGCTGCCTATTGAGATCAAAACACAACAAGACCCAAAGCAGATCGATCAAGTACGCATTATCCCTCGTAACGGCCATTATGTCGTAGAAGTGATTTACAGTAAGAAACCCGTCCAGGCGAAAGTAGGTCCCTCTTTCTGTGTAGCCATTGATCTCGGTGTCACGAATTTAGCGGCGATAACTTCAAACCGAGAGGGCTTTATCCCTCGATTGGTTAACGGTCGGACGCTCAAAGCCATGAACCAGTGGTACAATAAACGCATGAAAGAGTTGAAACTGTGCCTTCCCAAAGAGGACCGAGAGCGCGTCACCAAGCAGATGGAGCAGATTACCAATCATCGTAACAGGCAAGTGAACCATTATCTGCATGCTGCCAGCAAGCGCATGATTGACTTCCTCGTGAAAGAGGGAGTAGGAACGATCATTGTGGGGAAAAATCCGCTCTGGAAGCAAGAGGTAGGTATGGGTAAGCGCAACAATCAAAATTTTGTGGCCATTCCTCATGCGCGGTTTATTGACATGCTCACCTACAAGGCTGAGTTAGTAGGCATCCAGATAGCGGCCTATGTAGTTCAGCCCGTACGGTTAGCAGTAACCGTCTAAATCAAACACAACGTGTGGTGTCCACGGATGTCCACATGTTCTGGAACTATGCGTATACTACTAGCATAAGCTCTTCTTTGAGAGCTGCTAAAAGGGGAAGCCGAACTACATTCATCTACAGAAGGGATTCACACATGGCCCAATACACCCGGGAACAGTTGATCCAGCTCGCATCTCTATCCAGCGACATCCTTATGGCGACCTTGTTGATCGATGTTACTGACCGCGTCGGGATTATACGCGAATTTCATAGTGGGGCGAAATTCGTTGAAGAGGCAAAAAAAGCGTACCCCCAGAACGCCTTGATCCAGAATATGGCCGCAAGCATAGAGGAGTCGATGCAGGATATTCAGAGCTATACTATCCCGCAAAGAAGGGCAATTGAGAATACCTATCGAACACGCATTAATGAGACCGTTCAGCTCCTGGACAACGATGCTGAAGCAAAAGAGTTCAAAACCGTCCTGCTCAACCTGGCAAAAAAGGTTGCGAAAGCGGCAGGTCATGGTATATTCGGCAGCGGTGAGAAAGTCAGTGTAGATGAAGCAGAATTCATTCAGGCACTGAAGCAAAGGCTGGGCGTTGCATAAGTAGCCAGGCATTCCTTCGTCCGTAGGTACCGTCCTTGTAGCGATATCTACGGATGAGCGGATGCAAACAAAGGTGCAAGCTGCTCACGGAAAAAAGTACGTTCCTCTTCGTGGTACAACAATTCAAGGGCCTGCTCTGGCGAAAACCAACTAACGCTGACAAATGATGCGTCGGTCGGACCTTTTTGCTCGCCATCTTCCAACGCATAGGCCAGATAGTAGTGAATGGTCTTCAGCTCCACATCGCCGTTACTTTTTGTTCTCGTACGCGAGAAATTACCCAGATACTTGATCAGTTGCACATTGAAAAGACCTGCCTCCTCGTAGATCTCGCGCAGAGCGGCCTGCTCAATTGTCTCGCCCGGTTCAACATGTCCCTTGGGCATAGCCCAGGTTTTGTCGCTTCTATTATGTTGCGCCAGGGCAACCTTGAGTTCTCCATCCATAGCGCGCAAGATAAATGCACCCGCTGAAACCGCTGTACGCTCGACCATCTCCATATCCCTTTCTATCCGTAGAGGCATGCCTTGCGTGTGCCGTGCGTCCGTGGTCCATACATTTCCATACCCATACACAGCCCACGTCCATACATCACCCACGGACGCACGGCACACGCAAGGCATGCCTCTACGGGCCACCCATTAATGGGTGACCCTATACACAATTATTTATGACAGGTATTTATAGGCTGGCAACGTCAGGAATTCCACAAACTGATCGTCGGTGATGAGCTTGTCGAGGATCTCAGCCGCCGACTCATAGCGACGCTGAGCGTACACTTTTTCACCGATGGCGGCTTTGATCTTGTCCAGTTCTTCTTTCATCAACTGGCGGAACAACTCAATCGTCACTTTGCGCCCGTCGTCCAGAATACCCTTTGGATGGTGAATCCACTGCCAGATCTGCGCCCTGGAGATCTCGACCGTGGCGGCATCTTCCATCAGGTTATTGATGGGCACACAACCGGAGCCGCGCAGCCAGGAATCCAGGTACTGCAAACCGACACTGATGTTGTTGCGCAGACCTGCCTCGGTAATGGTTCCGCCAGGTACCGCCAGCAGATCAGCCGCCGTCACGTGTACATCCTCGCGCTTGCGGTCGATCTGATTGGGAGTCTTCATTACGGCATCGAACTCTTCCAGGGCGATCGGTACCAGGCCGGGATGTGCAACCCAGGTTCCATCATGACCATCGGTCGCTTCCCGATGCTTATCAGCACGCACGCGGGACAGCGCCTCCTCGTTCGC
>WNGD01001053.1_pt1 | contig 30122 bp, 26 predicted proteins | sample 5400671 | NCBI WGS metagenome assembly WNGD01 (sample SAMN13153369, study PRJNA577476) | soil metagenome | isolation source: 40 cm soil or saprolite under grassland replicate 2 | place: USA:California | collected 2016-06-15
CGTCTCGGCTGGCGCGACTACGCGTCCCGGCTCACCCCTTTTGCCAACGCGACGCCCCTGTTCTTTCACAGCGCCGAGGTGATCAAGATGGCCGAGGACAAGCTGCATCCGGGCGCGATCGTCGCGTCGCTCGCTCGGCCGTGGGGCGACACCGGTCCGGACGACGACGGCGACGTCGGCTACCGCAAGGTGTGGCCGCGCGACCTGTATCACGCCGCGAATGCGCTGCTCGCTGCGGGCGACACCGCAACCGCCTATGACGTGCTGCGGTTCATGGGCAAGATGCAGCGTCCGGACGGCAGCATGCCCCAGAACACAGACCTCGAGGGCAGGCAGGTGTGGAACGGGCAGCAGCTCGACGAGACCGCGGACGCGATCCTCCTTGCCGCCCGTCTTTACGGCAAGGCAACTGGTCCGGACGTCCCCAAGGCGGCGGACTACATCGTGACGAACGGTCCGGCAACTCAACAGGAGCGGTGGGAGGAGGCGTCGGGCTACTCGCCGGCCACCATTGCGGCGGAGATCGCCGCGCTTCGAGCTGCGGCGCGCGTCGTCGATCCGTCACGGGCGGCCACGTTTCGTGCAGCCGCCCAACGATGGGACGCGTCGGTCGAGTCGTGGACGTTCGCGCGCGCCGGCATGGCGGGCGTCGACTACTACCTGCGCATCTCGGCCAACGGCCAGCCGAACACAGCCGAGCCGATCAACATTGCAAACGGGGGAGGCGTGTGGGACCAGCGGGACATCGTCGACCCAAGCTTTCTCGAGCTGGTGCGGCTCGGGGTTCGCAAGGCAGACGATCCGCGGATCGAGTCGACCCTACGCGTGGTCGACAACGTCTCTTCGATGCAGGCCCACCTTGTGAAGCTGTGGTACCGCTACCCGCACGACGGCTATGGCGAGAAGAACGCGGGCTCCGCACCGCCCGGACAAGGACATCTCTGGCCGCTGCTGAGCGGCGAACGCGGGGTCTACACGGTGATCGCCGGCGGAGACGGCACTCCTTACCTGACGCAGCTGGAGACCCTCGCCGGCCCAGAGCATCTGTTGAGTGAGCAGGTGTGGGAAAACACCGCCCTTCCGACCGGGTCAGCCCGGCCGCTGGTCTGGGCCCACGCCGAGTACATCATCCTCGCGAAGGCGGTCGCGACCGGAACCGTCGACGATCGAGCCGCTTAGCGTCCTCACGTTCAGCGTCACGACGAAGCGCTCTTCGCCCAGCACACGTTCGTAGACCAGTTCGTCAGCGTTTACCCCCAGCGTCCTGCGCGACCCGCGGCGAAGCGCTGCCGACTCGCGTCGCAGGCGACCGAGACGCTGGAAATGGGCGAGCAGGTCAGCGTCCTGGTCGCCATCCCAGAGCATGGGCAGGCGTGCCTCGGCATTCTCGACGGCGCCGTCGTGCCGCTGCGTCAGGCCGACCTCGGTCCCGTAGTAGATCACGGGCGCGCCGGGCAGGGTCATGAGGAGCGTTGCCGCCAGCTTGAGGCGCCGGGAGTCGCCGCCTGCCATCCACAGGAACCGGTTCATGTCGTGGTTGTCGAGCAGAGTGGCCAGCGCGAGGCCTGGAAAACCGTTGTCGCGCGCGTCCAAACGGCGTGCGAACTCCGGCAGCTCGATCCGGCCACGCGCGAACGTTGAACGCACATATGACGCGAGCTCGAAATCGAAGATCGCATCGAGCCGGCCCGCGTAACGCGCGAGCCAGTCGAGCCGCCCGGTCGCCTCACCCAGCACCAGCGCGTCGGGCTTGACCGCTCGCACGCCCTGGCGAAGCTGGACCCAGAACGCAGGGTCCGCTCCCGCGACGTGGTCACAGCGAAGGCCGTCCGCGCCGAACTCGGTCAGCCAGTGCCGCGCCGCATCAACCAGGTACTGCTGGACGCGCCGGCTTCCCGTGTCGAGCTCGGGCAGAACGATCAGGTCGAAGAAGCAGCGGTAGTAGTGCGGCCACTGCCAGAACCGGTAGAAGCCCGCGGCGTCGCCACCCCGCGCGATCGCGTCGCGAAACAGCCGGTTGCCGCGGCCTGTGTGGTTCGGCACGAAATCCAGCAGGACGCGCATACCGCGCGCGTGCGCGTCATCAATGAGACGCTTGAGGGCGGCCCCTCCGCCGTATCGCGGCTCCACCGTGAAGAAGTCCTCGAGGTCGTAGCCGTGGTGCGACGGACTCTGATGGACGGGGGTCAACCAGATCGTGTTGCAGCCGAGTGAGGCGATGTGGTGGAGGTGGTCGCGGATCCCGTCGAGCGTGCCGCCGTAGAGCGCGGTGGAAGATCCAGGCTCTGGCAGCGCTTCGCCATCGCGGGCGAAGCGATCGACCATCACCTGGTAGATCACGGCGTCATGGATCCAGTCGGGCGGGCCCTCACGGCTCGACAGGGCGAACTCCTGACCACCCGGACGAGGGTCGGAGTCGGACGCCCAGATCGCGCCCTCGCGAGTATCGACCTTGATCCGGTAGCGGTCGTCTGCTTGCACCAACGAAGCGGCGGCCGGTTCGAGGTCGGGGCGGACCTCAACTTCGCCGAGCGGGTCGCCGTCGGCGGCGACCAGTCCCGAGTGGTAGGCGCCGCCGTACAGTGCGCGGGCGCGCCGGATCTCCTGCGCGAGCGACTGGTGCGAGAAGAAGTAATCTTCGCCGCCGCGCATTTTCGGGATCAACGCGTGGACCGCAAGCAGGAAAAGCGCGTGGGCGCGAAGGTCTACGCCCGTTGGGGTCGTGAAGAGGTCGAGCTCGCTGCGACGCGCCAACGCATCGTCGATCGCCGCCCTCCCGGGGCGCGGCAGTTGAGGCGGCGCGGGAGCGAGCTCAGGGCCGGGTCCGTGCCGCACATGCTCATAACGCGAGCGCAGCTCGGTGCCGTACGCGATGCGCATGTGCTGCTCGAGGCCCCACATCAGCAACCCATCGAGATTGCGGTGCGCGAGCGCCCACGCGAAGAAACCTTCGGAGGCGCCGCGCTCGCCACACACGTCGAGGGCGTGGGCGATCAGGACGTCGTCGCCCGATTCCGCCATGAACCCGCCGGAGATCTCCTGGTGGAGGGCCAGGACGAGCACGCTGCGCGCGTATACGTTTGCGGCCGCCGCGCGGTTCGGCAGCGCCGGGATCCGATTCACCACAGTCGCCCGGGTCGCGCCGCCGAGCGGCGGAGGGTCGAAGTCCGCAGGCCACGCGTCGCCGCGCGTCGCGACCTCGATCTCGTCGCCGACGGCCGCAACGCGGATCTCATCGCCGTCCGACAGCACGCGCAACACGTTGGTTCCTCGGACGTAACGCAGCTTCTCGCCCGCGCGCGCCTGAACGTACGCGAGGATGCGGCCGTTGCCGACGGCAGCGATCGTCTTCGCGGGGCGCGCCCGACGCTTCACCGCCCCGCCGCCCTCATCTCTTGCGCGATCCGCAGCACGCCGTCCGCCGTCTCGATCTCCTCCAGGCTCGAGGGCAGCGCCAGCCTCCAGTTCGGAAACTCATCGATCGTTCCCGGCACATTCGGTCGCTCGTGCACGCCGAGTGCGTCTTCCATCGAGATGAGGACGATCCGGGTTCGCCCGTGCGCGAGCAGCCTGTAAGCGGCGACGGCCACGTCGATCGGTGGCGTCTCGTCGGGGAGATGGGTCAGGCTGACGAGCTTCTCTCGCAGGTGGTGCAGGCGATGCTCGGGCTCGCTGCGCGTCCAGATGCCCGCCACGGTGGGCAGGTCGTGCGTCCCCACGGCCGCGACCGCGTCGTGCGGCCAGCGCGCGGGGTCGGAGCCTTCGAACCAAACGAGGCGATAGGACAGGGAGCCCTTCCTGCGCAGGTGCTTGCGGACGGTCGGTTCGACGAGGCCAAGGTCTTCGCCGATCACGAAAGCGCGCGCGCGCCGGCTTTCGCTCGCGAGCAGCGACAAAAGGATCGGGGCGGGGTACCGCACGTACGCGCCCCGCGCGGCGGTCGTCCCGTCCGGGATCCAGAACAGCCGGAAGAGGCTCATCACGTGGTCGAGGCGGATTCCCGTCGCATGACGGCCGGCGCTGCGCATGGCGTCGATGAACGGCTCCCACTTCGCGGTGCCCAGCCTCGACGGGTTGAAAGGCGGAATGCCCCAGTCCTGGCCGTCACGGAAGAACTCATCCGGAGGAGCGCCGACGCGCATGCGCGGTGCGATGAGGTCGTTCCAGCGCCACGCGTCGAAACCGTCGGATGCGAAACCGACCGGCACGTCGGTGATGAGACCGATCTCGCGCGAGGCGCGCGCGAGCTGGCGGTCGACGTGGAACTGAAGCCACTGGTGGTAGGCGAGGCGCTCAGGCTCTGGCTGTGCCGGGTCCTCCGGCCAGCTGCGCCACGCCGGCCCATGCTGCTCGCACAGAGCGTTGAACATGGCGAAGTCGCGCAGGGCGCGGCCCTGGTGTTTGATGTAGGAATCGAGGCCCTTCGGTGCGGGCGCGGCGCGGAATACCTTCTCGAACGCCTGCGTCTTGAGCTTGAAGACCTGGTCGTAGTCGATGATGCGCTGCTCGTTGAGGCGTCTGGCCGCATCGCGCTCGGCCGCGAGATCGACATCGCTCGCGCCTTCCAGCTCCTCGACGCGCAGGTAGACGACGTTGCGAAAACGCCTGGTCGACGCATAGTAGGGCGAGGGCTGATACGGCAGGGTCGGCGCCTGCGCGCCGAGCGGGTTGAGCAGGATGAGGGAAGCGCCCGCCCTGCGCGACCAACGACCGAAGCGGCGCAGGTCGGCCAGGTCTCCGACGCCCCAGCTCTCACGCGAGCGAAGCGCGTAAAGCTGCACCGCCCAGCCCCACGTCCTCTCAGGGGCTGGAGCGCACGGTTCGGCGGGCAGCCTGGGACGGCGCGGGGGGCGCGGCCGATCGGCCGTAGCGCCCATCGAGTCGAGGATCGCCTGCTCCACCTCAGGCGATGTGACCACGACGTCGCCCTGCCAGCCGTGATAGGCGGGCAGGATGCCCCATCGCCGCGCCTTTTCGGCCGTTGGAGTCTGGACTAGCTCAGGGACCGAAACGGCTCCGGCTCAAATGCCGCGAGGGTCTGCTTCCATCCGGCCAGCGCCTCCATCACGGCGGGGTCGTCGTGCACCAGCCAGGAGAGATGTCGCAGCGCGTGCTCGAGGACGGCCTCGACACCGATCGACGGGGCTGCAGCCATCGCCTCGCCGCGCGCGAGCTTTGCGCGCTTCACCGGCAGCACGACCAGCGAGTCGCGCGGCAGCGCCTCGGGAGGGGTCACCACCGCGATGTAGGTGAGAATGACCCGTCCATCCTCATGCCGCCATGACGTCGAATGGACGACCACCGGCTCGAGGGGGTACCACTTCAAGACGTCCAGCACGGCGTCAGCCGGCCTGGTCGACGCGGGCAGCCCGATGCGCAGCGAGTCCGCATGCACCGGTTTCATCCAGACCAACGCGTCGTGCTGCATTGCGACGGGCAGGACCTCGAGCGTCTGGGCGACGAGCTGCGGCGACCACCCGACGCTGGAGATCGGCGGGCCCATCGCTTCCACGATCGGCGCGAGCCGGGCTTTACTTCTTCGCGGCATCCAGACCGGAGGTGCGCCCCGCGCGCGACCGGCCCGGGACGTCGGCCATGCGCCAGATCGCGCGGACCTCGGCCGGGGTGATCTCCTGCTGATGCGCCGTGCGGCCGTGCTCCTGGACCATGCCTATGATCTCGGACTTCGAGCCACGCGTCGTCCAGCCGCACCGGCACGTGACCTCCATCAGCACGATCAAAAGCCTAGGGGATGGGAGCGCTCCCTGCCAGCGCGTAGGATGCTGCCATGGCCATCGCCGAAGACCTGGAAGTCGCGACCTTCCTGAGGAGCCAGCCCAAGAAGCTTTTCATCGGCGGGAAGTGGGTCGAGGCGGCGAGCGGCAAGACTTTCGAGACGCGCGACCCGGCCACCGGGGACCTGCTCGCGAAGGTTGCCGAGGCCGGCGCCGAGGATGTTGACCGGGCCGTTGAAGCCGCTCGCAGGTCGTTCGACCGCGGCGTCTGGCGCGACTTACCCCCCGCCGAACGGGCCAAAGTGTTGTGGCAGGTCGGCGACATGATCGAAGAGAGGGCGACCGAGTTCGCGCAGCTCGAAACCCTCGACAACGGAATGCCCATCAACGACGCCCTGCTGTTCCACGCGCCCCTGGCGGCGGCGACGTTCCGCTACTACGCGGGATGGGCCACCAAGCTCGACGGCGCGACCCAGCAGATCTCGCTGCCCGGCAAGTACCTGAGCTACACGCTGCGCGAGCCGGTCGGCGTCGTGGGCCAGATCATTCCGTGGAACTTCCCCCTGCTGATGGCGGCCTGGAAGCTGGCGCCCGCGCTTGCCTGCGGGAACAGCGTGGTGCTGAAGCCGTCCGAAGAGACGCCGCTGAGCGCGCTGCTGCTCGCCGAGCTCCTGCAGCAGGCCGAAATACCGGACGGCGTCGTCAACGTCGTGCCAGGTTTCGGAGAGACGGCCGGCGCGCGTCTGGCGTCGCACCCCGACATCGACAAGGTTGCGTTCACCGGCTCGACAGAGGTGGGCAAGCTCATCGCCAAGGCCTCTGCTGACAGCAACCTGAAGAGGGTGAGCCTGGAGCTCGGCGGCAAGTCACCCAACATCGTGTTCTCCGACGCCGACCTGACCAAAGCAGTGTCGGGCGCGTTCTTCGGCATCTTCTTCAACCAGGGACAGGTTTGCTCGGCGGGCTCGCGGCTGTTCGTGCAGGAAAAGATCTACGACCACGCGCTCGACGAGCTGCTCAAGACGGTCGAGGAGACGCGCATCGGTCCGGGCATCGACCCGGTGACTCAGATGGGGCCTCTCGTTTCGAAGACCCAGATGGACCGCGTGCTTGGCTACATCCGCACCGGCAACCAGGAGGGCGCGCGCATGATCGCCGGCGGCAGCCGCCCTGAAGGGCTGGACGACGGCTACTTCGTCAAACCCACGGTGTTCGCGGACGTCGACGGCAATATGCGCATCGCGCGCGAGGAGATCTTCGGGCCTGTGGTCGCCGCGATTCCCTTCAGCGACGAGGATGACCTGGTCGCCAAGGCGAACAGCACGATCTACGGCCTGGTCGCGGGCGTGTGGACCAGCGACGTCGCGCGCGCGCATCGCGTCGCGCACGCGCTGAAGGCCGGAACCGTCTACGTCAACTGCTACCACATCGTCGACGCGGTGACGCCGTGGGGCGGCTACAAGCAGAGCGGTTGGGGCCGCGAGCTCGGCCCTTACGCGCTGGACCTTTACACCGAGCTCAAGAACGTGATCGTCGACATCGCCTGACCCTCAATCGGAGTCGATGACGATCGCCTTCACCGACTCCAGCAGGTAAGGATCGAAGCCGTCGAGCCGTTCGTAGATGCTGTGAATCCGGAAGTACAGCTCGGGCTGGACTCCTCCGGGAGGGGATGGGGATACTGGAGAGGTGACTCGGGGGGTTCTCGCGCTCGTCTTGAGCGCTTTTGAGCTCGTTCTTGTGCTCCCGGGGGGCCCGAACGGGCCGGCGCCGGCACCACCGCCGGCCCCTGTCCGGGAGGCGCCGGTCAACCCGGCCGACGTGTTCCAGTACCCGCTGGCGACGTGGTCGCCCCACTGCCTCGGATTCGGGAGCGAGTGGAGGTACTGCAACGGGACGCCGCTGCGCGCGTGCGCGTCGGGCGCTGTATGGCTGCATACCGGGACTGACGAGGTTGCGGCCACCGGGCAGGAGGTTATGGCCGCAGGAGATGGGGTGATCATCGGCTACCTGATCGATGCGACCTTTCGCGGCGGGGTGCTGATCCGGCACTCGACCAGCTCGGGGGTGGTGATCACCCAGTACTGGCACGTCTGGCTCCGGTCGGGATTTGCGGTCGGTTCCGAGGTGAAGCGCGGCCAGGGGTTCGCCGACGTGGCGGACATGGGGAGCCGCACGCATCTTCACTTCGCGGTGTTCAACGGCAACATGGAATCGCACGCGTGGAACGGCGCCTTGCCGCCCTCGGCTTGCTCCGGCTTTCCGGCGTTTCCTTACCGGTTCATCGACCCAAACACGTTCGTCGAGTCGCACCAACCACCGCTGCGCCTCGCACGCGGAATCCGGTTCGCCGGAGGGGGAGTTGCGTGCCTCCGTTACGACTCGTCGTAGGCGAGGTTCGGGCGCAGCCACCTCTCCGCGTCGGCCGCGGTCATTCCCTTGCGCCGGGCATAGTCCTCGATCTGGTCGCGGCCAATCTTGCCGACCATGAAGTACCGCGACTGCGGGTGCGCGAAGTAGAGGCCTGACACGGCCGCCGTCGGGGTCATGGCGCCGCTCTCGGTCAGCTCCATGCCGATCGAGCGCGCGTCGAGCAGTTTGAACAAGGTCTGCTTCTCCGAGTGGTCGGGGCACGCGGGATACCCGAACGCCGGCCGGATGCCGCGGTATTTCTCCTGGATCAGCTCGTCATTCGGCTGCTTCGCACCGCTCTCGTACCACGAGCGGCGCACCGTCTCGTGGAGGTACTCGGCGAACGCCTCCGCGAGGCGGTCGGCCAGCGCCTTCACCATGATGGCCCGGTAGTCATCGTGCTCGGCGGTGAAGCGTCCGGCGAGCTCGTCCACGCCCAGCCCCGCGGTCACGGCAAACGCGCCGATGTGGTCGCCGCCTGCAGCGACGAAGTCAGCGAGGGAGAGGTAAGGCTTGTCGTCGCCGTGGTCGACCTGCTGGCGAAGCATCGGGAACCGCACGCCGTTGTCGAGCGCGATGTCATCGCCGTCGGCGTGCGCGGGCCAGAAGCCGTAGATGCCGCGGGCTTTCAGCCACTGATTCGCCTGGATCTGGTCCAGCAGCTCCTTCGCGTGTTCGAACAGCTCACGTGCAGCAGCGCCATGCGAGGGGTTGTCGAGAATCGCTGGGTACTTGCCCTTCAGCTCCCACGCGTGGAAGAAGAACGTCCAGTCGACGTACTCGCGCAGCTGCGCGATCTCCGGCTCGATGACCTTTGTGCCGGTGAATGGTGGTTTGGGCAGGTTGGCAAACGGAAGCCGCAATCGCTTGGCGCGAGCTTCGTCGAGCGTCAGCAGCGGGCGCCGGGAAGACGTGTGCTGCGCGCGCAGCTTTTCCTGCAGCGAGAAGTTGTCGCGTTCGAATCGCTGGCGGCGCTCGGTGTCGAGCAGGTCTGACACGACGCCGATCACCCTCGACGCGTCCAGGACGTGGACGGTCGTCCCGTCATAGGCAGGCGCGATCCGCACCGCGGTGTGCTGCTTCGAGGTGGTCGCCCCACCGATCAGCAGCGGAATGTTGAAGTCGCGCCTTGTCATCTCCTTGGCGACGACAACCATCTCGTCCAGCGAAGGCGTGATGAGGCCCGAGAGGCCCACGACGTCTGCACCGAGCTCGGTCGCGACATCGAGGATCTTCTCCGCGGGCACCATGACGCCCAGGTCGTGGACTTCGTAGTTGTTGCAGGCAAGCACGACGCCGACGATGTTCTTGCCGATGTCGTGCACGTCGCCCTTGACGGTGGCGAGCACGAGCTTGCCGCGCACGTGGCGGTCGCCGGCCGCCTCCTTCTCAGCCTCCATGAACGGCTGCAGGTAGGCGACCGCGCGCTTCATCGCGCGCGCACTCTTCACAACCTGGGGCAGGAACATCTTGCCGGCGCCGAACAGGTCTCCGACGACCTTCATGCCGTCCATCATCGGCCCTTCGATGACGAGGAGCGGCTTGCCGTACTTGACCCGAGCTTCTTCCGCGTCGGCTTCGATGTACTCGACATCGCCGTGCAGCACCGCGTGCTTGAGGCGCTCCTCTACCGATCCTTCGCGCCAGGAGAGGTCCTGCTCGCGCTTCGAGCCAGCTCCCGAAACCGACTTCGCAAACTCGACCAGGCGCTCGGTTGCGTCCGGACGGCGGTCGAAGATGACGTCCTCGACCATCTCGAGGAGGTCCTTTGGGATGTCCTCGTAGACGACGAGCTGGCCCGCGTTGACGATGCCCATGTCCAGGCCCGCCCGGATCGCGTGATAGAGGAAAGCGGAATGGATCGCCTCGCGGACGCGGTCGTTGCCGCGGAACGAGAAGGAGAGGTTGGAGACGCCACCCGACACGTGCACGCCCGGGCACCGGCGCTTGATCTGCCGCGTCGCCTCGAGAAACGCCTTCGCGTAGGCCGAGTGCTCCTCGATGCCGGTGGCGATGGGAAGGATGTTCGGGTCGAAGATGATGTCCTCGGGCGGAAAGTGCACCTTGTCGACCAGAAGCTTGTAGGCGCGCGTGCAGATCTCAACCTTGCGCTCGACCGTGTCCGCCTGGCCGACCTCGTCGAAGGCCATGACCACCAGCGCGGCCCCGTACTCCCGCACCTTCCGGGCCTGCTCGAGGAATGCCTCCTCGCCCGCCTTCAGGCTGATCGAGTTGCACACGCCCTTGCCCTGCAGGCATTTGAGGCCCGCCTCGAGGACCGTCCACCTGGAGCTGTCGACCATGATGGGAAGCCGGGCGATCTCGGGCTCCGTCGCGAGCAGGTTCAGGAAGCGCACCATCGCCGCCTCGGAGTCGAGGAGGTCGGCGTCCATGTTCACGTCGAGCAGGTTCGCGCCGCCGCGCACCTGGTCCAGCGCAACCTGTACCGCGCCGCCGAAGTCGTCTGACTCGATCAGGCGCCGAAAACGGATCGAACCCGTGACGTTCGTGCGCTCGCCGATCACCACGAAGCCCGAGTCAGGGCCGATCTCAAACGGCTCGAGGCCGCTGAAGCGGGGACGCGGGTCCCGCCGGGGAACCTGGCGCGGGCGCAGGTCGGCCATCGCGTCCTTGATCTGGCGGATGTGATCCGGCCCCGTGCCGCAGCAGCCGCCGGCCGCGTTCAGGAAACCCGCCTGCGCGAACTCCTTCAACAGGCGGCTGGTCGTTGGTGGCTGCTCGTCGTAGCCGCCGAACGCGTTCGGGAGGCCGGCGTTCGGATAGCAGACCACGTAAACCGGAGCCACCCGCGACATCGCCTCGACGTACGGCCGCATCTCGGTCGCGCCCAGCGAGCAGTTGATGCCTGCGGCGAACGGCTCCGCGTGCTCGACCGAGGTCCAGAACGCCTCGACCGTCTGGCCCGACAGGTTGCGGCCACTGCGGTCGACGATCGTCACCGACACGAACAGCGGAAGCTCGGGCGCGACCTCCTTGACCGCCGCGATCGCGGCCTTTCCGTTGAGCGTGTCGAACACGGTCTCGATGAGCAGGAAGTCGACGCCGCCATCTTTCAAGGCACGCGCCGCCTCTGCGTAACCGTCGCGGAGCTGGTCGAAGGTCACCTCGCGGTACGAGGGATCCTCCACGCGCGGGGACAGCGAGAGCGTGACGTTCGTCGGGCCGAGGGAGCCGGCGACGAAACGATTTTCGTACGCGTCAGCCACCTTGCGGGCCAGGCGCGCGCCGGCGAGGTTCATCTCGTACACGAAGTCCTCGAGCTCGTAGTCGGCCTGGGAGACGCGAGTCGCCGTGAAGGTGTTGGTGGTGACGATATCCGCGCCCGCCTCGAGGTAGTCCCGGTGGACCTGCGTCACCAGCTCGGGTTGCGTCAGGCACAGGACGTCGCTGTTGTTGCGCAGCGGCTTGGGGTGGTTGCGGAATCGCTCGCCCCGAAATGCCTCGTCGCTCAGGCCTTTGTGCTGCAGCATCACGCCCATCGACCCGTCGAAGATCGCGATTCGCTGCTTGAAGAGCTGATCTAGGCGCTCGCGCACCGATGTCGCCACGGCCATGGTGACCCTTAAGGGTACGTGAGGGTCCCGACGGCTAGTCTCCGACCGGACTCCACACCTGGAACCGGCCGTCGTCGTAAACGAGGCTGCGGCCGTTCGCCTGCAATGCGTCGGCGGCCTTCTGGCGCACACCCGAGTCTGCACTGGCGGCCAGGTACGAATTTCTGTCGATGACGACGTAGCTGTTGGCGTCGAGCGTGTCGGGGAATTCGCCGATCGCCTGCCGGTTCGCCAGCCAGACTGTGAGGCCGGCATCGGCGTTGACCGGCGCGTCACTCGGAATCATCGCCGTGGCGGTACGAAGCTGGGCGACGGCGAGCGGTTGCGAGTAAAGGGCGGGCTGGGAGTCGAGGGCAGGTGGAAACCGCCCGGTGCCCCAGCCGAGAAGCACCGCGGGCGCCACCGCCACCAGCGCAACCGCAGGCTTGAGCGAGCGCATCTCGAGGAGCTTTCTCGCGCCAAGGCCGCCGGCAACGATGAGCGGGAAGAGAAGGGGGAGGACGTGGTGCAGGCTCAATGTGTTCTGCGATGTGTGGTCGCTGAACACGCTGACGACATACGTCGGGAGGACGAGCAGCAGCCACCGCGGCGCGAGCACGGGCAGAGCGAACATCGACGCGACGATGACGCCGGCGGCGAGCAGCGCCTCCGGCCGCAGCAGCGCGCTCACGATGGTCAACGGGTCGGCCCCGGCGAGCCAGCCGTACGACCCAAACCTTTCGCCGAAATCGCGGAACTGCTGCTGCACGATGCCGATCCCGATGAGGAACCAGCCTCCGGCGAGAAGAAGGATCAACGGCGCGTGACGCTTGATCGCCGGCGCGCCATACCAGGAAAGGAACACCGCGATCACGGCGACGGTATAGGCCTGGTTCTCGCTGCAGGCCAGCGCCAGAACGCAAAGAGACCACGTCGCGGCCCGATGGCCCCGCACGCCCGCCCATGCGGCGAGGAGGGCGAGAGGGAGGGCGATGTTCTCCGGGTGGAAGAAGTCGCGCGCCGCCTCCTGGGTCGCCGCCCAAAAGGGGATCGGGGCGGACAGTGCGAAGGCCAGCCACTGTGACTCCAGGCGCTCGGCCGGCAGGACCGCGCGAAAGAAGAGGTATGCGGCAGGGGCGGTGGCGGCAAGCGCCGCCGATGAGAACAGGAGCAGGACCACGGGGCTCGGCCAGAACCTCTCGACCGCGGTCGGCACGGCGAGGATCGGCTCGAGGTGGATTCCCAGTGAGTTGGCGCGGGCGAAGCTCGAGTAAAAGCCATGACCCTGCGAGATGCCCCAGACGAGCTGCTGGTAGTAGCCAAGATCCCACCCGTCGCTCGTCATCCCGTAGACGCGCCGCAGCTCGCCGTAGAGGATCCACGCGAACGCGACCGCGGCGGTCAGGAGGGGGGCCGCGGCAAAGGCCCACCACCCCTCGGCGGTCGCATGCTCGCGCGGCATCGCGGCCACGTGTGCCGCTTCGGCGCTCATCGCGCCGCGAGCTTAGCAAGGGATAATCGGCCGCGATGGCGCGCCATGCAGCCACCGATTCGCCCTATGTCTCGGTGGTCGTCCCCGTCTTCAACGAAGTCGACAGCGTGGAGCCCCTGCACCGCGAGCTGATCGGTGTGCTCGGTGGCCTGGGCACCTCGTTCGAGGTCGTTTACGTCGATGACGGAAGCGACGACGGCAGCGCTGAGCGCCTCGGCCAGATCGCGCAGCGCGATGCGCGAGTGCACGTGGTCAGCTTCCGCAAGAACTTCGGACAGGCCGCGGCGGTGCAGGCCGGGATCGATTACAGCCGGGGCGACGTCCTCGTGTTCCTCGCCGGTGACATGCAGAACGACCCGCATGACATCCCGCACCTGCTCGAGAAGGTCGACGAGGGCTACGACGTGGCAAGTGGATGGCGGCGAGATCGCCACGACGCCCCGGCGCGTGTGATCCTGTCCCGGATCGCGAACTGGATCATCGCCCGCGTCAGTGGCGTTGCCTTGAGCGACTTCGGCTGCACGCTGAAGGCCTACCGACGAGAGGTAATCGGCGACGTGCACCTGTACGGCGAGATGCATCGCCTCTTGCCGGTCCTGGCCTCGGCGGTCGGCGCCCGCATCACCGAGCTGCCCGTCAACCACAGGCCGCGCACGTATGGCAAGTCGAGGCACTCCCTCTTACGGAATTCGCGGGTGATGCAGGACCTGATCGCGATCGAGCTTCTCGGCCGGTTCGCGAGGCCGCTGTACGTCTTCGGAGTTGTTGCGCTCGTGCTCTGGGCGATCGCGCTGCTCTTTGCCGCGATCGTCGCCTTTCAGAGGTTGGGGCCGCCTGGAGTCGACGTGCAGGACAACCCGGTGTTCCTCCTGTCGTTGGTCCTTCTCATCGTCGGAGTCCAGTCGTTCCTCACCGGCCTTGTCGCCGACCTCTCGATGCGCAATCATCACGAGGCGCTGAGCAAGCCCGTCTACGTCGTCCGCGAGGTGATAGAGAAACACCGGCACAAGCAGCCGGCGGCAGACGGGAGGCAGGCGGTCCGGAGCTAGGCGGTTCCCTCGAGGACGACCAGTCCTTCCTCGGTGCGCCTGACTCGCCGCACGCCCGGCACCAGCACGATCAGGAAGCACGGCACCGCCATGACGATCGCGGCCGCGATCAGCGTCGCGCGGACGCCGACGTGGTCGATCGCCGGTCCGGTGATCGCGAAACCAAGCGGCATGGCGATGATCGAGAGCAGCCAGTCAAATGAGGTCGCGCGAGCCAGGACGTCCGCCGGAAGCAGCTGAGGCACTGTCGCGAACCAGACCTCGTTGAGGAAGATCAGGCCTGCCTCGCCGACGACGCACGCGGCCATGATGACGACCGTCGGCACCGGTACCGACATCGCGAGCAGCTGCAGCGCGGCCGGGGTGAGGGCGAGGTTGGCGACGATGAGCGGACGCCGCGGCATGACCCGCAGCGCGATCAGTCCGCCGACGATCGAGCCCGCGCCCATCGCCGCGGAGATCGCTCCCCAGGCTGACGCGCCGCCGAGGCTGTTCTTGGCCACGATGGGGCCTGCGACGAGAAACGCTGCGAAGGCAAAGTTCCACGCCGCGTGAGCGCCCAGGTTGAGGAGGTACCACCGCCTCCTCACCACCGCGCCGATCCCGTCGGCCAGCTCGGCCCAGAAGTTCTTCCTCTCAGCGCCGGTGATCGGAGCGATGCGAAGCATCGACAGCGAGATCGCGCTGACCGCGAATGTGGCGGCGTCGAGGGCGAACGCCCAGCCCGCTCCGACGGTCGCAACCAGCACTCCAGATATCGCCGGACCGACGACCCACGTCGCGCTGCGCGACAGACCCATCAACGCGTTGGCCTGCTGCAGCCGGGTGGCGCTGACGGTCTGCGGCGTCAGGGCGCTGGAGGCGGGAGTGAAGAATCCGCCGGCGAAGCTGAAGAGAGAGATGCCGACCACGAGGTGCCACAGCTGCGCCGTGTGGGTCAGGAGCAGGACCGCGATCGCGACCTGGACGACGCCGCGGATCAGGTCTGAAGACAGCATCACGAGCTGGCGAGGGAGGCGGTCGGACCACACGCCGCCGAGCGGCAGGGCGAGCACCTGGGAGAGGGTCGAAACGGCAAGGACGAGGCCGAGCGCGCTCGCGGTGTGAGCCACCGACAGGGCGGCGAAAGCGAGGGCGACAGGAACCAGCGCATCGCCGATGGCGGACACGGCCTGGCCGGCCCAAAGCATGCGGAAGTTGCGTTCGGCCAGGGGCGTCAGGGAGGCGGGTAGACGCACCCGGCAATTCTCTTCGGACACGGAAACTCGGTGAGGCCGGCCGGGCCTGAAGATTAACCGACCGACTGTCGGTCGGTTATAATTGAGCCCGTGGCGCGGACCCTCAACGCGGCGGTCTACACCGTGAGGCGCGAGGCCTTCGTCGAGGCGGCTCAGCGCCTGATGCAGACGAGGGGCTTCGAGCGGATGAGCATCCAGGACCTGCTGGACGAGCTCGATGCGTCGCGCGGCGCCTTCTACCACTACTTCGACTCGAAGCAGGCGCTGCTGGAGGCGGTGATCGACCGCATGGTCGACGCCGGCCTGGCCTCGGTGGAGCCAATCGTGCAGGACGCGAAGCTGCCGGCCGCCGACAAGCTCGTGCGGGTGTTCAGCGGGATCGGTCGATGGAAGACCGACCGCAAGGACCTGATCCTGGCGTTTCTGGACGTCTGGCTGTCGGACGAACATGCGGTCGTGCGGGAGAAGTTTCGCCACAAGCTGGTGGGTCGATTCGTCCCGGTGCTGACCCAAATCGTGAGGCAAGGAATCGACGAGGGCAGCTTCCAGGTCGAATCGCCGGACAGCACCGCGCGGGTGCTGATGATGTTGATCCAGGGGATGCAGGACGAGGCGACCGACATGTTTGTCGCGCGCCAGGCGAACACCATCGGCTTCGAGGAGGTCGAAACGCGGTTTGCCTCGTATGCAAGCGCGTTCGAACGGGTGCTGGGAGTGGAGGCGGGGTCGATCAGCCTGATCGACCGCTCAATTCTCGGAGCGTGGTACGGCAGCTCGATAAGGAGGCCAGATGGCGGCGATCATCGAAGTTGACAAGCTCACCAAGAGCTACGGGGGCAAGCGCGGCATCATCGACGTCTCGTTCGACGTCGCTGAAGGAGAGGTGTTCGGATTCCTGGGTCCCAACGGGGCCGGCAAGACGACCACCATCCGCATCCTCATGGCACTCATCCGCGCCGATCGCGGCACCGCGAGGATTTCAGGCCTCGACTGCTGGGACCAGTCGGTAGAGATCAAGCGGCGCATCGGCTACGTCCCCGGCGAACCGTCGCTGGATCCGAACCTGACCGGCGGACAGATCATCGAGTACTTCGCCAATCTTCGGAGGGGCGTCGACCGGACATACCTGAAGCGGCTCATCGATCGGTTCGACCTCGACACGAGCCGCAAGTTCCGGCAGTACTCGACCGGCAACAAGAGGAAGGTGGTGCTGATCCAGGCTTTCATGCACCGCCCGCGAGTGCTCATCCTCGACGAGCCGACCAGCGGCCTGGACCCGCTCAACCAGCAAGAGTTCGACGCGATGGTCATGGACGCGCGTGACGAGGGGCGCACGGTATTCCTGTCTTCGCACGTGCTGAGCGAGGTCGAGAAGACGTGCACGCGGGTCGGCATCATCCGTGAGGGACGCCTCGTGCGCATCGGCGGCGTGCACGAGCTCAAGGACATCAAGCGCTACGAGATCACCATCTCGTTTTCGCAGCCGGTTCCCGTCGAGACCTTCAAGCAGCTCGATGGCGTGGCCGAGGTCGAAAAGCTCAACGACGGTCACGCCGTGCGCCTTGCCATGCAGGGATCCGCGGACGCGGTCATAAAGGCCGCGGCGAAATATCCGGTCGTCTCGCTGACGAGCTACGAGCCGAGCCTCGAGGACATCTTCCTCAGGTACTACGAAAGCGACGGCCAGGCCGCCAATGAGGCCGCCGGTGTGGTTTAGGAGCATCTTCCTCAAGACCCTTCGGGACTACCGGGTCGCGATTCTCGGCTGGGGCGTCGGGATGGGCCTGGTGATCCTCTCCCCGATGGCCAGCGTGTCCACGCTCATCAACACGCCGCAGGCGCGCGCCGCGCTCTCGACCCTCGCCGCCCAGTTCACATGGAACGCCGATCCCGTGGCGGCCGACACCGTCGGCGGCTACGCGACGTTCAAGATCGGGATCTTCATCTTCCTGATCGCGCTGTGGCCGCTGCTCGCGGCGAGCCGCACCCTTCGCGGCGAGGAGGATCGGGGGTCGATCGACGTTCTTCTGTCCGCGCCGCGGTCCAGGCTGACGATCGCGCTGCAGAAGGTCGCCGCCATCTGGACCGCCCTGCTCTTCATCGGCCTGATCACCGGGGTGATGGCGTACCTCGGTGGCAGGGCGTTCAAGGCCGACTTCAGCTTCGTCGACGCGCTTCTCTTCGGTCTGAACCTATCGCTGATCTGTGCCGTGTTCGGCGGCGTCGCGCTACTCATCTCGCAGTTCACGCACGAGCGCGGACCCGCAGCGGGGGCGACCGGTGGCCTGCTGGTCGTGTTCATCGTCGTCGACATGGTCCATCGGGTCATTCCGAACACCGAGTGGGTGTCGCGCCTGTCGCCGATCTACTACTACAACCTGAGCAAGCCGCTCATCCCGAGCTACGGCACAAGCGCCGGCGGGATGCTCGTGATGCTTGCGCTGGCAGTGGTCTTGAGCGCCGCCGGGATCTGGCTCTTCGTCCGCCGCGACGTCGGTGACGTCGTGCGACTGCCCGGACCACTCGGGCGGCCGCTGCGCTCGTCGGCGGCGAGCAGGGCGCTGCCCGTGACCGACTGGTCGCTGCGGTCCGTCTACGCGCGCAGCCTCGGCATGATCGCCATGCCGACGTTCTGGTGGACGCTGCTCATCGCCGGGTTTGCGGCCTGGATGGTCTACGTCGTCGAGCAGATGGTGAGCAAGCTGAACGAGCTGTTCGCGAGCGCACCCTCATCGCCCGCCCTCGGGGTCCTCAAGAACATCAGCGGCGGCGAGTCGACGCTCAACGCGATATTCCTGGGCGCCATGTTCGAGCTGCTGCCCGTCCTCATGATGGCGTTTGCGGTTACGCAGGTGAACCGCTGGTCGGCGGACGAGGACGACGGGCGCCTCGAGATCGTGCTGTCCACGCCTCGCTCGCGCGCGGCGGTGCTGCTGGGCAGGTTTGCCGCCCTGGCGACCGCCACCGTGATCGTCGGTCTGGCGACCCTCGTCGCGTCGGCGGTGGCGTCGGCCGCGGCGGGGGTGACCCTGGACACCACCAACCTGGCGGAGGCCACCCTCGCCATGGTCCCACTGGGCCTCCTGATCGCCGCGATCGGGTACCTGGCGTCGGGCTGGCTGCGCACTGCCGCAGACACCGGCTTGATCAGCTTCCTGCTGGCGGCCTGGTTCTTCATCAGCTTCATCGGACCCGACCTGAAGTGGCCCGACGCGATGCTCCGGCTGTCGCCCTTCTACTACTACGGGACGCCCCTGCTGCACGGGCTGTCTTTTGCCAACCTGCTCGTCGTCGTGGCGGTGGGGGCGGTCGCGCTGGTGCTCGGGACCCTTCGTTTTTCCCGCAAGGACGTCGGCGTCTGAAGACGATTTACACCTTTTTTACCTGAGCCGGCTCCAGGCCCCACTAGCGTTTGCATCCTTGCCGGAGGCACTCCCGGCGCTGGGGTTCTTCATTATCCGGAGGGAAGCAACGTGAAGAGGGTGGTGGTGGCCGCCGCATTGGCGGCCGGGATTCTGATGTCGTCGCCTGTCTCGGCGGGCGCATGGGCGACGTACTGCGACTGGGACCCGCTGGTGCTCGTCGTGACCCCAGGCGGTCACATCGTTCCGGTCTACGACAGCGTCTGGACCGCTTCGCCGCTCCAGCTCGGCCTGCCGCTGGAGTCCTACACCGTGAGTCGCGTCTACGACTCGGCCGGCAGGCCGCACACCGCGGTGGACATGACCATCTACGTCCCGGCCGGCCTGCTTTTCAACTTCACCCACCGGGACATGGTCACAAGCGGGCTGTTAGGCAGCGGCACCGTGTACGCGGAGAGGTACGGAACGAGCGGTACACCGACCCATCTGAAGTTCGTGCTGCAGCAGCCCTGACGATGTCGCCGCGCCAGCGATCCGAGCTTTACCGGCTTGGCGTTGGCGCGGCAGCTCTGGCAATCCTGGTCGCGACGGGCAGCCGCCTGGTAGTGAGGGGCGAGGACTGGCTGCTCGTCGCACCGATTGCGCTCGCCGGAATCCTCGCTCTCGAGTTTCCGATCCACGTCGGCTTGAGCGAGAAGGTGAGCGTTGCGTCCGCAGTGTTTTTCGCAGCGGTCCTGCTGCTTCCCGTGTGGCAGGCCGCGGCGCTCGTCGGCGCGATGCAGGCGACGGACATCTGCATCGCGGCCGTTCGGAAGGTACGGAGAAGCCGCGAGCGACCGCCGTACCGGGCGATCGCGATCAACATCTTCTTCAACGGCGGCCAGGCGTACTTCTCCGCGCTGGCCGCGGGTCTCCTGTTGTCGGCGGCCGGCGTCTCAGTGCGGAACCTGGCGCAGGTCACGGACCTCCTGGTGATCGTCGGTGCGGCGGCGGTCATGTATTTCGGAAACGTCTTTCTGGTCGCGGTCGCGATTGCGCTGGGCACGGCTCGCAACCCCATCGGACTCTTGCAGAGCACACAGAAGCTGGTCTACCTGCAGTTCGTGTGTCTTTACGCGGTCGGCCTGTTCGCGGCGTTCGCAGCAGTGCGCTGGCCGCTGGTCCCGATGCTGGCGATCATTCCGGGCGTCCTGATCTATCACTCGCTGAAGCAGCGGATCGAGCTGAACCATGACGGCATGCGGGCGATGGAGCGCATGGCGGACGAGGTCGACCGCCGCGATCCCTACACGTTCCAGCATTCGCAGCGGGTTTCGATCTACGCGCACGCGATCGCACGCAAGCTCGGACTCAGCCCCGCCGAGATCGAGCTGGTCGAGCTGGCCGCGAAGGTTCACGACATCGGCAAGATCCGCATTCCCGACTCGATCCTTCTGAAGCCCGACCAGCTGACGCACGAAGAGAAACGAGTGATGGATACCCACCCACGGCTTGGATTCGACATCCTCAAGCCGTTCGCCGCATACGGCAAGGTGCTTGAACTTGTGCTGTCGCACCACGAGCGGTACGACGGTCGTGGATACCCGAATGGAACGATCGGCAAGCGCCTGCTGCTCATAGCTCAAGTCATCCCGGTTGCGGACTCGCTCGACGCGATGACCACCGCACGCGCATACAGGCCCGCGAGGTCCTGGTCCACCGCCATCGACGAGCTGCGGCGGGGCTCGGGCACGCAGTGGAACCCGTCGGTGGTCGAGGCCGCCCTCACAGTGCTGTCGCAGGAGGACGGCGCCCCTGCGCGCCGGCCCGTGCGCGCCTCGGCGGTCGCCTCCTAGCTCTTCACGGCGCCGAAGTGGACGCCATGCTTCTCGCCCGGAGCGAGAAATTTCAGCAGCCGGTACGCCTCGTCCTCGATGCCCGCACGCTCTGAGCGGGGAATCGGCTTTTCGAACGCGCTGATCACGATGGTGCCGCCGGCCGGCTTCCACATCGCCCTGACGAAGCCGTCGTGCAAGACCGCGCCCTGCATCAGGCCGTTGCTGCTGAACATCCCAAGGTGCTTTCCTCGCGGCATGATGCGTGTGCGGTCGGCGTGAGCCAGCAAGATGTTGTCGAAATCCGGCATCAGGCGAACAGGCGCCGGCACGTCACCATCCGGGCGTGGAGCTCGGGGCAGGTCGAACAGCTCGACGCCGTTCTCGCCGCGCAGGACCCTGAGCCGCGGGCGCAGGCGCTCGAAAACGGGGCGCATGGCGAGGCCGGACCAGGCACGCATGTCGTTAGGGGAAGCAGGACCGAACGCCGCGAGATATCGGGTTACAAGTTTCTCTTCGCCCATCGCAGGACCGGGTGGCCTGCCCAACCAGGCCTCGAATGTCGTCAGCGTGACCGTGCCCTTGCCGCCCCAGACGCCGCGGGGCGGTGTGAAGACGAGGGGCACCATGTAGCGAACGCCGTACGCCATCGCCAGCGCATCGTGGCCGGGAAATTGCTGCTTCAGCAGCCTGGCCAGCTCGGCGACGGTGTGCGGCTTCTTGCCCATGATCTCCGCTCCGGCTGTACGGATCGCGGCGACGTCCGCGCTGCGCATGCCGCGTCCCCAAGGACTGCCATGCAGGTAGCCACGCTCCCCGAGCGGCATGAAGTGTGGTTTGAGGGCGAAAGCATCTCGTGAGGTCACGAGGTGGATCGTGTTGCGCATGAGCGAGATCCGAACCGCGCTCCGCTTCTCGACCAGGCGGGACAGCTCGTCGGGCTGGAAGTCCTGGAGCCTCGACCACAGGCCGACGTAGGGAAGGTTAGGGGCCTGCGCCTGCATGCCGACGACGCGCTCGAGAGTAGAGGCGGCCGACGCGCGATGGCGCCTCAGGAGGAGCTGGCGCGCGAGGAGGGCGCGGTTCAACCCGCGCCGGTCGATGACCTGGGCGCGTTTGGGCACACGCCCATTGTCGACGCTAGAGGCCGGCTTCCAGCTTTGCCTTCTCGCCCGCCTTACGCATCCTGGCGATCCGCTTCTTCAGCTCCTTCCGGCGCTGTTCGCCCCGGTCAGGGTCGAGGAAGTAGGTCGCGGCGGCGGCAAGGCCCATCCACATCATCAGGCGGGTGAGTCTGAATCGCAGCATCAACTACAGAACGACGAACGCTAGCGTGAGTACCGAAAATCGAGGTATGGAAGCGCCGGTTCCGGCGGTCGGTTAGAGATTGAGATGACCCGCCGCGGTCTTCTGCTGTTCGCCGCGATGTGCGTGATCTGGGGCATCCCCTACCTCTTGATCCGCGTCGCCGTGGGCGAGATCTCGCCTGCAATGCTCGTTTTCGTGCGCACGGGGGTCGCGGCCTTGATCCTCATGCCAGTCGTCCTGGCAAAGGGTGGTCTGAGCTCGATCGGCCGAAGATGGATCCCGCTGCTCTTTTTCGCCGCGGTCGAGGTTGCGATGCCCTGGTTCTTCCTGTCGAGCGCCGAACAGCGCATCTCCAGCGCGCTGGCGGGCCTCCTCATCTCGGCAGTTCCTCTTGTCGGCGTCGTCATTGCGACGGCTCTCGGCAATCGCGAGCACCTTGGGCTTACAAGCCTGTCGGGCCTCGGGCTCGGACTCGTGGGAGTCGCGCTGATCGTGGGCTTCGACCTCCGCGCATCGGACCCGATCGCGCTGGTCGAGATGGCCCTCGTCGTGATCGGCTATGCGGTCGGGCCCGCGATCCTGGCCCGCTACCTCACTGGAATTCCATCGGTGACGGTGATCGGCGTCGCGCTTTCGCTCTGCGCTATCGCGTACGCACCAATCGCTGGGCTGCAGTGGCCGCATTCGGTGCCGAGCCTGCAGGTGATCGGGGCGGTGCTGGTGCTGGCGATCATCTGCACCGCGCTCGCGTTCGTGCTGTTCTTCGCGCTGATCGCCGAAGTTGGGCCCGTGCGAGCGACCGTGATCACGTATGTCAATCCCGCGGTCGCGGCAATCCTCGGCGTCGCAGTGCTGCACGAAAATTTGACCCTCGGAATGGGCGCCGGCTTCGTGCTCGTCCTCGCCGGATCGACGCTCGCAACCCGCCATTCGGCGCCGGCCGAGGCCTCGCGTAGGGCCCCCGAAACCCGACCCGGGGAGGCCCTATGATGCCTGTGGCAGTCGGCCCTGCCGGGCCGGGGGAGCCCGGTAGCCTGGTTGTGAGGTGTAAGAGATGAGGGCTGGATTCGACGCGACCGTGCTCAAGCAGATCGAATCTGAGGTCCGCACGATCAAGGCCGAATACCAGGGCAGGGTGCCCGAAGAGTCGATCGATCTCGTCGTCGATGAGTCGCTCGAGCGCCTGGCCGACTCCCGAGTGCCCCAGTTCGTAGCCCTCTTCGTAGGCCGGTTCACGCGAGGGCGCCTTCGCGAGCTCGTCGCGGCGGGGGACGTCTCGGAAAACTAGACTCGGGCCCCGCCGGGGCGCTCGTACTTCCGCGGTCCGGCACGTTTCGCCTGTATGAAGCGGGCGTCCGCGCTTCTCGCGCTGCTCGGCTCGCTGGTGTTACCGATCTCTGTCGCCGCCGCCGGGCTGATCGCGTTGAGCGCGTGCGGGAACTGCAGTTCGACCGTGCGCCAGACCCCGATGCCAGTCATCGCCGCAGGCGCTTTCGACGGTGTCGAGATCGACCAGTCCGCGCACCGTCTCTACCTCGCCGACAGCGCGGACAAAGGGGTCGATGTGGTCGACATCTCGACCGCGACGCCCCGATTCGTGCAGACGATCGACGTGGCCGGCGAGCCGAACGGCCTTGCAGTGGCGCCCGACATTCATCGCCTTTACGCGGGACTGATCGGCGGCAGCCTCGCCGTGATCGACACCGATCCGGCGTCACCGAAGCACATGCAAATGATCGACAAGGTCGTCGTCGACAAGATGGCCGCCGACCTCCTCGACTACAGCCCGCGAATGCATCGCGTCTATGTGTCGACCGGTCTCGGGGGCGACATCGTCGGCGTTGACACGAACACCAACAAGGTGATGGAGCGGCTGACTCCAAGCGTGCCGGTCGAGCAGCCGCGCTACAACGCGGCCGACGGAATGATCTACGCGACGAGCTCGGAGACCGACTCGATCGTGCGGATCGATCCGGCCACCCAAACCTTGAACCGGACTCTGAAGATCGACCGCTGCAGACCCTCCGGTCTCGCCATCAACCCGACCCGCCAGCTCGCGATGGCCAGCTGCGAAGGCAGTGTCGCCCTCATCAACCTCCGAAGCTGGAGGTACGAGATAACGCGTGCGGTGGCCGGCGGCGACATCGTGACTTACGACCCCAAGGCGGATCGGTTCCTCGTCGCCTCGCCACACGGCAAGCTGGACAGCGCGGTCGCGGTTTTCTACGGGGACGGGACGTTCCTCGGCTCGGTGGCGGCGACGCCGAGGGTGCACGCGGCGGCGTTTGACAACACCCATGGGTTGGTCTACGCGATCGGAAATATCGGTGTGTTCAGCTTCGCGCCGCGGGTATGCGAGCCGCCGCCCGGATGGTTGAAGCTGACGCTCGGGTCGGCCGTGTTCGTGCTGCCGCTGGCGGCGTTCGCACTGTTCCTGATCCTCTTCGCACGGCGGATGGGCCGCGCCGAGCCGGCGGCACCCAGCTGGGAGCAGCTGCAGCAGGAGGATCTCGCCGCGGAGCGCGAGCGCATCAAGGCGCTGGAGGACGCGATTTACGGCCCGCAGGTCGAGTAGCCAGGCTCAGCCCGTCTCCTCGAACGCGGCTTTGATCGCTCCCTCTCCGGCGAGCGCAGTCGCCTGCATCATCTGGCGCAAGCCCTCGGCGACGCCCGGGTCGGCGGGTTCGTCCCAGAGAAAGGAGCGATGGAAGCGGGTACGGCCGTCGCCGTCGTCGCTCAGGTAGGTGGTGATGTGCATCGTTGTTGGTTGGTCGGCGAGAAGGGTCAATTCCCGTTCGGGCTCGATCGAGACCACCCGCATGTTGACCAGGCTGCCTCCGTGGTGGCAGTGGAACTCGCTGCCCAGGTCCTCGCCCCGCGCGCCCGCGACCACCTCAACGTCGTCTGAGAACAGGTAGCGCTCCATGACCCTGGGCTGGAGGATCCGTTTGAAGACGGACCTACGCGGGGCGTTGACGATCACCTCCGAGTTGATCTGCGCTTCGTCCGGCAGGACTCGCTTTCGTTCGACCGCCTGAGCTTGCTCCCAGAGATAACCGATCTCCTCGTATCCACCTGTGATGGCGCCGACGTCGAAGTCCTCCCTGTGTGGCGTGAAGCGCCGGCGAGTCTCTGCGGGCAGCCGCTCGAGAACCGCATCCGTGACCAGGAGGTACTCCTTGGACGGCACCCTGTTCTTGAGCAGGCGGTGGGGAATGATGACGTCCGCGCCGTGGAGCTGCTCGACGTTGCCGAGTCGCTGCCTCGAGAACCTGCCGTGATGGACGACGAACTTGACCTTGAGGATGCCGATGTTGGCGCAGGCATTGCACGGGCAGGTCGTGACCGTCTGCATGTCGCGGAGCCGGCGGTGAAACGCGACGAAGGTTTCCTCGAGGGCCTTGACCACGTCCTCCGTTGAGAGGCCGCTGATGAAGAGGATCGCATCGCCCTCGACCTGAGAGACGTCCATGCGGCCGGCGACGCTGCGGACCATGGTGTCGAGCAGCTCGTGGAGGATCGACCAGCTGTGGTCGACCTCGGTCTGCTGGACGAAGGCGGAATAGCCGGAGATGTCGGCGAGGACGAGAGCGCCTTCCTGCAGGCCGGCGAACTGAGCGGCGGAGCTCATCGCTCGCACAATAGTCGGATCGATGGACCTCAGCAATGAGAGTTACGTGATCCTGATCAGCACCAGGAATTCGACCGAACGGTATTACCGGGACAGGACCGGGTGGGTGAAGGAGTCGTCACGGGGGCGGAAGTTTCGGGCGACCGCCGAGCAGGTGCTGAATCACCTGCTGCCTGCGCTGGCGGGAGTGAAACCGGGGCTCACGATCAGGGTGGAGCACCGCCCGCGTTAAAGCAGGCCGTTCGGTTGGCGGCCCAAGCGGACGCTATTCGAACGCATTGAAGGAAGTCGAAAGGCTGGCCAATGGGCATCCGCGGTCTTGATGGCGCGAGATGGGATCTGTATCCACGCGGCAGCTTCTGGAGAAGTGCTCCAACTGAGGCAACAGGGCGCCGCGACCGAGCCAATGGCAAGAATGGGGAGATGACACCATGGCGCGCCAGACCGCCAAAGCGCAGTCTCGAGTGGGCGGCGGCGTCGCTCGGTCCGGGCAGCCGAGTCATCTCCGCCCGGTTGCTCGACCAGGGCGGCTGGCATGCGAACCACGCGGTGACAGTCGTCGACGCCCGTCACGTCTCGCATCGACTGGTATTGCGCCGCTGGGCGCGACCGGGCTGGGCTCTTGGCGATCCTGATTTCACCGCGGCTCGAGAGGTTGAGGTGCTCAAGTTGCTGGAGCGGAACAGGATTCCGGCCCCACGGCTGGTCGCAGCTGACCCCAGCGCGCTCGCCTGCGATGTCCCGGCCCTGCTCACAACGCTGCTGCCGGGTCATCCGCCGATTCGGTTCGCCGACGTGGAGAGCTTCCTGCGCCAGCTCGCGGAAATGCTAGCTCGCATCCACGACGTTGCTTCCGACGGCGCAGCCGTACCAACCTACCGCACTTACGTCGACATGAAGCGGGCCAGCGTTCCAACGTGGCTCCGGGACAGCCGCACCTGGAGGCGTGCCCTTGCGGTCGTGCGGAGGCCACGACAACCGGCCGCGACCATGTTCATCCATCGCGACTATCATCCGGAGAACTCGCTGTGGTCGCGGGGCCGGCTGACGGGCATAGTTGACTGGACGCAAGCCTCAATCGGCGCCCCGGAGGTAGATGTAGGCCATATGCGCTGGAATCTCGTCGCGACGTATGGGCAGGCGCCGGCTGAACGCTTCCTTGACCTCTACGAGAGCGTGGTTGGGCGCCGCCTCTCGGACCAGCCGTTCTGGGACCTGGTCACCGTCCTGGATCTCGTGCTCGACGTGGCTGATCCAATCCCAGCAGTCGAGTTGGAGCGCCTCGAGACGCACGCCGCCGCTTCGCTGGCCAAATTGATCTGACGCATCGGTCGCGTCCCGAGACAGCTTCATGTCAACCGAGACCGCGGACAATCGCAGACGATGGCCGGCCTAGTACGCATCGCGCTCTCCCGCCGCAATCTGGATCTCGAGGATGGCGTGGACCATCCCAGCGTGGCTGAGTGCGAGGGGGTAGTTGCCCAGGTACGCGCCGGACACCGGATCTATCTCCTCTGGCAGCAGGCGCAGCTCATTTGTGAGACCCAACAGCTGCTCGAACAGCTCCCGGCCCTCGTCCGCCCTTCCCAGCCGGATGAGCGCCTCCAGAAGCCAGAAGGTGCAGGGCACGAATGCGCCCTCGCCCCCCGGGAGCGCGTCCTCGCCCGGCGGATAACGGTAGAGGAGCGGCCCCCCCGCCGAGAGCTGCTTGCGTATCGCATCCACGGTGACCTCCAGCCGTCGCCGGTCCGGCTCGCAGCCGGTCAGAGGAAGCAGCAGCGCAGCGCTGTCGAGGTCGTTCGAACCGTATGAGCGCGTGTAGCCGAGCCTGGCGTTGTATCCACGTCGGCGGATCTCGGTATGGAGCCGGTCGCGCTCTCCTGCCCACGCGAAGCGCTTGCGCGGCGCGACGTCCAGCGTCTCGGCGATTCGCACCGCGCGATCCAGGGCGATCCAGGCCCAGACCTTCGAGTGGACATAGTGTCTGGGTCGGTCGCGAACCTCCCAGAGACCGCAGTCGGGATCGCGCCAGCGCCGCATCGTCTGGTCGGCGTACCGGGCGACCGTCGCCCAGGACTTCGGGTGCAGCTTATGGCCGCCGGACACGAAGGTCCAGAGGGCGTCGATCACCCAGCCGGCCACGTCCAGCTGAGTCTGCTCGGCGGCGCGGTTGCCGAAGCGGACGGGCCGGCTCCCCCGATACCCGGCCATGCCTGGCATCTCGCACTCGCGCGGCACCCTGCCGCCATCAACCCGGTACATGGGCCGCAGCCCTCGCCGACCGGAGGCGTGGTGGACGAGCCAGCCCAGGAACGATTCGGCTGCGTCGGTGTGGCCGGCGGCGATCATTGCCGCCACGCCGACGCTGGCATCGCGCGGCCAGGCATAGCGGTAGTCCCAATTGCGGACGCCACCGATCTCCTCGGGCAGCGAGGTCGTGGGGGCAGCCACGGGCGCGCCCGAAGGCGTGTAGGTGAGAAGCCGTAGCGTGATCAGCGAGCGGATCAGCAGATCGGCGTACGTGGTGCCAGGGTTGATCTGGGCGCACCATTCGTTCCACCAGCGCTCGGAGCGCTGTACCAAACGCAAAGCCCGATCGACCGGGTAGTCGTCACCTCGGTCGGTCAGGACGACCGTGATCGACTCCCCGGCTTGGAGCGGTTCGTCTTTCCAGCCCACGAGGTTGGTCAAGCCCCTCCGCGCAGGCGCGTACTCGAGCACGGGTTCGAGCCGACCGGTTATGCATTCGAGTCGGCGGACAACGATCGGGCCCTGGCGCCGTCGGAAAGGCATGGCGTCGACCAGCCGTGCCTTTCCGCCTGGGGCGTTGATCGAGGTCTCGAGGACTGGCGAGCGCTCGTGATAGGCGCGGGCCGCGGCGCGGCCTCCCTTCACCCAGAACCTGAAGTGCCCGCCACCGGGCGCGTCGAGAAGGCGCCCGAAGAGCGGATCGGCGTCATAGCGCGGCCAGCACAGCCAGTCGATGGAGCCGTCTCGCGAGACCAGCGCAGCAGTGCGGGTGTCGCCCAACATGGCGTAGTCGCTGATAGGTGGCTGCGGGCGCCCGACATCTCCGGACAACTGATTCCCAACCCGTCGCCTCGCAGCTGATGTCCTAGGCTGACGCTCTTCTCGCGGCGGTCGGCGGCTCCTGGACCGGTCCACGTTCCTCGAAGGTTACGCAGCAGAAGTCTTCGCGTATCAGGGGCTGTTCGCATCCCCTCTGGCGGACATGAGCTCCATCCTCCCAAAGAACGGAGAGGGCTGTCCTGGGTTAGGTAGAGCCGGGTAATTGGATTCATGCTGCCGTCGTTGGCTGACGATGTCGAGCTTCGAACTCGACGGGTGTGAGCATACCGAGCGACGAATGGCGACGTTTGCGGTTGTGAAAGATCTCGATGTACTCAAACATCGCGTTAGCGAGCTCAACGCGAGTGCTCCATCGTTTTCGGTCGAGCAGCTCGACCTGCATCCGACTCCAGAAGGCCTCCATCACGGCGTTGTCGAAACAGTCGCCGACCGAGCCCATCGATGGCAGAAGTCCTGAGTCGACGGCTCGTCGAGTGAATGCCCAAGAGGTGAACTGAGTGCCCTGGTCGCTATGAATCACGGTGCTGTCGGTCGGGCGGCGCTGGTCGATTGCCATGCCAAGGGCGTTGGTGACGAGAGCGGTGTTCGGTGAACTATCGATTGACCAACCAATCACACGCCGTGACCATGCGTCCAGTACAACAGCGCAGTAGAGCTTGCCCTCCCTGGTCGGGTGCTCGGTCAAATCGGTGACCCATAGCTCATCGGGATTGTCCCGGTGGAACTGCCGCTCAACACGGTCGGCCGCGGTAATGACTCCGGGGACTCGGCGGAACTTCGGTCGGCCCGAGATGCCCTGGATGCCCGCTCGATGCATCAGAAGCTCCACCGCTTGGTGTCCGACCGCGACACCTTGCCCCAACGTCAATTCGGCATGAACTCGTCGAATGCCGTAGGTGCCTCGCGAGTCGAAATGTGCTCGACGGATCAAGTCGGTCAACCAGGCGTGCCGAACGGATCGCACAGAGGGCGGGCGAGAGCGTCTTGCGTAGTAGCCCGACTCTGAAACTTTGAGCACGCGGCAGGCGAGCTTCACCGGAAGCCCCTCGGTGGCCATCACCTCGACTGCCGCGAACCTTTTGGGGTTGGGGCGCCCTTCAGTAACTCGGCCGCCCTGCGGTGGACAGCCAGTTCTGTCTCGAGCTCGCGAATGCGTCGACGAGCAGAGATGAGCTCGGCCCGCTCCGCCGTGGTCAGGCCGATCTCAAGTCCCCGGTCGACTCGGTCTTGCCGGCGCCAGCTGTACACCGTTTGGTCGCTGATACCCAGGTCGCGGGCGATGTCCTCAACCCGGCGTCCGGCCTCGACGAGGTCCAACACCCGTTGACGAAACTCCGCGGTGTAACCGCGTCTTCCCATGCCGTCCTCCCGTTTCTTGCTGGGACAGCAGCATGCTGGATTCCAGTAATCCGACTCCACAAAATCCAGGGCGCACTA
>WNGD01001719.1_pt1 | contig 30109 bp, 21 predicted proteins | sample 5400671 | NCBI WGS metagenome assembly WNGD01 (sample SAMN13153369, study PRJNA577476) | soil metagenome | isolation source: 40 cm soil or saprolite under grassland replicate 2 | place: USA:California | collected 2016-06-15
ACTGTCCCAGCACCGGTAAAAATCGAGGACTGCAAGCTCGACCTGGCCGGCCATACCTTTGTCGATGGCAGCGGCCGGGAGGTGCAGCTGACCCGTGCCGAGACCGCGCTGCTGACCGCATTCCTAGACAGTCCTCGCCGGGCGCTCTCGCGTGACCAGCTCCGTTACGCCGTTGCCGGGCGTGGCGCGGAACCCTATGACCGCAGCGTCGATATGCTCGTCGCCCGCCTGCGGCGTAAGATAGAGCCGGACCCGAAGGCGCCACGATTCATCCTCTCCGTGCCAGGCGTCGGATATAAATTCGACGTACGGCCGCAGAGCGGCGCGGATGGCGAGGCACCGGCAACCCTTGAGCCGGAGGCCATCCCGGCAAGCACGCCGGGCCAGGGCAGTGCCTCACCGCATTCTGAGCCAGAAAAGCGGCAGTTGACGCTGCTTTCGTGTGGGCTCGTCGGCTCGACAGGGCTCGCAGCCAACTTGGATCCGGAGGACTTTGGCGCCACCATCCGACATTTCCAAGAAATTTGCACCTCAGTCATCACGCATTGGGGCGGAGCTGTTATCAATTTTGTGGGGGACGAAATTCTTGCGTCGTTTGGATATCCCAAAGGCCACGACGATGACGCCGAACGCGCCGTGCACGCAGGCCTCGACCTTGTCGAAAGAATCGGCGAGGTCCGATCACAGTCTGGTGACGCGTTGCAGTTGCGCATCGGCATTGCGACCGGCCTAGTCCTTATCGGCAAAAATCAGGCTGCCATCGGAGAAGCCGTCGTCACGGCTGCCCGATTGCGGGACGTAACGCCCCCGAATTCAGTCACCGTCACCGCGAGCACACGTAAGCTCCTCGGTGACCTGTTCGTTTACGATGACTCGGGGGTTTTGGGGCCGGAAACGACTTACCAGGTCACGGGGAAACAAACGATCGAGATGCGATTCGTCGCCAGCCAGACGGCGAAGCTGACACAATTCGTAGGGCGCCAGCATGAATTGCAGCAGATGTCGACCCTCTGGGAGCGGGCCAAGGCCGGCAAAGGTCAAGTCGCACTTCTTTGCGGTGAGCCCGGCATCGGCAAGTCCCGTGTCACCAAGACTTGGTTAGATCTTATCGCCGACGAACCGCATACCGTTATCCGGTATCAATGCTCTCCACACCACACTAACAGCCCATTTTATCCAATTATCAATCAGCTCGAGCGTGCGGCTCATTTCGAGCGAGAGGACACGCCAGACGTAAAGCTCAGAAAGCTGGAAGCTGTGCTCTCTCAAGCCGGCGCAGCAACGCTGGCGGATACCGGTTTGTATGCAGCCTTGCTGTCGATCCCTACGGACAAACTTGATTCATCGCCAGATCTGACGCCACAGCGGCAGAGGGAGCTTACGATCTTGGCGTTGCTCCGACAGCTTCGCGATCTCGCGCTCACGCGGCCGGTGGTCATTGCGCTCGCGGATGCGCATTGGATCGATTCGAGCACTCTCGAGCTGCTCGGTCGATGCATCGCGTCAATCAAGGCTGCGCGTGTCTTCGTCTTGATCAATTTCAGGCCAGAATTCTTCCCGCCCTGGCTCGACGAGTCGCACGTAACCATGCTGAGGCTCAATCGGTTGGCGCGCGAACAAACCGAGGCCATCATTCTTGACGTAGCCGGAAGCAAGCGGTTACCACGCGAACTCCAGGAACGGATAACCCGCAAGTCCGACGGCGTTCCCTTGTTCGCCGAGGAACTCACGAAGACGGTGCTGGAATCTGGGCTGCTGCAAGATGCAGGTGACCGATACGTCGCAGTTGGTCCGTTACCGCCTCTCGCCATTCCGACGACGCTGCTAGGCTCGTTGACCGCACGTCTCGATAGGCTTGGCGAAATCAGGGAGATCGCGCAGATTGGCGCCGCCATCGGTCGCGAGTTCTCGTATCGGTTGCTGGCTGCCATCGCCCCGGTTTCTGGCCCCACCCTGCAGACTGCTCTCGCGCACCTTGCCGCTTGCGAGTTGATCTTTGTTCGCGGTGAACCGCCGGATTCAACTTACATCTTCAAGCATGCGCTGGTTCAGGATGCGGCCTATGCCACTATGGTGCGCAGCAAGTGCCAACAACTCCACAGTCGGATTGCCGATGCGCTGACGCAGGGATTTCCTGAGACGGTCGAAACACAACCCGAGCTCATGGCCCATCACCTCGTTCAAGCGGGGCTTACCGAGAGGGCCATTGACTATTTCCGAAAGGCTGCGCGCCACGCCATCGAACGGTCAGCCAATGCGGAGGCCATTGGGCACCTGACGCGTGTGCTCGGAATGCTGGAATCGCTTCCGGAGAATCCAGAACGCGAGCGTCTGGCGCTCGAATTCGAGGTGATGCTCGGTCAAGCAATGATCGCTGACCGCGGCTACGCGGCACCCGAGACGAGAAAGGTCCTGCTGCGGGCGAAGACGCGCTTTGAGGATTTGACCGATCCCTCGCAGAAATTTCCCATCCTCTATGGGATTTGGGCAGGCCACTATGTCGGAGGCGAAGGCTCCAAGCAGACGGACGCAGCCATGGAGTTCCTTGCCGCGGCCGAACGACATAAAGACACGGCGGCGCTGTGTATTGCCCATCGGATGCTCGGCACCACGTGCGTAACGAAAGGGGAATTCGCTACCGGGCTACATCACCTCGAGCGGGCACGAGCGCTGTACGATTCGGCACATCATTCTCGCTACCGGTACCAGTACGGCCAGGACATCGGGGCGGCGGCACTGTGTTACCTAAGCTGGGCACTGTGGCATCTCGGACACGTTGATCGGGCGTCAGAGGTCGCTGCCGAGGCGATGAAATTGGCCGAACAGCTATCCCATCCGCACACACTCGTTTACACAATTTGCCATGTTCGTGCGTTCTTCGATCTCTTTAGGCGCGGCCGTGAAGATACACGATCGTACGCAGCCAAGGTTGTCTCGCTCAGCACCGAGAATGGGTTTTCGCACTGGGTAAACTGTGGTCGGATTTTCGAGGGCTGGGCCGACATATGCCGGGGCGAGGTGGACGGGGGGATCGAATTACTTCGGGCAGGTGTGGCCGCTTGGCAGAAACGAGGAGCTCGGCTGTGGCTGCCGATTTTTCTGACACTGGAGGCGGAGGCTTGCGCCAAAGCGGGCCGCAGTGACGCCGCGTTAGTGGTTATCGAGGAGGCCCTCGCCATTGCCAAGGATACCGGCGAGCGCTGGGCCATGGCCGAGGTGCTACGCGTCAAAGCCCACTTGTTGAAAGCAGTAGCGGGGGCAGAAACCAAAGAAATTGAGACTATCCTCCTCAGCAGCCTGGAAATCGCGCGAGCTCAACAAGCGCGTTGCTGGGAATTGCGCGCCGCGTGTGACCTTGCGCGCCTTTGGCAAGCTCAAGGTCGAGGGAGAGAGGGCCTAAAGCTGGTGCAAGCGATTTATAAGCAATTCACAGAAGGCTTTGACACAGCGGACTTGCGGGAAGCCAAAGCGCTGATGCAGGACCTTAAACGGAGCGGGGGCCGCAAACGCAACGAGTGCAACTCGTTCTCTCGGCTTACGCATTTTTAACTTGAAGTCAGCGCCTGCGGTGGCCAGGGTGGCTGACGCGGTCTGAAGACTTTAGGACCCACTGATACGTTTCGGCCCACTCTGTTACCGCCGTGCTTGCGGCGGCAAATCGGAGCCAAGCCGGGGGAGGTCGCTGAACTTACGCCAACCCCCTGTGGGTCCATATTGAGGCCGCGACAGTTGTGTCTGGACGCGGGACCGGCGGCCGCGCGTGACCTCTTCCGGCGTGGCAATGGAGGAGCCGATGAATGGAAAACATGTCGGGATAACGCTTGCGGCGCTATTTGGCGCCTCGGCACTCGCCACGCCATCCCTTGCGCAGAACCAGCAATTCATCCCCCAGCTGGTGTATCGGACCGGCGCCTATGCGCCCAACGGTATCCCAGTCGCGAATGGCATCGCCGACTATTACAAGCTCATCAACGAGCGCGACGGCGGCATCAACGGCGTCAAGATCGCGTTTGAGGAATGCGACACCGGTTATGCCACCGACCGCGGCGTGGAGTGCTACGAGCGGCTGAAGGGCAAAGGCCCAACCGGCGCCGCCTATGTATTCCCGCTCTCGACCGGCATCACCTTTGCGCTGACGGAAAAGGCGCCGCTCGACAAGATTCCGCTCATCACCATGGGCTACGGCCGCTCGGAGTCGCGCGACGGCTCGGTGTTCCAGTGGAACTTCCCGCTGCTCGGCACCTATTGGACGGCGGCCGACATTCTCCTGCAGCACATCGCCAAGAAGGAAGGCGGGTTCGACAAGCTCAAGGGCAAGAAGATCGCGCTGGTCTATCACGACTCGCCCTACGGCAAGGAGCCGATCGCCCTGCTGCAGAAGCGTGCGCAGATGCACGGATTCGAGACCCTGTTCCTGCCGGTCACGCATCCCGGCGTCGAGCAGAAGGCAACCTGGCTGCAGATCCGCCAGAACCGTCCCGACTACGTGCTGCTGTGGGGCTGGGGCGTGATGAACTCGACCGCCATCAAGGAGGCGGTCGCCGTCGGCTATCCGCGCGAGAAGATGTACGGCGTGTGGTGGTCGGGGGCCGAGCAAGACGTGCGGCCGGCCGAAGACGGCGCCAAGGGATACAACTCCGCCGCCCTTCAACACACCGCAGGTCAGTTCAAGCTGCATGAGGATTTGAAAAAGTACCTCTACGACAAGGGTCTGGGCTCGGCGAAATGGGAAGATACGGGCGAGATCCTCTACGTGCGCGGATTGATCAACGCCATGCTCGGCGTCGAGGCGATCCGCACCGCGCAGGAGCGGTTCGGCAAGAAGCCGCTCACCGGCGAGCAGGTGCGCTGGGGCCTTGAGAATCTCGACATCACCGCCGAACGCATCAAGCAGCTCGGCTTCGAGGGCGAGCTGCGGCCGATCAAGGTGTCCTGCGCCGATCACGAGGGCACACGCACGGGCCGCATTCAGACCTGGGACGGCAAGAAATGGAATGTCGCGTCGGATTGGATCACGTCCGACGACTCGGTGATCGCTCCGATGGTGAAGGAAGCGGCAGCCAAGTACGCGGCTGAAAAGAAGCTCACGCCCGGGTGTCTCGTGACCAACTGATGTCGGTCTCTCCCGATCGCAATTTGAAGGAGGCGGCGCCAGCGCCGCCTCCTTTGGGCGCGGGCACGAGCACCGATCGTGTCGCAGCGGCAACCGCCGCGCCCATCCTTTCCGTCAACAATATCGAGGTGGTCTACGATCACGTCATCCTCGTGCTCAAGGGCGTGTCGCTTAAGGTTTCCAAGGGCGAGATCGTCGCGCTGTTGGGCGCGAACGGCGCCGGCAAATCGACCACGCTCAAGGCGATCTCCAATCTTTTGTCCGCCGAGCGTGGCGAAGTAACCAAAGGCTCCATCATCTTCGACGGCGAAGAGGTGCATGCGCGCTCCCCCAACGAGCTCGTGCGACGGGGCTGCATCCAGGTGATGGAGGGGCGCCATTGCTTCGCGCACCTCTCGGTGGAGGAGAACCTTTTCACTGGCGCGTTCACGCGCCGCGACGGCAGTGCGGCCATCCGGCGCGACCTCGACCTCGTCTATTCCTATTTTCCGCGGCTGAAGGAACGCCGTAGCTCCACCGCCGGATATATTTCCGGCGGCGAACAGCAGATGTGCGCGATCGGACGGGCGCTGATGTCGCGGCCGAAGATGATCCTGCTGGACGAACCTTCGATGGGGCTCGCGCCGCAGTTGGTCGAGGAGATTTTCGCGATCGTCGGCGATCTCAACGCCAAGGAAGCGGTGTCGTTCCTGCTCGCGGAGCAGAACACCCGCATGGCATTGAAATACGCGCGTTACGGCTATGTGCTCGAAAACGGCCGCGTGGTGCTCGACGGCGAGGCCAAGGCGCTGGGCGAGAACGAGGACGTCAAGGAGTTCTATCTTGGCGTCGCCGAAGGCCGGCGCAAATCGTTCCGCGAGGGCAAACATTACCGACGGCGCAAGCGCTGGCTGGCGTAGTTCGGCGGCTGCGTCCCGGCCGAGCGTGGCAAGCGCACGAAGAGAGTGCCATACCCGCGTGCGACCTCATGGGCGATCGCCATCACGATTCCCTCGAGACCCGCGATCCTGATGATCGCGAGCGCGATTTTTTCGGCCGACTGCCCGACCTCATCGCGCTGGCCTTGAGCGCGCCGGGTTGGGCATCCCAGCTCGTCGGCGTCGATCCCAATGCTGTGACTTCGCGCGCGGCGCTCGCCAAGCTGCCGGTGCTGCGCAAATCCGAGCTCGCGACGCGCCAGAAGGAGCGCCCCCCGTTCGGCGGCTTCAACGTGGCGGCGACCGGCCGCCTGCGGCGGCTGTTGATGTCGCCGGGGCTGATCTTCGAGCCGCAGGGCGCGGGCGAGGATTTTTGGGGCGCGGCGCGCGCTCTCTTCGCCGCGGGCTTCCGCGCGGGCGATGTCGTGCACAATTCGTTTTCCTATCATCTCACCCCCGGCGGCTTCATGATGGAGGCGGGCGCGCATGCGGTGGGCTGTACGGTCATCCCCGCCGGCACCGGTCATACCGAGCAGCAGCTCGAGGCGATCGCGCATTTCCGGCCGAGCGGCTATCTCGGCACGCCGGACTTCTTGAAAATTCTGCTCGATGCCGCGGCGAAGGCGGGGACTCCTCCCTCAGGCGGGCGCTGGTCTCCGGCGCGGCGTTGCCGCTTTCGCTGCGCCAGGAACTGGCCGCGCGCGGCGTCGAGGTACGCCAGTGCTACGCGACGGCCGATGCGGGCGTCATCGCCTACGAGAGCGAGGCGCGTGAAGGGATGATCGTCAACGAAACCCTATTGGTGGAGATTGTACGGCCCGGCACCGGCGATCCGGTCACCGCGGGCGAAGTGGGCGAGGTCGTCGTCACCTGCTTCAACCCGGACTATCCGATGATCCGGCTCGCGACCGGCGACCTCTCGGCGGTGATGCCGGGCCGCTCGCGTTGCGGGCGCACCAATATGCGGCTGGTGGGCTGGATGGGCCGTGCCGATCAGGCCACCAAGGTCAAGGGCATGTTCGTGCGTCCCGCCCAGGTCGCGCAGATCGGCGAGCGCCATCCCGAGCTCGGCCGGTTGCGGCTCGTAGTCGCGCGCGCGGGCGAGCAGGATGTCATGACTTTGATGGCCGAATGCGCGGCCCCGGCAGCGCCTTTGCAGGAGGCGGTGGTCGCGACCTTGCGCGCCGTGACGAAGCTCGGCGGCGACGTGAAGCTCGTTGCCCCAGGCAGCCTCCCGAACGACGGCAAGGTGATCGCGGACGAGCGGCCGGTGGGTTAGCGTATCGCGTCCAGGGTAGATCGGTTGATCTCACCCGGCTGTCGTCCCTCACTTCAACACGATCCGCCCGTCGACGCTGCTGCGCACGGTGCCGAGCGCTTTGATATAGGCGATCACCGCGTTGGAGAGAAGCGGCGCATCGAGCGCTGACAGCAGCGGCTTGGCGTCACGGAACATGGTGTAGCCGTCGCCGCCGCGCGCCATGAAATCGTTGGTCGCGAGGCGATAGGTCTTGCGCTCGTCGAGCGGCGCGTCGCCGACCTTGATCGAGACGATACGGTTACCGGCGGGCCGGCTTGCATCGGCCTCGATGGTCAGACCCGAGATCTGGGGAAAACGCCCGCCGGGATTGGGTAATTGCGACAACCCGTTCTCGAGCGCGCGGCGCAGATCGGCGCCGCTGATGTCGATGGCGACGACGCGGTTGTCGAACGGCAATTCGGTGAGAACGTCGCGCGCCGTCAACGTCGTACCGGGCGGGTAGACCTGGCCGCCGCGAATGCCGCCGCCATTCGTCACCGCGGCGTCGGCATGGGTCGACGCGCGCATCGCGTCGGCCACGAGATTGCCGATGGCGGCTTCGCGCGTGCGCACGGTGGCGGTGCGGCTGTCGAGGGCCACGGCCGTGGTGCCGAGCGCGGCGTCGAGCTCCTTGCTCAGCTCGCCCTCGTACTCGGCCACGACCGCCGCCACCTCGGGGTCGGGCGTCACCGTCGCGGTATCGATGATGCGAAACTGCGGCCACCAGGTCACGCTGCGGCGGCCGTTCTCCTCCTTGACGGTGATGACGACGTCGATGGCGGTGACATAGTGGGCGTCGTAGCTCGATTCCACCATGGCGTTGCGGCCGTCGAATTCGATGAAGAGATCGTGATCGTGGCCGCTGAGCACGAGATCGACGGCGCGGCTCTCGAAAATCGCGTAGTCCTGTTCGCGGCTGGCATGGACCACCGCCACGACGAAATCCGCCCCTTCACGCCGTAGCGTCTCGGCTGCTTCTTTCGTGGTTGCGACCGTGGGCAGGAATGTCAGATCTTCGGGGCTCGACGTGCGGGGCGTTTCGTCATAAGTCGCGCCGGTGAGCCCGATGCGCACGCCGTCGACGGTCGTGATGCGGCTGCCCATCGGCGCCGCGCAGGTTGGCGGCGTAGAGCGGGAACTTGGCCTCCGCCATGCGCTGGAGGAAGGTCGCCTTGCCGAAATCGAATTCGTGATTGCCCGGCGCGAAAATGTCGGGTGCGAGCAGATTGGTAAGGGTGAGAATGCGGGCGCCCCGGTCGAGGCCCGACATCAGCGACGGCGACAGCGTATCGCCGGCATGGGCGAAGATCACGCTGGCCCCCTTGGCGCGCTCGGCCTTGACTACGGCGGCGAGACGCGCGAAGCCGCCGCGCTTCCCGTCGGGCATCATTTGATCCGCCATCAAATAAATGTCATTGACCAAGATGAAGGTGATGCGTGCGGTCTCGGCGCAGGCCGAGGAGGCGCAGACGATCGCGATCAGCAGCATGCCGGCGGCGAAACGGCGAATGGCGGACATGGCGAGGAAGCAGCGTTCTAAAGCGATGCGGTGGGGCTGTGTGCTTAGCACGCATGCACGGGCCGCCGCTATCGCGTATGTTGCGTCGCGATGAACGAAGCCCTACCCACCGCGCCGGCGCCAGCCGCCACGGCCGATCGTCCCACGGCCGCGGCCGGCAAGATCGGGGTGCTGCTGGTCAATCTCGGCACCCCGGAGGCGGCCGATGCGGGCGCCGTGCGCCGCTATCTCAAGGAATTTCTCACCGATCCGCGCGTGATCGAGGATCAGGGGGCGCTGTGGCAGCTCGTTCTCAACGGCATCATCCTGCCCATTCGCCCGCGTCGGAAGGCGCGCGACTACGCCAAAATCTGGAATCACGAAAAGAACGAATCCCCGCTCAAGACCATCACCCGCTCGCAGGCCGAAAAGCTCGCCCGCGCGCTCGAGCCACTGGGCAGCCAGGTCGTGGTCGACTGGGCGATGCGCTACGGCCACCCCTCGATCGCATCGAAACTCGGCGCTCTCGTCGCGCAAGGCTGCGAGCGCATCCTCGTCATCCCGCTCTATCCGCAATACTGCGCGGCAACCACCGCGACTGCGTGCGATGAGGTTTTTCGCGTGCTTGCGCGGCTACGCCATCAGCCGTCGGTGCGCATCGCGCCACCCTATTACAACGACACGGTCTATATCGAGGCGCTGGGATCCTCGACTGGCGCGGAATTTTCCCGGCTCGGCTTCAAGCCGGAGGTCGTCCTCGCCTCGTTCCACGGCGTGCCGAAGGCCTATGTGGACAACGGCGATCCCTACTACGCCCATTGCATCGAAACCGTCCGGCTTCTGCGCGAGCGGCTTAATCTCGATCAGTCGAAATTGACCATGACATTTCAGTCGCGGTTCGGCCGCGGCAAATGGCTCGAGCCCGCGACCAACCTCACCCTCAAGAAGCTCGCCAAGAGCGGGGTGAAGAATGTTGCAGTGGTCATGCCGGGCTTCTCGGCCGATTGCCTCGAAACGCTCGAGGAGATCGCGGTCGAGGGCGCGCGTATCTTCAAGAAGTACGGCGGTGAGAATTTCGCGGCGATACCTTGCCTCAACGACAGCGCGCCCGGCATGCTGGTGATCCGGCAGATGGCGCTGCGGGAGCTCAAGGGCTGGGTATAGCCGTCGGCACGGCGGGTTCGCTGCGCTTACGCGACCCCGGCACGCAAGAGGTCGTGGAAGTGCACGACGCCCACCGGCCTGCCGCCATCCACCACGATCAGTTGCGTCTTCTTCATCGAATTGAGCAGCTCGAGCGCCTCGCTGACAAGCTGGTCGGGCCGCACGGTCTTCGGCTCTGCCGTCATCACCTCCTCGACTTTGAGGTCGAGCAGATTGGCGCTCATGTGCCGGCGTAGGTCCCCGTCGGTGATAATGCCCACGAGATGGCCGCGACGGTCGATGATGCCGACGCAGCCGAAGGTCTTGGCCGTCATCTCGGCGATCGCTTCCGACATGCGGGTGCCGACCGTGGCGAGCGGGATCTCGCTGCCGGTATGCATGATGTCACGAACGAATTTGAGCATCGCGCCGAGGCGCCCGCCCGGGTGGAACCTGCTGAAGTCGACCGCGGTAAAGCCCCGGCTCTCCAGCAGCGCCACCGCGAGCGCGTCGCCGAGCGCAGCCTGCATGAGCGTCGAGGTGGTGGGAGCGAGATTGTGCGGGCAGGCCTCGCGCGCCTGCGGCACCGCCAGCACGACGTCGGCCGCGCGGCCGAGCGTGCTGTCGCTGACCGCGGTGACGGCAATGAGCCCGATGCGGAAGCGGCGCGAATAGTCGATCAGGTCCTTGAGTTCGACGGTCTCCCCCGACCAGGACAGCGCCATGATGACGTCATCGGGCGTGATCATGCCGAGATCGCCGTGGCTGGCTTCACTGGGGTGCACGAAGAAGGCGGGTGTGCCGGTGGAGGCGAACGTCGCCGCGATTTTCCGCCCGACATGCCCGGATTTGCCCATGCCGGTCACGATCAGCCGGCCCCGTGCGCCGGAGATCAACTCCACGGCGGCGATGAAGGCGCGGCCGAGGCCGTCATGAATGGCGGCCGAAAGCGTGGTGATGCCGGTCGCCTCGACCTCGAGCGTTCGCACCGCCGAGGCGATCAGTTCGCCGGTGCGGGCGCTCGTTCCTCGTTGCGTGCTCAGCGGCTTGGGCATGATGCTCGGATAGCACGAAAGCCGACCGCAGGCGACCCGCGGCCCGGCCGAGGGGTCTTTACCATATCTGCACCATGTCTGCTCTCGCTTCGTTAACCAAAGCATAACCGCCCGACCGGCTCAGCAGGCTCGGCGTCACCCGTCCCGCGCTAGCCCTCGCCGAGCAGGCGCCGCAGTTCCGCCCGCATCGCTGGCGCGATGTCGCTGCGCTCGAGCGCATAGGCGATGTTGGCCGCAAGAAAGCCCACCTTCGAGCCGCAGTCGAAGCTCCTGCCGTCGAATTCCAGGCCGTAGAACGGTTGGGTCTTGGCGAGCTCGATCATCGCGTCGGTAAGCTGGATCTCGCCACCGGCGCCGCGCTTCTCGGCGGCAAGAATGTCGAAGATGTCGGGCTGGAGGATGTAGCGGCCGGTGATGATGAGGTTCGAGGGCGCGCGTTCCCGCGCCGGCTTCTCGACCATTTGGGTGACCGAGAACAAGCTGCCCCTGCGTTCGCCGATGCCGACCACCCCATACATGTGGATGTGTTCGGCCGACATCTTCTCGACGGCGATGATATTCGCGCTCTCGCCGAGGTCGCGCGCCGCGTCGATCATCTGCGCCAGACAGCCACGGTTGTGCTGCACCAGCACGTCGGGCAGCAGCAGCGCGAACGGCTCGTGGCCCACGAGTTCGCGCGCGCACCACACCGCATGCCCTAGTCCCAAGGGCAATTGCTGGCGCGTGAAGCTCGCCGTTCCCGGCCCCGGCAGGTCGCGCGCCAGCGCCTCGAGGTCGGTGCGCCGCTGGCGCTCCGTGAGCGTGTGTTCGAGCTCGAACTGGCGGTCGAAATGGTCCTCGATGACGGCCTTGTTGCGGCCGGTGACGAAGATGAAATGCTCGATGCCGGCCTCGCGCGCCTCGTCGACCACATGCTGAATCAACGGCCGGTCGACCACCGGCAGCATCTCCTTCGGCATGGCCTTGGTGGCTGGCAGGAACCTGGTGCCTAGCCCGGCGACCGGGAAAACGGCTTTGCGGATCGGTTTCATGAGTTCGTTGGTATTGTAGTCGTAACCCTGGTCGCGTCCATCTGTCTCGGTATTGCCGAAGTTTGGGCGTGCAATGGCAGCTGGAATGCTGGTGGCAAGGCAATTAAGTCCTACCCGGCGGGGCGCCGGCAAGGGTTCGTTAAACGTCCGGCAACCATCCAAGTTCCCCATAACCTGCTACGCAACAATCGAGTCGAGACGAATCGCCATGGCAAGATTTGCCCCACCGACGGGCCTCCTCAGCGCGGCAGCTTTGGCCGCCACCGCCTGGGCCGCCCCGGCACCGGGCCAGGGGTTGGACATTCGCACGCTGTTCAACGCGCCGGGCGCGAACACCGCGGGCGCGCCCGCGCCGACGGCGGGCGTGCAGGACTGGAGCGGCGAGTCCGGCGCCTCCAATCACCCGCTGATGACGGCGCAGGCGATCCGCGCCGCGGCGGCCAATTTCCGCAATTGCCTCGCCGGACTCTGGCCGCTGGCGGAGCGCCGCGGCGTGTCGCGCGCAGTGTTCGAGGCCAACGTCGCGGGCCTCACGCCCGACCTGCGGATCATGGATCTGCTCGATGCCCAACCGGAATTCACGAAATCGTTCTGGGACTATCTCGACATCCTGGTGAACGAGGATCGCATCCAGAACGGGCGCGCGATTCTCGCCCAGCACCGCGCCACCTTCGACGCGGTCGAGAAGGCGTATGGCGTCGATCGCTACTTCATCGCCGCGATCTGGGGCGTCGAATCCAACTACGGCACGCAGATCGGCGAGCGCTCGGTGATCCGTTCGACGGCGACGCTCGCCTGTGTCGGCCGTCGCCAGGATTATTTCCGCGAGGAATTTCTCTCCGCGTTGGAAATTCTCGCGCGCGGCGACGTGAAGGCGGATCATCTCAAGGGCTCGTGGGCGGGCGCTTTCGGCCCGACCCAGTTCATGCCGACCTCGTTCAAGCGCTACGCCGTCGACTTCGATGGCGACGGCCGCCGCGACGTCGTCGACTCCGTGCCCGACGTGGTCGCGTCGACTGCGAACAATCTCAAGAAGGACGGCTGGGTCACCGGCCAGACCTGGGGCTACGAGGTCGTTGTTCCGAAAGGCTTCAATTTCCTGCTCGCCGATCGCTCGCGCGTGATGTCGGTGCGGGAATGGGAGCGATTGGGCATCCGCCGTGCCGGCGGCAAGGCCTTCCCGCGCACCGACGACCGCGCCTATCTGCTGGTGCCGGCGGGGGCGCAGGGGCCGGGCTTCCTGATGTTGCAGAATTTCCGCGTGATCATGAAATACAACCCGGCCGAGGCCTATGCGCTCGCCATCGGTCATCTCGCCGACCGGCTGCGCGGCGGCGAGCCCTTCGTGCAGGCTTGGCCGCGGCACGAACGCGTGCTCACGCGCGCGGAACGCTATGAGCTGCAGCAGCATCTTGCCGCGCGAGGCTATGATGTGGGCGAGCCCGACGGCCGGCTCGGAGGCAAGACCCGCAACGCGCTGCGCCAGTTCCAATCGTCGGTCGGCCACGTGCCCGACGGCTTCGCCTCGGCGGCGGTCCTGGAGCGGCTGCGCAGCCGCTGAGGGCGCGCCTGCGGAGGTCCCCGGGCTAGCCGGGCTATCGTCAAGTTGCCATTTTTGCCATATTATTAGCGAGTTGAGGCTTGCGCGGCATCCCCCGGGATGGCGCCGTGGGTAATAGCGCAGCGGCGATCGGCAGTTTGATCATGAGCTCAGCCAGCGGGTTTCGAGGATGTGTGGTCGCGGCGGCCGCGGGCATGAGCCTCGCGCTGTTGTTGCCGGCGCAAGCGCAATTCTGGGGAGATTGGGGCGGTCGTCCGCAGCGTCAGCAGCAATATAACAATAACTGGAACAACAACTGGTTCGGCGGCGGCGGGAATGAGCGCCGCTACGATGATCGGCGCTATTACGACGGCTACCAACGGCAGGAACGGGAGGCGCCGGTCGATTATTCACGCGCGCCGCCGTCGTCGCAGAAGAAGCCCGAGGCCACGACCTCGATCGTGGTGATGGGCGATGCCAACGCCGATTGGCTGGCCTACGGGCTCGAAGATGCTTTTTCCGAGAACCCGGAGGTCGGCATCGTGCGCAAGCATCGCACCGATTCCGGCCTCATTCGCTACGATCAGCGCCGCGATCTCGAGTGGCCGCAGGTGGCGCGCGAGATCATTGCGGCCGAGAAGCCCAAATTCATCGTCATGATGATCGGAAACAACGACCGTCAGACGATCCGCGAAAAGGTCCCGCCTGCGGCGCCTCGTCCCGCCGCGCCCAAGCCGAATGCGCAGGCGGCACAGCCGAGCCCGCCTGCAACTCCACCGATTCCAGCCCCGCCGCCCGATCCGGAGCAACAGCCGCCCGCCCCCTCCGAGGCCGCCGAACACGCCAACATGACGCCAGAGCAGGCGCGCCAGGCATCCTACGGACCGTGGGAATTCCACACCGAGAAGTGGGAGCTCGCCTATATCAGGCGCATCGATGCGACCATCGCCGCCCTCAAGAGCGCCGGCGTTCCGGTGATTTGGGTCGGTCTGCCGTCGCAGCGCGGTACCAAGGCGAGTGCCGATTCCTCCTATCTCAACGAGCTCTACCGTAGCCGGGCCGAGAAGGCGGGGATCGTTTATGTCGACATCTGGGATGGCTTCGTCGACGAGGCGGGCCGGTACTCGCAGCAAGGGCCGGATTACGAAGGACAGATTCGCCGCCTGCGCAGCGGCGACGGCGTCTATTACACCAAGTTCGGCGCCCGCAAGCTTGCCCACTACGTCGAGCGCGAAATCCAGCGCAGCATCGCCAACCGGGGCATGCCGGTTGCGCTGCCGGTGCCGGTCGATCCCGGCCCGCAGGGGCCGAATGCCAAGCCGGGCGGCCCCGCGCAGCGGCCGTTGGCCGGGCCGGTGGTGCCGCTGACCGCCATGCAGACCGCGCCGGAGGAACTCGTCGGCGGCGGCCGCGCGGCTGCCCCCGCCGTCGACGCAACCGTCTCGCGCGTGCTGACCAAGGGCGAGCAGGTCGCGGCTCCGAGTGGACGGGCCGACGATTTCAACTGGCCGCGCGGCAGCGCGCTCAACGCCCAGCCGGCCGCAGCCGATCCGGCGGCCGCGCCGCCGGCCACGCCTGCGACCGCGACAGCGCCGGACGCTCCCGATACAAAACCAACGAAGCCCGCTGCAGGAGCGCGCACCTCAGATTCCAGCGAGGCCAATCCGACCTCCGAGCAGAAGCCGGCCGCCCAGCGCCGACCGCGCCGCCCCAATCCCCAGCGCTCGCCGTTCTTCTTCCAAAATTTCTTTCGATAGACCACGTTCGGCATGACCGCGGCGAGCGCGCGCGGGCGCATGCCAGCGGCGCCGGTCAGCGCGGCAGCGTCGTCGATCCCATCAAGAACTTGTCGACGGCCCGCGCCGCTTGGCGGCCCTCGCGGATCGCCCACACCACCAGCGACTGGCCGCGCCGCATGTCGCCGGCCGCGAACACTTTCGGGTTGGAGCTCTGGTAGGCCAGCGTGTCGGCCTTGACGTTGCCGCGCTGGTCGAGCGCGAGCCCGAGCTCTTCGATCATGCCTTCGTGCACGGGATGCACGAAACCCATCGCGAGCAACACCAGATCGGCGTCGACTTCGAACTCGGTGCCGGCGATGGGCTTGATCTTGTCGTCCACGCGCGTGCAGTGAAGTTTTTTTACCTCGCCGTTCTGGCCCGAGAATTTGGTGGTCAGCACGGCAAAATCGCGCGCAACGCCTTCCTCGTGGCTCGACGACGTGCGCAGCTTGAGCGGCCAGTCCGGCCAGGTCAGCGGCTTGTTTTCGCTCAACGGCGGCTGCGGCATGATCTCGAAATTCGTGACCGAGCGCGCGCCTTGGCGGATCGATGTGCCGATGCAGTCGGAGCCTGTGTCGCCGCCGCCGATGACCACCACGTGCTTGCCGTCGGCCAGAATCGGCGGGCTGCCGTCGTCCGGTTCGCCGCTCACGCGCCGGTTCTGTTGCGGCAAAAACTCCATGGCGAAATGGACGCCTTTGAGGTCGCGGCCTGGAATCGGCAGGTCGCGCCCCTGCTCGGCCCCGCTGGCGAGCACGAGTGCGTCATAGTCGGAGAGGAGCTCCTTGGCCGGCAGGTTCACGCCCACGTGCGCGTTGTAATGGAAGGTGACGCCTTCCGCCTCCATCTGCGCGACGCGGCGCGCGACGATCTGCTTGTCCATCTTGAAATCGGGGATGCCGTAAGTCAGCAATCCGCCAGCCTTGGCGAGCTTCTCGAACACGTGCACATCGTGGCCGGCGCGCGCCAATTGCTGCGCGCAGGCGAGTCCGGCCGGACCCGAGCCGACGATCGCCACTTTCTTTCCGGTCCTGTCCGCGGTCGGCTCCGGTTTCACCCAGCCGCGCTCGAGGGCGCGGTCGGCGATGGCGCATTCGATGGTCTTGATGGTGACGGGGTTGTCCTCGATGTTGAGCGTGCAGGCGGCCTCGCACGGCGCCGGGCAGATGCGGCCGGTGATCTCGGGGAAATTGTTGGTGGAGTGGAGATTGCGCGCAGCCTCCTCCCAGTTGCCGCGATAGACGAGGTCGTTCCAGTCCGGGATCTGATTGTTGACCGGACAACCGGTGTGACAGTAGGGAACGCCGCAATCCATGCAGCGTGCCGCTTGTTTCTTGTTCTCCTCCTCCGGCAGCGGGCGCACGAATTCGCGCCAATGCTTGATGCGCTCCTCGACCGACTCGTAGTGGCGGTCTTCGCGCTCGTATTCCAGGAAGCCGGTGATCTTGCCCATTCGCACTCAGCCGGGGGGAGCCCGCTACTCCGCCGCTTCCACGATCTGCGCACGCTGCAACTCGGCGAGCGCGCGCCGGTACTCGACCGGCATCACCTTGCGGAACATCGGGCAATATTTCTTCCAGTCCGCAAGGATCCTGTTCGCGACCGTCGAGCCGGTGAAGCGGGCGTGCCGCGTGATCAGGAGGTTGAGGCGCTCCAGGTCATGTTGGGTCATGTCGCCCATGACGTCGACACGGCCGTGCGAGCCGAGATCGTGGGTCTGGTGATAGATGCGCGCGCTCGCTTCCTCTTCCTCGGGCAGCGGCTCCAGCTCGACCATGGCGAGGTTGCAGCGCGAGGCGAAGGTGCCATCCTCGTCCAGCACATAGGCGATGCCGCCGGACATTCCGGCCGCGAAGTTGCGGCCGGTGCGGCCGAGCACGACCACGATGCCGCCGGTCATGTATTCGCAGCAATGGTCGCCGGCGCCCTCGATCACGGCGACGGCGCCGGAATTGCGTACGGCGAAGCGCTCGCCGGCGACGCCGCGGAAGTAGCATTCGCCTTCGATCGCGCCGTACAGCACCGTGTTGCCGACGATGATCGATTCCTCCGGCACGATGCCGGCATCGGCGGCCGGACGCGCGATGATGCGGCCGCCCGACAGCCCCTTGCCGACATAGTCGTTGGCGTCGCCTTCGAGCTCGAAGGTCACGCCGCGCGCGAGCCAGGCGCCGAAACTCTGGCCGGCGGTGCCGGTGATTTTCACGTTGACGGTGTCGTCGGGCAGCCCTTCGTGGCCATAACGCTTGGCGATTTCGCCCGAGAGCATGGCGCCGACGGCGCGGTCGGTGTTCTTGATGGCCGTCACGATCCGCACCGGCGCGCCGCGATCGAGCGCGATCTGCGCCTGCGCGATCAGCTTGCGGTCGAGAATGGTGTGGATCTTGTGATCCTGCGGTTCGCAGTTGTAAATCGCCACTCCCGGCGGCGCGTCCGGCTTGAAGAACAGCCTGGAGAAGTCGAGCCCCTTGGCTTTCCAGTGCTCGACGACCTGGCGCTTGTCGAGCATCTGCATCTGCCCGATCATTTCGTCGAACGTCCGATAGCCTAGTTCGGCCATCAACTCGCGCACCTCCTCGGCGACGTAGAAGAAGTAGTTGATGACGTGCTCGGGCGTGCCCTTGAAGCGCTTGCGCAGCACCGGGTCCTGGGTCGCCACGCCCACCGGGCAGGTATTGAGGTGGCATACCCGCATCATGATGCAGCCCGCCGCGATCAGCGGCGCGGTCGAGAAGCCGAACTCATCGGCGCCGAGCAGCGCGCCGACCACGACGTCGCGGCCGGTGCGCATGCCGCCGTCGACCTGCACCGAGATGCGTCCGCGCAGCCGGTTGGCGACCAGCGTCTGGTGGGTCTCGGCGAGCCCGATCTCCCACGGCGAACCGGCGTGCTTGATGGAGGTGAGGGGAGAGGCCCCGGTGCCGCCTTCGAAGCCGGCGATGGTCACATGGTCGGCGCGCGCCTTGGAGACACCGGCGGCGACCGTACCGACGCCGACCTCGGAGACGAGCTTCACCGACACCAACCCGTCGGGATTGACGTTCTTGAGGTCGAAGATCAGCTGCGCCAAGTCCTCGATCGAATAGATGTCGTGGTGCGGCGGCGGCGAGATCAGCCCGACTCCGGGCGTCGAGTGGCGCACCTTGGCGATGATCTTGTCGACCTTGTGCCCGGGGAGCTGGCCACCTTCGCCGGGCTTGGCGCCCTGCGCCATCTTGATCTGCATCATGTCGGAGTTGACGAGATATTCCGTCGTCACGCCGAAGCGGCCGGAAGCAACCTGCTTGATCGCCGAGCGCATGGAATCGCCGTTGGGCAACGGCTTGAAGCGGTCGGCTTCCTCGCCGCCTTCGCCGGTGTTGGACTTGCCGCCGATGCGGTTCATGGCGATGGCGAGCGTGGTATGCGCCTCGCGCGAGATCGAGCCGAACGACATGGCTCCGGTGGAGAAGCGGCGCACGATGCGCTCCGCCGGCTCGACCTCTTCGATCGGCACCGGCTTGCGTCCGTCCTCGCGCGCCGATTTGAGCCGGAACAGGCCGCGGATGGTGAGCAGCTGCTCGGACTGCTCGTTGCTGACCTTGGCATAGGCCCGATACTCGTCGGGGAGGTTGCCGCGCACCGCGTGCTGGAGCGCCGATACCGTCGCTGCGGTCCACGCATGGTCTTCGCCGCGCACGCGAAACTGATACTCGCCGCCGACGTCTAGGGCATGGCGATAGATCGGCGCATCGCCGAAGGCACCGCGGTGCCGCCGCACCGTCTCCTCGGCGATCTCAGTCAGCGCCACCCCTTCGATCCGGGTCGCGGTGCCGGTGAAATATTCGGCGACGAAATCGGACTTGAGGCCGACGGCATCGAAAATCTGCGCGCCGCAATAGGACTGGTAGGTGGAGATGCCCATCTTGGACATCACCTTGAGAATGCCCTTGTCGATCGACTTGATGTAGCGCTTGACGATCTCCTTCTCGTCGAGCTTTTGCGGCAATTCATTCTTCATTGCCCGCAGCGTCTCGAAGGCAAGATAGGGATTGATCGCCTCCGCGCCGTAGCCGGCGAGGCAGCAGAAGTGATGGACTTCGCGCGGTTCGCCCGACTCGACCACGAGCCCGACCGAGGTGCGCAGGCCCTGGCGGATGAGATGATGATGCACCGCCGCGCAGGCGAGCAGCGACGGCATCGGAATATTCTCCGCCCCGGCGCGGCGATCCGACAGGATGATGATGTTGATGCCCTCGCGCACGGCCGCCTCGGCGCGCACGCACAGCGTGTCGAGCGCGTCCTTCAAACCGGCGGCGCCGCACTCGGCCGGCCAGGTGGTGTCGAGGGTGCGCGACTTGAAATGGCCGTCGCCGACTTCGGAGATGGCGCGGATCTTCTCGAGGTCGGCGTCCGTGAGGATCGGCTGGCGCACTTCCAAGCGCTTGAGGTGCGAGGTGCCCTCGAGGTCGAACAGGTTCGGCCGCGGCCCGATGATCGAGACCAGGCTCATGACCAGCTCCTCGCGGATCGGATCGATCGGCGGGTTGGTCACCTGCGCGAAGTTCTGCTTGAAATAGGTGAACAGCAGCTTGGGCTTGTCCGACAGCGCCGAGATCGGCGTGTCGTTGCCCATGGAGCCGACCGCCTCCTCGCCCTGGATCGCCATCGGCGACATCAGGATGCGCAAGTCTTCCTGGGTATAGCCGAAGGCCTGTTGGCGATCGAGCAGCGTGAGATTCGACAATGCCGCCTCGCTCAGCGCGGCGGGCAGGTCCTCAAGCACGATCTGGGTGCGCTCGAGCCACTCCTTGTAGGGGTGGCTCTTGGCGAGCGTCGCCTTGAGCTCGTCGTCGGGAATGAGGCGGCCTTCGTCGAGATCGACGAGCAACATCTTGCCCGGCTGCAGCCGCCACTTCGTGACGATGTCCTTCTCGGGGATGGACAGGACGCCCATCTCGGAGGCCATGATGATGCGCTCGTCGCGGGTGACGAAATAACGCGCCGGCCGCAAGCCGTTGCGGTCGAGCGTGGCGCCGATCTGCCGCCCGTTGGTGAAAGCGATCGCGGCGGGGCCGTCCCACGGCTCCATCAGCGCGGCGTTGTACTCGTAGAAGGCGCGCCGCTCCTCGTCCATGAGCGGATTGCCCGCCCAGGCCTCGGGGATCATCATCATCACCGCATGGGCGAGCGGATAGCCGCCCTGCACCAAGAACTCGAGCGCATTGTCGAAGCAGGCGGTGTCGGATTGCCCCTCGTAGGAGATCGGCCACAGCTTGTTGATGTCGTCGCCGAACAGCTCGGAGGATACCGACGCCTGGCGCGCCGCCATCCAATTGACGTTGCCGCGCAGCGTGTTGATCTCGCCGTTGTGAGCGATCATGCGGTAGGGATGCGCAAGCGACCAAGTCGGGAACGTATTCGTGGAGAAGCGCTGGTGCACGAGCGCGAGCGCGCTCTCGAAATCCTTGTCGTGGAGATCGGGATAATAGGTGCAGAGCTGATCGGCCAGGAACATGCCCTTGTAAACGACGGTGCGGCAGGAGATGGACACCGGATAGTAGCCGGAAAGTCTGCGCTCCTTGCGCGTGTAGATCGCGTGCGAGATCGACTTGCGCAGGATATAGAGCCGCCGTTCGAACTCGGTTTCGCTCTTGATCTTCTTGCCGCGGCCGATGAACACCTGCAGATGCACGGGCTCGGTCGGCTTCACCGATTCGCCGAGCGTCGAGTTGTCGGTCGGCACCTCGCGCCAGCCCAAGAGCGTCATGCCCTCGCGCTTGATCATCTGGGAATAGATGTCGCGGATCACTTGCCGCCAGTCCGGATCGCGCGGCATGAACAGCGCGCCGACCGCGTATTCGCCGGGCTTGGGCAAGCTAAAGCCGAGGCGGTCCGCCTTCTTGGCGAAGAACTTGTGCGGGATCTGCACCAGAATGCCGGCGCCGTCGCCGGCGCGCGGATCGGCGCCGACCGCCCCGCGATGTTCGAGGTTGCAGAGGATGGCGAGCGCGTCCTCGATCAGCTTGTGCGATCTCCTGCCCTTGATGTCGGCAATAAAGCCCACACCGCAGGAATCCTTGTCGAGCGCGGGATCATAAAGGCCCTGCGCCGGCGGCAGTCCCGGATCCGTGCTGTCGCCAAAGCCGAGCGCTCGCGCGCTCGGCGCGACCCGGTCACCTGCTCTCTTTGCGCGATGTCGTGGCGCGCCCATCCTCGTCCTCGCCTCTCACCCCGGCGCAAACGCCGAGGAAGCGTTTGCTGCTTGGCGCATCGCTCGCGTCCGCAACGCCGATCGGCGTCACGGGCCCCAACGGCACCGTTGGTCATTGGCGGCCTTCTTGCTACCGCGCTTTGGCTCAGGCGCGTATGGCCGCTCGTCTTAGGCAGCCCGGCGATGCCCGATGGCTCCGCTTATCACCGTCCGATGCGGGCCGGATGACAAACCGGCCGAGGCGCATCGGGCGGGCCGCCAATTGGGACAGCAATACTGTCCTACTTTACCTTGCCAAATTCTAATCATGAACGCAAGAGTTCGCCTATCGAGAAAATCGTCTTTTGCGTTCGAAGTTTCCTCACCCGGTGCCTAAAAGGCCATCGGAGCAAATTTACGGGGCACGCGCTCCCGATACCGAATTCGTCCGGCCGATCCGCGGGCGCCATCGGCGCTGGTTGCGTTAGTTGCGCGCTTTTCGCTCGCCCTGCGGGTCAGCATGATGAAGCCGCCCCGGTCTCCCGGCGGAGGCAACGCGCGACGCCTTGGGCGAAGCAAGCGCACGGAGAGGCCCGCATGAATTTCGCAAGTGACAACGCGGCCGGGATCGCGCCCCAGATCCTTGCCGCCATTTCGAGGGCGAATGCCGGCGTGGCACTGGCTTACGGCCACGATGCGTGGACCAGACGGGTCGAGGCGCGATTCGCGGAAATTTTCGCCCACGACGTCGCGGTCTTCCTGGTGCCCACCGGAACCGCGGCGAACGCGCTCGCGCTGGCGCATCTCACCCCGCCCTGGGGCGCCGTGCTCTGCCATCACGAGGCGCACATCGCAACGGACGAATGCGGCGCGCCGGAATTCTTCGGCGGTGGAATCAAGCTCGTGGGGCTTGCGGGCGAAGCCGGCAAGATCGCCCCCGAGACGCTGCGGCGCGCGCTCGAGGCGGGGCCATGGGGTGGGCCGCATCATGTGAGCCCAGCGGTGCTGTCGCTCTCGCAGGCGACCGAGGCCGGCACCATCTATCGGCCGGACGAAATCCGCGAGCTCGCCGAGATCGCCCATGCGCGCGGGCTCGCGCTGCACCTCGACGGCGCGCGCATCGGCAACGCGATCGCGCGCATGAACGCCTCGCCGGCGCAAGCAACCTGGATGGCGGGCGTCGACGCCCTATCGTTCGGGGCCACCAAGGGCGGCGCGCTTGCCGCGGAAGCCGTGGTGTTCTTCGATCCGGCGCGGGGTGCAAAAATGTCGGAGCGGCGCAAGCGGGGCGGGCATCTCATCTCCAAGCATCGCTTCCTCGCTGCCCAGATCGAAGCCTATCTGGCCGACGATCTTTGGCTCGAGCTCGCGCGCCACGCCAATGCCATGGCCGATCGGCTTGCAGCAGGGCTTGCCGCCGCAGACCTTGTCCCGGTGTGGCCGGTGGAGGCCAATGAGGTGTTCGTCGCGTTGCCGTCGCGGGTCGACGCGCGGCTCAAGGCGGCGGGAGCGAGCTATTATCCGTGGACGACCGATGCACGATCCAACAGCGTTGCGCCGCCGCGCGATGCAACGCTCGTGCGCCTCGTCACCTCGTTTGCCACCACCGCGGACGAGGTCGACCGCTTCGTGGCGGTCGCACGTGCTTTTTGATGCCACGCCAACGCCCAAGCTACGCCCTATTCCCGGCTATCGTTGCAGGCACACACAGACAAGTTATGCGGTCATTGACCGCGCTGCGTTTCGCTCTTGCGGTCACCTCCGGGCTCGAACGCAGGTAATCCGATCGGGGGATCGTGTCTTGAAACAGCGAGTTCTAGTTTGCGCGAGCATCCTCGCATTCACGCTCGCGGCGGCGCCGGCGGGATTGGCGCAACCGGTTCCGCCTCCTTACCCCGGCACCGTCTACCCGGGCGATGGAATGATACTTCCGCCCTACGAGGTCGCCGCGATCGTGCGCTCGACTGGGCTCGAGCCGCTCGGCCGGCCGGTCCGTCAGGGACAGGCCTATGCCGTGCGCGCGATCGATGATGCCGGTGAAGAAGTTCGGGTGATCGTGGATGCCCGCCTGGGGCGCATCATCAAAGTCGTTCCGCTAATGGAACCCCGCTACGCCATGCCGCTCCTGCGGCCGCCGGCATTCGGGCGGCCCCCACGGCCGGTGGCCATGGTTCCCGATGGCGGCATCGAAGGTCCGCTGCTGAACGCTCCTGGTGCGGGCGGGCCCACAGCGGGTGCGCCGCACGAGCCCCCCGCGCCAGCCGGCCCGCCGCTGCCGCGGCCACGGCCGAAGGTGGCCTCGACCGCGTCGCCGCCCGCCCAGCCGGTCACCGGCCCGGCGGCAGCGCAAGGCGCAGCCAAAGACACCAAAACCAACGGGACGACGGGTACGGTCACCGCGCCGGCTAGTCCGGCGACGGCACCCGCCGACCCGTATGACTATGAGTGAGATCCGCAAAATGAAAGCGCCCCGGAAACCGGGGCGCTCCCTCGGATCGAGCTGACCGCTTACGCAGCCTTGGCTTCGACGACCTTGGCCTGGCCATTCCCGATCGGGATCTGGCGGGGCTTCTTCGCCTCGGGAATCTCGCGCACGAGATCGACGTGCAGGAGTCCATTCTCGAGGGCCGCGCCCTTGACCTGGACATAGTCGGCAAGCTGGAAGACGCGCTCGAACGCGCGCGCCGCGATGCCCTGGTAGAGCACCTCGCCGCTGTTCTTCTCGTCCTTCGTCTGTTTCTCGCCTTTGATCGTCAGCGTGTTTTCCTTCGCTTCGATCGAAAGCTCGTTCTCGCTGAAGCCGGCCACCGCCACCGAGATGCGATAGGCGTTCTCGCCGGTGCGCTCGATATTGTAGGGCGGATAGCCCGGAGTGGCCTCGAAGCCGTCGAGCATGGAGAAGAGCCGGTCGAAACCGACGGTCGAACGATAGAGGGGAGCAAGATCGAAAGTTCGCATGGCATAACCTCGTAGTTGAGCGAAATGCGGAGGGTCCGCCCCAGCGGGCCGGACCGGTTCGTTTGCGCAGCCCCGAGGGGCCTGCGCGTAGTGGGGATCAGGCCGAGGTGCTGCAAGAGGGACAATAGGTTGAAAATATACGAGATTTTCTCGAAATTCCGGCGAGTTGCGGGCGCTCCTGGCCACGCCGATTCCTGCCTGTCGGTTGGATTGAGGGAACCGGGCGCCCTGCTATAAGGCGTGCGCGAGCCTCCCCGCATGACCCTCGTTTCCATCCCCGCCAATCCGGTGCCGGACGCCGTCGTCACGGGAACCCTCAAGACCCCCGACGGGGTGTCGCTGCGTTTCGCGCGCTGGGCGCCGCCGCCGGGCCGCAAGGGCACGGTCTGCCTGTTTCAGGGCCGCTCCGAATTCATCGAGAAATATTTCGAGACCGTACGCGACCTGCGCGCTCGCGGCTTCGCCGTCGCCACCCTCGATTGGCGCGGACAAGGGCTGTCGGACCGGGTGCTGCGCAACCCGCGCAAAGGCTATGTGCGGAGTTTCTCTCAATACCAGATCGATCTCGAAGCCTTCATCAACGAGGTTGTTCTTCCCGATTGCCCGCCGCCGCTGTTTGCGCTCGGCCAGTCCATGGGCGCGACGATTCTGCTGAACGCGGCCCACGCTGGACATCGCTGGTTCGATCGCATGGTCCTGCTCGCACCGATGATCGCGCTCCCGGGAATGCGTCGGCTCGCGACGACCCGCATCATGGTCAAGGTCCTGCGCTCGATCGGCCTCAGCGCGCTCTACGTTCCCGGCGGCAGCGCATCGGCGATGATGCAGCGTCCTTTCGCCGGCAACCTGCTCACCTCCGATCCCGTGCGCTACGCCCGCAACGTCGCGGTGCTCGAGGCCGAGCCGGCGCTGGCGATCGGTTCGCCGACGGTGGGGTGGGCGGATGCCGCGTTCCGGGTGATGAGCGAGCTGTCCGAAGCGCGCTACCCTGCAAGCATCCGGCAGCCGATTCTGATCCTCGCTGCGGGCATGGACGGGATCGTATCGACGCCCGCGATCGGCGAATTCGCGCTGCAGCTGCGTGCCGGCTCGCACCTCGTCGTGCCGGGCGCGCGCCACGAACTGCTGATGGAGCAGGATCGTTTTCGCATCCAGGCCTTGGCCGCGTTCGACGCGTTCGTGCCGGGCACCCCGCTGTTCAAGTGAGCGGGACTGAAGGATCGGGCGTGAGGTCTTGCGTCTGACGCCTATTTACCGCCGAGCACCTCCATCGCCGCCGCATGCACGCGCTTGTCGCCGGCCGCGATGATGCGCCCGCCCGCGTGCGGGGCGCCTCCCTCCCAGGTGGTGATGATCCCGCCGGCGCCGGCGATGATCGGCACGAGCGGAAGCACGTCGTAGGGCTTGAGCTCCGTCTCGATCACCAGATCGACGTGGCCCGCCGCAAGCATGCAATAGGCGTAGCAGTCGCCGCCGTAGCGCGATAGCCGCACCGTCTGCTCGACTCGGCCGAAGGTCTCACGGTCGTGCGCATTCATCAGCAGTGGGCTGGTCGTGAACAAGACCGCCTTGGCGAGATCGGCGCAGGCGCGTACCCGCAAATCGCGTTCTCCGGTCGGACCGCGGTAGTGCGCCCGTCCGCCGTCGCCGCTGAAGCGCTCGCGGGTGAAGGGTTGGTTCATCATGCCGAACACCGGTTCGCCCGAACGTAGCAAGGCGATCAGCGTGCCCCAGGCCGGCATGCCGGAGATGAAGGATTTCGTCCCGTCGATGGGATCGAGCACCCATACATATTCGGCGTCGGCGCGCTCCTTGCCGTATTCCTCGCCGATGATGCCATGATCCGGAAAGGTTCGGCGGATGAGCGTGCGCATCGCCGTTTCGGCCGCATGATCGGCGGCGGTGACGGGATCGAAGCCGCCGGGGCGGCCCTTGTCCTCGATGCTGAGCGCGGTGCGGAAGAACGGCAGGATGGTCTCGCCCGACACGGTTGCGAGCTCATTCACGAACGCCGAAAAGTCGATCGCCGTCATGTTGCGCGCCCCTCACCGGCGCCGCCATTCGACCTATCGAAGACCGGCATGTCCGGCAACCGCCCGCACCGCCTTGTCGGTCCGGCGGCACCATGCGAGGTAGCATTGCCGGCCCGTGCTCGGCCGGTCAAAGGCCGGGTTCATGAGCATTCAAAGCGCCGTGCGCACGGCGATTTCGGGCGCCGCCATCACGCTCGTCGCCACGCTGGTCTCGATCTACATCGTCAGCCAGTTCCTGCGCAATTCGGTTGGCGTCATCGCGCCCAACCTGGCGGCGGATCTCGGCCTTTCACCGGCCGAGATCGGTCTCTTGTCGAGCATCTTCTTTTTGGCGTTCGCCGCCGTCCAGATTCCGCTCGGCATGGCGCTCGACCGATTCGGCCCGCGGATTTGTCTGGTGGTCGGCGCAGCGATCACGGTCATCGGCGCCGTCGTGTTCGCGTGCGCTGCGAGCCCCGGGGTTCTGATCTTCGGCCGGGCGCTGCTGGGGTTGGGAACGGCGGGCTCGTTCGTGGCCTCGCTCGCCGTCTACGCCCGGCGGTTTCCACCCGATCGCTTTGCCACGCTCGCCGGGCTGCAGGTCGGGATCGGAACGCTGGGAGCGCTCCTGGCCACGGCTCCGCTCGCCTTTTCGACCGCGACGATTGGGTGGCGCGGAAGTTTTCTCGGCGTAGCAGCGGTCACGTTTCTGATCGGCCTGTTGATTGCGCTCGTGGTCAAGGACAACGCTGCCTCCGCGCGCAGCCGCGAGACGTTGCGCGAGAGCTTGTCCGGCATTCTTGCGGTCCTGCGCACCGCGTCCGTTGGACGGCTGTTTGTCATGAACCTCGTGGCCTATTCGACGTTCGGCCTCATCGTCGGCCTCTGGGGCGGGCCCTACCTCACGCACATCTACGGCTACGACCTCGAACAGCGCGGCAGTTTCCTGCTCATCCCGGTGCTCACCCAGATCGTGGGATCCATGCTGTGGGGGCCGCTCGACCGCCTGACCGGGAGCCACAAGCTGCCGGTCCTGGTGGGCGCCGTCGCGACGGCCGCGGCGCTCGGCTACCTCGCAACGCTCACGCCGTTCATGCTGGTCGCGTGGTTTGCAGCCTTTGGTTTTCTGAGCGCCTACGGCCCGGTGCTGGTCGCGCACGGCAAGGCGTTGTTCTCGGCCCATCAGGTTGGACGCGGCCTCACCGTGCTCAACATGGGCACCATGGGCGGCACCTTCCTGGCCCAGAGCATCAGCGGGTTCGTGATCGGAATGTTTCCCACAGGGCCGGACGGCGCCTATGAGCTTGTCGCTTATCGCCTGGTATTCGGCCTGCAGGCGGGATTTATCTTATTGACCACTCTTGTCTATTTTGGTTCGCGCGATCCCATGACGGACCGCGGGATAGGGACGAAACCGACGCTTCCTGCATAGCAAGAGGGGCACCCATGCCCCACAAAAGGGTAAACATCACTTACTTTTCCCCTTGCTATTTGTGCGTTGCGGTGTATGTTTTTGCGGTGCGGTAGCGCCTGGCGTTACCACCGCCCTCCTTGGGCGTTTCCTCCCTAGACTTGGGCCGCTTGCTGTTGCAAGCGGCCCTTTTTTTCGAAGATCGTGAACGGCTGCTTACTCGGCCGCCGCCCGGTAGGGCCGCAATTCCTGGATCGGGATGGCGGCAAGGCAATCGGCGAGCGTCTCGAGGTCGGCAGCCAAACGCGTGAAGGACGCCGAGCGCTCGAAACGCCGCTCGTCCATGTAAAGCGCGCGGTTGAGTTCGAGTTGGATGGCGTGCAGGCCGGCGGCCGGATTGCCGTAATGCTCGGTGATGAAGCCTCCGGCATAAGGCTTGTTGCGGCTGACCGAGTAGCCTTGTGCGCGCAGCGTCGATTCGATCGTCTCCGCCACCGCCGCCACGCAACTGGTGCCATAGCGGTCACCGAGCACCACGTCGGCGCGCGGACGCTCGTCCTTGGCACCGGCGCTCGAAGGCATGGAATGACAATCGATCAGGACGGCGGCTCCGAAGTCCCTATGAACGCGCGTGAACAGGCGGCGCAGGGCGCGGTGATAGGGCTTGTAGAGCCCTTCTATTCGCCTGATCGCGTCGTCGACGGGAATGCGCTGGCGGTAGATTTCCTGGGCATCACCCACGACCCTCGCAACGGTGCCCAATCCTCCCGCCACGCGCATGGAGCGGGTGTTGGCGAAGGAGGGCAGCCGGCCGTCGAACATGCGCGGATCGAGTTCGTAGGGCTCGCGGTTGACGTCCACGTAGCAGCGCGGAAAGTGCGCCCGCAAGAGCGGGTAGCCCCGCCGCACGACGCCGAGGCTGAGTTCGTCGACGAAGCTGTCCTCGGAGCGGCGCAGCGTCGCCACCTCGAGCCGCGACGCGGTCAGGAACGCGCGCGGATACACGCTTCCGCTGTGTGGGGAGTTGAACACGACCGGCCCGCGCCACTCGGCCGGCTCGAGGATCTCGAAGGGAGGGTCGAGCTCGTCTTTTACTTCGGACATGACAAATGGTCGGCTTTGACGTGACCTGCGATGGCGCTCCCGGCCCGGCGCTTTTGGCCACCACTATCGCTGGAAACCAGCTATTGTCCATGGGGCCAAAGGCGGATGCCAAAGGGGGGCCGGGTTCACCCGTTATTTACCCGGCATCCGGCTTATGGACGCAGGCAAAAAAACAAGGGGGGCGCGGGGCGGTCACTCACCATCCCGGGCGGGCTGGAAGATGGCGAAGATTATCCTTGCCGAAGACGACAACGATATGCGGCGCTTCTTGGTGAAGGCGCTGCAGAATGCCGGTTACGACGTGATCTCCTTCGACAACGGGCTCTCGGCCTATCAACGGCTGCGGGAAGAGCCGTTCGAGCTTCTGCTCACCGACATCGTCATGCCGGAGATGGATGGGATCGAATTGGCGCGCCGCGCCTGCGAGCTCGATCCCGACATCAAGATCATGTTCATAACCGGTTTTGCGGCCGTGGCGCTCAATTCCGATTCGGCCGCGCCGAAAAATGCCAAGGTGCTTTCCAAGCCGGTGCATCTGCGCGAGCTCGTCAACGAGGTGCAGAAGATGCTCGCCGCCTGACGCGGGGTGGCGGTCCTTGCCTCGTCTCGATGGAGCCGATATGACGGAAGCGGGCCCGGGCGCGTAGCTCAGCGGAAGAGCACTACCTTGACATGGTAGGGGTCACAGGTTCGATCCCTGTCGCGCCCACCATAAAATCAAAGACTTAGCCTACTATCAGCCAACTGCTTCGGAGGACTAGCAAGCAGATAGCTAGCGGCCACGGTCTTAGATGGGTCGCCGCTAGGCTGCGAAGTGACGAGCACTTCCGCAGCTTCTCAGCACGCTGACAGATGAATTTGCATTTCGCAGAATTTCAAGGATCGACGTGCGCGTGCTGCCCATTCAGATTGAGCATCATTGGCAAGATATTGCCGCCAGCACTCCGCCGCTTCCTTGTGCCGACTACCTCGCTGTAACAAAAGCGCAAGATTAAACATCGCGTCGGCGTAGTCCGGGGCAGCCTGGAGCGCGCGCCGCAGACAATCGATTGCGGCTTCTGAGCGACCTTGCTCGTC
>WNGD01001513.1_pt1 | contig 30093 bp, 31 predicted proteins | sample 5400671 | NCBI WGS metagenome assembly WNGD01 (sample SAMN13153369, study PRJNA577476) | soil metagenome | isolation source: 40 cm soil or saprolite under grassland replicate 2 | place: USA:California | collected 2016-06-15
TTTCAACGGGGTCAGTTTGATTGAGTGCGTCGCTTCTTGGCGCGGCGTTCGTCCACGCATCTCTTTTCTCCTGCTTTACTACTGCTGTGTTTTTCCGTCCTGTTCCTGCTTGTAGACTACACCCACTGTCAAGCGAGGTTTTCCGTTCAGCTTTTTTCTAGGATGGCAAGCCTATCTTGACGAGAGGGGGATACTAAGAAGAAGAAAAACGGCGGATCGGAAAGAGAGGGGTCGCATGACGGATACTGAGCATCCCGAGACCTATGAGCAGCGGGTTCAAGCGATTCAACTGGCGAACCAACCGATCTTGGATGGCTTTGAGACCTGGTTGAGGCAATCCGGGCTGAGTGAGCCAACCATCAAAGAGCATGTCGACAACATCCGGTTTTTCGCCCGCTATCTCCTCTTGTATGCTTATTCCCTGCGCCGACTCGATGAGGCCACCGAGGGGGCGGTCTACGATTTTTTAGAGGATTGGTTCCCGCGCAAGGCCCTGTGGGCCTCTGTTTCCAGCATGAAAGTCTATCTCGCCTCATTCAAGAAATTCTTCAAATGGATGGGAGCAACTGGCCTCGTGTCTGCCGAAACGGTTGAGAATGTCCTCTCGACCCTGAAGGACAGTCGAAACCTCTTTCTCAGAAGGGTTGCAGAATAGTTGCCGAACGGAGGAGCAAGGAAATGGCTCGACGAGAAGCTCGTCCCCCCGCACAACGAGAAGTGCGCCTCACCCCACGCTGCGAGGAATGTGTCAGCTGTGGAAAGCGGTTGTGGGTGGCCTACCATGCCCAGCGGACCTTGATGACGTTCCGAGGATTGGTTCGTCTGAGACTGGTAGTGCGACGCTGCCGCAACCAGGACTGTGACTTGTACCATCTGCCCTATCGCGCCGAAGAAGAAGGAGCCTGGGCGCTGCCGCATGGCGAGTTTGGCCTGGATATCATCACCGTGATCGGTCAGTTGCGTTATGGAGAGCATCGCTCGATCCCCGAGATCCATCAGCGCTTAGTGCAACAGGGAGTGAGCATCGCTCAGCGCACGGTCACGGATCTGCTGGAGCGATACGAGGAGTTGATCGCCTTGCACCTGGCGGATGAGGAGCGGATTAAGGCCCGACTCAAGCAGCAAGGCCAAGTGCTGCTGGCTATCGATGGGATGCAGCCGGATGTGGGCCACGAGGTGCTCTGGATCATCCGCGACTGTTTGTCAGGCGAGGTGTTGTTAGCACGGACTCTCCTCAGCAGTACACGAGGAGACCTCGCCACCCTCCTGGATGAGGTCAAAGAGGCGCTGCCTGTGCCGATCCGCGGGGTGATTTCTGATGGGCAGCAGACCATCCGCCAGGCAGTAGCCCGCTGTTTACCCAACGTGCCACATCAACTGTGTCACTATCACTATTTGGATGAAGCCGCTGGGCCGATCTTCGAGGCGGATCGGCATGCCAGGACGGAACTGAAAAAGCTGGTGCGCGGGGTTCGGCCGATTGAGCGGGCATTGGAAGGAGGGGAGAATGAGCAGATTGATGCAATGCGCAGCTACTGCTTGGCGGTACGTAGCGCGCTGACCGATGATGGCCGTCCCCCATTATGTGCCTCTGGCCTCAAACTGCATGACCGCCTGACCCAGATCGCCGACTCGCTGGGGCGAGTTGCAGAAAAAAGGGGGGGCCTTCAGCCAGCCCTGCACGAACTCCACCGCCTCCTTGCACGCGCCTTGAAGAAGACCGAGGCGGTGTGGCCAGAGATCGAACAAGCCTACGCCCTGGTCCACCAGGCGGCACACGTGCTGGCCAATCACGATAACGAGAAAGGTCAGGCGGTGCGCGAGCGCTATGAAAAGGTGTTGAGCACCATGCGCGAGCAGCAAGCCTCCCTGGGAACGCTCGGTGAGGCCATCAGCACGTTCTTGAAAGTCACTGAGAGCTACTGGCCCGGCTTGTTCCACTGTTATGACGTGGCGGATCTGCCCCGGACGAACAATGAGCTGGAGCACTGCTTTGGTTCCGTGCGCTACAGCGAACGGCGCGCCTCGGGGAGGCGGGGAGCCATTGCCGCGCTGGTGGTGCGCGGGCCGGTGCGAGTGCTCACGGCTTTGGCCTTGCGACGACAGTGTTTTTTACCACGAGCATTGGCTTTCTCTGATCCAGAAGCGTGGTACAGCATGCGTGAGCAGCTCACCTTTCGGCGCGAGGCGCGTCGCAAACAATTGCGCTTCCGCAAGAATCCCGCTGCCTACCTTGCGACGTTGGAGGAGATCCTACTCAAGACAGGCTTGCCATCCTAGTTTTTTTTAGTGAGTCGTTGTCCATTGACGAAAGTGCCATTTCTGCTTCCCAGGTCAATGATGCTGTACCCTTGTCCAGATGGATGAATCTCGGCATGGTGAGATGAGACGGTCGGCTCGCTCACAGCTAACCCGTTGTCACGAGCACGGCCAATAGTTAATATACTGCTTCCTAGAATTGTCCGTCCGAGAGAACTCGTCAGTGCAGCTTCCACTTCCATGATAGACTCCTGCGATCAGACAAACGACGAACTACATGATAAATAATCTAGCACAGCTGTTGAAAAATGTCGAGATGGAGATACCGTTTAGATTGAACCTTACTGCTCTCATGACAGCAGAAGAACGTATGCATGGCTAGAAGACCAATTGAACCAAGTCGTGGAACAATTGGGCCTGATGCAAGAACAATTGCGTGCGGCTCGAGCCCGCATTGAGGAACTAGAAAAGCAAAAGACGCCACCTGTCTTCGTCAAAGTGAACGGGGTCAGACCACCAGCGGCGAAAAAGCCGTGCAAGAGACGTTTATCTTTCTAATCCCAAATACAACAAAAACTCCTTATTCCCATCACGTCCATGAATCGGCGACTCGGTCAAACCTCGTACCTGCAACGGCCTATGCTCTACAATCCATCCCTGTAGCTCATTCAGGACGCGGGTATGCACTGCTGGATCGCTGATGACACCGGCTCCTTTATCTACTTCGGCCTTCCCTGCCTCGAATTGGGGTTTGACGAGGGCAACGATCCAGGCTTCAGGGGTCAGCAATGGCACTATGGCAGGCAGGACCAAGCGTAGCGAGATAAACGAAACATCGATCACGGCGCACTGTATGGGTTCTGGTAGGCCCGTCAAATGGCGGATGTTGGTGTGCTCCATTACCACTACTCGCGGATCGTTACGCAGCGCCCAGGCCAGTTGCCCATGCCCGACATCCACGGCGTAGACTCGTGCAGCTCCATACGTTAGCAGGCAGTCGGTGAAGCCACCAGTTGAAGCTCCTACGTCGAGTGCGACTAGTCCCCGAGGATTGAGGTGGAAGGTGTCCAGAGCTTTTTCGAGTTTAAGCCCGCCCCGGCTGACATATTTGAGTTCGGCAGGAGCTTCGGCGAGGCGACAGTCGGCATCGAGGGGAATGAGGGTGCCGGGCTTGTCGAGCATGCGGTTGTCGACGTAGACCTGTCCGGCCATGATCAGGGCACGGGCGCGTTCCCGGCTTGGAACTAGGCCCCGCCGCACCAGAGCTACGTCTAGCCGCTCTTTGTTTGCTGCCATACTCGGCCCTACATCTTGTTGTGGTAGTAGATCAGCGCACCTGCACCGACAAGACCAACGTTGATGCCTAGTTGGGCCGGTACAATGTGTACAGCTTCACGTGGCACTTTCATAGCTCGCTCGTGGACGATCCGCAGCATTGGTTCCATGAGCATTGGTCCCATACGGCTCACACCACCGCCGAGAATGATCATCTCTGGGTTGAAGTTGTGAATGATGTTGACGAGGCCAACGCCGATAGCCTCTGCCGCCTTTGAAATGATGGCACGTGCCACGGGGATACCGGCTTCAGCGGCCAAGGATACCGTACGGGCGTTGACCTGTAGCTCTTCGTCCGGTTCCTGTACAGGTGTTTCACTGGTCAGATCGTCTCCTTCATCGGGTTCAGGCAGAGGCAGGCGCATCTCGATTGTGGCTGGATCATCTCCCTGGGTAGGCAGAGCGGCGCGGTCGGCAACTGTACTGCCATGTTGCAACATGGTACGCGCAAAGTTGAGTAATTCAAGACCTTCGGCAGAGCCAGAACGAATAGCCACATTGGCCTTACGTGCAATGGCCGTGCCCGAGGCGATATATTCCAGGCAACCAATATTGCCACATTTGCAGCGTTCGCCATGCCAGTCGATGGTCATATGCCCCAACTCACCAGCCGTGCCACTGGCCCCTTCCATAATTTGACCATTGGTGATCACGCCACCACCGATACCTGTACTGAGCGTCATATAGACTATATCCCGGCAGCCGCGACCCGCACCAAACATATATTCACCCAGCCCTGCTGTATTGGCATCGTTCTCGACATAGATGGGAATGTGATAATGCTCTGTAAAGATATCGCGCAACGGTACATGATCCCAACCAGGGAGATTGGGCGGAGAAAAAATCACGCCTGTCCGGCTATCCAGCGGCCCCGGAGTTGCTATGCCAATGCCTGCTATCTGCTCAAGCGAAGCATTGGCCTGCTCCAATGCCTCACCTATCGCAGCATACAGGCGTGGAATAATGCGCCCAGGACTGGGATCCTCACCTGTCATCTCTGTTCTGCATTCAAGGCTCCACCAAATGTATTTTATTAAATTCCGTATATGAGGACGCACGCTGCGTCAGATCAGATAATACCGTATTTGGAGAATGGGGACAAGGTAAGCTTATAGTGTATTGCCTACCAGGGTTTCCCGTCCCAATGGCCCTATCGCCGCTACCGTCAACGGGTTGAGCGGAGAGTAACGCCGAAGTACGTCCAAGACCTGCTCCTCCGTCACTGCATCTATGGCTGCTTTCACCTCCTGGATGGTGCGTATCTTACGCTCGTACCACCAGGAATGGGAGATGGCTGACATGCGCGAGCCAGAGCCTTCACCGCGCATCACGTTCTCGCTCTTGAGCTGCACTTTGGCCCGCTCTAGCTCATCGGCAGTGATACCATCTTGCTCCAGCTTGCGCAACTCATTGACGATCACTTCCAGGCACTCGTGTCCCTGTTCAGGAGTCGTACCGGCATAGATACGCATGGCTCCCATCCGCTTGTTGCCTGCCAGGCTGGCCGAGACACCATAGACCAACCCACGCTTCTCACGCACCTCTACAAAGAGCCGCGAGGCCATATTGCCGCCCAGCACTTCGCTGATCACCATGGCCGCATAATAATCGGGGTCGATATAGTTGGGGAAGGGGGACATCAGGCCCAGGTGTTCCTGTTTGCCCTCTTGATGCTCTAACACAATATCGCCTGTTGGATGTGGTTGCTGCTCTGGCGAAGCCGGGGCCTGTCCCTGCCAATCGCCAAAGAGCTGCTCTACCTGCTGTACTACATGATCCCAGTCGAACTTGCCGGCAATGGCAAACAATACATTGTTGGGTTTATAGCGCACCTGCCAGAAATCGCGCAAATCCTGGCGTTGCAGCTTCCCCACACCCTCTGTCGTTCCCAGCGAGAGTCGGGCCAAGGCTGTGTCACGATAGAAGCTGGAACGAGCCAGATCAAAGATACGGCTCATCGGCTCGTCATCGCGTCGGCGAATTTCCTGCAAAACAACGTTCCGCATCTGTTCCAGGTCTTCGCGTGGGAAAGTCGGCGTCAGCAAAATCTCCTGCAACAAGGGCAGGACGGCATCAAACTTGGTGTTGACCATCTGGGCCATGATCCGCGCTGTTTCCCAGCCCGTACTAGCACCCTTGCGTACTCCCAACTCCTCAAATGCCTCGTTCAAGGCCCGTGCATCCTTCGCCTTCGTTCCCTGAAAGAGCATATACTCAAACAGGTGTGCCAGCCCTGCCTTATCCTCCGGCTCATGCACAACGGCTGCCTCTAACTGAAAACCGCAGGTAATCGAACTGAGGCTGGGCATATACTGGCCAATCAGCTCCATCCCATTTGGTAATTGATGGTAAAAATAATTTGGTGGTAAAGATTGTGAATCGCTCATCTATACATAACTCTCTTTCTACGTGAGGAACATCGGCTTCAAACAAGCATTGAACACATTGTAACACACTCGCGGAAAACACCCAAATCTTGCTGTGATAAGGGCTTCTCTTTGGGCTGATCGTTTGGGCCGTCAGCTATCTGGGTCTGTTACCACTACTGGGTATTTCAGCCTCAGCCGGTAACGAGCCACTGCGCCGCAACCTGATGATGGGTTGCCGCCCATGTAGTATGGGGGGCGTCGATGGGATTAGTAGCGGATGTGCTCAAACATTGAGTAGATAGGAAAATCGGAGGCTTCTATATAGGAGACAAGGGTAGCTGTAAGCAATAATCATCGTTAACTCAAAGAGAGGCTGCTATAATGGTTGGAGTAGACTTGACAATGTGATGTGAATATGTTATATAGAACATATGTACAAAAAGGAGCGAGTTAACATGATAGAGCTTCTAGAAAACACTCAAGAGCAGCTAAAAGTGTATCCTCGTAAGGTGGGACGGACAGGAACTGGACGTCCTATGACCTGGTTTGTAGATGAACAGGTCAACAGTGGTACATGGCGAGAGGAAGAGATCGCACCAGAAGTTTCTGGACTTGCTCATCCTATTAATGTATATCGTGCGCCAAGAAAAACGAATTTCATAGCATACGATTGGCATGGGGATAAGCAAACGTTCTGCCCTCCGATGTGGTGGGATTTAGCGATTGGATCAGGAGCATGCGGATTAGGTTGCCGCGCCTGCTTCTTAATGCTCACCCATCGGATCAGAAGAGACCCATCACGTCATCTTCTCTATGACAACCTTGATGACTTTATCCATGCCTCCGAAAAATGGCTACACGATCCTCAAAGACGCCGACAACATACGCTTGGAGTTGGCATAGACCGTTCTGATTCACTCCTTTATGAAGGAGTGATCCCCCATGTCCGCAGTTTGGCACCTCTTTTTGCTAGTACTCATCATAATTCCCAAGGCAACAAACTCATCCTTTTAACAAAAACAGCAAATACCCATTATCTTGCTGACATTCTTCCACAACATCGAGCCAACATCGTGGTTAGCTTTAGTCTCAATCCAGAACCTATTGCCGATTTATGGGAAGGTAAATGGCCGGATACAGCTGAGCGAATAACCCCACCCATAGCTAAACGTCTAGAAGCTGCTAAGTATGCACAGGATTTAGGCTATGAGGTAAGAGTACGAGTTGATCCTATCTTGACAGCAAATGCTTGGGAAGATCACTATGCAGCGTTTATAGCTGATGTTAAATCTATGGGTATCAACTTTCGCTACTGGACATTAGGAACATACCGTGAAAAGAACGCGCAGCTAGATGGTTGGCGTGAGCGATGGGGACTTCTCCCTATGGAGTGGCAGCCACGTGATGATGAATTGGTGAAAGATGGTACGCACCGTCATTTACCAGAAGCCCGCCGCATAGAAATTTATTCAAAGGTACGAGATATCATTCAACATGAGTTTCCCAAAGCGCGTATAAGTCTTTGCAAGGAAACTCATGCTGTAAGGCGAGCTGTAGCTATGTGCAATGCTGATTGTAACTGTTTAGTTTAAGCTCGAAAGGTGAAAAGTGTTGCATCTTGACTCAATGCCCCATCAATTTGAAGAATACGCCCCTCCCTTTGGAGGTCTTTGAGAGCTTGAGTCAGATGGGTACTTTTTATCTTTCCAAACCAAGAGTTCAAGATACTGGTATAAATATCTATGCGTGAAAGCGTTTTTCCCTGACATGCCTTCCAAATATCGTTTTTTAGATGTTCAACTTTGCTGTTAAAAATTTCTTCCTTCGTAGGGTCTATAGAAAAGAGAGAAGGTTGAAGGCTTCGCATATCACTATATTCCTGCACTTCACGCTGATATGTCTCCTCAACTCCGTAGACAACTTCACTCGCCAAGGTAAACCCTTTTTTATGGCCACTTGCGAATACGAGATAATATTTAGTTTTTCCTTCAAGTGTTTTTATTGGATATACTCCTGCATACCCTGCACCCCTTACTTTTTTGAACTCGCTTGCTAACAAGTTCACATAGAGATACAGAGCATTTCGAAATCGCTCTTCTGGTGTTTGACCTGTAAGTTTTGTATATAGAAGGGTTCTGTTTTCAATACCAAATACTTCAGTTAATGTTGCTAAATATTGTTCAGCATTTGGACTAGATGAAGTAAAAAAGCCGGAAAGTCGACTGGTTATTTGTGTATCAAATCGAATCCAAAAGTCTGTAGAAGCATAACGACCACGATTAATAAGCCTTTTTATGCTCTTCCAATCAAGCCCTTTTATTCCGAAAGGATCAAGAAAACAAATCGTTGGTCGGTTACCTATCCTTCTCACTATTTGTTCTATATTCTCTGTGAAAGTTCCTTTGAGGTTTGTAACTAGGTCGCCAAATTGCACAGTAGTAGCCTGAAGATTAGCAAAGCGGTTCTTATTTTCTTCAATATTAATGCACTTGAGTGAGTAAGGCTTTGCCTCAATTTTGTAACGTTGAGCAAGCTCAGCAATTCTTACAGGAGAACCTTTAGAGTTATCTTCATAAGTACCTTCTCCTGCAAATCCATCTACGTAGTAGACCTCTCCCATATTTCCGCTTCCCATAATTTTAGATGCTGCTTCTACATATTTCTCTAGCAGTTGCAGTTTCCGCTCTGACCAATCTTTCAGATCATCAAAAAAATCTTTCTTTTTCGGTGGTGTCATTCAGCCTTTACTCCTCAAAGATATAAATACACAAGATGCCTTTTATTCCCTCTGCATCATAGATTATGCTTTTTAGCTGAGCATTTGTCAATATGGAATAACAAATTCTATTGGAGGCACGAACTTTCACCAAAGCGACAAGATGCGGGAAGATTGACCTTCCTTCCACAATCCCATACAATGAATACAGATACTTAATAGGCTCGTTAATCTGTATTTGAGGAGGAATGTATAGATGAGTATTCGTAAAGCAGTATTGCCAGTAGCTGGCTTGGGAACGCGAGTTCTACCTGCCAGCAAAGTTATCCCTAAAGAGATGTTACCGCTCGTCGATAAGCCGACGTTGCAATATATCGTAGAGGAAGCGGTAGCGGCTGGCGTGGAGGAGATTATTTTTGTAACCAGCCGCAGCAAGCGCAGTATCGAAGATCACTTTGATATCTTTCCCGAAATGGAGATAGTCCTGGAGCGCAAAGGCAAGCAGAAAGAGTTGGAAGAACTGCGTCACGTTCAGAGCATGGCGACATATGTCTCTGTACGCCAACCGGAGCCGCTTGGTTTAGGACATGCCGTCCTGTGTGCCAAAGAATTGGTGGGTGACGAACCCTTCATCGTCATGCTAGGCGATGATCTGGTCGCCCCTGAGACACCTTGCCTGCCACGTATGATGGAGCTTCATGAGCAACATAATGGCTCAGTACTCTCACTGGTGCCACTGCCGCCTGAAATCGTTCCCACCTATGGCATAGCCTCAGTTGATGAACTGGGTCCCGATGTGTTCAAAGTCACGCATCTGGTAGAAAAACCCGCGCTGGAAGAGGCTCCTTCTAATCTGGGAGTTGCCGGACGCTACATACTTACACCCGATATTTTTGAACTGCTAGAAAAGACTCCTCCCGGCAAAGGTGGAGAGATTCAGGTAACCGACGCCATTGAAATGCAAGCCCAGGCCGGTCGTTGCTATGGCTTACGCTTTACCGGTGTGCGTTATGATACCGGCAATCCCCTTGGCCTTCTGACCACCTCCATCGCCTATGCTCTCAAACGCCCCGATATCTCCCCCGAACTAAGAAAGTATATGCGTAAGGTACTGGAGCAGTAAAAGAGCTGCACGTCAAAGAAAGAGTATGACAGTGCATAGCATGGCAGGGGCAAGCCCTGCCACTACTATACGACGATGAGGGGTCCGTCGTATAGTAGTGGCAGGGCTTGCCCCTGCCATGCTACTTGCCCCTGCCATGCTTTGCACTACTATACTACGATGAGGGGCCCGTCGTATAGTAGTGGCAGGGCTTGCCCCTGCCATGCTACGCTTGCCCCTGCCATGCTACGCTTGCCCTTGCCATACTACCCTCTGGGTCTATTTCTATCTTATGCTTCCTACACCTGTGGTAAGACACTCTTTGCGAAGGCTCGCAGCCCATCCATATCGTCAATATCAAACCATTGGAGCATCAGTTCTTCGATACCGGCAGCGGCGTAGCGTTGTATCTGCTCAATGACGCTATCCGGTGTTCCTACAACATCACCTGTTACCCTCAATTGGTCAATCACTTCATTGAGGGATTGACCGGCAAACGCTGAATGTGCGCGATACGGACTGAGCCGACGCTCAAGCTCGTTTTCGTCCCGGCCAAATTGGAAGCGGTGCATCAATGTGCGTTTGACATCACCAGGTTTACGTCCAGCCTCATGCAGCAACGTATCAAGCCGGGCCGAGCGTTGGCGAAATTCGTCCGGGGGAATCATGACAGCATTCCAGATATTAGCATAGCGGGCGATCAGTGGCAGGGTGTATTTAAGACCGTTACCCCCGATCAAGAGAGGAGGGCCACCGGGACGCTGTGGCCGTGGTAGGAGTGTTGCGCCTCGCAGGTGGTAGAAACGACCTTCAAAAGTGACCGGCTCATCGCTGTGCAGCAGGCGCGTGATTACCTCAAGTCCTTCGGCAAAGCGTGCCATACGTGTAGCGGTATCGCCCAACTCAAAGCCAAATAGGTTGTGTTCGCGCTCCTGCCAGCCAGCACCCACTCCCAGAATCATTCTACCGTTGCTCAAATCATCCAGGGCGGCTGCCTGTCTAGCTAAGAACATAGGATTGCGCATCGAGAGTGGCGCGACCAGTGGGCCAAAGTGGACATGTTGCGTATGATCGGCCAGGTAGGTAAGCGAGACGATCATTTCTAACGAAGCGCTGTCCGGTGGTTGAGCGTCGGTGAAGTGGTCAGAGCGAAAAAGGCCAGCAAAGCCAAGTTCTTCAACTTCACCGGCAAGTTGTTTCCAGTGAGACCAGGTAAGACCATGTTGTCCTTCAATCATAAGCGATACAGCAACCATTACGAAACCTGCTTTCTCATTTCTTCCAGAACGTTCAAGAGAGCATCAATGTCCTCTATCGTATTATATGGCCCTCTCACCACGCCTCGCACTCACTGCAAAAATCCTATCGCACCCAATATGGCCCAGACACTTGCAGGAAATGGCTTGTACTGGTAAAATCGTTCTAATCAGACATGTAAGGAACGACCAAAGGGGCACGCACGATAAGGAAATGTAGGAACGCTTATGAGTACCCATACATGTTGGCATGATTGCTCCGGGCAGAGAGAGGGATGAGACGCATGTTTATCGGGAAAATCGTCAAATCGGATTCGCATATTAACTATGTCTGTCAGATTTATGGGCCGCGTGAGGTTGAAGTAGAACCCGGCCCGGCTGACTATGCCTTCGGGCGTTTCGTGCGTGTCGCCATACGTTCCAGCAACGCTGACGCTCCTGATACACAAGTGGTGGAGCGTGCGCTGGGCAAAAGCCAGGAGCCGGTTGCCTACGCTGTAGGTGTTATTTACGATACCATCCTGCTCAATCCTGCCTTTGGTTCGCTCGGTCCACGCCTCTCGAACGAGACCCAGGTTGAGCTCTTCTCACCCGACTATATTTCTGAGAAAGCTGTCCTTATTTATGTAATGGTGTTGGGCATGATGGAGCAGCGTACAATGTTGCTCGGTCAATCTGAAATCCTCTCCACCATGCATGGGGTGCCGCTCCTCTCGCTGGAACTGGGCAGCGAGATCGAGACGATGGATGATGAAGAGGTGCGGGCCTTCCATTTCTTTAGCGACCCCGACCGCGCTGATAAAGGCTCATATCTGCACATGGGCTACCTGCCGCACATCATCACCCAGCGTAACAGCCTTTTGCCCATGGTCACGTTGCAGATCATTGATCAATTAGAGCGGCTCTTCCCCCAGAACACCTCGCTCTTATCCATCGTCAAACGCAACTTCGCGTGGCGATTAAAAGTGGAAACCACAGGTTAGCCGCAAGCTTCTCACGGAGATACTACGCTATGCTCGATCCAACTTCTCTTGACACATCTGTAAAAGGCTCACCTCGTTCCGCACGTCCATTGCGTAAGCCTGTGGGAATCACCAAGGGGCCGGGGGAATCTACCCACGAGTACACGTTTGTCTCGCGAGACGATGAGCAAGAACTAAAAAATGGTGAGTATGTCTACTATGAACTGACTTCCACGGACGAAGCAGACATCAATGGCAATAGCGTACCGGTTTTTGCCCGGCGCGTCCTCGGTCGTATTATTAAGCGCGTCCCTCTCAAGCTCTACCCAGACACCTTCCTTGCCGAGCCGGAGATATCACCCACTCAGGTAGCGGCTATGGTCGGCTATGACGCTCGTGCCAATGAGTTGTTTGAACTGCACGTCGCCATCATGGGCTATTACGAACCTGCCACCGGCTCCTTCATTAACCCCTGGATTCCGCCACAATCTGGCAAGCAAATTTTCCTGGCCGACGACGAAATGCTTTCACATATCCTCAGTCGCAAGCGTGCCGGGCAGGATGGTTCCGCTACTATTGGTTCCCTACTCACCCGCTCCCCCGATGCCGTTCCCATTGTCCTCTCCGTCAAAGATATTGTCAGTACGCACCTGGCGATCATCGCCAGCACCGGTGCCGGTAAAAGCTATCTCGCCAGCGTGATCATCGAGGAACTAATGCAGCCTTACAATAAAGCCTGTGTGCTCATCCTCGATCCGCATGGTGAGTATAGTACGCTGAGTGAAATTGCCAATACACCTCTATTCAGCCAGCAGGGCAATGGGAAAGGCAGTGGCTATCAGGCGCAGGTTAAAATCTATAAGCCAGAGCAGGTCAAGGTGCGTATCTCGTCGCTCAAGATCGGCGATATGCGTCATCTCTTGCCCGAGATGACCGAGAAGCAACAATATTTGCTGAACCGCGCCCTCCGCAAAGTGGCAGAAACCAAGCGCGGCACGCCATGGGGAGCTAGCGATCTCAAAACAGCTATCAAAGCCGTCTCTAAGCAGAAGGGCGATGAAGACAACGAAGGTGCCGACGATTCCAGTACTGTTCATGCCCTGACGTGGCGTATCGAAGATCGCTTCGAGAACAGCTTTACCTTCGACGACATCCAGCATCTCGATCTGCCAGAAATCTTTAAGCCCGGTCAATGCACCGTTCTGCAACTCAACGATATTGACGAGCGCGATCAACAGGTCGTTGTTGCCACCCTGCTGCGCCGCCTCTATCAGGCCCGTATGGATACCGAACGTGGCAAAGTCCATTCCGGTGAGCTATACCTGCCCTACCCAGTATTCGTGCTATTGGAAGAGGCGCACCACTTTGCCCCTGGTGGCACTGAGGTCGTCTCGACGAGCATTCTGAAACAGGTGCTGGCCGAGGGGCGTAAATTTGGTATCGGCGTCGGCCTGATCAGCCAGCGTCCAGGGAAGTTGAATGCCGATGTGCTGAGCCAGTGCCAGACGCAATGTATTATGCGTATTGTCAACGAGATCGATCAGAAGAGTGTAGCGGCTGCTATCGAGGGTGTGGGGCGCGATCTCTTAAACAATCTGCCTGCACTTTCAAAAGGTCAGGTCATCGTGGCCGGGGCTGCCGTTAATACGCCGGTTATCTGTCGTGTGCGTACTCGTCTCACCCAACATGGCGGTGAGAGTAAAGACGCGCCGGATATGTGGCAAAAATATTTCAGTTCCGAAGCTCAGGAGAGCCGCCGCCGTCAGGACGCCCCTCTTAATGGCAACACCAAAGGGTTTAATTTAATGAGGTAGGTTGTATGGCATCGCCGCACGAAGTGCGGCGATGCCATACAACCTACCTCATTAAGTATAAAGAGGATGAACATGTTAAAATTAAGCAAGCGGACTTCGCTCTCGATCTTACTGTCGCTGGCTCCCTTCGCGTGGGGTGGTTTGTTGCTCTTTACTCGTTTTGTGCCACCTCATTCGCCGCTGGCCTATCTGGTCGTTTTCATCCTCCTGGGTGTCGCCCTGACCTGTACGCTTTCCCCTGTCACATATATGATCGGCTCGCGTCTGCTGACCTTTCGCCACTACCGGCCAACGGTTGCTCACGCCATTCGTCAAGCAGCCCTGCTCTCGCTGTGTGTAATCATCAACCTTATGCTCCTTTCGTTGCGTAGTTGGAACATCTTTGCCGCTATCATTACCTTGATTGCCGCCGTTGTGATCGAGGTGATATCATTGGCTAGAAAATAGATCATGCAGGGTTCAAAGGCCACTTTTATCGTTACCCTCGTATCGCGTAGGGGCGGGGGTGGATGTTGGGTTGGGCATCCTGTCTGGGAGACAGGTATAGGGGCCCTTGTGGCCGCCCGCATTGCAGAGGTATGGATGCCGAATAAAGGAGATACAGCGTATGACGACCAATCCACCCGAAATGCCGATGCCAGCGGGCCAGGCCAAGCCAACGGTACGCATTATCAAGCCTCACCAATTTGATGCCAATACGCCACAAACGCCGGGTATGCAGAGAGTCGCTGCCGTCTCTCGCGAGCTGGCTGGTTCGCAGGGTATTTGGGGAGGCATTACCGTTGTAGCTCCTAATACCGCCAGTGGTATTCACCATCATGGAGAGATCGAGACGATCATCTATGTGGTCTCCGGTCATGGCAAGATGCGCTGGGGCGATCATATGGAATTTGAGCAGGAAGTTGAGCCAGGAGATTTTATTTACGTGCCCCCCTTCGTGCCTCATCAGGAGATCAACCCTTCACCCAATGAGCCAAGTCACTGGGTGATTGTGCGCAATTCCCAGGAACCCATTGTGGTGAATCTAGAACCCACCAGTGATGCTCAACAAAGCGGGAATGACGAGACGCATACTGTGTCCTAGCTCTTTGACAAAGAAGTTTTTTTCCTTCGTAGGACAAACAGCGATCCCCCATGTACCAGTAATGACACCAATGTTGCTATGCTAAAAGCAGTTACAATACCCCATCTCTCAATCAGGGTAGCCACGAGCAAGAAAAAGATGGCAAAGGTGAAGGAGCCCACAACTACGCCACGCAGCAAGCGACGAGCGGCTCCCGCATCCTGAAAGTGATGGGTAAAGACAGCCAGAATGCTGGCGTACATGGGAAATGGAGTGAGCAGGCCACTCAATTGTGGGCCTAACAGGCTTGCAATGCTGGTAAGTACTAAAAGAAAGGCGGTTGCCACCACCATACGCAAGGGTATCTCCCAACGTGGAGGCTGCACGATAGCGACCATACTTTGTTGTCGAGGCAATAAGACCAGAACAAGGGCAAGAGTACCTACTACGCTAACAAATACGAGCAATAACGAAACCGAGAATTGTTCGAGCATGGCAGTAACGATAAAGAACACGATCCAACCCACAAGGATACTGCCCGGCCAATTCAGGCGCATCGAGAGCCAGCTATAGGTCAGGCAGAAAGCACCTACGGAGATCAAGCCGAGCAGTGTGCCTTGTGCGGCATGTGCAGCAAAAGCAGTTCCATAGTCAAGCGTCAGGAACAAAATGACGGGAGCTGATGTGAGGGGAAGGCCAACCAGCCAGCCACTTACCGTGGGACCCCAGCGACGACTGGCAAGGCTGACAAGTGCAATAAGCGTAGGCGTTAGGAGGAGTTTGAAGATGAGCATTTCTTCCCTTAAAGCGATACAATCCTCCCCATCACCTCCCCAAACCACTCCTCCCCAAACCTTAACCCCCCATACATCAACAAATTCGGTTCACCCGTCGCCGAAATATTCCCATGATTTTCCACGATAAACTCTCGCAAACTCTCAGGTGTCACATACAACGACAGCAATTGCTGAATCTCATGATCCTCAGGAGTACGCATGTGTACCTTGGCCAACGGGATATGCAGCTTCGTCAAAAAGCATAGCTCCCCATGCGGCGTACCCACGTCATAGACTGCCCCCAGACAATACTGCTCGCTGATATCTGAAAGCTGTATCCCTGTCTCCTCGCGTATCTCACGGAGCATGCCTCCAAATGGGTCGGGCTGTCCATTTGCATCCATGTCGCGATCACGCTCAAAAAAACCCCCAATTACATGAAAGTGTCCCGCATGCACAGACACATTCTGGCGTTTCTCATACAAGATATAGCCATCACTCGTCTCCACAACCGAACAGACCGCCAATGCATTACTAAGTTCCTGGCGATCCCGCCCAGTAAAAAACTCAGACTCCCGCGTCGTGGTATACTCTTTGTAGCCCGTATCACCTAACACCAACTTCAATCTACCATCTGGTAGTGCCTCAGCACTCACCAGCCGGAACAATAGCGAATCGTAGAGGGGTACCCCTCGTTGGCGGGCCAGAACCAACTTCTTCTCCCAAAGTGCATCCATCCATTCCTGTATTGCAGGCGAGTTGGGCATACGCAATGATGGGTCGTATGTTATGTCAAGCTGATCTGGCCGGTACAGGCCACGTGCAAGAATTTCAAATTCTATCACTGCCGTTTTCCCCCCTTTTTATGCTTCTTCTCTCCCTCATCACTTCACAGATCCTCACCTCTCTTCTCGTTTCTGCATATCTGTTTGTTCGTCGCCATTCGCAATTTGTCCGCCCCTCTTCGCTAGTTTAGCTGTCCCCTTCGGCTCACCTCAGCTCATGCGAATGGCGCGAGCCAGGCCCAGTGATACGGCCTGTCAGTGCGAAGGTGACGACGTACCATATAACTATCCATTTCCTTATGCACCTGCTTTCGATCAGTTATATCACCATGAGAAGAGGGCCTATGTAAGGGGATATCGGTTGTGCAGCGAGTACCAGGTGCACAACCGATAAGAACAGTGTTGCGCTTTGGGCAAGGGCAAGTCTTGCCCCTAGTCTCCTCCTCCTGCTACCTGAGCAGCCACAGCGGGGTGCGTTTCGCCAGCCAGGTAGGTGCAGACAAACGTGATCGCAGCCATACCAATGACGTAGACCGCAATTGGCCAGGATGCATTGTGGAATTGAATGAGCAGAGCGGTGGCAACAAACGGTGCAAGCCCACCGGCGAAGATCGCAGTGATCTGGTATCCGAGCGATGCTCCACTATAGCGAATGTTTGCACCAAACAACACGCTAAAGAAGGCGGCCTGCGGACCATACATGATGCCAATGCCACCAATACCCAGGAACAGAGCCAGGTCGATCAACAACGGTGACTTTGTATCGATGAGCCAGAAGACGGGGAACGCAATCAGGGCCATAAAGGCTGCTCCTGCCAGGTAGACAGGCAATCGTCCGACACGATCACTAAGCATCCCTGCCGCTAGAATAGTAATAGCCATACCGACAGCCCCGACCAGGGTACCAGTCAGCATGGTATTGCTTGAAACGTGCAGGACTGTGGTGCCGTAGGAAACAACAAACGTAATGAAGATGTAAAAGGCTCCGTTGACCACAAAGAAAGCCCCTGCCGCCAAAATCACTGTCCTCCAACTGGTGCGTAGCACATCGACCAGGGGGATTCTGACTATCGCCTCCGTCTCCTTCACACGCTCGAAGTCAGGCGTTTCTGTAATGCTGAGACGGATGAACAATCCTACTCCAACTATGATAATGCTGAGCAGGAAGGGAATCCGCCAGGCAAAGCCTAAGAAATCTTGTTTCGAGAAGGAGGATGTTGTAAGACCGAAGATCAACGATGAGAGCAGCAGCCCCACGGGAACTCCCATCTGCGGCCAGCTGCCGTAGAAACCACGCCTCTCGGCGGGTGAATGTTCGGTTGCCATCAGCACCGCACCGCCCCATTCTCCTCCTACTGCGAAACCTTGTGCAAAGCGCAGGATAACCAGCAGAATAGTGGCTACGATACCGGCATCCCTATACGTTGGCAGACACCCAACAAGGAAGGTAGCCACCCCCATAATTATCAGCGTCAGAATGAGCATCGTCTTGCGACCTATGCGATCTCCAAAGTGACCAAACACTATACCACCGACAGGGCGAGCGGCAAAGCCGACCCAGAGGGTGGTGTAAGAAGCCAGTAGGGCAGCCAATGGGGAAAGTTTCGAGGAAAAGAAAAGTGGGCCTAAGACCAGTGCAGCCGCGGTGGTGTACAGATAGAAGTCGTACCACTCGATGGAGGTTCCTATCCAACTAGCCAGGGCTACACGTACAATCGATGTGCGTTTACCAGATTCCTGCATAATGACCTCCTGCCATGACTATCATGGCTAGTGCATAGGGCTGTAACACGAGACGTAGAGTGTCACCGAGTGCAAACTCCCCGGTGACGGTGAAGACAAAATGCTCTCAAGAAAAGAGATGATCTTTTCTCATCCAGTCTCAACGGACGTTCTTCTCCTTTCTGGCCCTCCATAAGGACCTTGCGTTCTTGATCCTCCACTCTGGTCTCTCAGAAGAGCGAGGCAATGTGTAGTGGGAAATCGGTCATCACTATTATACTCTATAATCACAAGAGTATAGTTAAGAGATTCTAGCCTATGCCCATTTTTGCCAACCTTTTTTACTCCCACTCAATCGTCGCCGGTGGCTTAGAAGTAATATCATACACAACCCGATTCACCCCTGGCACCTCGTTTACGATGCGGTTGGCGATACGAGCTAGTAGATCATGTGAGAGCCGTGCCCAGTCTGCCGTCATAAAATCCCCCGTTGTTACTGCACGCACGGCGACCACATTGGCATAGGTACGTCCATCGCCCATGACACCGACACTCTGTATCGGCGTCAAAACAGCAAATGCCTGTCCCAGTTCGCGATAGATGTCCGCATGGCGCAGCTCATCGATCACAATCGCATCGGCGGCCCGCAATATTGTGAGCCGCTCTTCATCTACGGCTCCGATGATGCGAATGGCAAGGCCAGGACCAGGGAAAGGATGCCGCCATATCCACTCCTCCGGCAAACCTAGAGCCAGACCGATCTCGCGTACCTCATCTTTGAAAAGCATGCGCAATGGCTCGACCAGTTGTAGCGACATATCTTCCGGCAGTCCCCCCACATTGTGATGCGTCTTGATGCGTGTCGCCGTAGCGGCGGTATCATGGCTGGTACTCTCGATCACATCGGGGTAGAGCGTTCCCTGTGCCAGAAACGCAATTGGACCGCCTCTTGCCTCCAGCCGCCTGGCTTCTTGCTCAAAAGTTCGCACAAACTCTTCCCCGATGAGCTTACGTTTCTGCTCAGGATCGATCACACCAGCCAGGCGTATCAGGAAACGCTGACGTGCATCAACAACGACCAGAGGAATATGCAAATGCTGTTTGAATGTCTCTATTACCTGCTCGCGTTCACCTGCACGCAGCAAGCCCGTATCCACAAAAACACAGGTAAGTTGTTTACCTACCGCTTTATGAATCAGCAGAGCGGCTACCGCCGAGTCCACTCCACCGGAAATACCGCAGATCACGCGCTCTTGTCCCACGCGCTCTCGTATCAATTCTGCCGCTTCCTCTATCGCGGAGCCGGTTGTCCAGGTAGGTTCACAACCGCATATGCGGAAGAGAAAGTTGCGTATAATCTCTTTGCCCTGTGGTGTATGCGTCACCTCGGGATGAAATTGTAGGCCCACCAGTCCATTTGGATTACCTATCGCAGCCACCGGCACATTTTCAGTGCAAGCGAGTACCACAAAGCCTTGAGGTAACCTATCCACGCTATCTCCGTGGCTCATCCACACGGGCAAACGCAAAGGTGTTTCGGCCAGCGGCTTCGTTGGTTTATTCAGTTCCCCAGTTTGAGCAGGTGAGATAGTGATCCCCGCGAAAATACGAAATGCCTGTTGATCCTTCCCTGCCTCAGCCAGCACCTCAATCGTTGCCGGGCCATATTCGCGTTGCCCACTGGTATGCGCGACATGCCCACCCAACTGTTGGGCCAGCAACTGCATGCCATAGCAGATACCCAGCACCGGCAAGCCGCTTTGCAGAATTGCCGGATCACAGGATGGAGCCTGCTCATCATATACGCTCGACGGCCCACCCGACAAAATAAAGCCCTTAATGTCCAGGTGCGCATTCTCTTGCAACTGCGCCAGCGTGGTATGAGCTGGCACCAGTTCACTATACACCTGACATTCACGCACACGACGGGTGATCAGCCGACTGTATTGAGAACCAAAATCAAGAACAATAATCGCTTGTCGGCGTTCTGAGGACTCCATATCTTACCCTCGGGGCCCACCGGCCACATAAATAATCTGACCGCTCACAAAACCTGCCTCATCTGAACACAGGAAACAAATCACATTGGCCACGTCGCGTGGTTGACCCACTCTCCGCACCGGTATCATCTTGACCGCCTCAGCAATGCGCTGATCAGGATCAAAGCCCATGCGCCGCGAGGTAGCACGAGTCATCTCCGTATCGATAAAGCCGGGTGCAACAGCGTTAACCGTAATGCCAAACGGCCCGAGTTCGATAGCCAGGGTACGTGTAAATCCCTGCAAGCCCGCTTTTACCGCCGAATAGTTTACCTGCCCCCGATTGCCCAGCGCCGAAGTTGAAGAAAGCGACACGATACGCCCATACTTCTGCTGCACCATATACTTCTGTGCCGCTCGACTACACAGAAACGCTCCCTTTAGATGCACGTTTATCACCGTGTCCCATTCTTCCTCAGACATCTTGAAGAGCAAGTTGTCGCGTAGCACACCAGCATTGTTGACCAGAATATCCAGGCGACCGAAGCGTTCTGCCGTCTTATCTATGGCCTCCTGCACCATTGCACTATCGGTCACATTGCACGGCACCATCAGGCTCTCCCCACCCAACCGCTCAATCTCTGCCGCCACCTGTTGACACCCTTTCGTATCTACATCGGCAAGGGCAACACGAGCTCCTTCCTCAGCCATGCGTAAAGCCGTTGCCGCCCCAATACCCCGCCCGGCACCCGTAATAAAGGCCACATTGCCCTCAAGTCGTCCCATGTTTTCTTGCTCCTTTTCTTTCGTCATTCTCTGTAGGAACGTGATTATGAGAGTTAACAAATTCATCCGGCTATGGGTCCATGGTGGGAGAGGCGGCATTGATGACGCCGGTCCGCCTGTGAAGAGGACTGGCGTCATCAATGCCGCCTCTCCCACGTCCGTAAGTATTTTGTTAACTTTCATTATCACGTCCAAGACGCATCAACCTAACGACATGATCGGGATATCGCGTAGGGGCGGGGGTAGCGTGGATGCGGGGTTGGGGCCCTTGTGGCCGCCCGTCGTTGCCTGCACGATCAGCTCCACTCCACAGACGGCCACAAGGGCCCCCACTCCACCCAACACCACTCCCGCCCCTACGCGAGACCTCCACATTAAAGGATGGAGAGATGTTTACCATTCGTAGCTTGAGTATATCACAATCGCGTCGCCTCCAGCCAAAGAACTCCCTGCGACCCAACTTCCGCGCTATGGCGTATTCCGGCGGGCAGAACCATACAATCGCCGGGAGCCAGATCAATTGCGCTTATGGAGTCAGGGCGATCAGGCAACACAAAGCGAATGGAACCACGCACACAATACAAGACCTTCTCATATGTATGGCTATGCACAGCATATCTGTCACCTGGTCCATTCGACCACGCATACGGGGACAGTCCTTCCTGTTGCATACGTCGACGTAGCTCCTGTTCCTGCGGCGGCTGTGTCTCTTGCCAGCGAATAACATTCATCTTTGGTACTCCCTCTTTTTGTCTATCTACTCAGCAATGCTGCTTTTCAGTATAGCCAAGAGGAATGATGAGTGCAAGAGAGCATGATAACCGGGGTGTGTTTCATTTTTTTGCATGGCTGGGGTAGCTGCGCGAGCCCAGCCACTACTCGACGACGCGGAGGCGCTCGTGGTCGTCTCGAGTAGTGGCTGGGCTCGCGCAGCTACCCCAGCCATGTTCACCACCTCGCGCTCAATGCAAAAAAATGAAACGCACCCTGATAACCGCGCCCTCTCAGGGGTAGGGTTTTTGAAGAAGGAGAACAAGCGCGTAGGGGCAGGGGCGGCGTGGAGTGGAGTTGGGGCCCTTGTGGCTGCCCGTCGTGCTTCGTGGAGAGTTGGCCCTTCCCCCTGCGGGCGGCCACAAGGGCCCCACACACAATCCCCCAGATTGCGTCCCCGCATCCGCTCCACTCCCGCCCCTACGCGAGGTGGCGTCTCTGCTCCCAAAAACCCTACCCCTGAGAGATAACCGCGCCTCCCCCATGCCCCACCCTCATGACGCCCGCAAGAGCCGTATATAGTAGTGACGCCCCTTGCGGGCGTCATGAGGGTGGGGCATGGAGGATGCAGCTTGCCCTCAAACCAATAGCGAGGTACAATAAATACCTAACCTCTCTTAGCACATGTCGCAGGCTCAGACATCGAAAAGGAGAATATATCTGCTGATGACCACGACACAGATAGCCGCCGCACTTTTCCAATTGCAGCAGCTTGACTTCGAACTGGAACGCCTGAATGCCGAACAGCAGGCTGTTGCCAACTATCTCAAAGGTAATGATCGTCTACAGAAGTTACGTACCGAACACCAGCTGGCCCAGCAACAATTGCAAAGCGGGCTACAGGCTCAGCACGAGGCTGAGTGGACTCTTGAAGATGTGAAACGCCGTCTCAATACCCAGGAACAACGCCTTTATAATGGCAGTATCAGCAACGCCAAAGAATTGTCCAACTTACAGCAGGAAGTACAACGTCTACGAGCACAGCAAAGCCGCCAGGAAGACATAGCCCTGGAAGTCATGGAAGCCACAGAGGCCCTTCAGGAAACTGCAGGGCATAAAGCCCAGGCACTTAAAGAGGCCGAAGCCGATTGGACACGCGAAAGTGCCTCTTTGATCGTACGCCGTGATCAGCTAGAGGCCCGCAAACAGGAACTTCTGGCACAACGCACGCAGCAGGCAGCAAAGCTTGATCCCATCTACATCACTCGCTATGACACGATGCGCCGTACCAAGCAGGGACGCGCCATCTCCAAAGTCGAGCAAAACTCCTGCCAATGGTGCCGTGTCATCCTCACTCCCAGCGAGCTACAACGTGTACGTATCAGTTCCGAACTTCAAACCTGTACCAACTGTGGCCGCATCCTCTATTATGATCGATAACAGGGTGTATAACCATGTACCGCGCTCCAGTGCGGTACATGGTTATACACCCTGTTATGATCTGGAATATTGACAAACCCTTGGGTGTTCTTGTACTCTAGTAATAGAGAGTAAATACGTAAAATGTTGCCTAAGCTCGGATGACGTTCATGTTTTTGCAGAGTGAGTGATATAGCAGGCATGATGACCGCAAGGGTCATCACTACTATACACGAAGCACTGGTAGAAGGCGTAGTATAGTAGTGATGACCCTTGCGGTCATCATGCTTCGCTGTAGTGATGACCCTTGCGGTCATCATGCTTCGCTGTAGTGATGACCCTTGCGGTCATCATGCTTCGCCAACATGATCATGTTTCGCAAAGATATGAAACTCACTCCCTAAGTTCTGGCTACGCCAGTTAGTTTTATGAGGAGGTGCAGAGTTATGAGAAAGCAAGTTTCTATTCCAACTGTGCTTGTATGCACCTTGTCTACCCGGCCGAGGGAAACGAGCGAACACAGCCAGACTCAGTCTTTGGGTTAAAGGACTTCTGGCACTTCCGCACCGCTATAAAGCTCCCTCCGCTGACATGGTAGACACACAACTTTAACAATTATGCGTGAAACCATGTTTTTTTATTCTCTTTGGAGGGAAAGCTTTGATTAACGATCCGGAAACGGAAAAACCACTGACCGGCGTAGTGTTGAACGGCGCACATGGCATCTACGACGTTCATACTAATGATGGTATCCTGCGCTGTACACTACGCGGCAAGCTCAAGAAAGCCTTTGTACAGGCTCAATCTAGCAAACCTATTCAGAAAGTACGTCCACGGCAAGACAAACTTCTGGCAACTACCACACGCACCGAGCGTATGGAGCGGCGCAACGCCAGCGAGTCTCTATTGCCCATGCGCTTATCCGTCGGCGACTACGTTAAACTACGCCGCCTCGACGCCAAAACCGGTATGATCGAAGAAATCTTACCTCGGCAAAACGCACTTTCACGCAAAGACCCAGGCTCAACCGATAAAAAAGTTCGGCAGCAGACCATGCTTGCCAACCTTGATCAGGTTGTACTGGTCTTTGCCGTGGCCCATCCTGAGCCACATTTCGGCATGCTCGACCGCTACCTGACCATCTGTGAGTCAGCCGAGGTGCAACCTATCATCTGCCTCAATAAAGTCGATCTGTCTCACGCCCCTGAGATGGAGCAAGCAGCAGAACTTTACAGCCAGCTTGGCTATAAAGTACTCTGGACAAGTACATATACCCATCAAGGCATTGATGAGTTGCGTTCTTTACTCAAAGAACATACTAGCCTGTTCACCGGCCCCTCCGGTGCCGGCAAGTCCTCTCTGGTCAACGCTATTGAACCAGAAATGGCGATCCGCACAGGCTTGATTAGCGATGCCACCGGTAAAGGTAAGCACACTACCACTGGCTCACAGCTTTACCCCCTATCGGATGGCGGCTGGCTCGCCGACTCAGCCGGTATTCGCGCCCTCGCCGCCTGGAATATACCACCCGAAGAGATGGCTCACGACTTTGTCGAGTTCCGTCCCTACCTCGGCGAGTGCCTCTACTCCGACTGTCAACACCTCGACGAAGATGGCTGTGCCATCCTCCAGGCCGTCGAAGATGGCGTGATTAACAAACGACGCTATACCAGTTATGTACGGATTGTGACAGGGGAAGAAAGATAAGCCAACAAGACAAAGCAGGATTTTCGCTATAGGGTGCGCGTCATTTTTTACATGGCTGGGCTCGCGCAGCTACCCCAGCCATGTTCGCCACATGTGGCGAACATCCCGCTTTGTCTTGTTGGCTCAGCAGAGAATATCCCCAACCGCCTCCCCCACTCCCCCCACCACCTCCTGATCCTGCTCCTCCAACACCGTCCGTGGATCTAACAGCAGCGTATCTCGCAAGATGCGTGCCACGATTGGTATGTTCCTCATGCGCAAGCGTCTTGCCAGCTCATCCAATGGTAGCGATACTCGTGCAGCATCGATGGCTAGCAGCGTTGTCGGCAGAGTCTCACCTGGCAGAGAGCCACCGCCAATCGTCGACTCCCCACGTTGGAGCCGCGCCGGAACTCCTTGTGCCTGCAACTTTGAGGCCCAGCTAGTTGCGCGGCTGGTGATCTTCTCAGGACGGGCGGAGATCATGCGCCAGATGGGAATATGGGTTTCTGCTTCGTTGCGTTGATAGTGCCTCAATGTCGCCTCTAAAGCAGCCAGCGTCATCTTATCGATGCGTACCGCTCGCATGAGGGGATGTTTGGCGATACGTGCTAGCACACTGGCCTTCCCTACCAAAATACCCGCCTGTGGCCCTCCTAACAGCTTATCGCCAGAGAAACACACCACATCTGCTCCTGCCGTCAGACTCTCTTGTGGCGTTGGCTCGTGTGCCAACCCGTAACGCTCACTGGTCAGTAAGCAGCCACTGCCCAGATCATCCATAACCAGGAGATTGTGCTGATGAGCCAGAGCAGCCATTGCGCTGACAGGTGTAGACTCCGTGAAACCGGTAATCAAAAAATTGCTGGGGTGAACAGAGAGCAGCAAAACTGTGCGCTCGCTCAGAGCCGCCTCATAATCAGCAATGCGCGTGCGATTGGTTGTACCCACCTCAACTAAGTGACAACCACTCTGGCGCATCACATCCGGCACGCGAAACCCCCCGCCGATCTCTACCAACTGCCCACGCGAGATAATCACCTCGCGCCCCACCGCCAGCGTACTTAAGGCCAACAGTACTGCCGCTGCATTATTATTAGTGACCAGTGCAGCCTCACCACCCGTTAACTCACACAACAACATTGCAATATGGCTGTGGCGCGACCCTCGTGTACCGGCTTCTAACTCATACTCCAGATTCGAGTACCCCGCGGCCACGCGCTGGACTGCCTCCAGAGCCGCTGGCGAAAGTGGCGCACGGCCCAGATTCGTGTTGATGATCACACCGGTAGCATTAATCACAGGACGCAACTGTGCCTGTTGCCTTTCCTGCAAGTACTTTTGGGCCACCTGCAAAAGCTGTTCAGACGAAGGACACATCGCCCCATTACGGATATCCTCACGTGCCTGCGCCAAGCTTGCTCGTAACGCTTGTAACGTCATCGGTCGTGAATAATGATTGATAAACTCCTGTCCTTGAGAAGATTGCAGAAGCTCATCAATAGATGGCAAGAGCCGCAGCTGATTCGAATCAATTGTCATACTCGACCCAAAGCAATTTCATAATAACACAGCCACTTCGCCCTCTCGTAGTATAGTAGGGACGACCCTTGCGGTCGTCCTACCCTTGCGGTCGTCCTGCCCTCTCCATGATCACTGCTTAATGCAATGCATAAAACATGGTGATCGCCAGACTATTCGCGATTTTCCCCATGACAGCGCGTAGGTCCGCCTCGTTGAGCTTGCAAATGGCATATTGGTCGGCCAGCAAGGAGCGCAGCACGGGGTACATCAGTTCCGTCTTAACCAAGCTATCGGTGTCCAGTAAAGGGTAGTCTCGTTTTAAGAGCAGGTGATGATAAGGGCGAAGTTTACCACGATATGAGGTAAGAGCTACAACATTGACCGCCCCGGCATGGCGACAGAAGGGATCACCAGAAACAACCAGGGCGGGATGCCAATCCAGAATACGCTTCTCTTCAATGCCCGGTGGCAGCGACGGATAACCAAAATTTACCCAATACACCATGCCGAATTGCACAGGCGTTTGATACGTCAGTGCATCCGGTGCAAGTTCTGGTGGATGAGGCATTGCTTATTACATATCTTCTACTACGAGTAATACGATACGGCTATCGTGAATGGACGTATGCTACTGACGACGCATAAACAGAAGCTTCGCTGCCAACTTCAAGCTGTGCATGAAAACAGGCAGAAGTGAGTGACCAGGAGCGTGAGACCAAGCTGAGACGCTCTTCTCGTTCATCCTGACTTTCTTCCTGAAGGGCGGCAGCTATGACGTCCATCTCACGCTGATATTGTTCGATAAGTAAGGAAGAACGACCGAAGTCACTATTTGTCGTCATAAAGTACCTCTTTGATTCCAAGTACTACTCATCGTACACACATCTATCGCGGAAAAGGTTGCTGCAATATGCTGTAAATCGTTGCTATACTGCAAGAGAGTACGAGGTATGTTTTTTTCTCCAACTTTTGTGATTATACCAGCAAATTATGCAATGCGCAAGACTTTCTGGTACCATTTTATGGGGAACACCTTGATCTCTCCATTCAAACCGTTATGAAGTGTCAAGTATTAGCCGTGAGCAATAGCGTTGTCATCAACTGCCCTTGCCGATAGGCAGTAAGAGCTCCCCCTTCCCCCGAAATGGGATCAATTTGTCCATCACCATTCGTATCCACTCCATGATAGGCGGCATCGGCAAGCCTTACTACATCCTGAACTGCCGTCACATCGCTTGGATTATTCAAGAGATGGAGCGCATCTTGCTCAATCGTCGTTACCCATCCTTTGACGTCTGTAAGCACGGTTATCAGCAGTTGGGCATGCAAGCGCATCATATCCGTCGCATCCGGCTGACTGATGGCGAGAGTAGCATGTTCTCCAGAATCAGTGAGGTAACCCTGCCCCAACAGACCGAAGCCATCACTCGCTGCGATGACATCATGTTGAGCACAGGTTGGTGCCAGCGGCTGGTAGTGTGGACCTTGCTTGCCCTCAATCACATCTATGATATTCTGCGCTACGCAACGAATTGCCATAGTATCGTGGCTAGCCTCAACACTCTGTAGAACATCTGCCTGAATGTTCAACATGCGTGTTTGCTGCAAGACCCCTACCAGCACTCCGATCTGTCCGGGTGTCCCGGGAAAACTAATGAGCATGTGTCCAATATGCGTAGAGGATTTGGGAGGAAAGGTGCCGATGAGCATCACTTTACCTATTGGTAACCTGTCTATTCCCTGTTCCAACGTGATCTTTATCATCTGTCCTGCACTAAGCAGATTGGTGTCAGATGCTTTATAGTTCAGGGTATAGGTCCCATTCGCTCCTGAGAGAGTTCCTAGCGGAACAACTTCCTCTTTCGCATCATTGATGAGCCAGGCAGCATAATAGTAACCAGAGGGAGGGACATTTAAACCGTGAATTACCACACTGAGAGAATCGCTGTGCCCTGGTAACTCACTTGGGTTATCAAAGAACATTACCTGTCCAGTCGTACTCGGCGTAGCAGCACCCTGCTTTGCAAGCGAAAGAATCCCAATGATACCGCTTGCACCAATTAGCAGTATAAGCAGCAGAGCAATTAATGCGATACTTCGAACATTCTTATATCGGAACCGACGCATTAACGCGGCTCTAGGATAGCTACGCAATGTAAGAGAGGTGATACGGTTCTCTATTTGATATTTATGGTCTTCTAAGCCTTCAGAAGAGGTAGAAACGGCTAATTTGTGTAAATCCCCATTGCTACTTCCCGCCCATGTAGCGGATGGTACTTCTGCTTGTGATGAGACAACCACCAGAGATGGATGCTGTTCTGAGATGCCTGATATTGAAAATGTTCGATATAGGCTTCGCGATCCTTTACAGTCAACGTACTCGGCTTACTCAAAATACACAGCAGATAAGTTTGGGTCGCATCTTCAGTATGAGCGAGAAAGACAGACCCCCAGATAGTTTGCTCGATAAACTGCTCCAGGCGATAATCTCCTAGCTTTGTTCTGGTCAACTTCTCATCGGTAATAGCCCTCATTGAGACAGTCCTTTCACCATCAAAGCCATCGGTCATCTACCGATTACTGGGCGCTATTAATCAGCACTAAAAGTCATATATATCGATATACTTACTACGATGACAATACGTGAATATGTGATTTACGCTAATAGTGTGTTAAGAAGCATAACAATAATTAGGAAAGCTCTTCCCCTTAGGGTAAACGAACCAGCTTGTAGAAAGTAACTCTACAATAGTATTTTCTTTAGGCAAGGTTCAAACGAACTTGACAGTCTAAGCGCGGATTATGCAGAAACTGTCAAGTGACATGGTAGAGCATAAAGCTTGTGTAAGCAAATTAAGTAGTACTAAAGAGCTAGAGTATAACGGCCTGTGACAACGAGAACCGTTATGCGGAGACGAAAAGGTGAGTGCTGGCTGCTTTCTCACATTTCATGAATATCTACGGCGGGTTTAGTTCTCTGAAATTTCAGCTTTGGTAAGAGCCTCTGAAAATGCTTGACAGCGCACAAAGTGTCGGCTATAATGGACACGTCGATCACTCAGGAAGTACGAATGCGTGTTCCTTGTGACGAAAGCAGGTTTTTTTGAGTTCCTTCGTCGGTTAGTCCGCTTCGTCTAGCTTGACCTCGCGCATCCTAAGGTAGTGGGGACATGTAGATGGAAGGCTAACATCCGGTGAGAGCTTCTCAATCCTGGGCAGTTACCAAAGTGGCCAACTGGGGCTGACTGTAAATCAGCTGGCTTTCGCCTTCGGGAGTTCGAATCTCTCACTGCCCACCTAGACCTGCCCGTGTGGCGCAGCGGTAGCGCACAGTCTTGGTAAGACTGGGGTTGGGTTCGATTCCCATCACGGGCTCCTGTGGTATTCTGAAGAATACTGTGCCTCTTTTGAGGGTGCATACCTTCACCATACCCGCAGTACGCCCCGTTTCGGGTACTGCAAGGACGTACAAGAGCTTTTGCTGCCGTCTTCTGGAAAAGATCGTCACTTCCCCCTCCTTATAAACTGAACACGTTCAAATCTATCATCAGGGGAAGTTTTCTAAATAGGGGCGATCAGTGCTATCCGGGGACGGCTGCTGCATGTCTATACCCATGAGTTGCTATTTGATCGCAAGCAGAATTGTCAGGAGGAGCCACTAAAAAAATGGCAAAGAAGAAATTTGAGCGTAACAAACCGCATGTGAACGTGGGCACGATCGGTCACATTGACCATGGCAAAACCACCTTGACGGCCGCCATCACCAAAGTCCTCGCCGCCGCCAAACTGGCCCAGTACACCGCCTTCGACCAGATTGACAAGGCCCCCG
>WNGD01001057.1_pt1 | contig 30087 bp, 24 predicted proteins | sample 5400671 | NCBI WGS metagenome assembly WNGD01 (sample SAMN13153369, study PRJNA577476) | soil metagenome | isolation source: 40 cm soil or saprolite under grassland replicate 2 | place: USA:California | collected 2016-06-15
CCGCTTTTTATCGCGCATGGAGTGCTTCTCTGGCTGGCGACAATAACTCAGCACTTCTACGGATAATAGTGCTTCCAGCAGTAATAGTAAAGAGATATTCTCGTTTGCGGATATAATTAATCCCTGCTATAATGAGCTAGATAAATATGTGAGTGTACTGAGAAGTGACGAGGTTTTTTTCATGCGCAAGACATTGGTCGTGGTGCTGTCTCTACTACTGCTTTGTTGGGGTGTATTTCTTTTTGCTTTTGCCAACAGGTTACCTGTCCAGGCGACGCAAAAAACGGTCAGGCAAGTAAGATCGATAGTATTAAAAATACCACCAAAGTCTGTCCGAGCGACTCCTTCACCGGTTGCACATATATCCGCAAAGGCCACTCCGCCGACCATAAAAGGTGATAATGTCAACGCGACGGTCCCTGCAAGCATACGAGAAAACATCTTTTTTAATGGTAACACTTCTCTACACGAGATCGCTCTAACCTTTGATGATGGTCCTCATCCGATCTACACGCTGCAGGTGCTGCATATTCTGCAGGAGTACGGGGTCAAGGCGACATTTTTCTGTATCGGGAGGCAGATACCGGCCTACGCGAGTATTGTGCGGCAGGTCAGTCGCGCGGGGAACCTGATTGCCGACCATACGTGGGACCACTTCGATATGACACGACTCTCCATCGCCAGTATGCAATGGGAATTGTCAAGGACCGCCGACGTGATTCAGCAGGTAACGGGTGTGCGGCCCATATTGTTTCGTCCTCCCTATGGATCTATCAATACGACCGTGAAGAACGTATCGACGCAGCTCGGACTGACTCCTATCATGTGGAATGTCGATCCCAACGATTGGCGACTGCCTGGAGCCGGCATTATCGTTCAGAGAGTGCTTGCCAATACAGGGAATGGCAGCGTGATCCTGCTGCATGATGGCGGCGGAAACCGCTCGCAGACGGTGCAGGCGCTGCCACAGATCATTACAGTGCTGCGAGCACGTGGCTACCGGTTTGTGACTGTGGGACAACTCCTCGCCGATAGTGTGCGCGGCTAGCAGCAGGCGATGTATCTTGTAGCTATAGACCACACCGAATGGAAGATGGGCATACTATGTAGTACAATTGCAACCTATACAGAAGGACATCGGTGAGAAGAACGCTACAGAAGAGAGGTCCTTGTACATGCCTATCCTTGTTGACCTGATCGCCACCTACATCAACCAGTTGCAGGCAAACGTATGCCGCAGCGTAGCGGAAGCGCAGGGACTGCTGGTAGGGAAAACAGGTGAAAAACGGCCTTCTCACTTGTTTTCAAATGCTTCTCTTCCTCCTTATGAATGAAATGGAATACTCTTCAACTCTAAATAGTGTTCGCAGTAGTCGGTATCTCCTTGCCCACTATGGAGAGTCGTTTATCATGTTTGATTAGCACGATCCTTTTCCCACTGGAACCAACTTCATCCCGACGAGACGAATACATTTGTTAATGTTTATGCTCTATTTACGCAGGGATAGGTCTCGTTTATGCGTCGTTTATGTCCAATTGAGTATACTCCCATCATAGGCCCACAAAAATCTACTAGCCCGGTGATCGCCGGATCTGGAATTCGTACATTCAACCTGTCTTATTTGTAGATACTTGTTGTGCGTATGGCATGGTACCAGACGACCATAAGAGAAAGGAGTGCGGTCATCTCCGCTTTATCGATGAAAAACTTATCAGCCATGACCCAAAATGTAACGAGCCAGGGTACGTCCGCCATAGAATTGAGGGACGTCACCAAACGCTTTTTGACGCCAAAAGGCCAGGCCTACACCGCGATACGCAACGTCACCTTCAGCGTCGCACCTGGTGAGTTCGTCGCCGTGGTTGGCCCGACTGGCTGCGGCAAATCCACTACGCTGGGACTTATTTCTGGCCTTGAGCGACCAAGCGTTGGCGAGGTAGAGGTAATGGGCAAACCTGTGCAGGGCATCGACCCGCGCATTGGCTATGTCTTCCAGGCTGACGCAGTCTTCCCCTGGAAGAATGTGCTCAGCAATGTTGTCACCGGCCCGCTCTTCCGTGGAAAGCCAAAAGCCGAGGCGCGCGAGCGCGCTCACGATTGGATCGCGCGTGTCGGACTTACTGGGTTCGAGGACCGCTACCCGCACCAACTCTCGGGCGGCATGCGCAAGCGCATGGCCCTGGCTCAGACCTTTATCAACGGGCCGCAGATCCTGTTGATGGACGAGCCGTTCAGTGCTCTCGACGTGCAGACACGGACCTTGATGGAAGACGAACTGCTCCAGATGTGGTCCACCCTCTCGGCCTCCGTGGTCTTCGTCACCCACGACCTGGAGGAGGCCATCGCCCTGGCCGACCGGGTGTGCGTCCTCACCTCTGGGCCGGCCACCGTCAAAGGCATCTATACCATCGACTTGCCCCGTCCACGCAAGGTGGAGGAAATCCGCTTCGAGCCACGTTTCGTCCAACTGTATCACGAAATCTGGGAAGATCTTCGCGAGGAGGTATTGATTAGCTATGAGCGTAATAAGCAACGAGTCTAAAGAAACCAGCACCACCGCCGAGAGCACAGGAGTGCCAGCGGCCATCGCTGCCCGCCGCCGCCGCCGCATCATGGTCAACACGCTGCGCGTCCTGCTGCTGGTCGTGCTCATCGGGGGCTGGGAACTCACCACTCGTGTCGGCATCGTCGACCCCTTCTTCTGGGGCCGACCCTCTGGTATCTTGGCACAACTCGTCACCTGGGTCACGCAGGGGACGGCGCAGGGCCCCTTATGGGAGCAAATTCTCGTCACCTTAGAAGAGACCGTCCTGGGCTTCGTGATCGGCGTCGTGCTCGGGGTCGTCTTTGGAGTGGTGCTGGGACGCAATCAGTCCCTGGCCGATATCCTGAGCCCTTACATCAAGGTAGCCAATGCGATTCCGCGTATCGTGCTCGGCTCTATCTTCGTCATCGCGCTGGGCCTGGGGATGCAATCCAAGGTGGCACTGGCGGCTGTGATGGTGTTCTTTATCGTCTTTTACAACGCTTTTCAGGGGGTGCGCGAGGTCGACCGCAACCTGCTGGCCAACGCACGCATTCTGGGGGCGAGCCAGCGCCAACTCTCCACAGCGGTGATCATCCCGTCAGCCCTGACGTGGATCATTGCCAGCCTGCATACCAGCTTTAGCTTTGCTCTGGTCGGCGCGGTAGTCGGTGAGTACCTGGGTGCGACCCAGGGCATCGGCCTGATGATTCAGACCGCGCAGGGCACCTTTAACGCGAACGGTGTCTTCGCGGCGATGGCGATGCTGGCAGCGCTCGCCTTGCTTGCGGAGCTCCTGATCACCGCGCTGGAAAACCGTCTGATCGGCTGGCGCCCCAATATCATCAGTGATGTAGCTATTTAGATGAACTCAGAATTCCGAGGAACAACGCCGCATGCGCGGCTACGGCTTCGCCGTCAGTTCCTCGGATCAGAAGACAAGGAGGAATGAGAAAAGAAGCGAACGAAAAGCAAATGCGCTCGTCAGTGTAGCCAGCACATCGTTACCAATAGAACCAGGGGCGAGAACGGCTGGTTACACATAGAATCATCGAAGACCGAACAGGAGGAAGCACATGAACTCATGGAGCCGAAGGATTAGTCTGGTAGGCAGTTTCATTTTAGTTCTTATCCTTAGCGCGTGCGGCAGTAGCAGTAGTGGCGGCAGCGGTAGCAGTAGTAGCAGTGGTGGTAAGACGCATCTCTCGATCATGGTGGGTGGACTCAGCAAGCAGATCTATTTGCCGAACATGCTCACCAAGCAGCTAGGGTACTTCGATCAGCAGGGTCTGGACGTAACACTGATTGACGAGGCATCTGGACAATCCTCTGAGAACGAAGTGCTGGCAGGCCAGGTCGATGCAGGCTCGGGGTCCTATAACCACACCATCGAGCTGCAAGCGGCTGGCAAGCAGATGGAGGCCGTAGTTCTGTTGAACGTTGCCCCTGGTGAAGCCGAGATCGTTTCTGCTAAAGTGGCCAGCCAGATCCACTCGATCAAAGACCTCAAAGGCAGGAATCTGGGCGTCACTGAACTGGGCTCAGGGACGCAGACTCTCACCACCGCGCTGCTGCATAATGCCGGGATAGCGCCAGACCAGGTGCATTTCGTGCCGGTGGGCGCAGGCGATACCTTTATCGCGGCGTTGCAGCAGGGCAGAATCGATGCAGGCATGACGACCGAGCCGACGATCTCGCGTATCCTGGCAACAGGTGTCGGGAAGGTCCTGGTCGATCTGCGCTCGCCGCAGTCCACGCAGGCGGCCCTGGGCGGACCCTACCCGTTCATCAGCCTGTTTATGAATAACAGTTATGTCAGTAGTCACAAGGATACCGTTCAGAAGCTGGCGAACGCCTATGTCCAGACGCTGAAGTGGATGCACACGCACACGGCGGAGCAGATCGCGGATAAAATGCCGGCTGATTACTACGCAGGCAATAAAGCTCTCTATGTAACGGCGTTGCAAAACCAGATGGCCATCTTCAGTCCAGATGGATTAATGCCTGCTGGCGCGCCTCAATCGGTGCTCAACACTGAGTATCAGAGCAATCTGGTCCCGAAGGGCAAGCAGATTGATCTCAGCGCCACATTCACCAACGAGTTTGTCAACAAAGCGCTCGGCTAAGCGTCCCTCTCGTATCAAAGCTCGGGTATCTGTTTCGGAACAGGTGCCCGAGTCGCTTTCGTATCAAAGTGATATTCAGGGAACCGAAATGATATAATAAGGAAACCTCATTCACATTTTAGTTGTATTGATGAGCGCGTCAGAGCCGAAGTGTCGAAAGATCGCACAGGGGTTGGTTTTGCACAACGAGATCGTGCGAAAGAACTCATCGAGGTGTGTATTGGCCATGCTGCATATCGTGCGTCGATCTCTCCTGATTCAGATGCTGAGCGTCTACCTGCTTTTTGTCGTCGTCGTGCTGGTTGGGGGAGTGGGAGTCAACGCAGTCGTCGAACAGCAATTGCGCAACGACGCCCAGGCATCCAACCAGGCGCTGGCGCAGGAGATCGCCCTGAATACCAGCCTGCAACTGCGGGATGCCGAGACTTCGCTCGTTGCTCTGAGCAAGCTTGTAGCACAGAATCATACTCCGGACGCAATAGCGAGGACCTTCCGGGCCTATCAGGCTGCTCGCAGCGACGTGGATCACATCTCCTGGCTCGGACCGCTAGGTGATCTGCGCGTTACCTGGCCGCCGGGTGAGGTCGGGTTAGGAGCGGAGTTCTCGCCCTCCGACATCATAGGACGCGCCCGAGCCGCCACCGCCCCGATCTTTGAGGTAGGTATCGCCGTCGAAACGACCTTCAGCGCAGGCGTCATCATTGCTCAACCTGTGCGCGCCAGCGGTCAACTGATAGGCATCGTCGCAGCGAATATCTCGCTCGTCGAACTCAGTGAACCTCTGACGCCCGTCGTCCAGGCACAGCAACGCCAGGGACGGCAGCTCATGATCAGCATCATCGACGATAAGGGCGAGCTTATCGCCACGCCTCAGCACGAGCGCATCATGCAGACCGTGCTGGATGAATTGCCGGGGGCCGACCAGGCGTTGCGCGGTCATGCAACCTCAAGTCTGGGTCCGGGAACCGACGGCCAGGACTGGCTTTTCAGTGCCGTACCCGTGCCGTACCTCGGCTGGGCTGTCGTCGTGCAGCGACCTGCCAGCGAGGCGCTGGCCGTAGTCGCACAGTTCCATCTCTGGCTATTGACCGCTGCACTTCTCTTCGCCATCGGTGGTCTGCTGTTCTGGCTCATGCTGCTGAGCCGGGTCATTCGCCCCCTCCATACGCTTGCTCTCCAGCACCAGGTGCTGCCTACCTCCGAGCAATCGATTCCTGAGCATGCCACTGTGCTTGCTGAACGAGAGGACGAGGTAGGGGATCTTGCGCGTTCACTCGTACGTCTCGAGTACGATGGAGTGGAGAAGCTCGGAAAACTGCGAACGCTGCTGGAGACGTCGAACGCCGTGGTCAAATCTCTGGAACCGTATACGGTCGTAGGCAAGATTATTCGCGAGGCGCGGCGATTGGTGGATGTGCAGGCAGCGGCGGTACTCCTGCCCGATGAGCAGGGAGTACTACGCGTGCTTGCCAGCGCTGGGCATAGCGAACGTTACGACCGCGTGCTCTCCCTGTCGCCCGAGAACGTGAGTTCAGCAGCCGTGTTGGCGTTGCGGGATGGTAAGCCCGTGCAGAAACTACTCAATGCCAACTCGCCTTCGTTCTCCTACGATGAGGGTTTCCGCTGCGTTTTGGCGATCCCGATCATCAGCCGTCATGCCGGTAGCGTCGTCCTGCTGGTACACCGTATTGAGGCTCATCCCTTTAACCAGAACGAGATCGACCTGCTGCTGACATTTGCCAACTATGCCACACTCGCGTGGGAACATGCCGTGCTCTACGAACGCAGCGATGAGCGGCTGCGCGAAGTGGCACGGGAGAACGAACTCCTGTATCAGCAGGCATCGGAGGAGAAGCAGAAGCTAGAGGCAATTATGGGCAGCATGAGCGATGGGCTGGTGCTGACAGGCATAGATGGGACAATTCTGTACGCCAACTTCGGCGCAAGCGCCATTATGGGACTGCCCATCGAGTCTCTGGAGCACCAGCCGATCAGCACACTCTACAACGCACTGCGCTCAAATGCGGTACATCCACAAGAATGCGAGCGGGCGCTGAAACGGGTTGCGTGCGCCGAAGCGACGGAGCTGGTGGTCGAGATCACACAAACCGATCAGCGGCAGGCCATTCATCTACGGCTGTTCGATGTGAACGATGAGTCGGGACGCACTATAGGACGTGGCCTGCTGCTGCGTGACGTGACCCGCGAGCGAGAACTTGACGAGTTCAAAACGACCTTGCTGGCGGCTGTTGGCCATGAGCTGCGCACGCCATTGGCAGCTATTAAAGGGAACGCCTCTACATTGCTGCAACAGGATATAACATGGCCTCTTGCAGATCAGCGTCATTTCTTGAAGATGATCAGCGGTGAAGCGGATCGTCTGGCTCAACTTGTAAGTAACCTGCTCGATCTTTCGCGGCAGGAGGCGGGACTACTCTTCCTCAATCGTGCGCCTGCCAGGATACAGGATCTCGTAGCGAAGATCGTCGAGCGGGTGAGTCATCCGGGAGTCACACTCACTTCGCATATCCCTGCCACTTTGCCACCGGTCAACATAGACAGCGCGCGTATAGAGGTCGTGCTTCACAACCTGGTCGCCAATGCGCTGACGTACGGTGAGGGCGAGGTGCGCATCACCGCCGAGGTACAAGACAATGGGGTTGTCGTATCTGTTGCCGATAATGGGCCTGGCATCGCCTCTAACGAACTGCCGCACGTATTTGAGCGGTTCTACCGGGCGCAGCACGGTCGCCAGCAGCATTCTGGCGGGACCGGCCTGGGACTGGCTATCTGCAAGGCATTCATCGAAGCTCACGGCAGCACGATCTGGGCGAAGAGTACAATGGAGGGTACGACGATATCGTTCTCGCTGCCGCTTGCTTCGGTGGTGTCCACAGATATGGTAGCAACGGAGCTTTCTCCCTTACAGCCAGAAACGGAGTTTTCAACAGAGGAAAGGAGGCGTATATGACGAGGGCGAAGCGTATTCTGCTCGCAGAAGATGAAGTGGCCCTGCGCGATTTCGTCAGTCGGAACCTGCACGCGCGCGGCTTCGAGGTACTGGAAGCGAGCAACGGGCTGGAAGCGGTAGCCGTATGGGAGCGAGAAAATCCCGACCTGTTGATACTCGACATCATGATGCCACGCATGGATGGCCTCGAAGTCTGTCGGCGTGTGCGCGAGTACTCTTCGGTCCCCATCATTGTGTTGACCGCGCTGGATGCCGAAAGCGACAAGGTCACGGCGCTCGATCTTGGGGCTGACGATTATCTAAGCAAACCTTTTGGGGTGGAGGAACTGCTGGCTCGCATGCGCGCCGTATTGCGTCGTACCCAGGGGGAGACGCCGCCACGTGGAAGCGGTGTAAAGCGGTTTGGCGATCTTGAGATTGACCTGGCGGGACACGTCGTACGGTTGCGTGGTGCCGAGGTGCGGCTATCGCCAACGGAGTTCGCCCTCTTGAAGCAGCTTATCACCAACGTGGGCAAGGTGGTCACGCACCGCATGCTGCTACAGAGCGTCTGGGGGGCGGAGTACGGCGGTGAGGCCGAGTACCTGCGCGTTTATATGAACCGCCTGCGCCACAAACTGGAGCTCGACCCTGCCAATCCCCGCTACCTGCTCACTGAACCGGGCGTTGGATATCGTTTTGTTGCACCCTGAAACAAGGGCATAGGTAAACGTCTTGAGGCCAGATATGAGCATCACTCTACCGCGATATTTTCCCTCTGAAAGTGCGTCGTGAGGATAATGCTGGTAAGAACGCGCTCCACACCAGGCATCTGCCGGATATGGTTGAGCAGTGCTTCCAGTGCCGAGGGCGAGGTCGTATGCACCTTGATGAGCATGCTCTCCTCGCCGGCGGAACTAAAACACTCCACGACCTCGGGGAAGGCTTGTAGGGCGCGCGCCAGCTCTTCACAGGGGACACGGCTGATGTGAATGCGTACGAAGGCGCGCAGGGTCAGGCCGAGCTTCTCGGGATCTATCTCGATCGTATACCGGTTGATCGTGCCGGCTCGTTCCAGCTTTTTCACCCGCTCGTGCACGGCTGGTGGCGACAGGTGGACGGCCTCGCCCAGTTCGCTATATTTGCGCTTCGCGTCCTGTTTGAGTAAAGCTAATAACATTCGGTCCGTCTGGTCTAACACAGGCTCCTCTCCTCTTTTCTGCTGAATAGGGTTTGCTCTTTAATGCTATTCGCCAATTTGACTTGATTTTTTAATGGTATATGGGTATCTTAACATTATGCTGAATAAAATAAAAGCTCATTGAGTGCTGATTTCTCAGCGGAGAGGAACGTATATGGACAATAATACGATTGCGGGCTTCCATCATCTCACGGCCATCGTGGGAGATCCGCAGCAAAACATCGACTTTTATACACACGTCCTGGGTCAACGGCTGGTCAAACAGACGGTCAATTTCGATGATCCAGGCACCTACCACCTCTACTATGGCGATGGGGTTGGAACGCCGGGTACGATTGTGACCTTCTTTCCCTGGCCCGGTGCGCCGCAAGGAAGCAGGGGAGCGGGCCAGATCGTTGACATTTCCTTCTCTATTCCGGCGGCGGCCCTTGACTACTGGACCAACCGCTTGACGAAGCACGGCGTGGCCTATACCGGGCCGACCGCGCGCTTCGACGATCAGGTCATCGCTTTCTTAGATCCGCATGGGCTCTCGCTGGAACTGGTTGCCCATCAGCAGCCGGACGCGCGCAGTGGTTGGAAACAGGGCCCGATCCCTGAAGCCTATGCCATTCGTGGATTTTACAGCGTCACGCTGGCCGAGAACAATCAAGAGCGCACCGCCGCGATGCTCACCGGAGTGCTCGGCTTCCGTCTGCTCAAACAAGAGGGCAACCGTTTCAGATACGAGGTAGGCGAGGGCGGACCCGGAGCCACCGTCGATGTCTTGAGCCTGCCCAATCAGCCGCGTGGTAGAATAGCGGTGGGCACGGTCCATCACGTCGCCTGGCGCACTGAAGACGATGTGCACCAACTCGCCTGGCGTCAACGCCTGCTCGATCAGGGGAGCAACGTCACGCCGGTCAAGGATCGCCAGTACTTCCACTCGATCTACTTCAACGAGCCGGGCGGTGTCCTCTTCGAGATCGCGACCGATCCGCCGGGATTCGCCACCGACGAGACGGTGGAGGAGTTAGGGACGCATCTCAAGCTTCCCCCCTGGTTGGAGCCGCAGCGAGCGCAGATCGAGGAGGTCCTGCTCCCAATCCATGTACCGGAGGAGAATGTCGGCGCGGCGGGTCGCTAGCGGGCAGTCTGGAGATTTTTCAATGCGTGAACGTATGGATAAGATAACAGGACCACATCAGGGGCAGCCTGTGCTGATGGCTGGCGAGCCGCTTGAGAGCGCCAGAGCCGCTATGATTATGATCCACGGGCGCGGGGCGACGGCGGAAGACATCTTGAGCCTCACAGGCGAGGTGGACCAGCCCGGTTTTGCCTACCTCGCACCGCAGGCGGCTGGCTACACGTGGTATCCCAACAGCTTCCTCGCGTCCATTGCGAGCAACGAGCCCGGTCTCTCTTCGGGGCTGGCCGTCATTGCCTCGCTCCTGGAGCGCCTGGGAGAAGCTGGCATCTCAGCCGAGCGCACTATTCTGCTCGGCTTCTCGCAGGGGGCATGTCTCTCGCTTGAGTTCGCGGTCCGCAACGCGCGTCGCTACGGTGGAGTCGCCGGCCTGAGCGGCGGCCTGATCGGACCCGACGGCACACCGCGCGACTATCCCGGTTCGCTGGCTGGCACGCCCGTCTTTCTCGGCTGCAGCGATGTTGATTTCCACATTCCAGCGGAGCGCGTCCTCTTCTGCGCCGAGGTCTTGCGACGACTCGGCGCAGAGGTCACGGCGAAGCTCTACCCGCGTATGGGGCATACCGTGAATCAGGATGAGCTTGATGCTGTCAGCAAGATGATGCAGGCGATTAATCGACCAGGCTAAAACACCTATAGAAGTTTATCCATCGTGATAGGAAGATCGCGAATGCGTCGGCCTGTTGCATGATAGATGGCATTGCCAATCGCGGGGGCAATGCCAACGATGGAGATTTCTCCTACACCCTTCACTCCAAGCGGATTCAGGTGTGTGTCCGATTGATCAATGAAGATCACATCGATGGAGGGGGTATCTGCCTGTACCGTAACCATATAGTCCGCGAGATTGGCGTTGACAATTCGCCCTGTATTCGCGTCCATGCTGGTTTGCTCAAGAAGGGCCATCCCGATGCCGCCGACAGCGCCTCCAATCATCTGACTCCGCGCCGTCTTCTCGTTGAGGATGTGTCCTGCTGCGACGACTGAGAGCACGCGCGCGACCCGTATTCTGCCCAGATCAGCATCGACATGCACTTCGGCAAACTTGGCGGAAAAGACGCCGGTTCCGAACTGTTGTGTCTCATCGCCCGGTGCCGCTCTACCCAGAGCCTCGATCACTTTCAAACCATGACGCGACAGGATCTCCGCATATCTCTCGTGCCGTGATGGATCACTTTTGAGCGCGATGCGGCTATCACGAACGGCGATCATATCGATGTTTGCACCTCGCAGTGGTGAAGCCTCGTCATCACGAATGAGCGCGAGTATCTGTTCAAGTACTGCTCGGGCCGCTGTTTGCACTGCTGATCCCACGCTGGCAGCAAGCATCGACCCGCCCTGCGGTGGTGTCACTGGGAGCGAACTATCTCCTAATTCACAACGGACATGCTCAGGAGGAAGGCCAAGCGCGTCCGCCGCGATCTGTGTCATGATAGTATAGGTGCCAGTGCCAATATCTGTGGCACCAGTCTGCACTATCGCACTTCCATCGGTGAGCAGTTGCACGCGGGCCGAAGCTGCTTGACGATTGTAGGGATAGAGCCCACTTGCTACTCCCCAACCGATCAGGTCATTGCCATCGCGCATCGAGCGAGGTGCGCGGGTGCGACGTTTCCAGCCAAAGCGCTCTGCCCCCTTCTGATAGCATTCACGTAACCCTCTGCTCGACCATGGTAGTCCACTTCCTGGATGGACGAGAGCGTCATTACGTAAACGCAATTCGATAGGATCAATATCCAGAGCATACGCCAGTTCATCCATGGCCGTTTCAAGGGCAAAGACCCCCGGCGACTCACCGGGACCACGCATCCATGTCGGGGTGCCGACGTTGAGACGTACCTGCTGGAATCTTGCGCGCAGATTGGGACAGGCGTAGAGTGACTGTGTTGCACGGACGAGGCCCTCGCGATAATCATCGGCCATGGCCGTCGGCTCCGTGCCCTCATGGATCGTCGCCACAAGTTGACCGTCACGTGTCGCACCGAGTGCTACGCGTTGGACGGTCTGTGGACGGTAGCCAATAGACGTAAACATTTGCTCACGCGTCAGGACCAGTTTGACCGGACGGCCTACGTGTCGCGCTGCAATCGCCGCGAGGGCAACATGTGGCCAGCAGCGTAGACCGCTGCCAAATGCGCCGCCGATGAAAGGTGCGATGATGTGCACCTGGGAAAGCTCAAGGCCAAGCATCGCAGCAACAACGGTGCGTGAGTTATCGACCCCTTGCGTCGTGTCGTATAGCGTCAATGCATCGCCATCCCAGTGTGCCGTGGTGGCGAAAAGAGCCATCGGGTTGTTGTGCTGCGTTGGTGTCGTATACGTTTCCTCGACACGCACAGCAGCCGTAGCGAATGACGTATCTGGATCGCCACGTACCACATCGGGAAAGGCCGTTGCGAACGGTTGGGCATGCTGATCGTCGAGTAAAACGAGAGGGGTCTCCTTCTCATAGTCTATGGAGATCAATGTGGCGGCAAAGGTGGCTTGTTCAAATGTCTCTGCGACGACGATGGCAACATGTTGGCCGTTGTAGTAGATGTGATCGTCTTGCAAGGGTGGTGGGGGAGCCGACCCCAGGAAGTTGGCAGGACCTCTATTGAGCTGAGGCGCGTTGCGATGGGTGAGTACTGCACGGACGCCGGGCGCTGCTTCTGCCGCGCTCGTGTCGATATGCCTGATCCGGCCACTCGCGATTGTGCCTTGCACGAGGACGGCATGTGTCAGGTTATCCAGAGGAAACTCTGCTGGATAGCGAGCCTGGCCTGTCACCTTGAGCCGCCCGTCCACGCGGTCAAGCGCTTGACCCAGCACTTTCTTCTCACTCGTACTCATGCCATACCTCCTACGGTAGTCAGTGCACGCACCAGCGTTCGCCTGGCAAGCTCGACTTTAAACGCGTTATCCCGTTGGGGGACCGCTCCGACCAGCGCTGCTTCCGCTGCTGCGGCAAACACTCTCGTATCGAGAGTTGCCCCCTGGAGCTGCGTTTCGGCGGCGTGCACGCGCCACGGGATCGTTCCTACGCCACCCAGCGCGAGTCGCGCGGCCCGGATGGTTGTACCGTCCAGCTCCAATGCGACGGCGGCTGAGGTCAATGCAAACTCATAGGAGGCCCGATCCCGGACCTTGAGATAGGTTGAGCGGGTTGCATCAAATGTTGAGGGGATCTCAATGGCGATGATGAGCTCTCCTTGTACGAGGACATGTTCGCGCTCTGGTGTCGTGCCAGGCAGCAGGTAGAAGTCAGTGAGCGGGATGCGACGTTCTCCCTTTGGTCCGCGCACATGCACGATCGCATCCAATGCCACCAGGGCTACAGCAGCGTCAGAGCCGTGTGTCGCGATACAATGATCGCTGGTACCTAAAATGGCATGCATCCGGTTTGGGCCAGAGAGAGCGGCGCACCCGGAGCCAGGAACACGCTTGTTACAGGCGAAAGCTGGATCACGGAAGTAAGAGCAACGCGTACGCTGAAGCAGGTTGCCGCCGATTGTTGCCATATTGCGCAGTTGTTGCGAGGCACTGAGCAGTAGTGCTTGAGAGATCAGAGGATAGCGGTCACGGATAACTGGCTCGTGTGCCATCTCGTTCATCGTCGTTAAAGCACCAATGCGCACACCGCTGTCCGTCACCTCAATGCCTCGCAGGGGGAGCCGTGTGATATCGACAAGAAGGTTGGGTGTGAGGACGTTGTCTTTCATCAGATCAAGCAGTGTCGTGCCACCCGCAATGTACCTGGCCTGGGGGTGAGCAGAAAGGAGTGCAATGGCTGTTTCCATTTCTTCTGCAAGCGTATAGCTAAACGGCTCCATTGGTCTTTCCCTCTAGAACGCTACAGATAGCGGCAACAATGTTCGGATAAGCCCCACAACGACAAATATTACCGCTCATGAACTCGCGAATCTCCTCCTGAGAGATGATATGTTCCTCGCTCAGGAGGCCAACGGCAGACAGAATCTGACCAGGCGTACAATATCCACACTGAAAGCCGTCATGGACAATGAACGCTGCTTGCATAGGGTGAAGTTGATCCCCTCTGGCAAGGCCCTCAATCGTTGTAATCTCTTTTCCCTCACTCATGACTGCAAGCGTGAGACAGGAGAGGAACGGCTTCCCATTGACAAGGATGGTACAGGCGCCACACGCTCCATGATCGCAGCCCTTCTTGGTCCCAGTCAATCCGAGATGTTCGCGCAACGCATCAAGGAGGGTTACGCGTGGGTCGAGCATTAATGCATGCACCGCTCCGTTGATATGCAATGTTACAGCGACAAGCGGCGCATCTGTCGCTCTCTCTGCGGGGATAGTCATCATTTTCTCCTTCGTGAGCCGTGCCTGGCCCAGATATGCAGAGTGAGAAATACACTCCAGGCAAGTTCCTCTTTCAACTGCCTGATTCTTGTGTCTTAACCTTAATATACCATTATAGGTAAGCACAGACAAACACGCTTCGATGGGCAGTATTGTTACAACAAGATGAACTGATTGTCCGGCGAGATCGGCAATGATTGCCACTAATATCCGCTGACATTCGTTACCCATATATGCGTAACACCGTTTTTTAAGTAGACACAACTTTTGTGCCAACTTGCTTATCACAGGAGGTCTTCATGTTGCTTCTCCTATCGGCCCTTGTCCCGTCGGACGGCATCACCATTCATATCGGCGACCACGCCTGGTCGTTTGGCACGAGTTTTATTGTATACCTCATTGTTGCCGCCATCGTTGGCCTGCTGGCAGAATTTATCGTCGGTTGGCGGCTCCCCTTCGGCTTCGTTGGCGCGATTATTGCGGCGCTCATCGGCATCTGGCTCATGACGCAGGTGATCATCATCAGTGGTCTCGGTGACATCAACGTTGCGGGCGTGCCCATCGTGAGGGCGCTCATTGGAGCAATCATCCTGGTTGCGATCTGGCACGCGCTGACCTATCGCTCCTGGTCGCGTCGGCGCCGGTACTACACTCGTCGCTACTAAGCACTGAAAACGATCCTCACAGCAGGGATGGGGCTTGCCCCCATCCGCAGGCCTGTGGAGGGCGTTCATCACGAAGGGGCACCGGATGGGGGCAAGCCCCATTCCTACTGAGAAGCCCTGAAGTGGTGCCCGGCAAACGTTTCGGTCGGTGACATCAGGTGATACAATAGTAGCAATATATCGAATGGAGTGCTAGCTTTCGTTACAACTTTTCTTGAAGGCGCTCTCATAGAGTATGCATGGAAGAAATTGGAGAAACTCTGAGCCGCGCGAGGAGGACTAAAACCTATGAAATGTGAGCGCTGTAAAAAAAATCCCGCCCAGATTCCCGTTGAGCAGATCGTCGATGGTCGCCGGGAACGGCACTACCTGTGCCAACAGTGCGTCGATGAATTGATGAATGCCGCTACGAACCAGGCGACAGGCGAGGGGAATGGTCAGGAGACGCCCTTTGGTTTTACTTTTAATGGCAATCCTGCGACCGTTGGCAGCGTAAATACCGCGACGGCTGAGCGGCAGGGCAAACAGAGCAAGACGCCGACGCTCGATCAGTATGGGCGCGACCTGACCGTCGAGGTGGCCGAGGGCAAGATCGATCCGGCGGCTGGTCGTGAGCGTGAGATTCGGCGCCTGGTGACTATCCTGGGGCGACGTCAGAAGAACAACCCAGTCCTGATCGGCGAACCAGGGGTGGGCAAGACGGCGATCGTGGAGGGGCTTGCCCGCCGCATCCACACCGGCGACGTGCCTGCTCCGTTGCGCAACAAGCGCATTGTCTCCCTCAGTATGGGGAGTATGGTCGCCGGCGCGATGTTCCGGGGGCAGTTCGAGCAGCGCGTCAAATCCATTCTGGACGAGCTGCGGCAGGCGCCAGAAGTGCTCGTCTTCATCGATGAACTTCATACCGTTGTCGGGGCGGGGGCCGCTGAGGGAGCGGTGGGGGCAGCCGACATGTTCAAGCCAGCTCTGGCGCGTGGCGAACTGCGCTGCATCGGTGCCACGACGCCCGACGAGTACCGCAAGCATATCGAGAAGGACGCTGCCCTGGAGCGCCGCTTCCAGCCGGTGAAGGTGCCCGAACCAACTCCAGAAGAGGCGATCGAGATGCTCAAGATCGTGCGCCCCAACTACGAGGCGCATCACACGGTCAACATCTCCGACGAGGCGATCGAAGCCTCCGTCAAGCTCTCCGACCGCTACATCAACGACCGCTTCTTGCCCGATAAAGCCATCGACCTGATGGACGAGGCGTCGTCTGCCCTACGCCTGGATGCGACCGAGAAGGGGATTGTGAGTCCGATTCTGGTCGCCGACCTGGAGAAGGAACTGGCCGATATCCAGGTCAAGAAAGAGGCTGCGGCGAATGCCGAGGACTACGAGCGGGCGGCACGCCTGCGTCAGCACGAACTGGTGACGCTGAACAAACTGAATAAAGCACGCGCGGCGGTGGGTGCGTCGATGACGCTGATCGTTACCCCTGAGCATATCGCGCAGGTCGTGGAGAACTGGACCGGTGTGCCGGTGAGCCAGATGCTGGAGTCCGAGCGGCAGAATCTGCGCCACCTGGAGGAAGATCTGCGCAAACGCGTCGTCGGGCAGGATGAGGCCATTCGTGCCGTTGCGCGCGCCATCCGGCGTTCGCGTGCCGGTCTGAAGGACCCACGGCGTCCCATCGGCTCATTCCTCTTCCTCGGCCCCACGGGCGTCGGCAAAACGGAGCTGGCGAAGGCCCTGGCCGCGGAGCTCTTCGGCGGTGAAGACGCACTGATACGCCTGGACATGTCGGAGTATATGGAGCCGCATACCGTCTCCCGTCTGTTCGGTAGCCCACCTGGCTACGTCGGACACGACGAGGGTGGCCAGTTGACCGAGCAAGTGCGGCGGCGTCCGTACAGCGTCGTTCTGCTGGACGAGGTGGAGAAGGCGCACCCCGAGGTCTTCAACGCCCTGCTGCAGATCATGGACGATGGCCGCCTGACCGATGGGCTGGGGCGTACCGTCGACTTCAAGAATACTGTGGTCATAATGACCAGCAACGCCGGCAGCACGGAGCTGCGCCATGCCGCGCGCATCGGCTTCGTAGCGTTAAAGCCCGAGGATGAAAAGGACGAGCAGTACGAGGCCATGCGCTCGAAGGCGATGGATAACCTGAAGCGGCTGTTCCGTCCCGAGTTTATCAATCGCATCGACCAGATTACGGTTTTCCACGCGCTGGGCAAGCCGGAGCTGTATCAGATCATCGACCTGCTGCTGGCCCAGGTACGCAACCGCCTGCACGAGCAAAAGATCGAGCTCGTTGTAACCGACGAGATCAAAGACTTCTTGCTCCAGGAAGGCTTCGACGAGGAGTATGGCGCGCGTCCGCTGCGCCGTGCTATTCAGACGCATATCGACGATGCCCTGGCCGATGCCGTGCTGGCCGAGGAGCTCGCTCCGGGTCAGATGGCGCGCCTGGTAATGCGCGACGGAAAAGTGTTCGTCGAGCGGGACGAGAGTGAAAGAAATTGCCCTTGAATTTTCCATCAGGTGCGGGTATGCTTTTCTTAGACACCCCGTAAAATAACAATCCTTCATAGTCCAACATATCTGGCTATTTCATTGCTCGCACTTGCGCGCTGTGCTATAATTAGAACAAGTGTTCGCCTACTGAAGGAGGTTGATATGGCCAGTGGCAGCTATGCCAGGAAATCTGAAAACCGCTCTTCGACCCGGCTCCAGCCCGGTATTCCTGCACGCGCTACCCGTCAGCTTCCTGATGAGGTGGTTGAGGATGTATGGCTCTCCGGCGATAGTGCGGTTTCGTTACGTTTTGATGCTTTCGAGGAACCCTTCCAGCGCGCGTTCGATCTCAAACGCTTTATGCTGTGTTTTGTCGCTGTTCTTCTTGCTATCTTGATCATGGTCTCGTTTGTCCTGTCGCAGCGTCCTGGCTCTCCTCAACTGGTGAGCTATTCCGGTGGGCAGGTGTATGATATGCAGGTCGGTGGGGATCGTGCCGCGACGTGGCAGCAAAGCCAGCCGCAACCGTCCAAGATCACCTTGCCCGTCTCCAATGGACCGTACTCGGTGCTGGGCAAACCGACGATCAGCGCCGCTTTTATCAATCACGTCCTGGCGAGTTATAACTCACCCGCCGCCGGCAAAGGGCAAGCTTTATATGATATGGGCGTCAAGTATGGCATCGATCCTGCCTTCGCCCTGGCATTTTTTATGCATGAGAGTTCATTTGGCACGCAGGGCGAGGCGCGTGTCAGCTTCTCACTCGGCAATCTGCGCTGTATCCCCAACTACAAGTGTCAGGATGGCTATGCCTGGTTTTCGAGTTGGGAGGATGGCTTCCAGGCGTGGTACGAGCTTATCCGCAACCTGTATGTCTCGCAGTGGGGGCTGACTACGGTGAACCAGATTATCCCGAAGTACGCGCCAGCCTCTGACAATAACGATGAAGCGGCCTATATCGCGGCCCTCAAGCACGCTATCGATACCTGGCACGCCGGCATACTGACGCCGTAGAGGATGGGCTATGCTCCGTCACGGCAGGGTTCCGAGCAATCAAGGACCCCGCCGTGAGCGCGTGTTACCTGAAGAGATACCCTGATGAGGATAACTGCCCTAAACTTTACGCCCCTTCAACAGAATGGCGTTGCTGGTGATGCTTTCCAGGTGCCCATTTCTCTTCGCTACTTTGTGGTGGATTTTGCATATGCCAACCTGATTCCTTCTATGATGATGTATCCTTCCTTGATTATACTACCTCTTCAACGGGTTGGCCGTTATTTTTTCCAGGCACTTGAATTTTCTGCGTTATCATGATATATTTATAACAATGTAACAAATTGTAAATGTAACATTATTGTTTTGAGTTAGCCAGAAGGAGGAGCGAAGCAAATGAACAAACGTGAAGAGAGCTTGCAAACAGCAGAGGGAAATCTCACTGTCGAGCGTATCCAGATTGGTGCACGCATGGAGAAGCGTATGGTGAAGGTGCTCAAAGGGCTCGCTGAGTACCATGACATGTCCCTGGGAGATCTGCTGGAAGGCATTGTCCTGCATGCCTTTGAAAATAAGACGCCGTTTAGCGAAGATTCGTTGCGAAGGGTTGAGCAACTGAAGGACGTTTATGGTATGGATTACGGTGCAAGTGCCAGCCATCGTTTTATAGAAAAGGGATGATAAATAAAGGTAGGTAGAAACACGTTTCTCTGCACTCGACTGTGCAGTTTGAGTGTGCTAAGATATTTCTATTCTCGTTTCCAACATCGTACCGGCTGGATGGAATAGGATATCATGCCAACGCTTGAGGGTTCCGTCGAAAGTATCGTCTTTCACAACGAAGATAATCATTACACCGTAGCGCGTTTTCGCCCCAATGATACCGGGCGTCTCTTTCGCGACGATCTGATGACCATCGTCGGGACACTGCCCGATATCCATGTGGGCGAACTGCTCACGGTCGAGGGGGAGTGGGGGAATGATCCGCGCTACGGTCGCCAGCTCCACGTCAAAAGCTTCACCGAGCGCCTGCCAGCCTCTACTGAAGGTATCGCGCGCTATCTTGGCTCCGGCCTGATTAAGGGCATCGGGCCGAAGAAGGCGCAGCTCATCGTCGATCACTTCGGGGAGCAGACGCTGGCGATTATCGAGCAGCAGCCAGAGCGCCTGAGCGAGGTGAAGGGGATCAGCGCGAAGGATCGCGACCAGATCATCAAGGTGTGGGCCGAGCACAGCGAAATCAAAGAGCTACACCTCTTCTTACAATCGCACGAGGTCTCCATCAACGTAGCGACGCGCGTGTACAAGCAATACGGCAAGGAATCGATCAAGGTCATTCGCGAGAATCCCTATCAACTGGCGCAGGAGGTACAGGGGATCGGCTTCCGCACCGCCGACGAGATCGCGGTGAAGCTGGGCCTGCCGTTCGATAGCGTGCCGCGCCTGGCGACCGGGCTGAAGTACGTGCTCGCGCAGGCGGCGAACGACGATGGACATTGCTTCTTGCCAGAAAATAACCTGGTACAACTGGCTGCAAATATCCTCAAGGTTCCTGCCGAGGTGTTACTCCCCGCTATGGAGCAGCTGCGCAGCGATAACGATGTTTTTATCGAACCGCCGCTACCCACAGTGGCTCCCGTGGCCGTGTCACAGGAGCTCGATGATGAGGATGGGCCACCGCTCGATTGGGATGAGATCGAGGCGGAGGAGCCTCAGTTGCGTATCTATTTCGCGCCGTTCTGGTATGCCGAGAACGGTTCTGCGCGTCTCCTGCGCCAGCTCTCGCTTGCCCCAAGCTCACTCCCGCCTGTCTCGCAGCAGCTCTGGGATCGGGTGTTCGACCTGCTCAAGCAGCGGCGGAATATGCACCTGACCGACAGACAGCGCGAGGCCGTGCAGATGGCGTATGGCAAGAAGGTGAGCATCCTTACGGGCGGACCTGGCACCGGCAAGTCTACCTCGATCCGCGCGCTTTTGATGGTACTGCGCAATCGTCACATCAACTTCGCCCTGGCCGCGCCGACGGGACGTGCCGCGAAGCGTCTCTCCGAAGCGGCAGGTGTCCAGGGCGAAGGGCAGGCCAGGACGCTCCACCGCCTGCTGGAATACGCGCCGCACGACAATTCTTACCAGCGCAACGAAGACAATCCGCTGCCCTATCAATTTGTCATCGTCGACGAGTTCTCGATGGTCGATATCCTGCTCTTCTATCACCTGCTCAAAGCGCTACCTCGCGAATCGCATCTCCTGCTGGTCGGTGACGCCGATCAGTTGCCCTCAGTCGGACCAGGAAACGTCTTGCGCGACCTGCTGCGCAGCGAAGCGATCCCCACCGTGCGCCTGACGGAGCTCTTTCGCCAGGCACAGCAGAGCAAGATTATCGTCAACGCGCACCGCATCAATGCCGGGCGCCTGCCCTCTACAAAGGTCGAGGCGGGCGGAGACTTCTTCTTCATGCACGAAGAAGATCCTCTACGCGCTCAGCAGCTGATACTCGATCTCGTCCAGCGCCGGCTCCCGGCGCGCTATCACTTCAATCCGCTGAGCGATATCCAGGTGCTCGCGCCGATGTACAAGGGGCCGGTCGGCGTAACTACGCTCAACGAGAAACTACAGGCCCACCTCAATCCCTCTGCCATCGCGCAGGTTGAGTGGGGCGATACTATTCTGCGTGTCGGAGATAAAGTCATGCAGACGCGCAATAACTACGACAAAGGCGTCTTCAACGGCGACGTTGGCTGGATACGCAGCATCAACAAAGACAGCGCCACGCTGAAAGTCGAATTCGTAGAGGAGGCAGGTCCGCTCTTCGTTGGCTACGAGTTCCACGAACTAGACGAATTGGTTCTGGCCTACGCCGTCACCGTCCACAAAAGCCAGGGCAGCGAATATCCCGTCGTGATCATCCCGCTCGTCACCCAGCATCGCATGCTGCTCCAGCGCAATCTGCTCTACACCGCGATCACGCGCGCCAGACGCTTCTGTGTCCTGGTGGGGCAGCCGCACGCGCTCGAGATAGCCGTCAGGAACGATCGCGTCGCGTGGCGCAATACCGGGCTGGCGGAGCGCCTGCTCCAGATGAGTAAGGGACCAACCAGGACTGGCGTCTGAACGCCTGCCTCCACCACCCCACCACCCACGCATCCACTGGATCACTGCTCTACACCCTGCACAGGCGCGATTGGCGCTCGTATCAGCCTTTCCTGAAAAGATGCGCCGAACGGCCTGGGAAGCACAGGCATACCAATACTTTACACAAAATTTACAATTCATTTACAATTTCTTCACAAATTTTCAACGTAGCTGCGATAGTATAGGCTTGTTCGATCGGCCAATGCGAATGGCATGGCTAGAAAAAGAGAATACCAATTATTATCAAGTAGACATCAGAGTCCTCTATTATATCGATGTATTAGTAAATGTAGAATGTATAAGTATTCAATAGCTAAATATGATGATAGTGTGAGAAGTGGGCAACAAAAAATGCTACTAAGGCATAAACACTCTTCCAGGCACATACTCATCATTTATGAGGGGAAAGAGATCCAGCATGCCGAAAAGGGAAGACGGGGCATCCACTTTTGAGGAAAAAGTTACTTCTGATGAAACGACATCCGCACCAGGGCGAAGCAATGATGAAAACACACAGCCGACCGAGCGAATGCAGCCTGTTCAGGCAACGCGTAAAGATATTTCTCACGAAAAGACACAGGCCATACTCAGATCTTCAGTGCCCGAGGACGTATCGAGTGCTGCCACGACACAGATAGTGCCTGTACGTCGGGAAGCAGAGCAAGGTATTGCCGCTTCCAGGCGCAATGAACGACCAGGAAGGACGGCGGGCGCTGCCTCGTCCAATGCCTCCTATCAATCACTGCGTACCACGCGCTGGCGCAATAAGCGTCACCGGGTGCGCAGAAATCTTCATCTCAGCAGTGCGCGCTCGCGGGCCACCGATCGCAGGATGATGAGATGGGCCGTGCTGCCGATCGCGGTCGGAATACCACTGATTATCGCGCTTGTCTTTGCTGGCCTGACCTCGTACAACGCGATCAGAACCGCGACGACCGCACGCTACCAGACGCAGATCACGACGCTGGCGGATATTCTGCCAAAGGATAATCTAAAGATGTATGATGCCAGTGGCCACCTCTTATACCAGGCGATCGACCAGGGCATTCAGACCTCGGAACCATTGAACAAGATCTCGCAGAATCTGCAGAATGCCGAGATCGATATGGAGGATAAGACCTTCTGGAACAACAACGGGTACGATCTCAACGGCATCATACGCGCGGCCATCTCTGATCTTTCCAGCGGCCACGTTGTTGAAGGCGGAAGCACGATCACGCAGCAGCTCATCAAAAATACGATCGTCGGAAACTCGGATACAGCCCTGCGCAAGCTGGAAGAGATCGAACTGGCACCGGATGTGACACGCTACTATACCAAACGGCAAATTCTGGACATGTACCTGAACACGGTGTACTACGCCAATGGTGCATACGGCGTTGAAGCTGCCGCTCAGACATACTTTGGTTTGAAGGATAAGCCCAACAACCCGGCCTCCAATCAACTAGACATTGCCCAGTCTGCTATGCTGGCGGGTATACCCAGCAATCCAGATCAGCGCAACCCGGTATCGTCTCCCAAAAGCAGCCTGATACGCACGCAGCAGGTGCTGCTCCAGATGTATACCCTGAAGACGATCTCTGCGAAGCAGTACAAAGCGGCGCTCACGGAGATTCAGAAACCCGGTTTCGCCTCGTATCACGCGCCTGCCCAGAGCGCCAACGCCGTAGCGCTCTCTAGCTTCACGGTATACGCGTTGACCGAGTTGGCCCGCAATCTGGATATGAAGATCAGCGACCTTTCGCGCTCCGGCCTGACCGTCATCACGACAGTCAACGCGAATCTGCAGACCAGAGTGCTCAAGGAGGCGCAAAACGATATTGCTACCATCAGGGATGCGCACAACATCACGGATTCCTCGGTCGTCATGATCAATCCGCAAACGGGAGCGATAGAGACGTTGATCGGGAATATCGATCCGGCCCATAAGGACTTCAATGTCGCGACACAGGGCTTCCGCCAGGCCGGCTCCACGATGAAAGCGTTCACTTATGTCACGGCCTTCGAGAATGGTGTCAGTCCGGGTCAAAGAACGCTCGATGAGCCACAAACGTTTTATTACGATGGCGTGTCGTTCAGGCCGGATAATTATGATGATATCCATTATGGCATGATTACGTATCGCGAGGCGCTGAACTGGTCGCTCAATATCGACGCGGTGAGGCTGGAACTCTCCTCAAAAGTAGGGGTGATGAACGACTATACTACCGCGGAGAATGCGGGCCTTGGCGCGACGAACGGCTCGGTCAACGAGACGTTTACGCTGGGGGCGATGGGCGTTCACCTGCTCAATGAAACTTCTGCGTATGGAACGTTCGCCAATGGCGGCGTCTACGTGGCGCCCCACGCGATCAAGACGATCACAAACGATCGCGGCAAGGTCATCTACGCAGCTCCGACAAAGGGGAAGCGGGTGATCAGCGCGCAGGCGGCCTATATATTGTCGAACGTCTTATCCGACAATGCGACGCGCGATAAAGAATTCTTCCCCTGCGACGCGTTGGACCTCTACGTCAATAATCAATGTGGCGGAACAGTCATACCAGCCGCCGTCAAGACTGGTACGTCGAACAACTTCGTTGATAACCTGACGATCGGCTATACGCCGAACCTTGTGACGGGTGTATGGTCGGGGAACGACGATAATTCGCCGATGTACAATATCATCGGCATCACCGGCGCTGGCACGATCTGGCATGATGCGATGATGACGGCGCTGCAGGGGCAACCGATTCAGCAGTTCACCAACCCCGGCGGGGTGGTGTACAATCGCTATTACCGCGATCTGTCTCTGACATCTGCACTCTTGCCGGGCGATTCGCTGACCCAGAATCAATACCCATTTAACAATCGATCAGGCAAATAACCAGTCGGCCAGTTGACTGGAAGGGACAGGAGCCAGCCGGTAAGGAAGCACTTTGAGCCCTTCCGGGGGAGGGAGTACGGAGACGAGAGAGACTTGTTTAATTCCAAGCTGCGGAGTAGAATATAAGGCATAGACACGAGGATCTGCTACGAAAGCAAAAGACCTCCCAACCACTTATAGACTCTCTCGCTGTGTGCGTTCTTGAGCATGCAAGCCAGTGAAGAAAATAGAACGTAATTGTCAGGAGGAATTTTAGGACATGGCTGATAATGAAACTGTCTCTGCCGGACAGGACTTGATTGCCGGATATACCAATCCAGAGGTGTTGGTTGACACGCAATGGGTTGCGGACCATCTGAACGACGCGACGGTGCGCCTGATCGAGGCTGACGAGGATGTACTGCTCTATGAGATCGGCCACATTGCCGGAGCTGTAAAGCTCGATTGGCATGTCGATGTGCAAGATCCCCTGGAGCGCGACTTCATCGACCAGCCTGGCTTTGAGGAATTGATGAGCCGCTGGGGCATCTCGAACGATACCACAATTGTACTCTATGGCGATAAAAACAACTGGTATGCCTGCTACTCGTTCTGGCTGTTCACGATGTACGGGCACAAAAAACTGAAGGTGATGAACGGTGGTCGTACGAAGTGGGAAGAAGAGAAACGTCCTGAGGTCAAAGACGTTCCTCACTATGAGGCGGCGATATACCATGCGCAGCCCGCTGATGAGACGATTCGTGCCTTCCGCGAGGAGGTCTCCGCTGGCCTGCGCAATCCTGATCGCCGCCTGATCGACGTGCGCTCACTGCAGGAATACACCGGTGAGCTGCTGCACATGATCAACTATCCGCAGGAAGGTGCGCAGCGCGGTGGGCACATTCCCGGTGCTAAGAGCATTCCCTGGGCCACAGCAGCCAATACAGATGGTACCTTTAAGTCAGCCGAAGAGCTGCGCCAGATCTATGGCAGCAAGGATATCACGCCCGACAAAGAAGTGATCGCCTATTGCCGCATCGGAGAGCGCTCGGCGCACACCTGGTTTGTCCTGACGCAATTGCTCGGCTTCCCACGTGTGCGCAACTATGATGGCTCGTGGACCGAGTGGGGCAGCCTGGTGCGCGCACCCATCGAGAAGTAAGCCGCGCGGGAATGTAATGGGATGCCAGCACGGTTATACCCTATAGTACCTATGTGGAAGGGGCGCATGCCGTGCGCCCCTTTTCTTGTTGAAAGTTGGCAATTGGAGGCGAAAAGAGATGGATCGTCAAGAGGCTATCGATTTCCTGATCGATCATTATGAAAATCCACGCAACCGTGGTCCGTTAGATGGCGCCGACGTGAGCCTGAGTGGCGGCAATCCGGGCTGTGCAGATGTGATTACCATACATGCTCGCTTTGGCGAAGATGGCAAGCTAGAGGTGGTGAACTGGGAGGGCGATGGCTGTACCATCAGCTGCGCGGCGGCCTCATATGTGACCGAGATGGTTCAAGGGATGACGCCGGAAGAGATCGAGCAACTGAGCTTTGAGGATCTCATGGATCAGCTCGGTCGTGAACTGGTGATGACGCGTCCGACCTGCGCGACGCTGGCTCTGGGCACGCTCAAGAAGGGCGTGCACGAGTATCACATGCACCAGAGGGCGAGCGAGCCTTTATAACGCATAGGCCTCTCGCCAGTGCGAGAGAAGCGCCAGTGCGTTATGAAGCAACCGCTGATGTTCAGCAGCGTTGAGCCAGCGGCTCACGCCCGATGGATGCGGGAGGGGCAGCAAAAGCACACCAGCGCGTTCCTGATGCGTACCGATGATCTCCTCTAATTTTCCTTTGCCCAGGAAGGTCTCGATCGCCATCGTGCCGATGAGCAGCACCACCTTCGGGCGCACGATGTGCAGTTCCGCCTCCAGGTGTTGTCTACACAAAGCGACCTCCGCAGGGGACGGGCGACGATCGCCGTCACCGCGTGGATTCTTGCCGGGATCGCAGTGGGTAAGCGAACTGAGATAGATATGCTCGTGCAGGTAGCCGGGAGGAAAGCCAGCCTGCTCAAGCCATTTCTGTAAGATGCGTCCTCCAGGTCCGCTGAATGGAACATCGTTTGCCACAGAGCGATGACCGGGGGCCTGACCAATCACGAAGACACGATCGCTGGCACGTCCACTTGCCAGGGGATGGGCGACAGGGATGTAGCCGTGTTCCTGGCAGAGTCGACAGCTCCGAATTCGTTCATGCAAGACCGCTAATGCAGCGCTACGAATTTGTGTCTGATCGCAGTCCTCAAGCATCTTCGTCTTTGCGTTGCGGTGCGCTAAGGCTTGGTACGCGATAGGTGTCAGCGATACGGCGGTACTGCCCGCGATAATAGGTGAGGGGTTTCTCATTCCTTATCGCCGTATGACCGTTGTGTCCTGATTGATGATAGTTCTCACTATCCTCTTCATTGATGAAGACCACCTTTCCGCCAAAGCCAATGGCCTCAACCTGGCCGAGGAAGATCGCGTGATCGCCGCCGGGATATTCCGCCACGATACGCGCGTCCACGAAGGCCAGCACATCGGTCAGGACGGGAGCGCCCGTTGCGACGGTATAGTTGGGAGCGTGACAGAAGGCGCCGAAGCGGTCTTTGTTGGGCGTCGCGAAGCAGCGTGAGAGCTCTTCCTGCTCCTCCGTGAGCATGTTGACGGCGAATACGCCGCTCTCGCGAAACAAGGGGATCGTGCCGCTATGCAGTTCTACACAGACAAGTACAAGTGGTGGATCGAGCGAGACCGAGCAGAAAGAGTTGACCGTCAATCCTCCCAAGACGCCTTTGCTATTGGTTGTGACGACGGTAACGCCGGTTGCAAAATGGCCCATAACTTGCCGGAAAAAATTTTTTTCGATTGCCATTTCAGGTCCTTATAAAAAAAAATATTGTAGGAACGCTTGCTATTCTTCAGAATGCTATAAATCTGCTCCTGCTTTGCCAATAAAACCTGGAGTTACTTTAAATATCAAGGGGACTACTCCTATACGTAGTATCACCCCCTCGTAGCTTCTTGTCAACTGCACTTTTGGACAGTTCTTTTCCCACGGGATGCGTGTATGATTTCCCTACCTCGTCAGGGGTGCGGTTTCCCCACATCATGTGAGGGGGTGGTCGCTCAGCTCATTCAGGACGGACTTTCCACCTCCCTAAAGCAACTAAGCGCTGTTGAGGAGAAGCTTCGCGCTGCATAAGTTCTAGGGGGAGAGCTACGGAAGCTGTCACCAGCCGCAAAGTAACTGATGAGATAAATAAGGGGCCTTCATTCCGATGAGCTCTCGAACTCGTGAAGCTGTCACTTTGGACAGGGGAGCGGGTGCAGAAGGCGAGTGAGACACCGTCTTATGTGCTCCGTTCACGTCCCAAGCCCGCATCCCGGGCACGCACGATAGCCTGTGCTCGATCTGCCACCTGGAGCTTGCTGAAGATATTAGAGACATGGTTCTGCACCGTCTTGGTGCTCAGCACCAGCTGCCTGGCAATCGCGGCGTTACTCTCACCCTGCGCGATCAAGTGGAGTATCTCGCGCTCACGATCGGTGAGGTCAGGAAAGGCTATGGCCGCTGCCGTCTGAGGGAGCGCGGCGAAGTAGTGAATCATGCGCTGCGCAATCGACGGGCTGAAGATGGCTTCGCCCCGGGAGACCGCTTTGACCGCTCGCACCAGTTCGTCCTGATCTGCATCTTTGAGCAAGTAGCCACGCGCCCCTGCTCGCATGGCGGCGAAGACCGAATCATCGTCTTCAAACATGGTGATGACCAGCACACCCATACGCGGACTGCTGTGCAGAATGCGCCTGGTGGCCTCAATGCCATTGGGACCCGGCATTTTGAGGTCCATGAGGATCACGTCGGGCTGGAGGGTGAGGGCCAGGGTAATCACCTCGTCTCCCGTCCCAGCTTCCCCGATCACCTCGGTCTCTGGGACGGAACTCAGCATCGTCCGCACCCCTTCGCGATAGAAAGCGTGGTCGTCGGCGATCAACACGCGGATCGGTTCCATGGGTTACTCCTTCGCTAACGGTAATCTGACCCACACACACGTTCCGCCTGTGGGCCCAGAGGTGATCTTACATGCTCCACCCAGTTCATCCGCGCGTTCACGCATGGAGGTCAGGCCGACTCCCGCCGTGGAGTGCGCAGAGAGGCCACGGCCATCATCGGTAATGTCCAGGCACAGTGCTCCTGCCTCGGCAAGGTCCAGTCGCACCAGGCAGGTGTGTGCGTGCGCATGACGCTCGACATTGGTCAAGGCTTCCAGGATGATGCGATAGGCGGCGACCTCGACCGCGGCGGGCAATGGAGGCATCGCTTCGGGCGCTTCAATCACGATGCGCAGCCCATTGGACTCTTGCGCGTACCCCGTGTGTTCGCGCAGTGCCGAGATGAGGCCAAGTTCATCCAACACCGGTGGGCGCAGCGCATAGACGACACGGCGAATTTCGGCAATCGTCGCCTTGACCTGCCCTTTGAGGGTATCCAGCAGCAGAACGGCGGCGTCAGGATCGTGTGGAACCAGGCGGCGCGCCGTATCGAGTCGTTGAAACAAGCTGGCGAGGGTTGGTCCAATCCCGTCATGCAGGTCGCGGCGCAAGCGGCGGCGCTCTTCTTCGCGTGCGATCACCAGGCGCTCACGCGAGTGCTGCAAATCCACCGTCAGGCGTTGCAGGTCGGCCGTGAGCTGGACGGCATGCACGGCCACGCCGATCTGATGGGCCAGGTCCTCCAGGAGTCGTTGGTCGGCAGATGTGAAGGTCTCGCCAGTCGCACGTGGAGCAAGCACCAGTTCGCCGACCTGCTCTGTCTGGTAGACCAACGGGAGGCGCAGCAGAGGCGCTCGGTCATCCTCCGACTGCTTGGATTCGCCATAAGAGGCTGCAATGGTCAAGGTCTCCTCTTGTTCCACTGTAATGGCAACATAGGGGAGCCTCAGCGCCTGAGCCACCGTTTCGACAATCGTAGGCAGCACCGCATCTGCTGCCAGCGTTCCCTCGACCCGCTGTCCCAACCGTGCGATGACTCTGTAGGGATCGTCACGTTCCCCATACATCAGACGGTTCACCGCGTGCTGGAGGCGCTGACGCAGGGGCTGAAAGAGCACGGCCACCAGACCGGTCGCCAGGAGCGAGATGAACAGGTTGCTCCTCGCCTGGAACAGGATGCCCAGCGTGCCAACGACCAGCACATAGATGCCGATGACACAGGCGGTAAGTGTCCCATAGACCAGTGTGCGGTTAATGATGAGGTTGATATCCCACAGCCGAGAACGGAGAATGGCAATCCCAATGGAGAGCGGGATGAGGAGGAGAGAGAAGTGGAGGTATGTGACTGCGATCACTGTGAAGATGACATGAGGGAGACTGAGCAGCGGCAGTACGAGCCACGCCCCCGTATATCCCACAGCTGACGCTGTCAGGCCGAACACCACCCATTTAGTCTGCTGGCGTTGTGCAGAACTGGAAACGCGAAAGGCTCGGTAGCCCTGCGCGAACCCACGAAATGCGCAACGAGCCTGTGGAAGAGCTAATCCAGACCTGATGAGCAAAAGTCGCTCAGAACTGGACGTTGAGCCAGTGAGAGAGGGCAAAAACAGCAGAATAGGGAGCAAA
>WNGD01003282.1_pt1 | contig 30080 bp, 29 predicted proteins | sample 5400671 | NCBI WGS metagenome assembly WNGD01 (sample SAMN13153369, study PRJNA577476) | soil metagenome | isolation source: 40 cm soil or saprolite under grassland replicate 2 | place: USA:California | collected 2016-06-15
CTTGCATCGAATGACGGCGCGCTCGGGCATGCCCTCGCAGCCAAGCCGCCAGCCGAAATCGAGGCGCCCAATCACCGGCAGAAGTCCGCCGCCCATGTGGGCGACCACGATCTTCAAGCCGGGGTAGCGGTCGAACAGTCCCGAGAGGATCATGCGCGCAAGCGCCATGGCGGTGTCGAAGGGCCGTCCCACCAATTCGTCGAGCTTGTATTGGTCCATCTGCTGCTCGTGCCCGATGGGCACGCGTGGCGGATGGATGAAGAGCGGCACCTCGTGCGCCTGCGCCCACTCCCAGAACGCAAAGGCGGCTTCGCCGTCGATGAATTGACCGTGCCAGCTCGACGTGATCAGCAGCCCCTTGAAGCCGAGGGGACCGAGGCAACGCTCGCCCTCGGTGATGTGACTTGCGTCGAGCGGATTGAGGGTGCCAAGACCCCAGTTGCTCTTCGCGCGCGCCGCCACTGCGGCAGTCTGGTCGTTGACGTATTTGACCACGTCGATCGCGGGCTTACGCGTGATCGACGTGATCATCTCGGCCGCGAACGGATTGCTGATGATCCGCCCGGTGATGCCAGCCTTGGCGCAGACGTCCTGCTGCAGCTCGAAGTCAGTCATGTCGTGATAGGCCACCGCGGGCAAACCGCGATAGTTTGTCACCGCATTTTTGCCGACCGGTATCCCCCGCAGCGCCTCGGCAACGCCGAAGGGATCATCGCGTGGCCGCGGCGAGCAGTGAGTATGAACATCGATGACGGGCATCAGATATTGAGGACGCGTCCATAGGCGTCGAGCACCGCCTCCTTCATCATCTCGGAGAGCGTCGGATGCGGGAAGACGGTGTGGATGAGTTCCTCTTCCGTAGTCTCGAGATTCATCGCCACCACGTAGCCCTGGATCAGCTCCGTCACCTCCGCGCCGATCATATGCGCGCCGAGCAGCGCGCCGGTCTTCTTATCGAAAATCACCTTGACCAGGCCTTGGTCTTCGCCGAGCGCGATCGCCTTCCCGTTACCGACGAACGGAAACCGGCCGACGCGGACATCAAGCTTGTTGTCCTTTGCCGCCTGCTCGGTGAGGCCGACCGAAGCGATCTGCGGCGAGCAATAGGTGCAGCCCGGGATCAGGCGCTTGTCCATGGGATGCGGTTTGAGGCCTTTGATCGCCTCGACGCAGATGACCCCTTCGTGTTCGGCCTTGTGGGCCAAGAGCGGCGGGCCGGACACATCGCCGATCGCATAGATGCCGGGCACATTGGTGCGATTGAGCGCATCGACTGAGATCGCGCCACGATCGGTCTTCACCCCGAGTTTTTCGAGGCCGAGATTTTCGATATTGCCGGTGACGCCGACCGCGGAGATCACGCGCTCGACGGTGAGTGTCTGCGTGCCGCGCTTGCCCTCGTCGATCGTCGCGGTGACGCTGTCCGCTGCCTTGTCGAGCTTCGTCACCTTGGCGCTGGTGAGAATCTTGATGCCCTGCTTCTCGAATTGCTTGCGCGCGAACGCGGAAATCTCGGCATCCTCCGCGGGCAGAATTTGCGGCAATATCTCGACCACCGTCACCTCGGCACCGAAGGTGCGGTAGAACGACGCGAACTCGATGCCGATCGCGCCCGAACCGACCACCAAGAGCGACTTCGGCATGCGATCCGGCACCATGGCCTCGAAATAAGTCCAGATCAGCTTCTTGTCGGGCTCGAGCCCGGGCAGTACGCGCGGCCGCGCGCCGGTGGCGATGATGATGTGCTTGGCCTGATAGCTGCCTGCCCCGAGTGCGCCTTTCGGCGCCTGCGTCGCAGCGGCCTTGACCGTGACCTTGCCAGGCGCCTCGATCGTAGCCTCGCCCCAGATGACGGTGATCTTGTTCTTGCGCATCAGGAAGCCAACGCCGTCGTTGAGCCGTTTCGACACTGCGCGCGAGCGCTTGACCACTGCGGCGGGATCGAAAGTCACCCTTTCAGCCGAAAGCCCGTAGTCCTTGGGATGCTGCAGATAGTGGAAGATCTCGGCCGAGCGCAGCAGCGCCTTGGTGGGAATGCAACCCCAGTTGAGGCAGATGCCGCCGAGGTAATCGCGCTCGACGATCGCGGTGGAAAAACCGAGTTGCGCCGCGCGGATGGCGGTGACGTAGCCGCCGGGACCGGAGCCGATGATGATGATGTCGAAGGAGGTCTCAGCCATCTCGCTTTATCTCCGCAAAGGTCCTTGCCGGGCCTTGTCATACCGAATCCGACTCATCGCTTCACACACACTGTCGTCGCCGCGAAAGCGGAGACTCATGACCACCGCCTCTGGAATCTGGGTCCCCGCTTGCGCGGGGACGACGGCGGTCGATGTGATGCCGAGCTAATCAGCCAGATTGCATCGCGCCAAATTCACACGACCATCATCACGGGATTCTCGATCAGCGCCTTGAAGGCGTTGAGCAGCACGGCACCGAGCGCGCCATCGACCGCACGATGGTCGGTTGCAAGCCCGACGCTCATCATTTGCGCCGCCTCGACCTTGCCGTTGCGAACGACGGCGCGCTCCTCTCCGGTGCCGACCGACAAGATGGTGGCGTGCGGCGGATTGATGATGGCGTAGAATTCCTTGATCCCGTACATGCCGAGGTTCGATACCGCGCTCGTGCCGCCCTGATACTCGTGCGGCGCGAGCTTGCGGGCGCGCGCGCGGGCGGCGAAATCCTTCATCTCGTTGGAGATGACGGAGAGCGATTTTTGCTCGGCGTGGCGCACGACCGGCGTGATCAACCCGCCCGGTATGGACACCGCAACACCGATGTCGGAATGCTTGTGCCGGAGCATGGCGCCTTCCGTCCACGTCACGTTGGCGTCGGGAACCCGCTGCAGCGCCAGCGCCAGCGCCTTGATGACGAAATCGTTGACCGAGATCTTGTAGGCCGGCTTGCCGTCCTTGTCCTTTGGCGCGGCGGCGTTGATCTCTTCGCGCGCAGCCAAAAGCTTGCCGATGTTGCAGTCGAGCGTGAGATAAAAATGCGGAATGGTGAGCTTCGCTTCGAGGAGCCGGCGGGCGATCACCTTGCGGATGCCGTCGTGAGGGACCGCGTCGTAGGAGCCGGGCTCGAACAGTGCGATGATTTTCTCGTCGGCCGGCGCTTGCACGACCGGGGCCGCCGCGGCTGCTGCTGCGGGAGCCGCAGGAGCCATGATCCCGCGGCCCGACTTGGCTGCTTCCACATCGCGCGCAATAACGCGGCCGTGCGGGCCGGAACCTTGGATGCGCGCAAGGTCGATGCCAGCCTCCTTCGCAAGCCGGCGCGCCAGCGGAGACGAAAACACGCGGTTGGTGCGCGCGACGCCGATACCCTCGCCTTCGCTGCGCTGAGGAGCGGGAGCTTGCGGTGTCTGCGGTGGCGCGCGCGGGGCCTCGCCTGCCGTGGGTGCAGGCGGCGGCGGCGCGGGCCGCGCTGAAGTGCTCGCGGCCATGAGCGGCGAGGGCGCGCTTGCCGGCTTCGATGGCGCCGGTTTCACCGGCGCTGGCGCGCTTTTGCCTGCGGCGGCCGCGGCCGCCTTGACGTCTTCCCCCTCCTCCGCCAGCACGGCGATGAGCGACTGGACCGGCACGTCCTGCGTGCCTTCCGGCACCACGATCTTGGCGAGCGTGCCTTCGTCGACCGCCTCGTATTCCATCGTCGCCTTGTCGGTTTCGATCTCGGCAATGACGTCGCCGGGCTTGACCTTGTCCCCCTCCTTCTTGAACCATTTCGCGAGGTTGCCCTTTTCCATGGTGGGCGACAGCGCGGGCATGAGAATATTGACCGGCATGAGCGTCTCGAGCGTCTAGCTGATCGCGCTGGTGGTGCCGGGATCGGTGGGGGCATCCATCTCCGCGTCGAACATCGCGCGGATACGCTCGAGCGCCTCGTCCTCGGTCAGTTTGGTTTCTTTGGCGAAGATCCGCGCGGCGTGTCTGGCGACGTCGGCGATGAGCATGCCCCAGGCCTGCGGGTCGTCGAAGGCGCGGCGCAGCGAAACGTGCAGGCCCCCTTCTACGATCGCCGCGCGCAAAACCTCGACCCCGCCATGCTCGAGCGCAGTCGGCGGAACGTGCAGCGCGTCGAATGTCGCCATGGCTTCCTCACCGGTAACAGACCGCCTTCGCCGCCTCGACCACGTCTGCAACCGAAGGCAGCGCGAGTTTCTCGAGATTGGCCGCATACGGCATCGGCACGTCCTTGCCGGTGACGCGGGTCACGGGGGCGTCCAGCCAATCGAAAGCCTGTTCGGTCACGCTCGCGGCGATCTCCGCCCCGACGCCCGATTGCCGCCAACCTTCTTCGACGGTCACGACACGGCCGGTCTTTTTCACCGACTCGATGATCGCCTCTGTATCCATCGGCTTGAGCGTGCGCAGATCGATGACCTCGGCACTGATGTTCTCCTTGGCCAATTCATCGGCGGCTTTGAGCGCGTAAGACATCCCCATCGACCAAGCGACGATGGTCACGTCGGTGCCGGCGCGCGCGATCTTCGCTTTTCCGATCGGCACCAGATAGTCGTCGAGCTTGGGCACCGGAAAGCTCTGGCCGTAGAGGATTTCGTTTTCGAGAAAGATGACCGGGTTGGGGTCGCGGATCGCGGATTTGAGCAGGCCCTTGGCGTCGGCGGCGGTATAGGGCGCGATCACTTTGAGGCCGGGAACGTGCGAATACCAGGACGTGTAGTCCTGGCTGTGCTGGGCGGAGACGCGGGCGGCCGGTCCGTTCGGCCCGCGGAATACCGCCGCTACACTCATCTGGCCGCCCGACATGTAGCGGGTCTTGGCCGCGGAATTGATGAGCTGATCCATGGCCTGCATGGCGAAGTTGAACGTCATGAACTCGACGATCGGCTTGAGTCCCGCGAACGCCGCGCCGACGCCGAGCCCGGCCATGGCGTGTTCGGTGATCGGGGTATCGATCACGCGCCTCGAGCCGAATTCCTGCAGCAGGCCCTGGGTCACCTTGTACGCGCCCTGATATTCGGCGACCTCCTCGCCGATGACGAAGACGGTCTCGTCGCGGCGCATCTCTTCCGCCATGGCGTCGCGCAGCGCTTCGCGCACGGTCATGGTGACCATTTCGGTGCCTTCGGGAAGAGCGGGCTCGGGCGGAGTTTGCAATTGGCGCGGCGCGCTGACCTTCGCCCGCGCGGGCGCCGGCTCGACCTGCATCTGCGGTTGTTCGGCCTTGGCGGGCGCCGTGCCGGCTGCTGCCTTCGGCTGGCGCGCCGCCGCGCCGCCGTCGGTCAATGCGGAAGCGTCCTCGCCCTCGCCGAGGATCATGGCGATCGGGGTATTGACCGCCACGTCGTTGGTTCCTTCCGGCACCAAAATCTTGCCGAGGGTGCCCTCGTCGACCGCCTCGACCTCCATGGTGGCCTTGTCGGTCTCGATCTCGGCGATCACATCGCCGGACTTGACCGAGTCGCCCTCTTTCTTGTGCCACTTGGCGAGATTGCCCTTCTCCATGGTGGGAGAGAGCGCGGGCATCAGGACGGGAGTGGCCATCGACGCGTCACCCGTTGCCGGCGGGGCCGAGGCGCGGCGCGAGACCAGGCGCCATCGGTTCGGCGAAAAGGGCGACGTGCGCTTTGTCGACTCTGGCCGCCATGTGCTACCCGGCGTATACGTCGGTCCAGAGCTCGGCCGGATCGGGCTCCGCGTCGTTAGTGGCGAATTCGGCGGCTTCGTTGATGATGGCGCGAACTTCAGCGTCGATCTTCTTCAACGAGTCCTCACTCGCAAAGCCCTTATTCAATAGGCGGCCGCGCACCTGCTCGATCGGATCGTGCTCGGTACGCACCTTGTCGACTTCCTCCTTGGGTCGGTACTTGGCGGGATCCGACATCGAGTGGCCGCGATAGCGATAGGTGAGCATTTCGAGAATGATGGGTCCGTTGCCCTCGCGGCACCATTTCACCGCCTTGTCGCCTGCGGCCTTGACCGCGCGCACGTCCATGCCATCGATCTGCTCGCCGGGAATATCGAAGGAGCGCCCGCGCTGGGACAGGTTCGTGGTCGCCGACGCGCGGGCCACGGAAGTGCCCATTCCGTACTGATTGTTTTCGATGATGTAGACCACCGGCAGCTTCCACAGCTTGGCCATATTGAAGCTTTCGTACACCTGGCCCTGATTGACCGCGCCGTCGCCTAAATACGTAAGCGAAACGTGGTCGTTGCCCCGGTATTTGTTGGCGAAGGCGAGTCCGGTTCCGAGCGGAACCTGGGCGCCGACGATGCCGTGTCCGCCGAAAAAGCACTTCTCGACGGAAAACATGTGCATCGAGCCGCCCTTGCCCTTGGAATAGCCTCCGCGCCGGCCGGTCAATTCCGCCATCACGCCTTTGGGATCCATGCCGCAGGCCAGCATGTGGCCATGGTCGCGGTATCCGGTGATGACCTCGTCACCAGTCTTGATCGCCATCTGAATGCCGATGACGACCGCCTCCTGACCGATGTAGAGATGGCAGAAGCCGCCGATCAGGCCCATGCCGTAGAGCTGTCCGGCCTTCTCTTCGAAGCGGCGGATGAGGAGCATCTGGCGATAGGCGTGAAGCTCCTGCGCCTGGCTGAAGTCGGGGATTTCCCCCGCAGGTTGGACGGTTGCCCGGCGCACGGCGGGCTGAGCCGCTGGTTTGTTGCTGGCAACGGCCATTCTTCTCCTCGGGTGGGGACTATACGTCGGCGAGGCGGCCAGGTTCCCCAATAGCCGAAATTGCCGCAGGGCGGAAGCGGATGGGAAGCCGGAGGCCGCTCTTGGGCCGGGACATAGGTAGCGCGAAGCGACTTGGCAAATTCCGCGGCCGCTGGCGCCACGGCTCGGAGCGATCAGGGTTGCTTGAGCCGCAGCGTGAGCTCGCGGGGATCGGCGTAGTTAAGCAGCACCCGGGCACGCTCGTCGAGCAAGTCGGGATCGATGCTTTCAGGCTTCAGCAGCGACACGCGGCGCTCCCAAATGGCCCGCTCCGCCTTGAGCGCGTCAAGTTCGGTACTGAGTTCCGCGATCTGTTGGTCGAGGTCCTGCTTCGCGCGCAGCCCGCGGTTGCCGGAATAGGCATTGACGCCAAAATAGCCGATCACCAGCGCGGCGATGGTATAGAGCGCGAGCGCGTGGAGGACGGTGCGAAACCGCTTGCGGGTTACCATACCGCGACCATGCCGCTCCGGCGTTAAGAGGGCTTTAATGCGCCGGAGGCCGCTGAGTCGTCTCGGTCAGTTTCCGTGCAATGCTTTCAACGCAGCGCGGCCGGCATATTTCGCCTGAGCGCCCAATTCCTCCTCGATGCGCAGAAGCTGATTGTATTTCGCAGTACGGTCGGAGCGCGCGAGCGACCCGGTCTTGATCTGCCCGCAGTTGGTCGCAACCGCGAGGTCTGCGATGGTGGCATCCTCGGTTTCGCCGGAGCGGTGCGACATGACTGCGGTGTAGCCGGCCTTGTGCGCCATCTCGACTGCAGATAGCGCCTCGGTGAGCGTGCCGATCTGGTTGACTTTGACTAGGATCGAGTTGGCAATGCCATTCTTGATGCCCTCGCTAAGGCGCGTGACATTGGTCACGAACAGGTCGTCGCCGACGAGCTGGCATTTGCCGCCGAGCAGATCGGTCAGCATTTTCCAGCCTTCCATGTCATCCTCGGCCATTCCATCCTCGATGGAAGCGATGGGGTAGCGGGAGGCGAGGTCGGCGAGATAGTTTGCCTGCTCTCGTTTCGAGCGAACCTTGCCCTCGCCCGCGTAGTGATAGGCACCGTCCTTGAAAAACTCGGTGGCGGCGGGGTCGAGCGCGAGCATGACGTCCTTGCCGGAGGCGAAGCCCGCTTTCGCGATCGCGGTCATGACGAACTCGAGCGCGGCATCGGCCGAGGGCAGATCGGGGGCAAAGCCCCCCTCGTCGCCGACATTGGTGTCGTGGCCGGCCTGTTTGAGCGCTGCGCGCAGGGTGTGGAAAATCTCGGAGCCCATGCGCAGTCCCTCGGCGAAGGAGGTCGCGCCCACCGGCATGATCATGAATTCCTGGAAGTCGATCGGATTGTCGGCGTGCACGCCGCCATTGAGGATGTTCATCATCGGCACGGGCAGAAGCCGCGCCGATGTTCCGCCGACGTAACGATAGAGGGGAGCGCGATGGGCGGCGGCCGCCGCCTTGGCAACGGCAAGCGACACCCCAAGAATGGCGTTGGCGCCGAGCCGGCTCTTATTCGGTGTGCCGTCGAGCGCGATGAGCGTCTCGTCGATCTTGACCTGCGCCTCCGCGTCCATCCCGCCCACGGCGTCGAAAATCTCGCCGTTGACGGCGTCGACCGCCTTGCGCACGCCCTTGCCGAGATAGCGTTTGCCGCCGTCGCGCAGTTCGACCGCCTCGTGCCTTCCGGTCGAGGCGCCCGACGGCACGGCGGCGCGCCCCTTGCTCCCGTCCTCGAGCACGACGTCGACTTCCACGGTCGGATTGCCGCGGCTGTCGAGAATTTCGCGGCCGATGATGTCGGTGATGGCGGTCATGGCGGCCCCGGCAGGTCTCAGCGCTCGCGGGGCTTCTACAGGATCGAGAACACTCTTGTCATGCCCCGTGAAAGCGGGGCATCCAGTAAGCCGTAGATGGGCGGCTTAGACCGATCAAACCGGCTGGATCCGGTTCCGTGATGGCGAGGATGAAACCGCTAGCCAAAACGCTTCGTCATCTCGGCAAGGCGAGCCGACTTCCCGCCTCACCCCAGGCGGCGGTGCTCGATCGCGTCGCCAATCCGCATCCGGACACCAACTACGTCGCGCGCTTCACCGCCCCGGAGTTCACCACGCTCTGCCCGATTACCGGCCAGCCCGACTTCGCCTGTTTCGTGATCGACTACGTGCCGGCCAAATGGCTTCTCGAGTCGAAGTCGTTCAAGCTCTATCTCGGTAGCTTCCGCAACGTCGGCGCCTTTCACGAGGACTGCACGGTCGCAATCGGCAAGAGACTCGTCGCGCTGCTCAAGCCAAAATTCTTGCGCATCGGCGGCTATTGGTATCCGCGCGGGGGCATCCCCATCGACGTGTTCTGGCAAAGCGGCAAGCTGCCGGCAAACGTGTGGCTGCCGGACCACGCCGTGGCGCCTTATCGCGGGCGAGGATGAGCCCCCACAACGATGGCCAACAGCGCCTTGACCTCTCGGCCGGGTTCGACCGCGCGCATGATGCTGCCCATGACGGCGATGCCGGCCGGCCCGGCGGCCAGCACCTCCGCCGCGCGCGTCGCATTAAGACCTCCGATCGCCAGCACCGGGACCGGCGCCGCGCGGGCGATCTCAGCAAGCCCCTTGCGACCGATCTCGGGGCCATATCCCGGCTTGCTCGCCGTTTCGAAGGCGGGGCCCGCTATGGCGTAATCGACAATGCCGGCGTCAATCGCCTCCGCCTCGGTGACGGTATGGAGCGATACGCCAATGAGCTTCTCTCGTCCCAGCATCTTTCGCGCCGCCGCCGGATCGCCACCCGCAGGGAGGTGCACGCCGTCGCTGCCGCAGGCTTGTGCCAAGGCAGCGTCGCCATGCACCGTCAGGCGCGCGCCGTGTCGCCGCGCGATGGGCAACAGCGTCGACGCAAGCGCGATTTGATCCTCCTCGCAAAGGTCCTTCTCCCGCATGCTGACCCAACGGCAGCCGGCCGCCAGCGCCGCTCGCACGACATCAGCGAGCGGCAGTCGCGCTTGATGCCGATCGGTGACGACGAGCAGCGGTGGATCGGGGAGCTTCAAGTGCCCACGAGGCCGAATTGCGGGCTGGAGGGCTCCGCGTGCGCGAGCTTGGGTATGCGGCCGGCCAAGCGCGCCAATCGCCCCGCCTCGACGGCGGCACGCATGCTCGTGGCCATCATCACCGGATCGCGCGCCTTCGAGACGGCGGTATTGAGCAGGACCGCGGCGCAGCCGAGCTCGAGCGCAAGAGCCGCGTCAGACGCCGTGCCGATGCCGGCGTCGAGAACGACTGGCACCGGCGAGCGTACGCAGAGCAGCTCGATCAGGTGTGGGTTGCTGATGCCGAGCCCCGAGCCGATCGGAGAGCCGAGAGGCATGACCGCCGCGGCGCCGGCGTCGGCGAGCTTGCGGCAGACGACGGGGTCCTCCGTGCAATAGGGCAGCACCGTAAAACCCTTCGCAACCAGCATTTCTGTTGCGCGCACGAGCTCCTCGGTATCGGGATAGAGCAGCTCGCGGTCGCCGATCACTTCGAGCTTAATCCAGTTCGTCTCGAGCGCTTCGCGCGCGAGTTCGGCGGTGAGAACCGCGTCCTTCGCCGTTTGGCAGCCGGCGGTGTTGGGTAGGAAATGGATGTGCTTGGGGATGAGGTCGACCAGGCTTTCGTCCTCGCCGGCAAGGCTGATGCGCCGGATCGAGGCGGTCACCATCTCCGTTCCGCTCGCGGCAATGGCGTCGAGCATGAGCTTGCGGTTGGGATAGCCGGCGGTGCCGAGGAATAGACGGGAGCCGAATTCGCGGCCGGCAATGATGAGGGGATCGGACATCTCAGCTCCTTAGCCGCCCTGACGGGCGCGCACAATTTCGACGCTGTCGCCCGGGCGCAACTGCGTCTGTGGCCACGCCGCGCGCGGGACGATGGCGCCGTTGACGGCGACCGCGATGCCCCGCTGGCCGGTGTCGACCGCCTTTTCCTCAAGCAATGCCGCCAACGTTGCAACCATGAGCGGTTCGATTTGTCCGTTGATCTGGATGCTTGCCTCAGCAGCGGTTTGAGTCATTCATTTCTCCTCATTCTGCAGCGGCAGGAAACGAGCCAAATCGCTCGATGCCGAACGGGCGGATCGCCGCATCGACGATGCCATCGAGCGCGAGGCGCGCGATCGTGTCGGCGGTGATGGGCGCCAGCAGAATTCCGTTGCGATGATGCCCAGTGGCATAGATGAGCCCGTCGATCGGCCCTGCGCCGAGGATCGGTGCGTCGTCGCGGCTGCCGGGCCGATGACCGACCCACATCTCATCGATCGGCAGGTCCTCGATCGCGGGCACCGCCCGCCAGGCCGCCTCCAGCAAGCTCAGCATGCCGCCCGCCGTGAGCGAGGTGTCGTAGCCTTTTTCCTCGACCGTGGCGCCCACCAGCAGGCGTCCGTCGCGGCGCGGCACGAGGTAGGCACCGGGCGCCCAAACCACGTGGGTCAACAGCGGCGCAGCCGGATCCGTGCGCAACGCGAGCATTTGGCCTTTGATCGGCCGCACCGGGGGCCGCAATTGTGGATCCAAGCCATCGATGCTGCGCGTCCACGCGCCGGCTGCAAGCACGACCACATCGGCCGCTACTTTGCTCCCGTCGGCGAGAACGATCCCGTCGACGCGCCCGCCACGGGATGAAATTGCGCTCACTGCCCGATACTCGATGATACTGGCGCCGGCCGCTTCGGCGGCGACGCGCAATGCCTCGACCAGCTTGCGGTTGTCGACCTGAGTGTCTTCGGGGCTGAACACCGCTCCGGCGAGCTTGCCGGCGAGATGCGGTTCACGCCGGCGCGTTTCCGCAGCCGAAATCCACTGCAGCGGCAACCCGAGTTGCTGCTGGAACACGAGCTGATGGCTGAGGCGCGCCTGATCGTCCGCGGTCAGCGCGAGGAGGAGCGTGCCTTCAGGCCGCAATTCCACATCAATCCCAGACACCTCAAGCAACTCGGCGGCGAAAGTGGGCCAGCGTGCCTGGCTTTCGCGACCGAGCGCGATGAGGGCCTCTTCGCCGGGCTCCGCCTCCGCGCATGCCGCCAGCATGCCGGCGGCGGCGTGGCTTGCGCCGGCGCCGGCCGCGCCCCGGTCGAAGACTTGGACCGACACGCCCCGCGCCGCCAACCGCCAACCAACGGAAAGCCCGACGACCCCGGCACCGATGATGGCGACATTGGGCCTGCTGAGATTGGATGCTGGGCGGTTCGGCAAGCGGCGGCTCCCTTCGCTGGAATGACCCAGACAGGTTCCATGGGTATGATCTCAGCCGCGGCAGCGCGGCACCCCAGGCCGTCGAACCCATGATGGGCATTCCCTCGCCATTCCACAAGGGCGCCTGCGGCGCATCCTTGCCGCCGCCGCAAGGACTGGGAAACTCGTTCGAAGTTTCTTGTCCTTATCTTGAGTTCTTCGCAAGCCGGTCGAATTCCAGCAACCGGCGCAGCAGAGCCTCCATTTGCTTGAGCGGCATCATGGTGGGGCCGTCTGACGGTGCCTGGTCGGGATTATCGTGGGTCTCGATGAAGACGCCGGCCACGCCAACGGCAACGGCCGCGCGCGCCAGCATCGGGACGAATTCCCGCTCGCCACCAGAGGACGTGCCCTGCCCGCCCGGCTGCTGCACGGAATGGGTGGCGTCGAAGATCACCGGTGCGCCGGTGGTGCGCGCGAGGATCGGCAGCGCACGCATGTCGGACACAAGCGTATTGTAGCCGAACGACGCACCGCGCTCGGTCACCAGGACGTTGCGGTTGCCGGCGCCGGTCACCTTGGCGACGACGTTGGTCATGTCCCACGGCGCCAAGAACTGGCCTTTCTTGACGTTGATCACGCGCCCGGTCGCGGCCGCGGCGACGAGAAGATCCGTCTGCCGACACAGGAATGCGGGGATCTGCAGCACGTCGACGACTTCGGCAACTGCTGCGCATTGCTGCCCCTCGTGGACGTCGGTGAGAACGGGCACACCAAATTTCTGGCGGATTTCAGCAAAGATCGCCAAAGCGCGATCGAGCCCTAAACCGCGTTGGCTTTTCGCGCTGGTGCGGTTGGCCTTGTCGAACGACGTCTTGTAGACAAGGCCCATTCCCACCTTGCCTGCGATCTCCTTCAACGCCGCGGCCGTTTCCAGTGCGTGGTCGCGGCTCTCGAGCGCACACGGCCCCGCGATTAGCGCAAGCGGGAGGCTGTTGCCGAAGCGCGCCGCGCCGACGGCGACAACCGGATTGGGGGCGGGCTCAACACTCATGGGCCGACCATGCGCCGGTCGAATTTAGCGGTCAACCGAACGGATATCGGCCGAACTTCGTCGGCGCACTTCATCGCTGCGCGTTAATGGAACACGAGCGTTGCGCCAAGGGCGGTCTGCGGCCCGACAATGGTCGCATCCATGCGCGAGAAAGCCGCGATCTCGCCTGCCGTCAACGCTGCACTCAGCGCGGCGCGGTCGCGCACGCGAAATTGGATGGCCGCGAGCCGCGCGCTACGGGACACATCGGGCGGCTCGGTCCCGAAACGACTGCGAAAGGCGTCCGGCTCCGTCACGCTGATTTCGCCGCGCGGCGTCGACGCCGTGATGCCGCTCGACGTGACGGAGAGGTCGCGTGCGCCGGCGAAGGCCGACAGGAACGCGCGATGCTCGCTCGGTTTTTCGGCGACCAACACCGCAGCCTCGATGCCGCTTGCCGTGTTGGCATGCTGCTGGAATGCCGGGTTCCAGAAATTTTCCGGGAAGTGCTGCTGGGAAGCGAAAAAGCCGATGGCCGGCGCTTTACCATCGCGCGCAAACGCAAGCGAGAAACCGACCTTGACCGTCAAGCCGTCCGGTCGTTTGCCCTCGCGCTCGAAGCGCATGGCCTCCGAGACGCCAATCCCGGCCGAGCGAAAGCGTGCGGCATCCGCTGTGGCGTCATCGCTTTCGAGGATCAGCATTGAAAGTCCCTCCCGGTCCTTGAGAAAGATCCGGTTGAACGTGCCGAACAGGGCCGAAAATCCGTCGCTTCCGAGCTTCTCCGGCTCCGCCACCGTCAGCAACTCGACGAAAAAGCCGGGAAGCTGGACTAGATGATTGTGGGTGCCCCATGCATGCCGGTTGCGCGCGCCGACGGTGAAGCCCAGCCGTCCGTAGAGCTCGGCTGCGGCGGCGAGATCGCGCACCGCATGAACGACGTGGTCGAGGCCACCCGCCATCGAACGCCGTCACTTCACCGCCGAGAAGGCCGTCGGCTGGAGGAACATGTTCTTGATCGACGCAATGATCGGTCCATCGCGTTCGCTCTCGGCGCGCTTGGATACCCATTCCGGATCATTTACGAACTTGTTCCACTTCGCCTCGCGCTCGGCGAGCGATTCCCAGGCGAGCAGGTAATGGAGGTCCTGGTTTCCGCCCTCTCCGACAAGTACTGTCCAGAATCCAGCCTGCCGGATGCCGTGCCGCTTCCAGAGCTCGAGGGTGGTGGTTTCGAACCGCTTCAACAAAGCCGGCAGCCGTCCGCTGACGCAGCGATAAATCCTCAATTCATAGATCATCGTCGCCTCTTGAGTGATGCACGTCGAGGCGACCGACGTTAACGGCAGTGGCAGGAAAGGCAATCGGCGATCGGCACGTCGCGCCGCATGCACACGACGCGTTCGAAATCAGCAGACAGCGAGGTCGCGGGAACTGATTACACCAGTCGGCTCTGGTCCACTGCCGCGCCGACGAACGAGGCGAACAGCGGGTGCGGGTCGAACGGCCGCGATTTCAGCTCAGGATGGAACTGCACGCCGACGAACCAGGGATGGTCTTCGTACTCGATCATCTCTGGTAAAAGCCCGTCGGGCGACATGCCGGAAAAGCGCATGCCGTGCTGCTCGAGGCGGCCCCTGTAGCGGGTATTGACCTCGTAGCGGTGGCGGTGGCGCTCGGAAATCTCGGTTGCGCCATGGTAGATCTGCGACACACGGCTGCCGCGCTGGAGGATCGCCGGATAGGCGCCAAGCCGCATGGTGCCGCCGAGATCGGCGTTCACGCCGCGGGTCTGCAGCTCGTTGCCTTTCATCCACTCGGTCATTAATCCGACCACCGGCTCGGCCGTCGCACCGAATTCGGTCGAGTTAGCCTCCTCGATGCCGCAGAGGTTTCGTGCCGCTTCGATGACGGCCATCTGCATACCGAAGCAAATCCCGAAATACGGCACCTGGCGCTCGCGGGCGAATTTCACCGCTCTGATTTTCCCCTCGGTGCCGCGCTGGCCGAAGCCGCCCGGCACCAAAATGCCGTTCACGTTCTCGAGAAACGGCGCAGGATCCCCGCGCTCAAACACTTCGGATTCGATCCAATCGAGATTGACTCGGACCTTGTTGGCAATCCCACCGTGCGAGAGCGCCTCGATCAGCGACTTATAGGCGTCCTTGAGGCCGGTATATTTGCCGACGATGGCAATGGTCACGTTGCCTTCCGGGTTGCGGATCCGCTCGTTGATGAGCCGCCAGCGCGCGAGATCGGGTTCGCCTTTGGGCTCGATGCCGAAGGCCATCAGCACTTCCCGGTCGAGCCCAGCGTCATGATAGGCTTCGGGCACCGCATAGATGTTGTCCACGTCGCGCGCCTCGATCACTGCGCTCGGACGCACGTTGCAGAACAGCGCGAGCTTGGCGCGCTCGCCCTCGGGAATCGGCCGGTCGGTGCGGCACAGCAAGATGTCGGGTTGGATGCCGATCGAGCGTAGCTCCTTGACCGAGTGCTGGGTCGGCTTGGTCTTGAGCTCGCCTGCGCCGGCCACGAAGGGCAAGAGCGTCAGGTGGATGTAGACGGCGTGGTGACGGGGCAAGTCATTGCCGAGCTGGCGGATCGCTTCGAAGAACGGCAGCCCTTCGATATCGCCCACCGTCCCGCCGATCTCGCACAGGACGAAGTCGTAGGCCTCGTTGCCTTCGCGGATGAAATCCTTGATGGCATTGGTGACGTGGGGAACAACCTGGATGGTGGCGCCGAGGTAGTCGCCGCGGCGCTCCTTGGCGAGAATTTCCTGATAGATCCGGCCGGTGGTGATGTTGTCCTGACGCGTCGCCGGCCGGCCGGTAAATCGCTCGTAATGGCCGAGATCGAGATCGGTCTCCGCGCCGTCATCCGTGACGAAGACCTCGCCGTGCTGGTAAGGCGACATGGTCCCGGGATCGACATTGAGATACGGATCGAGCTTGCGCAGCCGCACCTTATAGCCGCGCGCCTGCAGCAGCGCGCCGAGTGCTGCCGATGCGAGGCCCTTGCCGAGGGAGGAGACCACGCCGCCGGTAATGAAGATGTACCGCGCCATGGGACCTAACCTTTAGCGCCGCGCGGCCGATTCGACGAGAGCCTAAGACGGCCCTCCCAGCGACATTCATGCGCAACCCGCATACCGGAAAATCCCCACGATCTGATTGGGATATAGGCCGCTCTCTTCATGTGAGCTCTCAATTTACCATTCGCCGACTGCATAGCTCCTCAAGCGAAGGGGCCGGTTACCCGGCCCCTGGTGGTCTGCTCATTGCGAGCGCGGAACTTGCGGCCCCGGCGCAGGGGGCGCCGACTGCTCCTGTTGGCGCAGCGTGTCGAGCACGCCGCCGCCTTGCCCTAGCGGCCCAGCGGGCGTCTGCTGTGTCGGGCTGCTCGTGTTCTGGATAACGGAACGCGGCTTGCGGTCCCAGCCGGCGAGAACCGAGAGCACCAGGCTGGTGACGAAGAAGGTGGCGGCCAGAATCGCAGTGGTGCGGGTCAGCACATTGGCCGTCCCCCGGCTCGACAGAAATCCGCCGGTCGAGCCGATGCCGAGCCCACCTCCTTCCGACTTCTGCAGCAGCACGACGCGTCTACATGATCCTCCCTGCCATTTCCATGTGGATGGAGGAGCGTCCCGGCGGCTCGGCTCCGTGGCGGCGCCAGGCGGCGCGGCAAGAGAGAGCCGGCTACTTGAGGACCTTCAGATAGGCGATGATGTCCTCGACGTCTGTGGCGTCGGTAATGCCGCCATAGGGCATGCGGTTGCCCTTCACCTTTGCCTGCGGGTCCTGGATATAGTCACGCAAATTATCTTCGTCCCAAATGAGGTTCGCCCGTTTCATGGCATTCGAGTAGCGGAAATCCTCAAGCGCCGCCGACTTGCGGCCGACCACGCCCTTCAAGCTGGGCCCCAGCGCGTCGGGCCGCTCTGTGTGGCATGCCGCGCAGGTTTGATAGAGTGCCTTGCCGTGCTCCACATCGGCCGCGGCGACCGAAATTACGGATGACGCGAGGAGTAGCACGGCGGGGGCGGCGGCTACGATCCAACGACGCATCGATCTCGCCTTACCTGATGCCCGATTATGCGTGCACCAGCGGGCCGGGACTCTTGAGGTATTTCGTGACGATCGCATCGGCCGACCAATAGGCGAGCGCGCCGACCGGACCGGTAGGATTGTAAGCCGACTGCTGCGGGAAGGTGGAAGCTCCCATAATGAAGAGGTTGTCGGCGTCCCAGACCTGCAGATAGCGATTGACCACGCTGGTCTTCGGGGCGGTCCCCATGATCGTGCCACCGGTATTGTGGGTCGACTGGTAAGGCACGGTGTCGTAATCGCCGCGGCGCAACCCTGGAGGGCCCATCATGGTCGGCTTCATGGCGCGCGCGATCTCGAGCGCGATCCGCATGCAATAATCCCCGACCTTGTAATCATTCTCGACGAAATTGTAGGTCATGCGCAGCAGCGGCCGGCCGAGCTGATCCTTATAGGTCGGATCGAGATCGATGTAGTTGTAGCGGTTGGCGTAGTTCGATCCCGACAACGTGATGCGCGCGGCGTGCTGATACCATTTGGCAGTCGCCTTCTTCCATGCTGCGCCCCAGCGCGGGGTCCCCGGCGGGACCGGCCGGTAGCTGATCGGCCGGCCGTCGGCATGCCCCAACTGAATCTTGCAGCCGCCCAGAAAGCCGAGCCCGCTATGGTCGAAATTGTCGCCGTTAAAATCGTCCATGACCATCTGTGTGCCGGGCGAGCCCATGAACGGATTGAAGAACCTGTCTTCGAAGAACAGCGTCACGCCCATGCGCGAGAGTTGATAGCAGTAGTTCTTGCCCACCGCTCCTTTCTGTGTGACGGGGTCATAGGGCTCACCGATGCCCGAGTTGAGCAGAAGCGAGATGTTGCCGAAGACATAGGCTGAGAGCACCACGAGGCCCGCCGGCTGCTCGTATTCCTCGCCGGTGCGAGTATCCGTAAAAATGACCCCGGTCACCTTTTTCGCCGCTTTGTCGTAACTCAGCCGACTGACCCAGGCGCGGTCCCGCAGCTTGAATTTCGGATCGGCGCGCAGCACCGGAAGCACGCAAACGTGCGGCCCGGCCTTGGCGTTGGCTTCACAACCGTTTCGTTCGCAGAAGCCGCAATACTGGCAGCCGCCGAGGGTGAGGCCCTCGCTGTTGGTATAGGGTCGGCTCGCGTTGCTCGCCGGCTGCGGGAACGGGTGATACCCAAGCTCCTGCGCGACCTTCGCGAACATCAATCCGGACTCGGTCATGATCAGCGGCGGCGTGGGATATTCGTTGCTGCGTGACCCCTCGAAGATGTTTCCGCCCTCGATCTTCTGGCCGTGCAGATTGCCGGCTTTCCCGGAAACGCCGCACAGCTTGTCGAACTTATCGTAATAGGGCTCGAGTTCCGCGTAGCTCATCGCCCAATCCTGGATCGGCATATCGTCCGGGATGACCTTGGTGCCGTAGCGTTCGTCGATGTGGCTGCGCGTCAGATGATCGCTCGGCAGATAGCGCCAGTGCTGCCCGCCCCAGTGATTGGCGGCTCCGCCGACGCTGTTGCCCGGCAGGAACGAACCGAAGCGACGCATGGGCAACGCCGTTTCCGCGGGACGATGGCGGAAGGTCACGGTCTCCAGCGCCGGATCCTGGATCAACTCCAGCCGGTAGGAATAGCGCAACTCGTCGCGCACCGCGGGCAGCGTGAAGTTCTCGCGCGGCGAGAGATCTTCGCCACGCTCCAAACCAATAACGGTGAGTCCCGCTTTGGTAAGTTCGCGCGCCATAATGCTGCCGGTCCAGCCCATGCCGACCATGACCGCATCGACTTCCTTCAATCGCATTGCCATGACTGAGCCCCCTCACGAGAAATCGGCGATCGATTGCGGCTCCGCGACGTAGCGCTTGTTGCGATACTCCTCGATCAGGTTGGAATAGACCGCCGGCAGCCCAGGGAAGCCGAGCATTCTCCATGAGGCCTTGTTGCGGTTGCCGCCATAGATGGGGTCGGCGAAGAAGGCCTCCATAGTGATTTGTAACAGCGCCTCGAAGAATTGTTTGCCGTCGAAATCGTCGAGCGCAGCCTTGCCCTGCTCCAGTGCCTTGAGCGCATCCTCGCGATCCTTGGCCGCGAGCCGGTCGAAGTCCTTGCCGTAGAGTTTGCGTGTCCAGGCATTGGTGGCGACGATGCCGGCGGCGAAAAACTGCCGCGGCGTGAGCGGCAGCTGATAGCCATACTCCCGCTTGGCCTTCCGGAACGGCCCATTGCGGTACATTTTGGCGCCGCCGCCCCACGCGCTGGCGAGCTGACGGTCGATGAAAGTCACGACCCCGCAATCGGTGCCGGACGGCGTGAGTTCGTCGGCCGGGATCATCGTGTCGGCCGCGGCGGCGAAGAACGCGACCTCTGTCTCGGTGAGCGTGAGATAAGTCGTCGGTCCGCTCGCCGTCGCAGGAGCGGTGGAGGCGGAGCTTGCGGCCGGCTGCGCCGGCGCGGCGGCGGGCGGGGCAAGACCCGCGGCAACGGCGGTGCCGGCGCCCAACAGGAAATTGCGACGTCGGATCGGACTACTCTCGTCCACGGTGGTTTTTTCGGCCATGGCAACCTCCCATGCTTTGCCGCGCCGAGCTTGAAGCCTGGTGCGGGGACGCGGCGCACGCGCGGAGGCCACCACGCGGCGAAACATCGTCTCGTTTTGAATGAGAGTAGTCCGATTTTCCGCCGCGCGGGAGAGGCGGTGGAGGCGATTTCCGCCTGCGCTGCCTTCGAAGTCTCAGCGGTAGACGCCCGCAATGGCTAAAAACTCGTCCGCCTTGAGACTCGCGCCACCCACCAGCGCGCCGTTAACGTCGGTAACGCTCATCAGCTGCTTGGCATTCGACGGCTTGACCGATCCGCCGTAGAGGATGCGGGTGGCTTGCCCTTCCTCTGCGAACCGCGATTGCAGACGCTGGCGGATGAATCCGTGCATCTCGGCAACGTCGGGCGGCGTCGGCGTCAGACCGGTGCCGATCGCCCAGACCGGCTCGTAGGCAACGATCACATTTTCAGCCGTGGCGCCGTCTGGTACCGAACCGTTGAGCTGCGTGCCCACCACCGTGAGTGCGCGTCCGTTTTCGCGCTCAGCGCGGGTCTCGCCTACGCAGATGATGGCGCAAAGTCCGGCGCGCCGCGCAGCGAGCGCCTTCGCCCGCACATCTGCATCGGTTTCATGGTGATAACTTCGCCGTTCGGAGTGCCCGACGATGACGGCGCTGGCGCCCGCATCCTTGAACATTTCGGCCGAAAGGTCGCCGGTGAACGCTCCGCTAGCCTCGGCGTGACAATCCTGTGCGCCAATACGGACGGAAGAACCCTCGACCGCCGCCGCAAACAGAGCGAGCAGCGTGGCGGGCGGACATACCATTACGTCGACCGCAGGGAGCTGCTGTGCACCTTGGACGATCCGGCTGAGCTCCGCCGCCGAGGCGCGCAGCCCATTCATCTTCCAGTTGCCCGCAACCAGCGGGCGCGGCATACCGACCATGGTCGAGTCCTGAGCTTTTTCCGCGTCCAGCCAAGCGGTTAGCAGAGCGCTCGCAGCCACGCCAGAGGTGCGCCGTTCCGCAATGTTGCGATGCGGAGGCCCCCTCCCCTATGATGCAAGAGCCGTCGGCTCGCCGCCGGCTCTCTCAATCACGGACGACGCATGCTTCGAGGGCTGCGAAAAGCCTCTTCCAACTGGCTCGGCAAAGCGGTGATGGCCGCGGTCGTCGGCTTTTTGGTGATCAGTTTTGCAATTTGGGGCATCGGCGACATTTTCCGGGGCTTCGGCCGCTCGACGGTCGCCAAGATCGGCCGCACCGAGGTTACGATCGAGCAATTTCGGACGCTCTATAATGATCGGCTGCAGCAATATTCACGCCAGCTGGGGCGCCCAATCAGCGCGGATCAGGCGCGCGCGACCGGTCTCGACCGGCTGGTGATCGGCCAGATCTTCTCGGAGATTTTGCTCGACGAACGCGCACGCACACTCGGTCTCGCGCTTTCCGATTCCGAAGTCGCCAAGCTGATCACCAACGATCCGGCATTCCGCGGACCGAACGGCCAGTTCGACCGCTTCCGTTTCGAGCAGACCATCCGTAATGCCGGCTATACGGAGGCCCGCTTCGTGGCCGAACAGCGCCGCCAAATGCTGCGCCGAGAGCTTGCCGGCACCATCGCGTCCGGATTGAATGCACCCAAGGCGCTGGTCGAGGCGCTAAACCGCTATCAGAACGAGCAGCGCTCGATCGAATATGTGCTGCTCGACCGCGCGCTCGCCGGCGAGATTGCGTCGCCCCCGCCGGAAGCGCTGGCGAAATATTTCGAGGACCGCAAGATCCTGTTCCGCACGCCCGAATACCGCAAGCTCGTCGTCGTGTCGCTGATCCCGAGCGAGCAGGCCCGTTGGATCGAAATCTCCGATGCGGATCTCAAGCGCGCTTATGAAGAGCGCCGTGCCCGCTACGTCACGCCCGAGCGGCGACATATCCTGCAGATCGACTTTCCCAATGCCGAGGCGGCGAGCGCGGTCGCAGAGCGCATCGCGAAGGGCACGAGCTTTGCAGAGATCGCCAAGGAGCTCGGCAAGAGCGAAAAGGACATCGACCTCGGGATCGTGCCGAAATCCGCGATGATCGACCGCCCGGTGGCCGATGCGGCGTTCGCGCTCAAGGAAGGCGAGGTGAGCGCGCCGGTGCAAGGCCGCTTCGGCACGGTGCTGGTGCAGGCGCTCAAGATCGAACCGGAGCAGGTTCGGCCCCTCGAACAAGTGGCTGGCGAGCTCAAGCAGGAGCTCGCCACCGCCCGCGCCAAGTCAGAGATTTTCGACGTCTACAACAAGATCGAGGACGCGCGCGCGGAGGGAAAGTCGCTCGAGGAAGCCGCGGCCAATCTCAAGCTGGAGGCACGCACCGTCGAGGTCGATCGTTCCGGCCGCGACCCTGCAGGCACGCCCGTGAAACTACCCGATGCGCAGCGGCTTCTCGCCGGGGCATTCACCACCGACATCGGCGTCGAACGTGATCCGTTGCAGTTCCAAGACGGCTATATCTGGTACGAGGTCACCGCGATCTCCCCCTCGCGCGAACGTTCGCTCGACGAGGTCAAAGACCAGGTCGAGGCGCGCTGGCGCGACCAGGAAGTTGCGACGCGGCTCGATGCCAAGGCAACCGCCATCCTGGAGAAACTCAAGGCTGGCGAGACGCTTCCCCAAGCCGCGGCGGCTGATCGTCTCAAAGTCGAAACGCTGACCGGGCTCAAGCGTGGCGAAGCCTCCGGCCCCCTCTCGGCGGCGGGCGTCGATGCCGTCTTTCGCACGGCAAAGGACGCCGTCGGCAAAACGGAAGGTGCGCAGCCGCCCGACGAGGTGGTGTTCCGTGTCACCGATATCGTGGTGCCGAGCCTTGATATGGCTTCCGAAGACGCCAAACGCGCTCTCGAGACCCTCAATCGGGGTCTTTCCGAGGACATTCTTGCCGAATACATCGCTTGGCTCGAAAGCGATATCGGCGTGACGATCAATCAAAGCGCGCTGAACCAAGTGGTCAGCGGCGGAGCCGGCGACGGCACAAACTAACCCCTGGCTCACAATGCAGATCGAGCCGCAAGCCGTGGGATTTGCCAAGCGCTACGCGCGAGGCGAGCCGCAGGTCGTGTGGACTACGCTGGTTTCGGATCTGGAAACTCCGGTATCGGCTTTCCTAAAAATCGCCGGCGCGGGGCCGCCGAGTTTTCTGCTGGAGTCGGTCGAAGGCGGCGCGCTGCGCGGCCGCTATTCGATCATCGGGCTTAATCCCGATCTCGTCTGGAGGACCGTGGCCGGGCGAGCCGAGATCAATCGTAGCGTCCAGCAAAACGCGGACAATTTTACGCCCTGCGGCCGGCCTCCGCTGGTGGCGCTGCGTGCGCTCATCGCCGAAAGCCGGATCGAGCTGCCGGATGTGCTCCCTCCCATGGCCGCCGGGATTTTCGGCTATCTCGGCTATGACATGGTGCGGCTGATGGAGGATTTGCCCTCGCCGAACCCCGACCCGATCGGAATTCCCGACGCAGTCCTTGTGCGCCCTACCGTGGTGGTGGTGTTCGATACCGTAAAAGACGTGATCACTGTGGTCACGCCGGTGCGCCCCGAAAGCGGCGTTGCCGCCGAGACCGCCTTCACGCGCGCAAGGGAACGCCTCAGAGCAATCGTCGGTGCGCTCGATGCCCCGTTGGCGCATTCCCCGCCCGACATCCAGGCAGGCCCGCTCACGGTGTGGCCGTCTTCGAACGTTACGCCCCCCGAATACGAGCGCATGGTCAAGGTCGCCAAGGAATACATTGCCGCCGGCGACATCTTTCAGGTGGTGCTGTCGCAACGTTTCGAGGCGCCGTTCGAACTGCCGCCCTTCGCACTCTACCGCGCACTGCGGAGGGTCAATCCGGCGCCGTTTCTCTATTTCCTCGACTTCGGCGGCTTTTCGATCGTCGGCTCGAGTCCGGAAATCCTGGTACGAGTGCGCGAAGGCACGGTGACCATTCGTCCGCTCGCCGGCACGCGGCCCCGAGGCACGACGCCGCAGCACGACAAGGCACTCGAAGCCGAGTTGTTGGCGGATGGGAAGGAACGCGCCGAGCACCTGATGCTGCTCGATCTCGGCCGCAACGACGTCGGACGCGTCGCACGGCCGGCGACGGTGAAGGTCACGGATCAGTTCTTCATCGAGCGTTTCAGCCAGGTGATGCACATCGTATCCAACGTCGAGGGCCAACTCGACAGCAAATACGATGCGCTCGATGCACTGGCGGCAGCCTTTCCGGCCGGCACCGTCTCGGGCGCGCCCAAAGTGCGGGCGATGGAGATTATCGACGAGCTCGAACCGCAGAGGCGCGGCCTCTATGCCGGGTCGGTCGGCTATTTCTCCGCCGCGGGCGAGCTCGATAGCTGCATCGTGCTGCGCACCGCCTTGGTCAAGGACGGCATGATGTATGTCCAGGCCGGCGCCGGCATCGTTGCCGACTCCAACCCCAAGTCCGAGCATCAGGAATGCGTGGACAAGGCGAAAGCGCTGTTCCGCGCCGCAGAAGAGGCTAAACGATTTGCCAGCGCGGCGCGGCGCGGACTTTAACTCACGCCGCACCACCATCGGTCGCAACCGGCGTACAGCGGCGCTCGTGACTTGTCGGGGTCTGTGGTGGACAATGGCCATGGCCTTACTACATCAACGATGCCCCTGACGAGGTGATGACATGGACGCCAAAGCCGAACAGGCGGCCCGATGGAAGCACGACGGCGTACGCGTGATTCCGGGGCACGCGCTCGACCCCAACACGCCGCAGACGCCGGGCATGGATCGCAAGGCTGCCATCAACTATGCCCGCGCCGGCGCCCAGAAGATTTGGGCGGGCACGGTGAGCATTCAGCCCAACGCCAAGACCCGCGCACATCACCACGGCGAACTGGAAAGCATCATCTATGTGGTGCGCGGCAAGGCGCGCATGCGCTGGGGGGACCAGCTGGAATTCATGGCGGAGGCCGGTCCCGGCGATTTCATCTATGTGCCGCCGTTCGTGCCGCACCAGGAGATCAACGCCAGCTCGAGCGAGTCGCTCGAATGCGTGGTGGTGCGTAGCGACAACGAAGCGGTCGTGGTCAATCTCGACATCGAGCCGGCGGAGAAGGTGGAAGAAGTCCTGTGGATCGATCCGATCCATAAGGGATGAGCGCCGGTCATTCCGGGCTCGCGGCCTAGGCGCGCTCCGGAATGGCGAGCCGGCGGGCTACAAAAACTCCTCCGGAATTTCCGTCCACTTTTCACGGCCGCGGTAGAACAGCGGCTTTTTGTTGTATTTCGCCCGATAGGCGCGATAGCGCGCGCGGAATCGCCGAATGCGCTCGCGCCCTCCCTTGAGCGGCTTGTGCCGGTAACGCACCAGCGCTCGCTCGACCGCCCACATGTTCCTGCGCGCAAGCCTCCAATCGTAGGCTCCCAACCGGCGCAAATCGAACACCGCATAGCCCGTGATACATCCGGTGAAGTCGATGTACGGATCGAAATAGCTCATGGCGAGTGCGCGTATGGAACGGAATACCGGCTTTCGTCCGTGCAAGCCCGGATCGCGCGAACGCGCTACAGAGCCCCAGCGGCGGCGTTCGCAGTAAACGAAAATGACGTGATCGAGGTAATCGATCGATTTGAGGCTCATGACCAGCGGCGGAAATCCGTGCTGCTCCAGGATGCAGGCAGCCGCCAGCGCTGCCTCGAGGCAGTGCGCAGTGCGGTGCCGCAGAACCTGACGAAAGCTTCTGAGCGTTTCACGGCCGGGTTCGGTGTTGTATGGCAGGCGGTTGAGAAAGCGCTGCACCAGGATCGGACTGCGCAGCCGTCGGATCAGGCGCCGCTCCGCCGGTGTAAAGACGGCAAGGGATGGATGGTCCATCACGCACGTTCCTTGATGCTCGCCTGCGCACCGGCGCAGTGCATGAAGAGACCCCCTTCAATGGTGGGCCAAGAATGCTGCCAGCGTGTCGCTGAATTGATCCGGCCGCTCCAAAGGGGACATATGTCCGGCTCCCTCGATTCGGTGAAGAACGGCGCCGGGGATATTCTCCGACAAGAGCCGGGCGGCGTTCCGGCAGATGTAATCGTGTTGGCCCAACATGACGAGCGTGGGGACCTTCACCGCTTGCAATGCGTGGCGCATGCGGAAAAGCGATTTCCGCCGCCCCAGCACTTGCGAGAGTGTATGTCGCAATCCCACGAGCGGTGTTGCGCGAATCAGCCCTGTCATATGGCGGCGAAATAACGGACGGCGATTCGCGTACGCCTTGAAAAACTCGCTTCGCAGCATGTCCGGAAGCAGCTCGTCCCAACCTGTTCGTTCTGCAAATTCAACCCAACGCCGTGCCAGCCAATCGAGGCGCCAAGAATCGTCCGCACCCGATCCGACGTCAGCGAGGATGAGATGGGTGATCCGATCCGGTCTTGCGGCCGCAAGCGCAAGTGCCGGGCCTCCTCCCATCGAAAAGCCGACCACCGCAATCTTGTCGTAGTTGAGCGCATCGATGACGCCCGTGAGATCGCGGGCGAGGTGGCCGCCCGAATATCGCGTGGCGTCATCGGGCGCATCGCTCTCACCGTGGCCGCGTTGGTCGTAAGTGATGACCGTGTGGCGATCGGACAATTTTCGCCGCTGGTGAAACCACATGCGCTGTCCGCACGCCAACCCGTGCACGAGGATCAGCGGCTTGCCGCGGCCGGTGATGCGGTAGGCAAGCTCGACATCGCCGAGGCGAATGCGGCGCGAGAAGTCAGCGATGCCCATCGACGCGGATGGTCCTCGTATCGCTCCCGAACCAGATCATGATGGCAAGAGGGCCGACGATATGGCAGTTCTTTCAGGGCGCGTAGCGACGTTGACAGCCTAGATAGCACGCGCGAGCGGCGAAGGCATCTTTCCGCCGCGGGCTTGATATTGCTCCTCCCGGAGGAAGATCATGCGCTTCCAAAAACCAATATCGATGCTGCTTTTGCTGTTAATCGTAACTGTGTCGCCGCAGACGCTGTTTTCGGCGCCTGCGCTGGCCAAGGGTGTCTGCAGCGGACACAAATTGCTGCCGACGCCGCGACCGGAATCGAGCTGCAGCAATGTGAAGCCCATGATTTACGCATCGCCCGACGGCGCACTGCGTGCGCTCGTGTTTCCCGTCGACGTCAGCCTCTATGCCACGCCGGATATGGAAAGCCGCGTCGTGATACGCACCAGCAAGGGCGCTACAGCATGGCGTCGTCGGGTGGTCATTCGCCCTGGTCATTTCCGATGATGGTGTACAGCCGCCAGAAGAAGCGCATCGTCGAATTCAGCGACATGATCGAGGGGAAGCCGACGATTTCGGCGGATTTCCACTTTCTCGGACCGCACACGCTCGTCGCCGGTACGTGGAAAGCGCCTGGAGCCTTAGACGATAAAGTTCCGGTCACGGTCGATCTCGAGCATGCGTTCGGAAAGCTGCCGGAATCTTCGGATTAGAGCCCAAGTAGGGATAGCACGCGCAAATCCGGGAACGAGACGATACCGCCGGTCAATTAACTCCACCCCTGCAATTTTGCGCGGGTCCGCGCCACGCAGCCACCGGCGGGACAGGCAGGCCCAAATTCTCGCGCAAGGTCTTGCCGGCATAGTCCGTGCGGAACAAGCCGCGCCGCTGCAGCTCGGGCACTACGAAACCAACGAAATCTTCGTAAGCTCCAGGCACGTGCGTTGCGGAGACCACGAAGCCGTCGCAAGCGCGCTCGAGGAACCACCGTTCGAGCTCATCACAAACCTCCTTCGGACCACCGACGATGGGATCGTGCACGCGGCCGCGGCCGCTATAGTGGATGAACTCGCGCGCGGTCGGGTTCTTCTTGCCGCTCGCACGCACGACACGGTCGCGGATGGCCTGCAGACCGGACATCGAGGCCATCTCGTCGTCGGTGAATGCCTCGTCCATGCCTTTGGTCGAGAAGTCGAAGTTGAGCGCTTCCGACAAGAGCGATAGCGCATCTATCTCGAGCGGCAGCTTGTCGATGAGGGCCCATTTGTCCTCGGCCTCCATCTTGGTGGCAGCGGCCACGGTGTTGACGAGGTGCGTGATCTTGACCTCTTCGGGATTGCGGCCGCATCCGGCCACCTCCGCCTTGAATCCCGCATAGTCGCGCGTGCCCACCGCGATGTTCGGGTAGACCACGAAGATCAACTCGCCCCATTGCGCGCCGAAGCGCTTGCCCCGTCCGCTCTGACCTGCCTGGATGATGACCGGACGGCCCTGCGGGGAACGCGGCACGCTGAACGGCCCGCGCGAACGGAAAAACCGGCCCTTATGGTCGAGGCGATGGACCTTTTCCGCATGGGCGAACAGCCCGCTCGCCTTGTCCTGGACGATCGCATCGTCCTCCCAGCTATCCCAATGCCCGAACACGACCTCCATAAACTCGTCGGCCCGATCGTAGCGCAGGTCGTGCTCGATGACCTGCTCGCGGCCCATGTTCTGCGCCTCGCCGTCGTTGAGCGAGGTGACGACGTTCCAGGCCGCGCGCCCGTCGGTCATCAGATCGAGCGTTGCGAACAGGCGCGCCACGTGGAACGGCTCGTAGTAGCTCGTCGAATAAGTCGCGCCGAGACCGAGCCGCTCGGTTGCCATGCCCATGACGGTGAGCACGGTGACCGCGTCCATCTTCACGCAGCGGATGCCGTGCCGCACGGTGTGCGCGTGATCATGCCCGTAGATGTCGGGCATCGACAGCCGGTCATCGAAGAAGCCGAGGTGGAATTTGCCGGCCTCGAGCACACGGCCGATGTGCCGGTAGTAGTCCGCCGACCAGCTATCCGTGCGCGACTGCTGATGACGCCAGGAGCTTGGAAGATTTGTGCAATTCTGTGCTTGCAGGAAAGCGACCAAGGTCATCTGGCGCATCGTCGCAATCCTTTCGAATTCCTAGGCACATGCCGCGGAGGCGGCTATAGCTTGCGGCTCTCGCCGCCATCGCCGCTCGGCCGGAACGACCAACTGAAAGGGCCGGTACGGTCTTTGTCGGGCTCTTCGGCTCGCCATCGAAGCTCCCGCTGCTGGTGCGGGATCTCGACGCCCGCTTCCCGAAACCGCTTGATGATCGCGTAATTGAGGTCACTGCGCACCGACAGGGCCTTTTCAACATCGGCGACAACGCACCGCAACTCGAACTCGAGGGCGCCTTCGCCGAATTCCAACAGGAATACGCCCGGAGGCGGGGACTGCACGATTTGCGGATGCGCGCTGGCGATGTCGAGCAAGATCTCGCGCACTTGCACCGGGTCGCTGTCGTAAGCGACGCCGACCTTGATGACGATGCGGCCCAACGTATTGGCGCGCGTCCAGTTCTTGACCACACCGGTGATGAACTCCGAATTCGGAATGATCACGCTCGCGCGATCGAACGTCTCGATCTCGGTTGCGCGGACACGAACGCGCCGGACCCAACCCTCTTCGCCCTTGACCACGATCGAGTCGCCGACGCGGATCGGCCGCTCCGTCAGCAGGATCAGGCCGCACACGAAGTTGGACACGACCGACTGCAGGCCAAACCCGATGCCGACCGAAAGCGCGCCGGCAATGAGCGCGACCTTCTGCAGATCGAAGCCGAGCCCGCTGAGCGCCAGCCCTATCGCCGTGATCGCGCCGACATATCCAAAGATCGTAACGATCGAAAGCTGAAGACTGGGCTCCAGTTTGGTCCGGGGCAGCAACTCCGTCTCCAACCAGCGTTGGACGATCCGGGTCACGATCAGCAGGAGAAAAAGTACCAGGACGGCTGTGAACACCGCTTCAAACGAGACATGGATCTCCCCGATCTTGAAGCCGAACGGGATATTGCGGACGGTGTCGAACAGATCGGCGGTGGAGACCTCCCAGGGACCGATGATCACGAGGAACGAGGCAAGGATCAGAATGACGCGAATAGCTGCCGACAGCACCGCAGCCCCGAAACCGAGCGTGCCGGCGCTGATGCCGAGGTCCGCAGCCAGCGTCTGCCCTTTGGCGGTTTGCTCACCGATGGTGGAAAACAGTGTCTGGGTGATCACCAGCAGCAGATAAAGGGCCCCGATCGCTGCCGCCGCGACGATGACTCGCAAGGCCACGAATGCGGCGAGGCCTGCATAGCCGGCAATGAGCGCGAGCGCGATGAACACCGCGACTAGCAAGCCCACGGGGTGAGCCCAGGCCGCGGCAACGAGGGCCTCGCCTCGATCCTTCTTGATTTGCCTCAGCCGGATGACGAGGTGCGTCAGGAAACCGGCCGTGATCGCCGCGAACAGGGCGTTCGTTGCAACCGTGATGATGAGCGGCGCGAACAAGGTCTTATGGACCACCTGCGAGACGATCAGGACGCCGAGCGCGCGCGCGGACCAGACCAAGTGATTATGGAAACACAGCGCGGTGAGGTCGTCTTCTTGCAGGAGGCGGCGTTGCGGCTCTCTCGGTGCAAACAGCCCGCGCGCCACGCCGTAGCTGAAGCTCGCGGCCGCTATGCCGGCAACAAGTCCCTCGGCAATCTCTTCAACGCGACTCGTTAACAAATCGAGCGCATCAAATGCCAGCAGTGCGGCGGCGGCCG